>Ga0136617_10005561_pt1 | contig 11279 bp, 12 predicted proteins | sample AntDrymUQ3222106_2_FD_129672 | JGI IMG/M metagenome (GOLD analysis project Ga0136617, IMG submission 129672) | Polar desert sand microbial communities from Dry Valleys, Antarctica - metaG UQ322 (21.06) | ecosystem: Environmental > Terrestrial > Soil > Desert | place: Antarctica: Dry Valley...
CGGGTCCAAATTCCGGTCAGCTGTTGACTGTTGGGTCACTCGGCGTCGACACGGAAATATTCGTCGGCTTCGATATCAGCAATGCAACGCAGACCGCCTACGCCGCTCTCCGCGTAGGCCACGGGCACGGCAGCACAGGCGCCGCTCAGCTCTATTCAGTTAACCTGGATACCGGTGCAGCGACGCTCATCGGCGCTTTGCCCGCCACCTCTGCACCGATCGTGGGTATCGCGGTAGCGCCGTAGTCTTCGCTCCTGTTCGCTCAAACAATTTGAGAATGCCCCGCAACCTGCAAAGTTGCGGGGCATTGTTCTTCCCGGGGCTGCGGGCGGCGCCTGGCAATACTCAGGCGATTGTCAGGGCCACTCCGATTGAAGCGCTCGAGCATTAGCGGAAGTTTCCGGGAATGAATAGCGTTCAACGCCAACCCGACAAGAGGAGACTATGACGAAAGCGGGCGAGCATGGAAAACTCACGATCGTACTGCACAGCGGTCACAGTTATGAAATCGCATACAAGCACAAGGAGGAACTGCTTGATTACTTCGCCAACCCGGAGATTCCACAATTCATATTCCAGACTACTGACGGGCTTTGGGTGTACCTGCAAAAGAGCGCCATAGCAGCCATTGAAGCCGACACGGGCGAAGAGCATCCAAAGGTCCGCGGGTTCGCCGTCCTTGGCGAATAAGCTCCCTGCCATGATCTACGATCCACGCCGGCCTGAGTCACGCGGCCTATCCATGAAGGTGTTTCGTGCCGTTTACCCTTCAACTGCCATTTGATTGCAAGCAATTCCTCCTCGAGGGCCTCATCTCTCGGTAGTGCGACCCTTCCGTTTTCAGGCAGCGCGCGGCGCCTTGCTTTGAGTTCGTTATTTCTTTTTCGAGGTCGGGCTGATCTCTCGCACCGACGTCGGTGCTGCCTGACCTGGCGTTGTCGCCACGACGCTCGACTGCCGGACCATTCCGAGTCGGGCGGTGAACGGAGTCTTTGATTTCAGCTTGTTGGCAATCATCGACTTCATGACAGCTTCTGAAAGGACGACTTGCTGCGGAAGCCGCCCCTGCGCGTTCGCTGCCGATGCCGAAAGAACGAGCGTCGCCGCGCTGATGAAAGCAATACGAATGGTCACGGCGCTCTCTATTGAATCGTCAGTGTGTATGCTCCCACCGCCGTCGTCGGGACAGAGCGGGCGAAAATTGCGTAGTAGTTCGTCTGCGTCACAGTGAACGTGACCCGCGAATTCTTCGTTGTCGCATCTATGTTGTCGTTCTCCGCCACGACCAGTCCGTCGAGTCGAAGGAGCTGCAGGAATGAATCCAGTGTGGTCGAAGTCATGTTGATCGTAATCGACGCGCCGGCATTGAGAAAAATGAAATAGCCGTCGGAATAGATTGGTGTCGCAGCTGCGTTGGCGAGATTGCAATCCGTCGTGGCGATATTCTGCGTCGTCGTAACGTTTCTCACAACAAAGACGACCTCGCAGTTGGCGACGTCGGTCGGAGCGGTCGTCGACGAAATCGTGTAGTCTCCCATCACGCCCGGCTCGAACGTGCCCGGACCGAGCAGATAGTTGCCCGCAGGCAGAAGCGCCTTGATGCCGGAGTTCGTCCCCGTCTCGAGCTCATCATCGTTCTCGCCGATAGTCGTCCCATCGGGCATCGCCAGCAGCAGGTGCGTGTCGAAGACTGCCGACTCGCGGAAGAAATACGCTCCCGCCTGCGGAACGCTGGTGGTGTAGAAGTCGACGAAGCTGCCATCCGAGAACTGACAGTCGTTCGACGAAAACGTTCCGCTGCTGCTTGTCCCGAACGTGTGTGTCGACCGGACGGAGCAGAGGGTGGACAGGGCTCCGGCAGTGAACGTCACCGATGGAAGACCGGTAACCGTGGCGGACAACGAGTTCGGGCCGGCTGAACTGCCAAGAGTCCAGCCGCCCACGGTAGCCACGCCGGCCGCATTTGTCACGGCCGTCGCACCGGTGACCGACCCGCCGCCAGACACGACCGCAAAGGTTACGGATACGCCGGACTTCGGGTTGCCGTTAGCGTCCTTTACGAGAACAGACGGCGGAATTGAGACTGCACTTCCTGCCGTGGCAGTCTGATCGTCGCCTGTATTCCTGGCGACTGAAGCCGCAGCTCCCGCGGTGGATGTCGCAGTGAAGGCAACGCCAGCGAGTGTTCCGGAAGTTGCGTTGAGAACGTTCGCTCCCGTTAGCGGGCCAAGGGTCCACGAGCCGACCGTGGCGATGCCGGAATCGTCGGTGGTGACTGTCGCTCCCGAAACCGATCCACCGCCGCTCACTACCGCGAAGGTTACCGTCGCGCCACCCATCGGTGATCCGTTCTGGTCTTTCACGATGACCGAGGGAGGCGGCGTTACGACCGCGCCCGCAACGCCGGTGATGGAGGCTGAGGAGTTCGCCTCGAGTGTCGTCGCCACCGAGGGCTCTGTTGTCTCGCCTTTGCAGTTGATGATGAAGGCGAGCAGAAGAAACGCGGAGACTAGCCGAGCTGCATTGACAGAAGGTTTTCTCACCTGGTCCACCGGATGAGCCGAGCGCGAACTTCGTTCAGACGCGCGAGCAGAAGATCGTAGACGTCGCCTCCACGGATTCGATCGGCGCAGGCATTCGCGCCCTGGTCGATGGCACATGCGGCTTATGGCTTCCGCGATGACGTACCTCTTCCTCGAGATTGGAGCTGCATTTCCCGGAATTGCCGGATGAATCGATTCTTAACACAACCGAAAGAAGCAGAAGAGTGGACTGTTCGGAAATACCCTCCTTTGGCCAGCTTCCGGCTGGGTCAGTGCCAGCGAGACCGTGTTACTGAAGGGCGACCAGGCGGCCTGACCGTACACGTTGTAGTAACGCACGCGCCCTTTTACCCTGTCGCCGGTGTTGAAGGCGACGGAAGCGGTTTGACTAGCGCCAGGACCGGCGCCCCGCTGCGTTTTGTGATAGACGAAGGAATTCGACCCGGGCGCTTGCACCCAGAACTCCGCCTCGGTTGCCCAGGCTGAGGTCGTGTTACTCCATCGAAGCTTTGCCTCTCCGTTCGCCGAACCTACGATCTTTACGCCGGTCGGTATGTCGGTCAGCGGATTTGCGTACGTTTGTCCTTCCGGCGTCAAATTCCCATCGTTATTCACCAGGGGGAAAGGGGACTCAACCCACGGTTCGTAGCTCCAATAAACGGCTCCATTAATTCTGTCGTCGTCTATAAGGCGACCCATCGCCTGCTTCAGGTGTTCCTGACGCGCCGATTCGGGTTCACGCCACCCGTGGAATCCCAACCCGCCGAGTACCATGTTCGCGCCGTGGGAGACGGACCATGCTGCTGCTCTGTCTACCCTCGACCACCAGCCGCTCACATCTCCAGCATCGAACGCCAACCCGAAATCGTGGAACCGCCATTCGTCAACGCGTGGCGCCACTCCGTAACGCTGTAAGTACGCGTTGTAAAACTGCTCGGCGTAACTGACCGAGTGAATGCGCGAGCGGCACGGCTCGTCTGCCGGCACGGGGCAACATCGGTCATTTGGCTCTGCGAAGCCAGCGGGAGAGAACCGTGCTGTTGGATCCGCGCCGCGCAGTGCCACAACGAAGTCGTGATAAATCGCCGCGTAGTCGCCGGGGGCGATGCAGTACTGGTCAGGCTCATCTCCGTTGATATACAGCCGGCCGGGGTTAGCCCTCGCGAAGGACAGAGCGCTTTGATCCACATACCAGTCGACGTATTGCCGGTCCTGGCGACTGTCGCGTGCAAACCTTTGCGTCTGGATCGGACTGGCACTGTAGCTCTGCGACCACGCGACAAAGAACCTGTTGAATGGGGCTTTATCAATCCGGGCGACGAGCGGGACCCTGGGACCTGTGGGTTGGATCCTGGGGCCAGTGGGTTGTTGATCGACGCACCCGGAAAAGATTACGCCCAGGATTGCTGCAGGGATCATCGCGAATCGAACGCGTTTCGACCGCAATAATTTCGGGTGGTGCATTGCTATCCTCTGAGTGTGCCATAACGAATTTCAAGTTCGCTACGTCGCGCGATTTAACATCGTTGCTTGCCAGGCGCTTTAGAGTCGCCATTCGCCGGCTTGCGCATTCCATTGTTCAGCATCCACCACCTTCGCGAGCAGCCGTAGCCCCAGAGGTGCTTCACCTGGGAGGGCGGCCGTAACCATCACGGGTAAGACGCGCCGCGCGAGCATCGGAAACAGTTATATCATCCAGCCTGAACCGGTAATCATCCGCAGACCTCCGATTATTCGCGGGATAAAGTTCGATCTGCAATGAGGCAAACGGTAAGGAAGCGCCAGAGTCCGCAGAACACTAGGCCTTGAGCCCGGCCTTTGCGGTTTTGACAAGCATCGCTCCCGTTCAACAGGAATTCGTGTCCAATCGGTGATTCGCCCCGTGCGCATGCTGGCAATCCTGTACCGTCGCAAACCTCGTGACTGAATCGCGGCACGCTCAAGATGCGACGCAGAAATAAACACAGCCCATCGTACGCGGGTAACCCACAAACCATGTCGTCGGCATCATCGACACACGCGAACAGCTTGCCTCGGCGTGACTGCATCGACCGGCGGCGGATTCGTCGCCCACGCGCGGTGGAACGAGTCGTTGATGATCGTCGAACCGAAGCAGCCACCAAAGCCGTCAGCTGCTCAGCAGCTGGTGCTGTTCCCCCCGCATCAGGCTCAGACACTCTACGACAAGATCCTTGGCATTGCGCGGGACCTCGGCCGTGAGACAACTGTCGTCCAGCATGCCGAGTCCTGGTACAGCATCAGCAGCCTCGTCGCATCGGGACTTGGCTTCACGATTGCTCCTGAAGGAGTTCGTCGCTATCGGATCCCAGGCCTGAGGTACACATCGCTACCGAAGCGAGCGCCGCGTGTTTCGATTTCGCTTGCGACCCGTCGCGGCGTGCTCGCGCCAGCTCTTCACACGTTTCTCGACCATGTTCGCACGACGTCAGATGTTTAGCCAAGCGCTTCAAATCCAATTGCGGACCGATCCCTTTCTCGCTTTTCCCTGCAAAGCCCATCATTATGGGGATTGTCGACAATCGCCGTAGATGGGGGTGATGGAGTGCTCGATGCGGGCACAGCGCCTGGAGCAGGAGGTGATAGACCTCGAGAGCATACAAGAGGGAGTCGATAAGCCTCACTGCACCACGCGCGTAGATGCTTGAATAGCCGACGACTCGCAGTCGCCAGGCAGGCACGACCATCTATCCGCAGGGGACCCTCACGTGTCGATCGATCTGAATGTGTTCAAGGGCCTGACGCCGTATGCGTCGGAGCTGTTCGGAATCTACCAACCGCTCCTTGGCTGGAAAGCAAAACGGAAACTGCGCTGGATTGGTCGCCATCAGGCAGCCCTTCTTCATGGCGCCGTTGAAAAGCTCCGCGAGCTTGCACCACCGCGCGCCACACTGCTCGCGACCCCCCGCCCGATCGGTCCGAACGACCTGATGTCGCACGCGATACAAAGCTGGGCGCAAAGTGAAACTGGCCGCGCCCTTCAAGCTGCAGCAGTCAATTTCGTGAACCGGACGAAGCGCATTCCCGAAGCGACGGACTGGAAGGCCATCGCCGATGCGGCCGGCTTCGACCGCGTCCTTACTCGAGTTGCGCGGTCGCAGACGGTGCCCTCAACGACAAAGCAACGAGCGATGGCGCCGTCGCTCACGCAGGAATCGGCGATAGCCGGGGCCCTGCAACATCTGGCTGACGTAGCGCCCTCGGTGCTGAATCAGGTTCTGAATCTGGATGCAGTGATGTGGCCTTTGACGCCCGCTGTCACCGACCCGCTGGCCACGTTCGATCCTGCGACGCAGCGCGCAATTCTTTCGCCGATCGGAATGGTGAACGTCTTCCGCGAATATTTCTTCGAGCTGGACACTTTTCTGGGGCCCGCAGTCGGTCACGTATGGGTGAGTCCCGGCGGGACACTCGAAGTGTACGAAGTCCATACTCGCCGTACGCTCGAGGAGAGAATGACCGAGATCGGTCAGACGTCCATCACGAAAGTTGATCGCGAGGCAAGCGAAACGGAGGAGATCGCCGACAAGGTCGCCAAGCAGAACAGCACCGACATCGATCTGGGTATTTCGGCTGAAGGAGGCATGGACACCGGCATCTACCACGCATCAGCGTCTGCGTCGTTCGGAATGAAACAGAATCAGCAGGTTGCACAGGAGACGGCGCACAAGCGGGCGCGGAGCCAGTCAGAAAAGATCTCGAACGAAATTCGCCGCGAATTCAAGACGTCATTCAGGACTGTCGTGGAGACTACCGACACGTCGAGCAGACGATACATCCTTCAGAACACGACGGACAAGCTCGTGAACTATGAACTCCGTCGTAAAATGCGCCGCGTCGGTGTGCAGCTGCAGCACATTGGAACGCAGCTTTGCTGGCAGGTATTTGTTGACGAGCCCGGCCTTCCACTCGGAGTGGGCGTGCTCGTGCATGCCGCCGCCCCCGATGAGCTCGTAAGCGCGCCGCCTCCGGAAGCGCCGCCGCCGCTCGAGTCAAAGAAAGAACAGGTAATGGTCAACTTCGCATTCGAGCCGCTGGACGCCAATGCTCGCGACGACGGGGAGGACGAAGACTACGAGAACGGGCACGACGTTAACGAGCCCGCGGGCGAAGCATTCATACGAGACCGGAAAACCGTCACTGCAAATCCGCCCGCGAACGGCTACGTACTGCAATCGGCGACGGTGCTGTCGTTCACCGGATCTGATCCGGAAGAAGGTCAACCGACGTCCGTAGCCAACGTGTGCACCGTCACTGGAGCGCAGGAGTTCGAGCTGAGGTTGACGTACGTCAACTTCAACGACCAGCCAAGCATCAACTTCAGCGTGGAGCTGATCTGGAACCCGCCAAAAGAGAGTGCTGACACGCTGAAGGCGTATGAAGACGCGAAGAAGTTATACAACGAGGCGAGCGCAAAAGCCGCTCACACTGCTTATGTGAAGGAGGTGCGCGAGCGCATCAACCAGGCGGGCCTCGTTCCAAAACGCGACACGAGCGATCTCCGCGCCGAGGAGCGCACCGTGATTTTCCGCCGCCTCATTCGTGACTTGTCTGAAATCAAGAACGGCCCGGAACCTCACCTGATGTCGGAGTTGATCCGGTCGATCTTCGATATCGACAAAATGCTTTACTACGTTTCGCAGGAGTGGTGGAGGCCTCGAACGCACAAGCCTCAGCGGCTCGGCGAAAAACTTCAGCTTGCCGATGCGGACCGGGTCACCTGGGGTGGCGAGAAGCAATACGGCAGGCAAAACTACTACATCACGGAGGAATCACAGCCGGCTCCAATGGGCGCCTCGCTCGGCTGGCTGCTGCAGCTGGATGGTGATCCCCATCGCAACGCTTTCCTGAACTCTCCATGGGTCAAGGCAGTACTCCCGATTCGCCCTGGTCGTGAGGCCGCCGCGCTCAACTGGTTGCAACAGGCGCACGTCGAGGGCTCAAGCGATCTCGATGCACTCTATGGCGGCAACGAGCCGGAGCTGAAGGGAATGACTATTGGCGAGGCGGCGATGTCTCTCGCCGAGGAGGTCACCTCGAGCGAGGGGCGCATCGAGAATACACTGGCAACGGAAACCGTTTTCGAGCGAGGCTTCGATCCGCTGGAGGGCGGGTTTCGCGCGACGGGGGTACCGTTTGAGGTTTTTGATCAGTGGGTCGAGGTATTGCCGACGGACCAGGTGGTAGCAGTTGAGTATCTCCCGCCACCCGTGGTTCCAGTTCCGTAGGCGGATGTCGTACTTCGAACAACGGCGTATCGTTGTACGGGGAGAGAGTGAGACTCTGAGGGTTTTCCTCATGTCACGCCTGCAACCCTGGCGCTGGCCAATAATGCTCGCAAACGGTGGCATCAGGGTGGAGCGCGGAGGCAAGCCGGTGCCTGATGTCACCCTCGGCTATCAGTTGATTGCCGGAGATGTAGTCGTCACGGACGACGCATATGGCATCACGTGGATGCAATTGATACAAGAGGCGACACGCAGCCATCGCGATTACATCTACTCGCCGAATCGCGGGGCCGACTCGTTTCTGAACAATCAGCATGACGTGTTAATGAGGGATCCGCGTGCGTTCGACGTCAGCCACATAAAGCATCTCAAGGAGCTCGTCGAGAGCTTGACGTCACTCGGCCAGCATCCGATTCGGCATTTGATACTGGTTGGTCATGCCAATCCCTTTGGGGACATTACGATGCCAATGCGACAGGCAAAGGATGAGGATCGCCTGAAGGATCCGAACGCGCACAACATGAACTGGGAGAGTCTCAAGGAAGCGATTGCCGAGAGCTCTCTGCTCATCCAGGGAAAACCGGACGCCCGCCCGAATCCCATTGTCACGCCACGACCTCAAAATGCATCCGGCAAGTTCATCCCGTTCGCGGTGATCATTCGCGGATGCAGCAGCGGAAAACACACGAACTTGCTGGCAAAGATCCGGGAGGCGCTTGGCAAAACGGTTGACGTGGTCATTATGCCGAAATTCTTCAATGCGGCGGATTTCATCGGCAGGCGTTCGCCGACTCAGTACGCTGCGGCAATTGAGTACTACATGCACGACTTCACCGTCACATCCAAGACATCACTCAACCGCGCAGCAGTCCTCGAGGCGCTGAAGAAGAGGCAATACGGCGATTGGCTCGGTACAAGAATGCCGGATGACTGGTCGTCTCTCGTACCACGCGCTTTTGGCGACAGCTCAGGTCCAACTCCCGCGCAGAATCTCACCGTGCGTGTACCCGGCCGGGAGAGACCGGCTGTATTTACAACGAGATTCGAGTCCGAGCCGATCACTACGAACACGGTGATCGTGCGACAAGCCGCTGAGCCGGACCAGGCTGCGATGCGCGATGCTGTCCTCAAGTCATGGCAGCCAAAGCCGTTTTTCACAGACGCGCAGTGGCCCTTGTGGAAACGGTTTGGCCTCGACACCGCCGATGAGCTCATGGATTGGTTTGCGTATCGACTCGACGCAGCTGTGAAGCGCAAGCCCGGTGAGTGGCACGTACAGGGCGTCCGTTTCTCGTACACAGTCCGTACGCCGCTCGTCGAAGGCGAGACTCTCTACTGCAACTACTACCCGGAGGGTGAAAAAAGCGCGAAGAACGTGGAAACGCGATCGATTGACTACAACGACGACCGGGTCTTCGGGCGGGCGAACTTCATCCCGGCAACTTTTGCCAGGAAGGTCTAGCCTGGAGGAACCGGGTTGTGAAACGCCCGGTGTCCGATAATCTTGGGAAATGTCGAGCCCCGTAACCTGGAATGACTGCCTGATCTTCGAGCGCCAGAGCGTCGACTTGACAGCTCGGCTATTCCGCTACCCTGGCAATTTCGCAATGCGCGCTCACGCGCACGATCAACGAGGGATCAGCGTGGTGCTGGGTGGCGCTGTCGTCGAAGAGGCCGACCACGCGTCGGTGACGGCGATGGCCGGTTGGGCAGTTGTCAAGCCGGCCGCTACCGTTCATACGAACCGGTTTGGCCCTACGGGGGCAACAGTGCTCGCCCTGGTCCCCCGCTCCGAGCCGGAATGCACGCTGCCATCGCGATGGACCTGGGTCGATGGGCCCAGCGTGCTCCAGGCGGCGCTCCGAGTAATTTCCTCGACGTTGCCAGCGAATGCAGACTCTGACGCAGATGCGTTCACGGAACTCCTCGCATCGCTCTCGACAGAGCAGCCCGGCGGTGCGGACATCGCGTGGCTGCGAAGACTGAAGCGACGACTCGATGATCGGACCGAAACGCCGGCCTCAGTCGCGTCCCTTGCTGCTGAAGCCGACGTTCACCCGGTCTACCTCGCGCGGCGCTTCCGCGCGAGATACGGGATCTCCATACGCCAGTACCGAAAGATCGTCCAGGTCCGACAAGCGCTCGAGCTCATTGTCGGCAGCCGGCGTTCCCTCTCCGACATTGCCCACAGCTGCGGATTTGCAGACCACAGCCATATGTGCCGCTCGTTTCAACGAGTGACGGGGGCAACTCCTCGGTCCTTCCGTTTCTCGCAGACTAACAGGTTTGATTTTTCCAAGCGCTTGGGCGAGAGCGTATTGTACAATGCGGCGAGAACTTCGAGCGAGGACGTACATCCTGGAGCGATCTGTTGGCGCTGGCGCCGCCACGCTTGCCCTTATCGTCTCGGCATGTGCACACATGCCTCGACCTGCTGGTCACGAGACCGCAGCGGGAGCACGCGCACGGTTGGCGATGACACGCTACGAGATGCACGGAATGTCCGGTTCGATTCTGCTGGTGGACAGCGGCCGGCTCGCGCTTCAGGAGGGGTACGGCCTCGCCGATCGTGAACGGGGCGTGCGGGCATCGGCCTCCACCGCCTATGATGTCGGTTCTATTACCAAGACATTCACGGCCGCCGCGATTCTCCGGCTGGTTGCCGATGGCAAGCTCGATCGCCGGGCGCCGATCGCGAAGTACCTGGACGATGTTCCCGCGGACAAGGCGTCCATCACTGTGCATGACATTCTCACGCACACTGCGGGGTTTCCACTCGATCCGTCCAACGCAGGGATCACCTCTGCGGATTCATACGGCGTCTACGTCGCGAAGGCTCTGAGAGCACCTCTCGTCCATGCGCCGAGGGTGGCGTACGCGTACTCCAATCTGGGCTACGGGTTGCTTGCCATCATCATCGAGCGACAGTCCGGTGAGGATTTCCGGTCGTTCGTCACGCGCACGCTTACCAAACCGGCGCAGCTGCTTCAGACGCGATGGTGGGGCGACTCGGCGGCGATGGTTGGCGGCGATGCAGCACGCGGTTACGAATTTTCCGATCGTGAATACGCTCTCACGCCGGAGCCGTCGTTCTTCCGAGGAGCACCCAACTCGCCGATGTGGAGCAAGTGGCCTCTAGGTGCGGGCGGCATTATTACGACGGTTGGAGATCTGACGCGGTGGCTCGAGGCGCTCAAAGACAATCGACTGCTTCCTGACTCTCTTACCCACCGATTATTCGCGGCCCAAACCGCAGGCACCGGAAGTCAGGGCTACGGTTGGAACGTGGGCGCGGACGCGGTATTGGGAAAGCGCGTGCACCGCGGTGGCGGCCGGACCGGATTCACGTCGCTGCTCGCATACTACCCGGACCGCCGTTCCTCGATCGCTTTCGCCCTGAATCAACAAGCCGACGCGAACTGGCAAACGGTCATCTGGAGAAGCTTGGAGAGAGCGCTCGCTGGAACCGCCGACACGCTACCCCCGGCGA
>Ga0136617_10005562_pt1 | contig 11279 bp, 11 predicted proteins | sample AntDrymUQ3222106_2_FD_129672 | JGI IMG/M metagenome (GOLD analysis project Ga0136617, IMG submission 129672) | Polar desert sand microbial communities from Dry Valleys, Antarctica - metaG UQ322 (21.06) | ecosystem: Environmental > Terrestrial > Soil > Desert | place: Antarctica: Dry Valley...
CCAGCGCGAGGCCGCGACCCACGACGGTGGCCCGCTGGTCATCCTCGGCGCGCCCGGCAGCGGGCGCACGCGCACCCTGGTCGCGCGCTTCGAGCGGCTGACCGGGGACGGCGTCGCGCCCGAGCAGATCCTGGCGCTGGCCGCCCGGCCGCCGGCTGCCGGCGCGTTGTGCGCGCGGCTGGAGACGGCCATCGCGCATCCCTACGAGGAGCTGGCCGTCATGACCGTGCCGGCCCTCTGCGCCCGGCTCCTGCGCGACGAGGCGCCGGCAGCCCGCCTGGATCCGGGCGTGGAGACCGTCGCGCGCGCCGACCGGCTGGCGTTGCTGCTCGAGCACGTGGACGAGCTGCCGCTCGGGGTGCACGACTTCGGCGGCAACCCCGCGGCGCTGCTGGCGTCCTTCATCGCGCGGATCGATGCGCTCAAGGAACTGCTGATCGGCGCGGACGCCTACGCGGCGTGGGCCGCGGGCCGTCCCGCCGGTGAGCGGGGCGAGCGCGAGCGCGAGTTCGCCGCCGTCTTCGCGGCCCACGACCGGCTGCTCGCGCGCGCGGGCACGCTCGACACCGGTGACCTCCTGCTCCGCGCCCACGCGCTCCTACGCGATTCCGCGCGGGTGCGCGAGGCAGTCCGCGCGCGCTTTCCCCATGTCCTCGTGGACGAGCTGGAGGACCTCGAGCACGGCCATCTCGCCGTGCTCGACCTGATCGCGGGCGCAGGGCTGGTCGTGACCGGCGGCGACGACGCGGCGATCGGGCGCTCGCGGGCCGCCGGCGCGCGCAACCTGCGGGCCGCGATGGCGCGGCCGGGCGCGCGCACCGTGTGCCTGGAGCGCTCGCTGCGCTGCCCGGAGCGAACGCTGCGGGCAGCCGAGGCGGTCGTCGCCCCCCTGCCGGATCGCCTCGTGGTCGGGCCGGAGGGCGAGCCCGGCGGCGTTGTCGCCTTCTGGCGCTGTGCCAACGAGCGCGCGCAGGCCCAGAACGTCGCTGCCGACATCGAGCGCCTTGTCCGGGGCGAGGGGATCGCGCCCGAGTCGATCCTCGTGCTCGTGCGCTCCGTGGGACGGGAGGGCCAGGCCGTGGCCGTCGCGCTCGAGGAGCGCGCCGTGCCCCACCGGGTCACCGGGGCCGCCGCCTTCTTCCAGCGCGCCGAGGTGCGCGACGTCCTGGCCTGGCTGCGCCTGCTGGCCGACCCTGGAGACGCCGGCGCGGTCGTGCGCGCGCTCGCCCGCCCCCCGGTGGAGCTGCGCTCGATCGACCTGGCACGCTGCACGCAGATCGCGCGCCGGCGCAAGCTGGACATGGTCTCGGCGCTCGTGGCCGCGACCGAGGCCCCGCAGATCCCTCCGGAGGCCCGCGAGCGCATTCTCGGCTTCCTCAAGCTCTACCGATCCGCGAGCGCGGCTCTCGACACGACACGGCCCGACCTCTTCGTCCACCGCCTGATCGAGCGCCTCGGGCTGCGCCGCCAGCAGCTCTTCTCCGCGCAGGCCGACGTCGTCGAGCGGCTGGTGAACCTCGCGCGCTTCGGCGAGATCGCGTCGGGCTACGTCCGCCGTGCGCCGCAGGCCACTCCGCGGGAGTTCGCCCGCTACATCGCCGCGGTCGCCGACGCGGGCCTGCGCGAGGAGGAGGCCGAGGCCGGCGCCCCCCGCGGCGTGCAGGTCATGGCCATGCGCGCGGCCAAGGGCCTGGAGGCCGACCACGTCTACGTCCTGGGCCTGCACGCGACGCGGATGCCCGGAGCGCGCGCGGCGGCGATCGAACCGGTTCCCGACGACCTCGTGCCGGCGGGCCTGCCGCCCGACGACCGCTCCGCACACATCACGGGGATGCGGCGGCTCCTGCACGTCGCGATGACGCGCGGGCGCGAGCGCCTTGTGCTCGCCTATCCCGCGCGGGACGGCGACGGAGCCGAGCGGCCGCCCTCGCCGTTCGCCGAGGCCGCGCGCGCGGCGCTCGGCGCCGAGTGGGAGGGGCGCGAGGAGGAGCTGTTCGGCCCGGCCGAGACGCTTCACGCCACCTTCCAGATGCTTCGCGACGAGCTGCTGGAGACGATCGGGCGCACGGGCGGGCGCCTGAGCGAGCTGCGCTTCGACACCGACCTCGACGTCTCCCACGCGGTCGTGCGCTACCTCGAGCTCGTCAAGCTCGCCGCCCTGCTCGAGCGCCCCGACGACCAGTCGGTCGCCGACGCGCTGCCCGACCTCAACTCCCGGCTGGCGGCCGCGGTCACCGCGCAGCAGCGCGAGATCCTCGAGACCTCCGGGCTCGACGACTACGTCCTGGGCGCCGAGCGCGACGACCGCCGGCGTGCCCAGGCGGTCGCGGCGCGCAACGAACCCTCTCTGGAGGCCTTCCTGCCCCGGCGCGGCGAGGGTCTGATGCTGTCGGCCTCCGACGTCGAGACCTACCGGATCTGCCCCCTGCGCTACAAGTTCGCCCGCGTCTTTCGCATCCCGCAGGAGCCGACGATCCACCAGCGCTTCGGGATCTTCGTCCACCAGGTGCTGGAGCGCTTCCACCAGGCTCAGGGCGCGCAGAGCCTGGCAGACATGATGGGACTGCTGGACTCCGGCTGGCGGCGCGGCGGGTTCGGGGACTCCGAGGAGGAGCGCCAGCTGCGCGCCAAGGCGACGGCGTCGCTCTCGCGCTACCACGAGCGCTTCCAGTCCGAGCCCGGCGAGCCCGTGTGGTTCGAGCGCTCGTTCACCTTCAAGCTGGGCCCGCACACCCTGCGCGGCCGGGTGGACCGGGTGGACCGCCTCCCGGACGGCGGCTATGAGCTCATCGATTACAAGACGGGGCGCCCGCGCACGCCCGAGCAGCTGCGCGAGGACGTCCAGCTCTCGCTCTATGCGGTGGGCGCGCGCGAGGCGTGGGATCTCGAGGCCGCAGCCCAGGCCTACTACTACATCCTCGACGACGCCAAGGTGCCCGTCGAGCGCGACCCGGCCGATCGCGACTGGATCACCGACACCGTGCTCGAGGTGGCCGACGGCATCCTCACGCAGGGCTTTGAGCCCACCCCCTCCTTCTCGGCCTGCTCCATGTGCGACTTCCGGATCGTGTGCCCGGCGGCCGAGCGGTAGCGGTCGGCTAGCCGCCGCTGCCGCGCTGGCGCAGGAAGCGCTGGAAGTCGCGCGCGATGGCGTCGCCGGAGGGCATCTCGCCCGGGTCCACGGGCTCGGCGTCCTCGCTCGCCGCCGCCTCGAGGCGCTCGACGAAGGCCTGGACGTCGGGGTCGCTCTGGACGGCGAGATTGACCTGGCGGTCGTAGTCCACGGTGGCGGTCTCGAGCTCGGACGCGTCGACCGAGACCCCGACGATCCCCTCGAGCTTGCGCACGAGCGCGAGCGCGGCCTTCGGGTTGGGGGCGGCGGCGACGTAGTGGGGCACGGTGGCCCACAGGCTCGCCGACGGGATGCCGGCGTCCTCGCAGGCCGCGTGGAGCACGCCGACGATGCCGGTGGGCCCCTCGTAGGTCGCGGTGTTCAGGCCGAGCCGGTCGGCCATCTCGTCGTCGGACGCCAGCCCAGTGATTCCGGTCGGGCGGGTGTGGGGCACATCGGCCAGCAGGGCGCCCATCGTCACCACGAGCTGGGTTCCCAGGGCCTCGGCCAGGTCGACGACCGACTGGCAGTACATGCGCCAGCGCAGCGACGGCTCGGCCCCCGTGAGCAGGATCAGGTCGCGCGGGGCCTTGGGCACGCGCGCGGCCGAGACGATCGTCTCGGGCCACACGATCTCGCGCGTGCGGCCCTCCGACAGGCGCACGTCGGGGCGGGTGGCCGAGAAATCGAAGAACTCCTCGGCGTCGATGACGGCGAAGCGCTCGGCGCCCAGTGCGTTGGACACGAAGGAGAGCGCGGTGGAGGCGGCGTCACCCGCGTCGTTCCAGCCGCTGAACGCGCACACGAGGGCGGGGGCGCGAAGGCCGTCGGGACGGCGGTCCCAGAGCAGGGGCTGCATCGCGTTCACGGTAGCGGATGGCCCCTCTCGCGCCGCCGGAGAGCAGCGTCCGGGCCGGGCTTCAGGCCGACACGGTGACCACGCCGGCGGCCCGCCGGTTTGAGCCGCGGCGCAGGACCACGGACGCTCGCGTGGTAGACCACGGAGGATGGCCGCGCCGTGCGTCTACCTGCTCCGCTGCGCCGACGGCTCGCTCTACACGGGGTGGACCACCGATGTACAGCGCCGGCTGGCCACGCACAGCGCGGGGCGAGGCGCCCGCTACACCCGTTCCCGGCTGCCGGTGAAGCTCGCGCTGGTCATCGATCAGCCCGACGCCGCCGCCGCCCGGCGCGAGGAGGCCCGCATCAAGCGGCTCTCGCGCGCGGACAAGCTCGCGCTGCTCGCCTGACGCGGGGTCGCCCCGGGTCGCTAGGCCCCGGCGACCGTGATCGAGAAGCGCGCGTCGTAGCGCTTCCCCGGCGCCACCACCGCGAGGCGGTCGCCGGTCACCAGCGCGTTGGTGGGCGCGGTCATCGGCTCGAAGCAGATGAAGTCCTCGGCCGGGGGGGCGAAGACCTGAGCGAGGTCGTAGCCCTGCTCGAAACGCAGACCGATGCGCCGCCCCCCGCCGGTCAGGGAGAACTCGGGCTCCGGTTCGAGCCGGTCGAAGAGGTCGTCGAACGTCCTCCGGCCCATCGGAGCCGTCGGGAAAGTCACCCGCTCGGTGTCGGGGGTCGGGATCCCGCGCGCGTCGAGCACGACGCGCCGGCGCACCGGCAGCGCGATCTCCCAGTCCGCGCGCCCGAGCCCCGGTAGCGTGAGATAGGGGTGGTAGCCGAAGGCGACGGGAACCGGGCGCTTGCCGGTCGCCTTGAGGGAAGTGGACACCGTGAGGGTCCGGTCGCGCAGCATGACTTCGACCGCGAGGCGAAACGGAAAGGGGAAGCCGGCGGAGAGATCGTCGCGCTTGGCGGAGCCCAGCCGGGCCCGGAGCGTGATCCGGTCTCCGGCAACCTGGGCCTTGTGGACCTTCCACCCCTTCAGGGTGCCCAGGAGCCCGTGGATCGGCAGTCCGCCCGGATCGAGCTTGAACGGGGAGGCGTCGGGGTCCAGGTCGACCGCCACCCCGGCGGCCTCGTAATGGCGGCCGTCGAGCCGGTTGGCCCACGGGGCGAGCAGCGGTATGCCGAAGGTGGATCCGGTCTCGGCGTAGGCGGCCAGGCCGTTGCGCTGGCCCAGCAGCTCCTCGCCGTCGTGCTGCAGGGAGCACCCGACCATCCCGGCGCCCGGCGCGAACGCGGCGGTGAGCACGCCGGAGTCCAGCGTGATCGTGTCCATCCCCTCATGGGTGGTGTCCCTGATCGCCGGCGCCCTGGCCATGGGGCGACCCTATCCACCGGGCTCGCGACGCAACCACGACCTTGGCATCGTGTTCGGTGACCTGATGCCCCGCCTGCGCCTTCTGGCCGTCCTCGCCGTCCTCGCCGGCCTGGCCGTGGCCGTCTCCCTCGCCCCGGCCCGCGATCGCCTTCGACCGGCCTCCCCGGGCCAGTTCGTCGCCGCCTGCCTGTTCTCCCACCGGGCGCCCGACGACCCGATCGTCAAGCCGGGGCAGCCGGGGGCCTCGCATCTGCACGACTTCTTCGGCAACCGCTCCACCCGAGCGGCCTCGACGGAGACGACCCTGCGCCGGGCCCCCACGACGTGCGAGCGCCGCACCGACGGCGCCGCCTACTGGGCGCCCACACTGAGGGTCGACGGTCACACGATCCTGCCGCGCAACGCGCAGTTCTACTACCTGACCGGCCTGCGCCCGCGGACCTCGATCCGCCCCCATCCCGCAGGACTGCGGGTGGTCGCCGGCAACGCGCGCGCGGCCGGGCCCCAGGACCCGCGGCAGGTGGCGTGGGGCTGCACGCTGGGTCGCGGGACGGGCCACAGCACGGACGTACCGCTGTGCCCGGCGGGCTCGCGGCTGCGCCTGCGGGTCCGCTTTCCCGACTGCTGGAACGGCCGGGACCTCGATGCGCCCGACCACGTGTCGCACATGGCCTTCAGCCGCCTCGGGCGCTGCCCCGCCTCCCACCCCGTCGCGGTGCCGATCCTCACCGCCAACGTCATCTACCCCTTCCGCGGCGGGGGCGGTGTGAGCCTGTCCTCGGGCGGCCAGTACACGGGCCACGCCGATTTCTTCAACACCTGGGACCAGCGTGCGCTGGCCGCGCTGGTGCGCCGCTGCCTGAACGCGGGGCGCGTCTGCGGGCGCTCGGGAACCTAAAGAGGGTCTGACCCCGACGCGCTCTGGTGCGCGCAACCCCGGCTGTCGGACCGTGTTGAACTGGGCACGATGCCTCGTCTCCGCCTGCTCGCGGTTCTCACCATCCTCGGCTCGCTGGCCACCGTGGTCTCGCTGGCCGCGGCGCGCGATCGACGCGCCCCCACCCGTGGCCAGTTCGCCACTCCGTGCGGCTTCTCCCACCGCGCCGCCGACGACCCGATCGTCAAGCCGGGCCAGCCGGGTGCCGCACACTCCCACGACTTCTTCGGCAACACCTCGACGAACGCCGCCTCGAGCCTCCGCTCCCTGCGGGCCGCCGGCACCACGTGCCGCCGTGGCGCCGATCGCGCCGCCTACTGGGTGCCCACCCTCTATCGCGACGGCGTTGCCGTCACTCCGAAGCGCGCGCAGATCTACTACCGCACCGGTCGCCGCGCCCGCACCTCGATCCGCCCGTTCCCGGCCGGCCTGCGGGTCGTCGCCGGCAACGCGAAGGCCGCCGGCCCCCAGGACCTGCGCGTCGCGGCCTGGGGCTGCACCGGCGTCGAGCCCATGAGCCAGCGCGCCGAGGTGCCGCTCTGCCCGGCCGGGTCGAACCTGAAGCTGCGCGTCCGCTTCCCCGATTGCTGGAACGGGCGCACGCTGGACTCCGCCGACCACGCGTCGCACCTGGCCTACAGCCGCCGCGGCGCGTGCCCGGCCTCGCACCCGGTCGCCGTGCCCGCGCTGGCGTTCAACGTCATCTATCCCTTCCGCGGCGGCAGTGGGGTCACGCTGGCCTCCGGGAGCCGTTACTCCGGCCACGCGGACTTCTTCAACGCCTGGGACCAGCGGGCGCTGGCCGGGCTGGTGCGGCGCTGCCTGAGCGCCGGGCGCCACTGCCGCGCGCCGCGCCGCGTGGCCCGCCGCCGCGGCTAGCCCGCGCCGGGCAGCACGTAGAACGCCACCACCGCGTACTGCAGCGCGGCGGCCACGATCACGAGGACGTGGAAGATCTCGTGGTAGCCGAACACGGTGGGCACCGGATCCGGGCGACCGCGGGCGTAGACCACCGCCCCGACCGTGTAGAGCAGGCCGCCGAGCGCCACGAGCGCCATCGCGGTGATCCCGAGCGCGTCGTACATCTCGGGAAAGGCCGCGACTGCGACCCAGCCCAGCATCACGTAGGTGCCCGCCGAGAGCCACTTCGGCGAGTGCACCCACACGAGCTGGAGCAGGATGCCCCCGGCGGCGCCGCCCCAGACTGCGATGAGGATCGCGGTGGCGATGTTGCCGTCGAGCGTCAGCAGGGCGAAGGGCGTGTAGGTGCCGGCGATGAGCACGAAGATCATCGAATGGTCCAGGCGGCGCATCCACGCCCGCGCGCGCGCCGAGGCCCAGTCGTGCCGGTGATACAGGGCGCTCGTGCCGAACAGGCCGGCGACGCTGAGTGCGTAGATCGTCGCGGCGAGCGTCCCCCGGCCGCTGGGAGCGGCGATCACCAGCGCGCAGCCCAGGCCCAGCGACACGAAGAACGCCCACTGGTGCGAGACACCGCGCAGGCGCGGCTTCACCTGGCCGGCGGCGGAGACCATGTCAGGCCGTCAGCCAGCGCCGCGTGGTCTCGCCGAGCATGAGGTCGGTCTGCTCCTCGGTGACGCCGGCCGCGTGGAGGGTCGGCAGCACCTCCTCGAAGATCAGGGTCATGCTCCACTTCGGGGCGAGCACCGGCGCCATCTCGATCGGGTACCAGTCGATGAAGGCGCAGTAGTCGTGTGAGAGGACCATGCGCTCCGCGTAGCCGCGCTTGAGCAGCTCGATGACGGTGGCGTCGCGCTGGTCCTGGGGCAGGAACATGTCCAGCCCGTAGCGGTCCATCCCGGTCGTGGCGCCCGTGGCCAGGAGCTTCTCGATGTAGTCGAGGTCGTCGGTGTCGCCGGTGTGGGCGATCTGGACCTTCGCGGGGTCGATGCCCTCCTCGGTGAAGATGCGCATCTGCTCGAGTCCCGTGCCGTCCTTGGGCGCCGAGTGAGCCATGATCGAAGCGCCGGTCTGCAGCGAGGCCTTCGCGACTGCGCGGTGCAGCTTCTCGACGTCCGGGGTGATCCCGGGCGCATCGGCGGCGCACTTGAGAAAGGCCGCCTTGATGTCGGTGCCCTGGATGCCCTGCTCGAGGTCGTGCACGAAGGCGCCGACCAGCGCGTCCTCGTCGCGGTTCTGGAAGAAGTGGGGCAGGAAGGTGTAGTGCTCGAGGTAGATCCCGGTCGCCGCGACGAGCTGGATGCCGGTCTCCTCGGCGACCTGGGCCATGTAGTGGATGTCGCGGCCGAGGTCCTGGACGCAGGGGTCGACGATCGTCTTCACGCCGTGGGCCATCGCGGCCCGGACGGCGTCGAGCGCGAGCTGGTGCTCCAGCTCGCGGTCATAGAGGTGCGGGAACTGCGCGCGCGTGGCCTCCGAGCTGCTGAGCAGATGCTCGTGCCCGAGCGTGCGGCCCAGCTCGGAGTCCTCGATCGGTCCCGCGGTGGTCTCGATCGTCGGCATGGACGAAGATTCTAGTCCGCCCGGGGTGTGGGACGCGACGAGCGGGGTAGACCATGACCCATGCTCATCGGTGCCGTCATCGTCGTCTGCATCCTCCTGCTGATCCTGGGCTTCCTGCTCCCGCGCCTCTCGCGCGGACCGGAGCGCGGCGCCAACAAGGTCTTCGGCAGTGGAGGGCGCATCGCCGGCAAGGCGCCGGGAAAGCTGGGCACCTGGTTGAGCAAGCCTTTCTCCAAGTCCTCGCGCGCGGCGAGCAAGAGCGCCTCGGCCGGGCGCAAGGGCCGCAACAAGATCGACTGACCTAGGGCTAGCGGGTCTCGCCTCGCAGCTCCGCCATCCCCTCGGGGATCGAGATGACGGGGACATAGCCGAGCTCCTTGCGCGCGCGGGAGATGTCGATGGTGGTTTCCAGCGCCGAGAGCCAGTAGGCCAGGCGCGTCACCGGCGGCGGGTTCCGGCGCCGCAGCAGGCCCCACACCAGTTCGCCGCCGGCCGCGGTCAGCCGCACGACCGGCGCGGGCACGCTCTTGTCGGGGATCGCCACCCCCTGCGTGGCCAGCAGCTCGGTGACGAAGTCCCGGAAGACGACCGGCTCACCGTCGGTCACGAAGTAGACCTTGCCCGGCGTAGCGCGCGTGGCGCCCAGCACGAGCCCCTCGACGACGTTGTCGACATGCGTGGTGGACGTGCGGTGCCGCCCGCCCCCGACCCAGCGAAAGCGCCCCGACTCGACCGCGGCGCGCAGCCCGGGCAGGATCGTCGTGTCGCCGCGGCCCCAGACGAGCCGGGGGCGGACGACCACCGTCTCGAGGTCGGGTCCGTTGGCGGCGCGGACGGCCTGCTCGGCCTCGGCCTTGGTGGCCGAGTACAACGCCCGGGAGTCCGGGCGCAGCGGCGCGCTCTCGTCGACGTCCACCAGGGGCTTTCCGGTCATCAGCGCCGCCTCGGTCCCCACGTGCACGACCCGCGTCACGCCGGCGTCGCGCGCCGCCGACAGCACGTGGCGGGTGCCGGTGACGTTGCCGCGCTCGAAGTCCTCGCGCCGGCCCCACTCGCCCAGCGCGGCGGCGGCGTGGAACGCGACGTCGGCGCCCTGGGCCCCGGCGCGCAGCGCGGCGAGGTCGTCGAGGTCCCCGGGGGTCGGCTCGGCGCCCGCCGCACGGACCGCCTGCGCCGAGCGATCCGAGCGCGCGAGCGCGCGCACAGTCCAGCCCTCCGCGGCGAGCCGACGGATCAGCGCGCCGCCGATGAATCCCGAGCCGCCCGTCACCCACGCCGTCTGCGCCATGCGCCCGACCCTACCCCTCGCCGGCCGCGGGCTCGGGGCGCCGGAGCGCGCGACGGACGAGCTGACCGGCGGTGAAGAGCATGAGGCAGGCGAATCCGATCTCCAGGCCGCGCTCGGGCACGACGTTCGCCAGGGCCACGCCCGCCACCGCACCCGCCACGGCCAGGAGGCCCATGGTCAGGCCCTCCCTGACCCGCACGTTGCCGTAGCGGTGCTGGTTGTAGGCGCCCACCAGCGAGACGGGGATGATCGCCAGCAGCGAGGTCGCCTCGGCCTCGACCACGCCGAGCTCGGTGAACAGGATGAGCCCGGGCACGAACAGCACGCCGCCGCCGACGCCGAGCACCCCGGCCACGAGGCCGCCGGCGAGGCCGACGAGGAGGAGCTCGGCGTCCACGCTCAGCGCACCAGGAGATCGATCGCGACGGCGACGAGCAGGACCGCGAAGAGGAGCGAGATCGTCTCGGCCCTCACCCGCTGCTGGAGCGCGGTGCCCGCCAGGACGCCGCCGACCGCCGGCAGGCCGATGACGGCGGCCTTCCCCGCGTCGACGTTTCCGTACAGCGCGGCGACACCCGCGCCGATCGCGGCAATCACCGCGATGGCCAGCAGCGAGGTACCGGTGGCCTCGCGCTCGCCGTAGGCCAGCCACAGGATCAGCAGCGGAACCATGACCGTGCCACCCCCCACGCCGAAGAGGCCGCTGAACAGCCCGGCCGCCGTGCCGATGATGGCGAGTCTGGGCAGGCGGCCGGTGGGCACGGCTCGGCATACTACGAGGGGTGACCGCCGCCGCCACGCTCACCGATCTGGTGGCGCCGCTGCGAGAGGATCCCGCCCACGCGGCTGTGCTGCTGGACATCGACGGAACGCTGGCGCCGATCGTGCGCCACGCGGAGGATGCCGCCGTGCCCGAGGCGACCCGCGCGCTGCTCATCGACGTCGGCCGGCGCTACGGCCTCGTCGCCTGCGTGACGGGGCGCCGCGCGACGACCGCGCGGCGCATCGTCTCGATCGGCTCGCTCGCCTACGTGGGCTCCCACGGCGGTGAGCTGCTGCGCCCGGGGGCCGCCGGGCCCGAGATCGCGCCCGAGCTGGTCGAGTGGTCGCGCCGGGTCCGCGAGTTCGCCCTCGAGGAGGAGACCACCCAGGTGCGCCGCGCACGCCTGCGCCTCGAGGACAAGGGCCCGATCTGGGGCTTTCACTGGCGCGGCGCGCCCGACGAGGACATCGCCCA
>Ga0136617_10005564_pt1 | contig 11278 bp, 9 predicted proteins | sample AntDrymUQ3222106_2_FD_129672 | JGI IMG/M metagenome (GOLD analysis project Ga0136617, IMG submission 129672) | Polar desert sand microbial communities from Dry Valleys, Antarctica - metaG UQ322 (21.06) | ecosystem: Environmental > Terrestrial > Soil > Desert | place: Antarctica: Dry Valley...
CGTGGACCTCGCCATCCTCGCGGGCACCATCACAGCGCTGGTCGGCCCGAACGGGGCAGGCAAGTCCACCCTGCTCCGCTCGTTCCTGGGCTTCGAGCAGCCGACCGCCGGCGTGGTGCGGGTCATGGGGATCGATCCGCAGGTCGATCGAAAGGAGGCTATCCGCCGGGTCGGGTATGTCTCGCAATCGACGGGACTCTATCGGGGGCTTTCGGTCTCGGACCACCTAGACCTGGCGGGCAGCCTGCGTCCTGGCTTCGATCGCGAGCTGGCGTCGGGTCGTCTCGACGAGCTGGGCATCCCGCTGGGGCAGCGCGCCGGTGAGCTGTCGGGCGGTCAACAGGCCCATGTGGCGCTGTCCATCGCGTTGGGCACGAGGGCGCCCGTGCTCCTGCTGGACGAGCCTCTCGCATCCCTTGACCCGCTGGCTCGCCACGACTTTCTCAACGTGCTGGTCAGTGAGGTGCGCGGTCGGGGCGCCACGGCGCTTCTCTCGTCGCACATCGTCAGTGACGTCGAGACCGCCTGCGATGCCATCGCGGTGCTCGGGTCAGGTCGCGTGATGCTGCACCGCCCGATCGCGGCGACCTTGGCGGAGCATCGGGTGGCCCGCGCCGGATCCGAAGCGGCATCGGACGTCATAGCCTCCTTCGGCCGGCAGGGGGGCGAACGGGTGACCTTGGTTCGCTCGACGGACCCATCGCTCCAGGCGCCCTCCCTGGAGGAGCTCGTGATGGGCTACCTCTCAGCTTCACGGCCGGGCTCCGAAGCCGGACTCGGGCGGGCGGCCTGATGCTGCGCTCGGCCATGCTCACCTTCCGGATGCACCGCTTCGAGGTGCTGATCACATCCGCACTGGTGGCGCTCACAGCCATCAGCGCCCTCGTGGCCTACACCCACGTGACCGCGGCCAACCCGCCCGACCAGTGCTGGATACAGAACTGGGACTTCGAGGGATCGCTGCCGGATACACCGGAGTGTCATGCCTTGGTCCAGGCCTTCTGGCCCGTGGCGGGCGAAGCGGGCTTCGTGGCCAGCCCCATCGGTGTCCTCCTGCCCTTCGTGGTGGGGCTCCTCCTGGGGGTGCCCATCGTGGGACGGGAGATCGAGATGCGCACCGCTGCACTCGCCTGGTCGCTCTCCGGCGATCGCCGACGCTGGCTGCTGGCTCGACTACTGCCGATGCTGGCCCTGGCGCTGATCGGTCTTGTGGTCGCGGCAACGCTGATCGCGGAGATGGCTCGCGCGGCCCATCCCTGGAACTACCAGGGACCGGGCCGGATACCCAGCCTGACCGAGCTCGGCTCGGAGGGCCCGACCCTAGTCGGCCGCGGCGTGATGGCACTCGGGATCGCCGTGTTCGTTGGAGCGCTTATCGGCCGGACGCTGCCTGCTTTCGCCATCAGTGCGGTCCTGGCTTTCGCTTTCCTTTTCGTCGGCGCGCCGGGCCTCCAGAGGGTCATCGGCAGCCAGCTCGCGGTCTGGCGGGAAGTCGCGCTGCAGGATGACGGCCCGAACCTATTCATCGAAGGTGTCTACCGCCAGGAGTACCGCCATCGCGACGGGCGAACCTTTCAGGACGAGGATGTCTGGGGAATGGCCGAGGACGAGTGCGGCTGCAGTGGGGAGGCAGTCGAAAGGTGGATGGAGGAGAACGTCACGAGGTACGAGGTCAGCGTGCCGATCGAGGCGTATGGGACTTTCGAGGTCGCTGAGACGGTAGTGACGTCGGGAATCGGCACCGCCCTGCTCCTCCTGACGTTCCCCGTGGTGTCTCGCCGCCGGCCCGACTGACGCTTCGATAAGCCGGGCTCGCCAGCACGGCCGGAGCTACGGCAGTAGTTCAGCGCGGCGACATGGAGGGGACGGACGACTCAGCGCGGTTCCTCCGCGATCGGCTCGTTGGCCACCTCCGCCGCGCTCCGTCCATCCGTCGATCGAGTTACGCCGACTCGAGGCCGGCGCGCTGACCGCAGTGCCTGAGCCTTTCCTCGACGGCTTCACGCAGCACGGTCGGTAGCGGCACCGCGGCGCTCCGCTTCGGATCGAAGGGTGCTCAAGGTTCTGCTGGCAAGGTTGACCGGCGTTAGTCTCGTGCTCATCGTGACGAGATGCTAACTGCCGACCGGTGCCTTGACATGAGGTAGTTGCGTATGCAATGATTGCTCTTGCAATGACTACCCACACAGCCGACCCGTCCACTGCCACCGCTATCGATCGGCGCATCGATCAGACGCGCTCGGAGCTTCGGTTCCTGGCCCGTCGCATGGGCATGACCGTCAGAGGTCGATTCCCTGAGCTCGCTGGCCATCTGGACCTGCATCTCGATCGCCTGGAGGACTCCTCGGTGGAGGCAGTCGTCAGGACCGGCTCCGTGGATCCGGCGATGGCCGCCATGAAGGGCCTGTTGCTATCCGATGCCTTCCTGGCTGCCGAGGCGCACCCGGAGCTTCGATTCCAGAGCAGCCGCATCGAGGCGGACGGCGACCGCTACTGGGTCTACGGCGACCTGACCTTCCGTGGCGAGACACGGGGGATCGCGCTGGAGGCCCGTCTGGCCCGGATAGACGTCTTCGGAGAGGATCGTTCCGCGCGCATCGAGGCCCGCGGGCGGGTCGACGGGCTCATCGCGGACGAGGAGCTCGAGATCGAGCTCACCATTTTGGCCATCCCCGCGGAAGCAGCGCAGTCCGCGACTTACGCCGCCCCGGAGGTGCCCTCCGTGCAGCCACGGACCACCGACCAGCCGCCAGGCGCGCCCGTGCAGCCCACAACGGACCGCATGCCCGTCCACATGGTTGCCCTGGGGGGCAGCCTCCGTCGCGGGTCCTTCAATCGCTCTCTGCTGCGCGCGGCCCAACAGGCAGCACCGGAGGGCGTAACCATCGAGGCCTTCTCGCTCGCCGACGTGCCGTTCTACGACGGCGATCTGGAAGCGGAAGGCGACCCCACGCCCGTGCGCGCGCTGAAGTCGGCCATCGTCGAGGCGGACGCCATCCTGCTGGTCACGCCGGAATACAACAAAGGCCTGCCGGCCGTGTCCAAGAACGCCATCGACTGGGCATCGCGCCCGCCGTTCGACTCGCCGCTGGCCGGAAAGCCGGTCCTGCTCATGGGTGCCACCACGGGCCGCTCGGGCACGAAGCACGCGCTCCAGCAGGCCGCCGACTCCCTCACCTACGCCCAGGCCGTGCCGTTTAAGGAGCGCTACGGCGTATCACGTGCTGCAGACCTCGTCGACGACGACGGGCGCCTCGCTGAACCGGGCACCCACGCGGAGCTGCGGAGACTGCTCGGCGCCTTCGCGGACAGCGTGCGTGCGTCCACCACCCCCACGGCCAAGGCCGCCTGAACGCGGCAACAGAGGAGACACAGGAATGACCGATACGAAGACTGCCGGCATGCAGGCGACCCAGAAGCCGGGCGCCGCCCGCTCCGTCTGGGCCCTGGACCCGGCGCATTCCAGCCTACATTTCTCCGGCCGCCAGATGATGATCAGCACCGTGCGCGGCCACTTCTCGAGCTTCGATGCGCGCATCGAGGGCAACGACGAGGACCCGGAGAACGCCACCGTGCAGGTGACCGTCGATGCCGCCAGCCTCAACAGCGGACTCGAGCAGCGCGACCAGCACCTTCGCTCACCCGACCTGCTGGATGTGGCGACGTTCCCCACCATCGACTTCCGCAGCACGTCGATCCAGAAGGGGGACGATGACCGGCTGAAGGTCGCTGGCGAGCTCACCATCAAGGGCGTCACACGGCCCATCCAGACCGAAGCGACCTTGCACGGCGTGGCCGTGGGCATGAGCGGCGCCCGCCGGGCGGCCTTCAGCACGGAGTTCACCATCGACCGTGGCGATTGGGGCATGAGCTTCAACGTGCCGCTGGGCGGCGATGCCGTGCTCATCGGCCGTGAGATCACCCTCCAGTTCGAGCTGACCGTGGAAGAGTCGGCGGCCGACGGGGCAACGGAGGAGGGATCTCCGAGCGCATGACCGATCCTTCGGTCGCGGCGGAGCGGACCAGCGTCGCCCCTGCGCTCCGACTGTGGCTGGCCACGCTGGCAACCCAGGAAGAGTTCGCGCAGTCGATAGCCGGAGGGGCGGACGAGAGCCAGACCGCAGGTGTCGATGTCGTCGCCATCCTGCTTCCCCTTGCAGAGGCTGACGGGCAGCGCCTGCGCATGAATGAGCTGGCCGAGCGGTCGCACCTGACCCCCAGCGGCCTGACGCGTCGGGTCGACCGCCTCGAAGCGGACGGGCTGGTTCGCCGGGTCTCATGCCCGGCCGACCGGCGCGGCAGCCACGCGGAGTTGACGCCACTCGGGGCGGCCACCGTCCGCCGCTCCATCGACCACCTCGGATCCGTACTGGAGCGACACGTCGCTTCTCGTCTCTCACCGGCGGAGACAGCGGCACTTACCGCTCTGCTCGAGCGACTCAGCCGGGATCGCGCTCCGGGCTGACCTTCACCAGGGCGCGGCGCAGGGCATCGGCGTCCTCGTCCGTGAGCTTTCCTGCGAAGTGCACGGCGATGCCACGGGCATGCACGGGGAGCGCTCTGCGCAGTGTCTCTACCCCCTCCGGTTCCAGCGAGACGATCACCGAGCGACGATCCGTGCCCGCCGCCTTGCGCGCCACCAGCTTCTCGCGCTCCAGCTGTTCCACGCGGCGAGTGGTGCCGCTCTTGCTGACCAGCGTTCGGCGGGCGAGTTCGCTCATGCGCAGGCACGTGGGCTGGGCCAGGGCCAGCTGGATGAGCACGTCGAAGTCGGCCAGAGACAGGTTCGCCTCGCGACGCAACTCTGCGTCCAGCACGCGGCTCAGGCCGGAGTGGGCGCGTAGAAAGGCCAGCCAAGCCAGCCCAGCGGGCGTGTCGAGGCCGGCCCCGCAGGCACGCGTCGTCTGGAGAATCTCATCCCTCACTGGACCGTAGATGCTACCGAAGGCGCGGCCGGGGGTTCACGTGTCCTCGAACAGTGCCAGGAGCATGCTGGGTGCAAGCCGCTGCCAGGTCGGTGTGTCGTGTGCGCCGCGGATGTCCTCGGCGGTGACGTCCACGCCCCGCGCAGAGAGCCGCTCCACCAGCACGTCGGTCGCCGCGATGATCCAGGGGTAGTCGTCTCGGCCGGCGCCCAGGAAGACGCGCAGGTGATCGATCGTTGCCGTGTCCGCGAGGAGCATGGGATCGTGCTCTTGGCGTGCGGCAGCCGTGGGATAGAGCCACTGCCGGTCGGGCAGCATGCCCTCGAAGACGGCCGGACTGAGCCCGGCCACGCCACCGAAGCGCTCCGGGTAGCGGAAGGCCGCGTGGAAAGCTGCGAAGCCGCCCATGGACAGGCCGCCGATGGCTCGATCGGCCGGATCGGTGCTGATGGGCAGGCGCGCCTCGATGTCGGGCAGCAGCTCGTCCATGATGTAGCGCTCGTAGGGACCGTGGTCATAGCCCTCGTCGGAGGGCGCCGAATCGACGCCGTACGAGTCGTTGATGAGCGCAGACACGATGACCAGCGGCGGGATGCGGCCGTCGTCGATGAGTTCCTGCGCCGTCTCGTGGACGCCCACGCCGTCCCGGCCGAAGCTGCCCTCCATCCAGCCACGCTCCGTGCCGTAGCGGCCGTGGAAGAGGTAGAGCACGGGGTAGCCGTCGGTCGGGGCGGGCTGGCGCGGCACGAAGACCTGAGCCGGCATGTCTCGAGCCAGCGCGGCGCTCCGGATGGTCACGTCAGTGACTCCTGCCTGGCGATGGACGGTGGGTGCGGCGGCGTCCGGGGAAATGCGGCCTCGCGGGCCTGTCCCGAGCGGATCATCGTTCCGCGCGGATCCCATGGACGTGGCCGTGATAACCGTGATGAGACCTAAGGCGGGAAGCGTCAGCAGCGGCCACCGGCGCGGCGACCGTCGTCGCCGGTGCGCCTGTTCGCGTCTGGCCTGAGTGCGCATCTCTGGCTAGCCTACGGCCCCGAGCGACAATAGGCAGCGGGGGCCGGTAGCTCAGCGGTTAGAGCAGGGGACTTTTAATCCTCGTGTCCTGGGTTCGAATCCCAGCCGGCTCACCACCATTCCACGCTCACAATCGCCGTTTTCGGGCTGTCAGGGAGCTACGGGAGGGCGGTTTGACAGCCACGTTGACAGCCACGGCGAACGCACCAGATAGACGTGGTGGAGCCGGTGGACGGGATGGACGAGGCGCCCCGGTGGCGCCCCGGACCCGCAGGCCCCAGCGCGCGCCGGGTTCGTCCGTCCGCTCAGTGCGCGGACCTGACCCCGATCGCTCGTCCTTGCTCCTCTCACGCACCGTCGCCGACCGACGCCACACCCAGGGACCACGGCTCAGGGCCTGCCAGCTGCAGGGTGGCCAAGAACCCGAGTGGACCTCGATTCACCGTCCCAACGGGCGCTCGGTTGACAATCCGTCCGCCTACAGTGCACCGTAAGGTGGAGGCAGAGTCGGTGTAACCTCAGCGGGCCGCGATCCACGCGAACGCACCACGTACCGTCCTGCCGGCCCTGGTGTCGGGTGGCAATGGCCTTCCCCAAGCCAGCTCACGGTCTCGCAACTGATCGCGGATACGAAGTGTCGATCGGTCGCGCCAGCCCCGACCCGGGCGCCATATGCGGGAGCCAGGAGGCACGTGTCGCGCATCGCCTTTGTTTCTACGTACCCGCCGAAACAATGCGGGATAGCTACATTCACGGCCGACCTCGCGAACGCGATCGGCGCGTGTGAGATCGTGGCTCTGCGTGGAGCGGCGGACCAGGGACGCTTCGACGCGGAGGTCCACCACGTCATCCACACGGACGTCCGCGCTGATCACGCACGGGCCGCCCGTGCGCTGGATGAATGCGGGGTCCGGTTGGTCTCAGTGCAGCACGAGTACGGCATCTGGGGAGGGGAGGACGGCGAGGGCGTGCGCGACTTCCTCGACGCCCTCTTGGTGCCGGCCGTCGCCACGCTGCATACCGTGCTTGCCGATCCGACCCCATCGCAGCGCACGATCATGGAGGGCATCCTCGACTCCACCTCCGCCGTTGTGGTCATGTCGCAGGCCGCTGCGACCATGCTCACGGACCGCTATCGCGCGGATGCCCGCCGGGTCGAGATCATCCCGCACGGCGTGCCCGACCTCCCACACGTCGCCCCGGACCTCGTCAAGCACGCGGTAGGGCTCCAGGGTCGCCAGGTGCTGCTGAGCTTCGGGCTGCTCGGCTCCAGCAAAGGGTATGAGCGTGTGATCGAGGCGATGCCGGCCATCGTCCGTGCGGCGCCCACCGCGTGCTACGTAATCGTGGGTGCGACGCACCCGGAGCTGCTGCGCACCGAGGGGGAACGATATCGCCGGCGACTGGAGGGTCTGACCACGGACCTCGACATGGGCGACCACGTGCTGTTCGTGGACCGGTTCGTGGGGCGAGCGGAGCTGGGCTGCTGGCTCCAAGCGGCTGATGTCTTCGTGACGCCATACCCCAACCTCGGGCAGATCGTCTCGGGCACCCTGTCCTATGCCATGGCAGCAGGCACCCCGACCGTGTCCACCCCGTACCTCTACGCTGCCGAGATCCTCGCTGGAGGGCGGGGAACGCTTGTGGAGTCTGGATCGACACCGGCGATGACCGACGCCCTGGTCGAGCTGCTGCTGCAGCCCGAGCTTCGCCAGGCGATGGCGCAGCGAGCCTATGACTACGGCCGCGGCATGGTCTGGTCGCGGGTGGCCGCGAGATACGCCACCCTTTTCGAACGACTCGCGCGGCGACGCGCGACTGCACTCGCCGGGGTCCCCGTCAGTGCTTGACCTCGCACCGATGTTCCCCGTGCACCGGGGCCACTTGGATGCGCTGTCGACCAGCATCGGGATCTACCAACACGCCCGGGCCGATCGACCTGACCCTGCCCATGGCTACTGCACCGACGACGTCTCGCGTGCCCTGCTCGTGGACCTGCTGCACCAGCGCGAGATCGGCTGGGACACCGTGGCTCCAAGCGCGATCCGCAACATCGCCTTCCTCGGACAGGCTTTCGAGGAAGCGACTGGCCGTTTTCGCAACTTCCGCACAGCCGATGGCGAATGGTCGGAGGCGCCAGGTTCCGAGGACTCGTGCGCGCGGGCGTTGTACGGATTGGGAGAGGCCATCGCATCGTGTCCACCCGGCGCCCCACGCGACGAGGCCCGAGACCTCTTCGAACGCGCGCTTCACGCGTCGAGTCGGGTCACCCACCTGCGGCCGATGGCGACCGTCCTTCTGGCCTGTGACGCAGCGGAGCGAGGCGGGCTCCGCGGTGAGGTGGCCGAGGTATACCAGCGGGTCGGCCATGACCTTCGATCGGTGTTCGAGTCACGCTTGGTCACCCACGCCTGGCCGTGGCCCGAGGAGAGGTTGACCTATGAGAACGAACTTCCGGCGCGCGCACTCATCACCGGGGGATACCGGTTGGGCCATCGCCGCATGGCACGCATCGGCCTGCGCGTCCTCGACTGGCTCATTGATGCCCAGACGTGGCAGGGGGGAGTGCTAAGCACGATCGGCAATGCGGGCTGGTGGAGCAAGGGCACGGAGATGGCGCATTTCGACCAACAGCCGATCTCTGCGACGTCGCTGTTGTTGGCAGCCGACGCCGCCCACAGGGCGACGGGAAGGGAACGATACGCCAAGGCCATGGAGATGTCGTACGGCTGGTTCCTGGGCCGGAACATCCTCGGTTGCTGCGTGGCCGAGCCCATGTTCGGCGCCTGCCATGACGGGTTCGGACCGGCCGGGGTCAATGAGAACCAGGGCGCGGAGTCCACCTTGATGTGGCTCATGGCGGTGGAGCACATCAGGGCCCTGCGAGCGGCTCCTCCGACCGCGAACGAGGTCGCGCCCCGCGTGCCAGCTGCTGTCCGATGAGTAACACAGCTGCGGTGTATCCCTTCCGGCGTCATCCGGGCAATCCGATCGTTACGCCACGTGACATGCCGTATCTGTGCAACAACGTCTTCAATCCCGCGGCGGGAATGTACGAGGGCGGCGTCGTGCTACTCGTGCGCGCGGAGGATCGCCACGGAATCTCCAGCGTGCACGTCGCGCGAAGCGCAGATGGGTCTCCGACTGGCGCTGGGACCCGTCACCGCTGCCGATGCCAAGTGCGGATCACCCGGAGGAGATCTGGGTTGCGAGGACCCGCGACAGATCTGGATGCCCGAGCGCGAGGAGTGGGTCATCGCGTACACGGCCTATAGCCCTCGCGGGCCTCTCGCATCAGTGGCTCTCACGCGCGACCTTCACGAGGTCAGGCGGTTGAGACCGGTGACGACGCCGGAGGACAACGACGCGGCGATCGTCGCTGGACGGGCTCTCGCCTCAGCAGCACGTCAGAATCGTCGTAGCCAGCGCGCATCGATTCACGGCGCCCGAGATCGCAGCGTCCTGCATCTGGAGGTGGGCGACGTCCGTCGGCTCGCGACGACAGAGGCTGGCGCACGTATGCGAGAACGAGGGAGGCATCTCTCCTGGTTCCCGATCCCAGCTGCGAGTGACATGCGGCGCGATCGGCCGGCGCGGTCGCCGGCCTGTGGACGCGCGGGCTCGGCGTGAGAGTCGCCATCCTCAGCCCGATCGCGTGGCGGACGCCGCCGCGTGGATACGGTCCTTGGGAACAGGTCGCCTCCGACATCGCGGAGGGGCTCGTCGAGCGTGGTCACGAAGTGACGCTGTTCGCGACCGCGGATTCGCTGACGCGCGGCCACCTCGAAGCGGTCGCGCCGCGAGGCTATGAAGAGGACCCGGCGCTGGATGCCAAGGTCCATGAGGCGCTGCACATCGCGCGTGTGATGGAACGGGCGGATCGGTTCGACATCATCCACAACCACTTCGACTTCCTGCCCCTGGCGTGGTCTCGCCTGATCCGGACACCGATCCTGACGACGATACACGGCTTCTCCTCACCCAAAATCCTGAAGGTCTACCGGGAGTACGACGAACGGGTCGCGTACGTCTCGATCAGCGATGCCGACCGTCATCCGTTGCTGACCTACCTGGCGACGGTCCACCACGGGATCCGCACAGACCGGTTCACCTTCCGTCCCGAACACGGCGGGTATGCCCTGGCGCTCGGCAGGATCCATCCGGACAAGGGGGTCCACCAGGCGATGGATGCGGCGCGCATGGCGGGCATCCCGCTCGTCATCGCGGGCATCGTCCAGGACGCCGACTACTTCCGCGACGAGGTCGAGCCGCGGCTGGAGGGGGGTCACGTGAGGTTCATCGGCCCTGTGGGCCCGTCGGAGCGCGACCGGCTCCTCGGCGGAGCGCTGGTCCTGCTCCATCTCGTGAGTTTCGCGGAGCCATTCGGACTCGTGATGGTCGAGGCCATGGCGTGTGGCACGCCGGTCATCGCCACACGTCGTGGGTCCGTGCCCGAGATCGTCGTGGACGGCGAGACGGGCTTCATCGTCGATGATGTGGCGGGCGCGGCCCGTGCGCTTGGCCGCGTCGGGCAGCTGGACCGCACCCGGTGCCGGCGCCTGGTCATCGATCGTTTCTCTGTGGATCGCATGGTGAACGGCTACGTCGAGGCCTACGAGCGGGTGACCGGCAGGAAGGAGACGCCGCCTGCGCGACCCAGGGATCTCGTCGAGTAAAGCTCGGAACGATTCGTGCTAGCACCAGTTGTCGCTCTCGAGCGGGCGGCATCATCGACGGGGTTCACGAAGTACCGACGCCCGGATCTGCGAATGTCGCTGGCGGGGCGCCCGAACCAGGGAGCGGCAGAGATCATGCGACTCGCGGCGCTGTGTCGCTGGCCGAGTCCCTTTGCGGGGCGCCGACCCGAGCACGGAGGGTCCGGCGAGGCGCCTGTCTGGGCTATGGTTATTCGCGGGAGCCCAGCCTCATCCCCCCAGCACGGCATCCATCCCTCGAGCCACCTGCTGCTTCCGCTGTTCGAGCACGTGCCCGTAGGTGTTCGAGGTCAGCACGATCGAGCTGTGGCCCAGCAGGTTCTTGACGTCCTCCAGCGTGAACCCCTGCGCCAGCAGGAACGTCGCGGCAGCGTGCCGCAGGTCGTGGAAGCGGATGCGCGGCAGTCCCGCCCGCTCAAGCGCCAGCCCGAACGACCTCGTGACGCGGGCGGCCTCGATGGGGGTGCCGATGGTCGTCGCGAAGATGTGTTCGGTGTCCTGCCAGCGGGAGCCTGCCACCAGCCGCTCCATCCGCTGGCGTGTCCGATGGGCGCGCAGCGCGCTGACCACGACCTCGGGGAGCGACACCGACCGACGGCTGCGGTCGGTCTTCGGCTCGAG
>Ga0136617_10005565_pt1 | contig 11276 bp, 9 predicted proteins | sample AntDrymUQ3222106_2_FD_129672 | JGI IMG/M metagenome (GOLD analysis project Ga0136617, IMG submission 129672) | Polar desert sand microbial communities from Dry Valleys, Antarctica - metaG UQ322 (21.06) | ecosystem: Environmental > Terrestrial > Soil > Desert | place: Antarctica: Dry Valley...
ACGCTTTCAGCGTCGCATCGCGCGTGTCGGCGGTTCGCAGGGTCGCGCCTGCGGCTTACCCTGCGCTATTAAATTTGTCGCTTTCAGCGACTTTAAGGAATTTCCAAACAGCTTCTTAGAAAAAAGCCGATGGAAATTTGATTTCCCATCGGCTTTGCTATCCGGCAAGGAACTTAAACTAAATTTATTCGCCTTTTTCAACTTCCTCTTGGGAAACGTCGAGCAAAGACGCACTCGTTACCATATCGCCGTCGTTCATACGAATCAGCGTTACGCCTTGCGCGCTTCTGCCCGTCTGCCGGATTTTGTCGGTATCGAGCCGGATAAGTTTGGCTTGCTGCGTGATGATAATTACTTCCGAATCTTCATCGACCGAAAAAACGGCGACGACTTTGCCCGTCTTTTTCGTCGTTTTCATATTGATAACGCCGCGTCCCGCGCGATTTATCAGGCGATAAGTTCCGACTTTGGTTTGCTTGCCGAAACCCTGCTCGCTAATCGAAAGCATTCGTTCCGATTCGTCGGTCGAAACCGCGCACGCCGACACGACAAAATCATCATCTCTGAGATTGATGCCGCGCACGCCGCGAGCGACACGACCGAGCGGACGCGCCTGCTTTTCGTCAAACCGAATCGCCATTCCTTCGTGCGTGGCGATGAAGATTTGTTTCGTGCCGTCGGTTACGAAAACATTCAAAAGCACGTCGCCTTCGTCAATGTTGATAGCATTGATGCCGTTGGCGCGAATGTTTTGATAGAGCGACAACGATGTTTTCTTGATAACGCCTTTTCGGGTTGCCATCACGATATAAACATCTTCGACAAAATCGCGCACCGGCAGCACGGCAACCAGTTTTCGCTCGGATGAGATATTTATCAAATTGACCAGAGCCTTGCCGCGGGCGGCAGTGTCGGCTTCGGGAAGCTCGTGAACTTTGATTTTAAAGACCTGTCCGTCGTCGGTGAAAATCATCAAAAAGTCGTGCGTCGAGGCGGTGAATAAATGTTCGACAAAATCTTCATTCTTCGCTTTTGCGCCGAATCTTCCTTTGCCGCCGCGACCTTGTGTCGAATAAGCGGAAACGGGCGTTCGCTTGATGTAACCGGCGTTGGTCACGGTAATGGCAACTTCTTCATCGGCAATCAAATCTTCGATTTTCAATTCGATTCCCGCATCGACAATCACCGTCCGTCGCTCGTCACCGAAATTTCTTTTGACTTCTTTGAGTTCGTCAACGATAACTTGACGAAGCAGTTGTTCGTTTTGCAGAATCGCTTCGAGTTCGCTGATAAATTTAAGAATCGCCTGAAGTTCGTCGATAATTTTCTGACGTTCGAGTGCCGACAAACGACGCAATTGCAAATCGAGAATCGCCTGTGCTTGAATATCGGAGAAGCTCAAAGCACCGACGATTTTTTCCAAAGTCTTTAAAAATTCCGGCGTTGTTTTATCGGCAGGCGCGCCGCGCCAGGTTTTAACTTCCTGAAGCGTTGCAAAATTTCCGGTCAGCCACGATTTTGCTTCGTCAATCGAACGTGAATTGCGAATCAGCGGAATAATATAGTCGAGCGCGTCAATCGCCTTGTTCAAACCTTCCAAAATATGCGCCCGCGCCTGTGCCTTTCTGAGTTCAAATTCAGTGCGGCGGCGAATGACTTCGCGCCGAAACGCAACAAACGCTTCGAGCATCTGTTTGAGATTCAAAACCTTCGGCTGTCCGTCAACAATCGCAATGCTGATGATACCGAAAGACATCTGCAAGGGCGTAAGTTTGTAAAGTTTATTGAGAACGACTTGCGGCACGGCATCGCGTTTGAGTTCGATAACGACGCGGATGCCTTCGCGGTTTGATTCATCGCGGATTTCCGAAATGCCGTCGAGCCTTTTTTCGTTGACGAGTTCGGCGATTTTTTCAATCAGTCTGGCTTTATTTAACTGATACGGAATTTCCGTCACGACTACCGCGTCGCGTTCCGTGTTTCCGCGCCCTACGCGGTCAATCGCGGCTTTGGCACGCATCTGCAAAATTCCGCGTCCCGTCCGGTACGCATTGTGAATTTCCTCGCGCCCGTAAATAAAACCGCCGGTCGGAAAATCCGGTCCGGGAATGATTTCGATGAGTTTATCAATCGAAATGTCAGGATTTTTGAGGAGCGCAACCGTCGCGTCAATAACTTCCGACAAATTATGCGGCGGAATCTTCGTCGCCATCCCGACGGCGATGCCTTCCGAACCGTTGACCAGCAGATTGGGAAATCGTGCCGGCAAAACTTTCGGCTCGGACAGAGATTCGTCGTAATTCGGCTGAAAATCCACCGTCTCCTTCTCGATGTCCGCCATCACTTCGGCAGTAAGTTTCTGCATTCTTACTTCGGTGTAGCGCATCGCCGCCGCATTATCGCCGTCAATCGAACCGAAATTTCCCTGTCCTTCAATCAGCGGATACCGCAGAGAAAAGTCCTGCGCGAGCCGCACAATCGTGTCATAAACGGCAGTGTCGCCGTGCGGATGATATTTTCCGATGCAATCGCCGACGACGCGGGCTGATTTTTTATAAGGTTTGTTGTGATAATTGCCGAGTTCCTGCATTGCCCAAAGCACGCGGCGATGGACGGGTTTGAGTCCGTCGCGGACATCCGGTAAAGCGCGTCCGATGATAACCGACATTGCATAATCGAGATACGAACGCCGCATCTCGTCTTCGATATTGACCTGATTTCTCTCTGAAATTATATCCATTTATTTTCCTTATCCTGCGATATTTCCGCTCTAAATATGATTGGGTTTCTTTCCCGTGTGAAAAGGCGTGAACACAAATAAAATCTGGACATTCACACGATTTAATCGTATTATTATTTTACAGGTAAAACGCCTGATTAGCAACTTTGGAAATCGCCTCTAAGCCGTTCAAAAGAAAGCTAATTCCCGCCCTTTTCGGTTCATAAATTTCTAAACCTTTTTCGTTCGATTCAAATCTTGGAAAAATCAAATATGACTCCAACACCTGTTAAAGAAAATGACAATCGCCGTATCCAGCGAATGAACTTGAGCCTGCCGATTCGCGTCGAATCGCACGTCAACGAAAGTGTTTCCTGGAATGAAGTTACGCGCCTCAATGATTTGTCTGCCTTCGGCGCAGGCTTTAACCTTCGTCATCCGGTCAAACGCGGACGGCTGGTTCATATGACGATTCCGATGCCGCGCAAACTGCGTTCCTTCGATTTTACCGAGTCGCAATACAAAGTCTGGGGAATAGTCAGAAGCTGCATTACGAAAACCAATACTCCGACATCGGAAAATCATTCGGTCGGTGTTGCCTTTATCGGCAAGAATCCGCCCAAAAGTTATTATGACGACCCGGCAAAACTGTTTGAAATTTCTCATCGAGAGGAAGGAAGTTTATGGCGCGTTGTCGAAGCTGTCAGCGAGCCGGACGAAAGCCATCTGCCAAAGGAACTGCGCCGTCATTCGCGGTTTCCGATTCCCGCCAACATCGTTATCGAAACGATTGATGAAGACGGAAATGTTCTGACCAGCGAATCTACCGTTACCGAAAATATAAGTTTGAGCGGCGCATCAATTTTCACTTCGCTTGCGCTTGAGGTCGGCTCTTTCGTGCGCGTCAAGAGCGATCAATATAATGCCTCGATTATCTCGGTCGTGCGCGGAAAGCGAATGGGTCAAGACAATATCCCGCGCGTCCATATCGAATTTGTCGACAGATTTTTCCCGCTCGAAGGAATTGAATAGCAGTGGATAGTGGTGAACGGATAGTGGATAGTTGATAAAATCCTCTTTAACTATCCACTATCCGTTCACCACTATCCACTACTTTTTTGTTTTTCTCGGCTTTCTCTTTAATGATTTGTCTCTCGTCCGCACCAGGTATTTGAGTTCGGTCATAAACTCGGAAACATCTTCAAACTCTAAATAAACCGAAGCAAAACGGACATACGCCACTTTGTCGAGTTCTTTTAAGCGGCGCATTATAATTTTACCGACTTCGCTCGTCGGACGTTCGCGGTCGGATGATTCCTGAACAAATTTTTCAACCGTATCAACGATTGATTCGAGCTGCGAAGCGGAAATCGGACGTTTCTCGCAGGCGCGGAGCAGTCCCGCCATAATTTTATTGCGGTCAAAGGCTTCGCGCTTGCCGTCTTTTTTGACGACCAGATAAGGAATTTCGTCAATCCGTTCGTAAGAAGTAAAACGCCTGCCGCATTCGATACATTCGCGCCGACGGCGAATCGAATCGCCTTCTTTCGACTCGCGCGAATCAACGACTTTATCTTCTAAATGTGCACAAAAGGGACAACGCATAACGATTTTAGATTTTAGATTTTGGATTTTGGATTGTCCCAAACACAAAATCATCAATTACTTTCGGCTACAGAATTTTAACTTCTAGCTTCCGGTTCTCGATTTCCGATTTCCGACCTCTGACTATCGTCTTTTTCGTGTTCGACTTCATCAACCGTGTGTTCGTTGGAAAGCAATGTTCTCAGACGCGCGACGCTGATGTCGCCGTGAAAAAAATAATATAAACCAAAAATTACGGCGGGCGCGAAATAAACGAGGTGCATTGCGATTGAAGCGGCGGCGGCTTGGTCGCGCTCGATGTTTAGAAAAATCAATCCGCCTGCCGTTGCCGCGTGAAATGCGCCGGCTGCGCCGCCCGGTGTCGGCACAATCGAACCGAGTGCCGCAAACCCCATTATAAACAGCGAATCGCTGAAACTGAGCGGCAAATCAAAAGCAAGCAGCACCAGCCAAGTTGGTATGGCAATCGTCAGCCACAGCAGAGCCGTCCAAAATACGATTGCCGCAATTTCCCGCCAGTCTTTTAAAATCTGCAAAGACGCGGCAAGCTGCTTCAAAATACTGATAATAATCAGCCTGATGCGGCGCGGGATAAATTTTTTATCAATAGCTTTTTCAGTCCAGGCAATAAAGCTTGATGAAAATTTTTGATAAATAAACAAAGTCAAAAAACCGAGAATCGTACCGACCAGCAATAAATTGCCGACAAATTTTATATAAGCAACTTCGGTTTCGCGTCCTGCCGGAACATTAAACCACAGCAAATTGATTGAAAAAAAACATATCAAAGATGCCAGGTCAAAAATTCTCTCAACGCCGAGAGTTACCAGTGAAGCACTGGGACGCACGCGCTTGTCGCGCATCGAAAGCCACATCGGACGAATAATCTCGCCCGCCCGCCCGACGATAAAAATCACCGAAAAGCCGACGGTCGTTGCCGCAAAAAGTTCCTTCAAAGAAGTTTCGGTTATCGGCGCAAGCAGCGTTCCCCAGCGAATCGCCCGCAGAAAATAGCCGAGACAAACTACCAAAGTTGCTGCAATCAAATAAGAGGCGTTTGCTTTTCGCAGACCCTGACTGACTTCCTGCCAATCTAAGTTGCGTCCGAAAAACCAGAGTATAAAAACGGCAAATAAAAACAGTAATATAAACTTTAAATACTTTCGCAAATTATTTCCCGACCTTAGCAGATGAATTATAAGAATTAAGAATTATGTAATTTTACAACAAAGACACAAGATACAGCATTTTACTGAAAAATAACAATTCATATCGTTTTACAAATTAACTTTTCAGATAAAAATCAAACTTAAACTCTCGTTCGAACAAAGCGTTTCGATTCCAGCATTTATTGTTTAATTTTAATAGTTGATTTAGAATTGATTCGTTGCGCGGCAACTCAAAAAATTCAAAAAATCAAAGGAGGATTTTCTAAGATGGAAAACGAAAACAAATGCGCTCATCAGCTATGCAGCTGCAGTGTCAGAGACGGCGAAAAATATTGCAGCGACCATTGTAAAGACGCGGTTGACCAGGACATAATTGAAATCACCTGCGACTGCGGTCATTCCGGTTGTTAAAAATTTTATTTAATCAATGGAAAAAGGCTTCGTTCAAATATGAATGAAGCCTTTATTCGTTTTGTAATTGTAGAAAGCGCAAATTAAAGGCTCTGATTTTTGCTTATTTTCCTCGCGCCTTTTATGTATTCAAGCATCACGATGTTGTAACAGACATAAAAAAGGGCGAACATTTCTGCTCGCCCTTTTCGATTAAGTTATTACAAACGATTTAACGAATAGAACCGGTATTTGCCGGAGCAGAAGCCGTAATCGTAAACTGCGTTCCCTGCTCAAGTTCGATATCGCCGCGTCCCTGCAAAATAACCGTTCCGGCACCGGCACCTGCGCCGACTGCCGCACCGATTGCCGCGCCTTGTCCGCCACCGGCGATAGCACCGATTAACGCTCCAAGCGCCGCGCCGATTCCGGCACGAGTCACGGTTTTCGTCGTTTGATTTCCGTCACGAACCGTTCCTTCATTGTTAACGGCAACTTTTTCGCCGTTTGCCATCGTCACTTCATCAACGATACCGGCAAAACGGTATGTTCTTCCGTCACGAAGACGAATCGTGTCGAATTCGAGCGACACATTTGCTCTGCCCGTTACTTGTCCCGAACGCTGCGTTTTGGCAACTCGTCCTTCAATAATCGCTCCGTTAAATTCGGAAGGCGATGTAACTTCCATCGTAAAGCGGTCGCCGTCCTGAGTTGTTTTGGTAGAAACCGTACTTCTCAAAGCCGCCGTCAATCTCGTGTTGTTCGGAATGACAAAATCGGTAGAAGCTGTTCCGTTATTTTGATTGTTTCCGGCATTTTGATTATTGATATTGGAAAACTGAGCAGTGTCGTTAGTTTTGTCATAAACACTCGCCACAGTTACCGTATCATTTCTGTTTTCCAGATAAACGCGGCGAATGACCTTTAACTGACCGTTACTCATCGGAATAAAGTTGACATAAAAGTCATTGCCCCGGTCGCCTTCGGTACTCAAAGCCACGCCGTCATAATTTGTATTAGCCGTAACTTTGATGGTACGTCCGTTAGCGGTTGTTTCGGTTCTCGCCGTGCCGTCGGCATTAAAGCTGACTTGCGGCGAGGTGTTGGAAGCAACGGTTATCTGCTTGTCTCTCTTTTCAATCGCCAGCGTTTCGGGCGAAGACAAACGTCTTTCCAAATTCCTTCTCAGATTTTCTCTCTGGTTTGCGGTATAAAATGTCGTTACCGCGCGGTCAACGACTGCTCTGACATCATCGCTCTGCGAAGCATTTAACCGATATGTTCCCGTCAGCATCTGGTCGAATTTGCTCATCGGCGAATACTGACGATTCCAATTCCAGGTTACATTGTAATAATTTGACAAAGTATCCAAATCGGTTCGGATAAGTTTCCATTGACTTTCAGCCCCAGTCGAAAGGCGATAATCGCGCATAAATCCGTCAATGTAATAAGCCCGATTCAAAACTTCTTCGATGTCCGCCGCAGTCGAGCGTCGAGCTTCAAAATTTAGTTTCAGTTTATCGGTAGCCGTTTCAAAATCAGAAACATAACTGATAACGCTGGATTCACTTCTCGTATCGTTCAAAATACTTCTGTCAAGCGCGTTACTCAACTCGCGTCTATACACATCCGTGCGCGTTTCAAGCCGCGTCAAAAGAGTTCGCACGTTGCTTTCCGATACGCGATAACCGGTCGTCGCTCCGGTTGTCATATCAGTGTTTCCCGGTGTCTGATTCCAATTCGAGCTGACATTATAATAACCGGCTAAAGTATCCAAATCGGATTTCAAAGAACCCCAATCTCTTTGAGCAGCCGGATTCAAACGACTATCCCTGACAAAGCCGTCAATAAAAACAGCGCGACTTAAAACGTCCTGCACATCCGTACTCGCCGTTCTGCGGGCATCGAAATTTTGTTTCAACTGGTTTGTTTCATTTTCAAAATCCGTGATGAACCCGAAAATTCTGTCCTGGTCGGCAGTATTGTTTTGCGTGCTTCGGTTGAGCGCACGGGTTACTGAACGCTTGAAAACATCTGTTTTCGTGGCGATACGCATTATTAGTGCCTGAATCGTGGCATCAGACACGCGGGTTGAACCACCGGAATTTGTGCCGGTTGTCGTTGTCGGACTTGTCGAATTCGCGCTAACCGAATAATACCTCGCCAAAGTGTTTAAGTCGGTACGAATATATCCCCAAAACGTCTGCGCGTTCGCCGTCAAACGGTTGTTTTGCATAAATTGGCTGATATAGGCGGCGCGATTTAAAACATCTTCAGCATCGGCATCAGCTGATTCACGCGCGTCAAATTTTTGCTTGAGCGCATCGGTCGCATTCTCGAAATCCTCGATTTGACCCGAAATCGCATTCCTGTCGGCATTGTTAATCAGCCGATTGTTGTTTATCTCTCGTTTATAAGTTGCAGTTCTCGTGATGATGCGATTTAACAGGTAATTTACCTGACTATCGGTCGCTTGATAAGCACGATTCTGCGCACTGACGCTAAGAGTTGCCGCAAAGAAAATTGCCAGCAAATTAAAAAGTGTTATTTTTAAGATTTGATTTTTCATAATGTTTTCTCCAGCAGGTTAAAAAAATTGGCAAGATTCAGGAGAGTCGTTTGGCTTTCTTGCCGATTGGTTACAAGCAGTATGTTGCAATAACCGTGCCGCTAGTTGCTATAATTCTCAAAACCTGGAATCAGCTCACCGAACATCATCTCAAAAGAACTTATCAAAGTTGTCTTTATGCTTGTTTGAGATTAATTCTGCGGTGCGGAGTTGAGCTTAATTTGAAATTGATTTGGGTTCCTGGTGACGGGGAAACTTGAGAACGAAGACGGAACCGTTTCCAATTCCGTCGCTTTGAGCTTCAATGGTTCCCTTATGGAGTTTTACGATGTGTTTTGAAATCGTCAATCCTAAGCCTAAACCTCCGAAGGTTCTCGTGCTGGATGTGTCTGCTTGACTGAAGCGTTCAAAAATTTGCGGCAAAAATTTAGGGCTGATGCCTTTGCCGTTGTCCTTGACGGTCATTTGTATCATTCCGTCGTTTTCCAAAACTTGAGTTTCAATTCGTCCGCCCGAACCCGTAAATTTGACGGCGTTGGTCAGCAGATTATAAATAACGATTTTTATTTTATCTTCGTCGCCTAAAATCAGATGACCGTTTAAGCGGTTGTCTTTTAGAAACTCGATGTTTTTCTCCTGGGCTGAAGATTTGATACCGCGAAAGATATTTTCAAACACATCGGAGAAATTTAATCGTTTTTCTTCAAAACCCACATTTCCCGATAAAATCTGTGAATACTCCAACAACTCTTCGACCAGTTTTGTTTGCAGACGAAGATTTTTATTGATTTTTTCGAGGGCTAAATTTTTTGTATTCGCCGAGAGATTTCCGGTTCTCAGGATTTTAGTCCAGCCCGCGATGGCATTGAGCGGCGTTCTGAGTTCGTGAGAAACGACCGCGATAAATTCGTCTTTAGTAGTGTTGGCTTGTTCCGCGAGCAGACGCGCCTTTTGCTCATTTTCCAGTGATTTTTGTTTTTGTGCTTCCGATTCGGTCAATCTGGCGGCGACGATTTCCAACTTCAATCGGGCGGAAGTTTCCCAGTAAGTCATTCCGAAAAGCAGAAAGCTGAAAATAATTCCGCTCAAAAAAATCAACGGTGTCCAGCCGATGCTGGATTGTTCGGAAAACGCCGGAAGCGAATCATATTTTATCGTCCACAAGCGACCGGCAACAGGCATTGTATTTTCGGTTGCTTGGTCTTTTTCGATTTGATTGAGCGATTTCGGATTGTTTTCAAAAGTGGTTTGCGAAAGAAGATTTTCGGCAATCGGTTCGCCGTCGTATATCCGCACGGCAATATCATAGGTAGCAGTGCTTTTTTGAATTTCGTCGAGAAAATCCGCCGACCGAAACGGGCTATAGATGTAGCCGGTTAAATTTTTTCTTCTTCCTTCGACGGTTTCGGGAATTTTGCCTTTTTTATAAATCGGCAGATAAATTAAAAAACCTGTTTGCCGGTTTGCGTCGTCTCCCTGCAGCAGATTTACTTTCGCGCTCGCCGAAGGCATTCCCGAATCTCCGGCGCGAACGAGCGCAGCACGTCTGTTCGGCTCGGTGAACATATCGAAGCCGACCTCTTTTTGGTTTTGTTCGTTAAAAGGTTCGATATAAATGATGGCGTGATATGAGTCGCGCTCGCCGTCGGGAAACATCTTGAAATCTACGATTCCCTCCGCCTCCATACTTTTTATCAACGCCTCGCGCTCTCCGGGCAAAACAATTTTGTTATAACCGATTGCCTGAACGCTTTTATAATTACGTTCTAAATCTAAACTTTGAACGTAGTCGGCAAAACTGACGCGGTTTAATGCGGCGGCTGATTCGACAAAACCGCGCCCGCCTTTGAGCAGAGCGGTGTATAAACCTATTTTGTTTTCGATGGCGGATTGCACGAGGTTAACTTCATTATTAAATCTGGTCGTATCTTTGTTTAATGAACTGCGGTAGAAATTATAAGTGATGCCGAGAGTCAAAAATATAGAAACCGCTAAAACCAAAAAGGGAAATCGGGTTCTATTTTCAACGTCGTTCTCTTTAATTTTTTTTAGATACTTCGCCACAACCTTTTCCGCACCGTTGGAAATAAAAAAGCTCGAAAGCCGAATGAATTCTTTTGGCAGGTGCAAAACTTATGCCGTGTAGGGTAGGATTTGCCGACAGTTGATTTACAGTCGTAAAAAGAATATTTTCGTAAATCCGCCATCAAATTAATGCTGCTTGATGCACGATAACTCGTATGCTTGTCCTGCAATATGTCCGAAATTATTGCACCTCATTTCAGGAACCTTTCATTATCTGTGAGAGTAGTGCCGGATTTTATTGAACAAAAAGATTATTTTATCTGGCATTATTCTTGCTAGTGCCGTTTCAGAAATTGGTCTAATTCATTCAACAGGAGATTTCAGATATGTCAGAAGAAAACAACACGGGTAATAATTTAATTTGGGCGATTACGACGCTGATAATTGTTGCGATTATTTTTGGAGCTTTGTATTACAGCGGTTTTCTGGGCGGAACGAAAAAGGAAAGAATTGATATAAACGTAACCGCGCCCGCGACGACAAGATAAAATTTGGTTTTAAGTTCGCGGTTTATAAACAAAAAAGACGATTGCCGATAAAATGTCGGCAATCGTCTTTTTTGTTTTTCGTTTTTTTATTCTATATTATGACGCTTTATCATCCCGTAAAGTCTGGGACGATACAAACCTAAAAGATTGGCGGCGGCTTGTTTATTGCCGTTGGTTCTCTTTAAGGCGGCTGTTACCACGCCGCTTTCTATCGAATTAAATACGTCGTCCTGTTCAGTGCCTTCTTTGGG
>Ga0136617_10005566_pt1 | contig 11274 bp, 6 predicted proteins | sample AntDrymUQ3222106_2_FD_129672 | JGI IMG/M metagenome (GOLD analysis project Ga0136617, IMG submission 129672) | Polar desert sand microbial communities from Dry Valleys, Antarctica - metaG UQ322 (21.06) | ecosystem: Environmental > Terrestrial > Soil > Desert | place: Antarctica: Dry Valley...
CAGATCGAGATGTCCATCGCGGTGATGACCAACTCGACGGCCTTGACGAAGTTGTCGACGTCGAACGTGTTGTCGTCGCGGAGGAACTTCATCAGGTTCAGCGAGGCCAGGTTGCACGAGGAGTTGTCGAGCGACATGTACTCCGAGCAGTTTGCGACGACGACGCCGCTGACGATATAGGAGTGGTTCCGCGGCTCCGTGAGGTTGTACGTCGTCTCGAAGCCCTGTGACTCGCGTGACACCATGCGCACGGTCTCGTCCTTGACGTAGAAGTCGTGCTCGTCAACGACGTGCGAGAGTTTCATGTTCTTGGCGTCAACGGTGAAGCCGATCTGCGCTGCGAACTCACGGAGCGAGCGCCCAGTGATGCGCAAGTCGAACGATGGTCCGTCTGACCCGTAGACGGCCCCGCTGCCGTCCTTGCGCGTGTACCGGAACGAGGCAGTCTTCGTGCCGGTCTGGTAGATGCGGCCAGCGATGCCGAGGGAAGCCAAGAGCTCCTGGACGCCGAGCAGCAACTCTTCGGAGCGGCTCGCGAGGCCGACGTACCGGTTACCCTTGCCGATCTGGTTCACGACACAGCCGTCGGCGTCGTAGAGACCCTGCAGAAACGAGATCAACGTGTCCTCCGGCGCCTCGAACACCGAGTCAGGGAGGCGTTTCTGTGACGACTTCGCCGACGTGACACCCAAACCACGCAAGAAGTCGAGCACGGCACGGCGCGCGGCACGCAGTTGGAATGTGCCGTTCGGCTGCACGCTCGGCTTCGGCTCGACGCCGAGCCATTGGCCCAACAACTTCGCGTGCCGTGGCAAGATTTCGGCCTGGTCCTGGATGCTGCCGTAAATCGTCGTCGCGGTGGTTTGCGTCGTGCGGCCATCGCCAACGAGCCACCCTAGGTAGTGCGCAAGGTCCTCGTCCCACTTCGTCGGAAGCATCGATGTCGTGGCCCGTCTGGCAGCCTCCTGTGCGGCCACCGGTAACGCAGGTGACGCCAGCGGCCGCCCTGCGTATTCGAACGACCGAACGATCTCGTCAGCGGCGTCGAGATCTTGCGACTGGACCCAGCCGCGGTTGCGCGACCACAGGCGGTGGTTCGGCGTGCAGCGCAGGCGCGAGCCATCCGAAAAGCGCAGCTGCAGCACCTCGTTCATCCCAGTGACCATGTATCGAACGGGCCGTGTCGCTACGACCTGCGACACAGCACCCTCAGCCGAGGTGACGTCGTTGGTGTAGACATCGAAGGCCTCACCGGTGGCCGCTCTCGCGACGAGGTCGCCGATCTGGATCAGCCCCTTGTCGGTGACGACACGCTGGTCTGCCGGGAAACATGGGTTACTTGCGGTGATCCGGCCGGTCTCGGGGTTGGTGTGCCAGTCGTTGATCGTGTCGTCGTACTGGATTCCGGGGTCGGCGCACTCCCACGCTGCCTGCGCCATCTTGTCGAACAGCGCCTTCGCGTCGACCGTGTCAAGTACCCGGCCGTCCTGGCGGGCGCGCAGCCCGAATTCACGACGCTCTTCGACGGCGGTCATGAACTCGTCGCTGACCCGTACGGAATTATTGGCGTTCTGGTACTGCACGCTGGTGATGTCGCGCCCGCCGAGGTCCATGTCGAATCCGGCGTCACGCAGCGCCCGGATCTTGTGCTCCTCGCGCGCCTTGGTCTGGATGAACTCCTCGATGTCGGGGTGATCGACATCGAGGACGACCATCTTGGCCGCGCGGCGGGTGGCACCACCGGACTTGATCGTGCCGGCCGAGGCGTCGGCTCCGCGCATGAAGCTGACCGGCCCGGAGGCGTTGCCTCCTGAGGACAGCAGCTCCTTGGACGAGCGGATACGGGAGAGGTTGAGGCCGGCACCCGACCCACCCTTGAAGATGAAGCCCTCCTCGCGGTACCAGTTCAGGATCGAGTCCATCGAGTCCTCGACCGAGAGGATGAAGCAGTTGTGGACCCGTAGGTTTCCGGAGAGGTACTCCCCGGACTCGGTCTGGATGTCGAAAACATCCATAAGGCCGAGCGGCTCGATGCCGGCGATCTCCAGCCGCTTAATCGGATGCGACGCGCGGCCAGGCTTGTCGAAGCTGCGCGCCAGCTTCTCGGACTTGGCCGGGTCGATAAAGCCGATCTCGGCCTGGAAGGTGTCGCGGTCACCCTCGTTCTGAATGCGCAACGTCCAGCAAGGCTTGCGGTCCTGTCGTGCATCATTCTTGACGCCCACGCGCGCGAAGATGCCGAAACGAAGCAGCAACGACTGCATCCCTCGGATGAGCTTCTCCGAGATCATGTCGACCTCGACGACCGTAGAGGCTGCGCGGGACGACACAAATCCCTCGGCCTGGAAGACGCTACGCAGGTAGGCACCCACCACCGGAAGCGGGGCAGTGAACAGGTGCGCCGGCACCTCCATGTCGACTCCCCGGGCGCGCAGACCCCAGCGCTCCACGAACGGCGCCAGGTGCTTTCCGTAGAGCCGCGTACGACGACAGTCCAGCGTTTCGCTCTGCGTGACAACCAGACGCTCATGGCGGTGGGTTTCCGGAAAGACCCGGTCCAGGGCGGCGGTCACCCACTCAAGCTCGGCCGGCGTGACCGTCATCGCTTCGAGGGTTAGTGACCGGTTCGTGCCCGTGTATTGGCCGACGAAGCCGTCGGACCGCAGCCACCCGGCCAGAGCCGCCTCGGAGATCTCACGCACGTCAAGCTCGGACTGACCGTAGGCGTCACGCCGGTGCCACTCCAGCTTGTCGCCAACCACCAGGCTGCCGGCCGGCACGAACCTGCCGGTGATTGCACTCGTCGCCTTCCACACAAGGTGATCGGCCGTCACATCGAGGACGTATCCCGCCTTGGTGTGCAGGCGCAGCACGTCCTTCACGCCGTTGCTCTTGGTCGCGAGGATACGGGTGACCCCGGACGCGTCGTACACCTTCGCCCCGACCGCGTCGTCCTCGACCAGCTTGCCGATCGGGACCAGCCCGGCCGGCGTGGAAACGAGTGCGTCATAGGGCTGGCAGGCGCTGACCTGCTGAGGTGCGCTGGTGCCCACGTTGAACCAGACCGGGCTGTTGAAGCTGAAAATCTGGTGCAACAACATGTAGGTCAGCTCGTGCTCGAAGATCTCGGCGTCGGCTGGTGAGGCGAAGTAGCCGTGGTCCTTACCGGCCTTGACGTAGGTCAGAACCACCCGATCGATCAGCTGACGCAAGGTGGTCTCGCGCTGGGGTGTACCGACAGCGCCCCGGAAGTACTTCGTCGTGACGATGTTCGTCGCGTTCGCCGACCAGAAGTCAGGAAACTCCACGCCACGCTGGTCAAAGTTGACCGACCCGTCACGCCAGTTTGTCAGTACGACGTCACGACGCTCCCACGTCACGTCGTCGTACGGATGCGTGCCTGCAGTCGTGTAAACCCGCTCGACCTTGAGCCCTCTGAGGGTGGCGCCTGACGCCTTCGCACGCGAACTGCCGACCGTCTCCGTCATGTCGTCTGCCTTCCGTCCTGTTCCAAACTGTCTGTGTGTTTCAACAATCTGTGGCGGAGCCGCATGCCCCCGGACCACGCCTATTGCCGCGTGCGTCGTGCTCGGTTGGCGACAGCGCTCAGTGCGCCGGCACCGTCGAATCGGTGACTGTCGGCGGTGCCGGATTGTGCGCGGCACCGTGCTTGTCGACCTCGTGCCCAGCGGCCTGGTCGCTGCCCTGGGCCGCTCGCAAGGCCGCGATTTCGGCCTCGAAATCGGCCAGCGAGCCGAAATCGCGGTAGACGCTGGCAAAGCGCAGATAGGCAACCTCGTCGAGCGCCCTCAGCGGGCCAAGGATGGCCAACCCGACGTCGCCCGACTCCACCTCAGCGGCGCCGGTCGCGCGAATGGACTCCTCCACCTGCTGAGCCAGCAACGCCAGCGCGTCGGCGTCGACAGGGCGGCCCTGGCATGCCTTGAGCACCCCGGAAACCACCTTGTCGCGACGGAAGGGCTCGGTCACCCCACTGCGCTTGATGACGGCGAGGGTGGCCTCTTCGACCGTCGTGAACCGTTTGCCGCACTCTGGGCAAGCCCGGCGACGGCGGATCGTCTGACCCTCGTCGACCTCACGTGAGTCGACTACCCGGGAGTCCGGGAACCGGCAGTACGGACACCGCATCGGCTCTCCCCTCCCGGCCCGGCGGCTCGATGTGACTCAAGCCTGTGGATCAATCTGTGCAGAACCTGGGCACAAGGTGTGCTCAAGTCCCCCGCCCCTGTGCACATCCTGTGGACGAATCACATCACTGTGATTCACAAGATGTGGGGTCCAAAGTAACCCGACACCACAAGTTCTGGCAAGGATCGCCAAACATGGCGTGTCGGGTTTCTTGAACGTCCAGGACTAGCCAGTCGGGAGCTGCAGCTGTTGCCCAGGTTGGATATGACCACCGGAGAGGTTGTTGAGCTCGACGATCCGGGCAACGGTGACCCTGGGGTCAGCCTGCGGATCGGCACGCAACGCGAGATCCCACAGCGTGTCGCCGGGCGCGACCACAACCGATGTGGCAGTCGTGGGCGCCGAAGCTTCGGGCGTCGACGAGGACGACGCCACCGCTAGGCCGGCGATAGCGAGCACGCAACCCGCCGTCGCCAAGGTCAGCGCCAGCCGACCACGCCTGGTCAGGCGCAGCCGGCGGGCCGGGATGACCTCGGAGGCTCGGCGGAGCGGGATCACTACGCCGAGCGGCCTTTCAGTCGACGCAGGCTGGACCTCCGGTCGGGCCGGCCCGACCCAGACAGGGCTCGTCAGGGCCGAAGATCCGGCCGTCGTCCATGACCGCTCCCGGCTGACAGCCCGCTCCAGCATCGTGATGGTCATGGGATCCTCCTGATAACTTGGTCGAACGACTGTTCGATCGAACGCCTGTGCGATGTCTACCACGGGGGTCTGACAATTTTCCAGCGCCGATCGGCGTGTCGTTCGAACATGTGTTTGAACAATGGTCGTTCGTGCGGCTACCGTCCGGGTCAGGTGAAAGCGGATGCGAGGGAGACATAGTGGAGAGCACCCCGGGTGACTCGGTGACCGAGATCCCCGACGGCCCACCCGACGAGGCAGGCCTAACGACTCGGCAGCGTCGGATCCTCGAGGTCATTCGCGACCACATGCGCCAGCAGGGATACCCGCCAAGCGTCCGCGAGATCGGGGAAGCCGTCGGGCTGACGAGCACCAGCAGCGTCGCTCACCAACTCGGCACACTGCAGCGCAAGGGTTTCCTACGCCGCGACGCCAACCGTCCCCGAGCAGTCGATGTCCGGCTTCCCGAAGCCGCTGAGTACGACCGCGCGGGTCATGACGCTGGGGCTGATGACGAAGCCGAGCGCCGGGCAGCGCAGCCTCGGCCGGCCTACGTTCCCGTTGTCGGGCGGATCGCCGCCGGTGGCCCGGTCCTGGCCGAGCAGGCGATCGAAGACGTGTTCCCGCTCCCCCGCGAGCTGGTCGGTGAGGGCACGCTGTTCCTGCTTAAGGTCGTCGGTGACTCGATGATCGACGCGGCTATCACCGACGGCGACTGGGTCGTCGTCCGCCAGCAGCCGACCGCTAACAACGGTGACATCGTGGCCGCGATGATCGACAGCGAGGCCACGGTCAAGACGTTCAAGCGCAATGCTGGGCACGTGTGGCTCATGCCGCACAACCCGTCGTACCAGCCGATTGCCGGCGACGAGGCGACGATCCTCGGCCGCGTGGTAACCGTCCTGCGCAAGGTCTGAGCTCACCCGACGGAAGTCACACGCGCCGCCGGTTCAGCCCGCGGCGCGACTTCACCAGCGCCTTCAGGGCGACATAGCCCAGCGCGCAGCTCGACCAGCTCGACGAGTCGGACCGGGAGGGACGGCCGGTCACGGTGACCGAGTCCTGCCTGGGCTGCGCGGGGAGACCGCAAGCGGAGGCGGGTCTTCGTCGTCGCATACTCAGCCCAGACACCAGAGTGGCCAGAACGGAATGACCAAGTCGGCGGCACTGCACCTCGATGTCATGGTGGGCCTCGGCCCGGTCATCTGCTGACATCACGACTGATCGACTGGATCGGCAATGTCGGTCTGGTCGAGCCAGACGATCTCGGTGTTGCCGTCATGACCGTGGATCGCCTCGACCTCGTCCAGGGACTCCCACACGGAGATCTGGTGAACGCCGGTGGTCACCCCGCGCCAACGCGTCACCGCCTTGCCGTCGGCGAACATCACCCCCACCGCGACGACGCCGATACCCGACCTGCCAGTCACATCAGCGTGCCGGTGCAACACGAAGAGCCGGGGAAGGTCACGGATCACGCTCGCCCACCACTGCGGCTGGGTCAGGCAGAAGACTCCTAACGCCCACCGATAGGCCTCACACGGCCAACGATTGCCGCACCGGATGCACTGACGGAACAACCACCGCCGCTGCGGTCGGTGCCGCTGGCAGAACTCCTCAGCCAGCCTGAACCGCTGGTCACCGGGAAAGCCCAAAATGATCGGAAAGCCCTCCAATATGGGGCGGAGCACGTTTTGCGGGACGGCCGAAACGTTGCCGGCATGTGCTTTCTCAGTGAATCGGTATTGCGCTGCTGTGAATACACTCGGGGTAATCGGACTCGTTTAACCCACTCAGACCGTTTAAAGCTGTTTAACCCCGACCTTGGAGCGGGGATACCGGAAAGATGGGCAACGCGGATCGCCAGCCGAATGCCCGCCTGCTGGCGGTGATCGGTGAGGCGGGCTGGACATACGACGCCACTGCCCGGGCGGTGTGCCGGGTGGCGGCCGAGAACGGCGAGCGAGGCCTGCGGACCAATGCCTCGGCGGTCTCGCACTGGGTTAGCGGGACCCGCCCCGCCGCAAGCACGGCCCGATTCCTCGCCGAGGCCCTCTCCCGCAAATTGCGTCGTCCGCTGCGGCCGACTGACCTCGGGCTATCCGCACCAAGCGGCCTGGCGGCAAACGATGAGTTCCTCCCATCAGATCCCGTCGCCGCCATCGCCCGCCTGGGGAAGGCGGACCTGAATCGCCGCACCTTCCTTGCCCGCAGCGTGTACGCCATAAGTGCACTCGCGCTGCCGCTGACGTACCGCCGCGAGATCGCCGAACGGGGTGCTCACGTTCGCGGCACCACCGCCACGATCGGGGACGGCGAGGTGTCCGCGGTCCGGGAAATCACCACTGCCTTCACCCACGCCGACGAGCGCCTGGGTGGAGGACATGGTCGCAGTGCGGTCGTGGAATACCTGTCCACCGACGTCGCGGCCTACTGCTCGGCCATGTTCGCCCGGGAGACCGATCGCCGGGCGATGTTCGGCGCCGCCGCCGAGCTGGCTTACCTCGCGGGGTGGAAGGCGCACGACGACGGGCTCGCCGGGCTCGCGCAACGCTATTACCTGCACTCTTTCCAACTCGCCGATGAATCGGACTCCGGCCCGCACACCGGATACATTCTGCGGATCCTCGCCCATCAAGCCCTGGAGCTCGGGCGCCGCGACTACTGCATCGACCTGGCCGATGCGGCGCTGGATCGAGCTCGGGGACGCGTCGACGCCGAGACCGAGTCCCTGTTCTGGCTCACCGTCGCCCGCGCCCAGGCCGCCAGCCACTCGCCCCGGAGGGCAATCGCCGCCCTCAGCCGAGCCGAGACACTTCTGGACCGAGCCAGTAGCGACCAGGGACCGCACTGGGCATCTCTCGGCGGCCCGCCCGAAGCGCGCCTGGCCAGCCACTCCGGCAAGGCACTCAGCAGCCTTGGCGACCTACCCGCCGCCGAAAACCATTTCCGTCGCTCGGCCGCCTGTTGGGATCCCGCTACGCATCCGCGCATCCACGCTCTCACTCTGGCCGAACTGGCCACGGTCCAGTGCGGTCAAGGCAAGGTAGACGAGGCGTGCGGTACCTGGTCGGCCGCGCTGGACGGCATGACCGGCATCCAGTCGGCACGCACCCGCGACTCGATCGACACGATGCGTCGGCACATCGCCGTCTTCCGCGGACGTGGCCTGGTCGCGGCTCGCCGCCTCGATGCCCGAGCCGCCGCCCTGAGGGCCGCCGGCGCATGAGCGGGCGAGATGATAGCAGCCGCCGACACCATGACGAAGGCAGATCCGGCGCCCGTCCGACGACGAAAAGCGGCCTCAGATTCCGTCGAAGGCGCTCAACTCGGCAGCACTGACCCGCTGGAACGCGGCCGGCTGACGAGAGTCTCAGCCAGGCTGCGGGGCAGTCCGGGGTCTGCGACGAGGCCGTAGTGGTCGCTCGCGGTGTCGTGCGGCTGGTCGAACGTAGGGGTGCAGTCGGTGATGGCGAGGGTCGCCCCCCCCGTGCGCACCGCAGCGGATGAGGATGTAGTCGATGCGGCGGTAGGGCCAGCCCCAGTCGGCGCTGTGGGGGGTTGTCCGGGACGAACGTGTGGCCTGGTTCGTCGGGGTGGGCGCTGGCCCACGCGTCGCGGTAACAGACGCTGAGCCCCTCGAGGGCGCAGCGGCTGGTCCAGAACCTGACGCGTCGGCGTCGGGATCGGCATCGAAATCGCCGGCCACGACGACATGCCCCCGGCCGAACGGAAAGCAGTTCTTCCAGCCGCCAGGCAGTCACGACAGCCTGCAGCCGGCGTTCGTACTCGTGGTCGAGCTGCCAGTCGGGCAGGTTGTTGACCAGCCACACGCGTCCCCAACGGTTCGGGGGCGAGAATCTCGGCAATCAAGCTGGTGCAGGCAAAGCCTGCCGTGCGGTCGGAAACTTTGAGATCGACCTCGACGACATCACGACTGGCCAGCGGCTGGCTTTTGCTCACCTCGAGTGCCGCATGCTCGTTCACAGCATGCTCGACCTGGCGGCCCGCACCTTCTTCGCGGACCACCCCCTCGCCCGGCGATCAGGTCCGGCTCTTCGCAGAGTCCGACCACGGTTCCGGATGGCGGTGCTGTCACTGTTCTCCGCGCACGTGTCTCTCACAGCATCTAGGTAGTCGCCGGCAGGAAAGTCAGTAGCCGGTACCGATGACCGGCCAGGCTCCCGCTGTCAGGGTCAGGGACGACCGAACGGGGAGACTGCAATGACCGAGTCTGGCACTGCCCAGCAGATCATCTCGCTGCCGAAGGGCGGCGGTGCACTGAAGGGCATCGGCGAGACGTTCGCGCCGGACCTGCACACCGGCACCGGCAACCTGACCGTGCCGATCGCGATGCTGCCCGGCCGCAACGAGTTCGAGCCGGGACTCACGCTGGGCTACAGCACCGGCGCCGGCAACGGCCCGTTCGGACTCGGCTGGGGCTTGTCCGTCCCGGGCGTGACCCGCAAGACATCGCATGGCCTGCCGACGTACGACGACGAGCGGGACACCTTCGTGCTGTCCGGCGCCGAGGACCTGGTTCCGACGACGGCGGCGGCGACAGTCACCACCTACCAACCCCGCACCGAGGGCCTGTTCGCCCGAATCGAGCACCACCGCGGCGACGACGGGAACTTCTGGCGGGTGTGGACCGGCGACGGGCGGATCAGCGTCTACGGCACCCCGCGGCCCCGCGACGCCGCCGCGGACTGGCGCGACCCGGCGGTGCTCGCTGACCCCCGCGACGCGCGGAGGATCTTCGCCTGGAAGCTCAGCCTCACCACCGACTCGTTCGGCAACCGGATCGCTTATGAGTACTTCCAGGACGACAGCGCGCAGCCGGCCCGGACCCAGACGTACCTGAGCCGGGTCCGGTACGTCGACAACGGCAACGGCGACTTCCTGGCCGAAGTGCGGTTCGAATACGAGGAGCGCCCGGACGCATTCTCCGACCGCCGCCCGACCTTCGACGTGCACACCCGGCTGCGGTGCACCCGGATCGCGGTGCACTCCGCCGCCATCCCCGCCGGCCCGGTCCGCACCCAGCTTCTATCCTACGATGACACGGCACCGAACGGCCTGTCGCTGCTGACCAGGATGGTCGTGGAGGGCCGCGACGGGGACCGCACCGAGACGCTGCCGCCGCTGGTCCTCGGCTACACGCCGTTCGAGCCGGAGGGCCGCGAGTTCGCCGTGGTCACCGGCCCGGAGCTGCCCGAGCGATCGCTCGCCGACCCAGGCCTGGAGCTAGTCGACCTCACCGGCGACGGGCTGCCCGACCTGTTAGAGACCACCGGCGGTATGCGCTGGTGGCGCAACCTCGGCAGCGGCCGGTTCGACCGGCCGCGGACGATGCGGCATGCGCCAGCGGTCGGCCTGGCCGACCCCGGCGTACGGCTTTTGGACGCCGACGGCGACGGCAGGGTCGACCTGCTGGCGAACGACGGCTTCTACTCGGTGAACCCCGACGGCGAGTGGGACACTCGCCTGTTCCGGCGGTACGAGGTTGCGCCGAGCTTCCCGGCCGACGATCCCGAGGTGCGGCTGGTCGACCTGGACGGCGACGGGGTGACCGACGCGATCCGGTCCGGCGCCCGGTTCGAGTGCTTCTTCAACGACCCGCAACGCGGCTGGCACGAGACCCGCACGGTCGAGCGGGGCCGCTACCCCGACTTCCCGGACGTGAGCTTCGCTGACCCGCGGGTCCGGCTCGCCGACATGACCGGAGACGGCTTGCAGGACATCGTGCTGGTGCACAACGGGCGCACCGAGGTCTGGCCGTCGCTCGCCCGGGGCGACTGGGCCGGCCTGCGGGTCATGCGGGACAGCCCGCGCTTCCCCGAGGGCTACGATCCGCGCCGCGTTCTGGTCGGCGACGTGGACGGCGACGGCGCCGCGGACGTGCTCTACGTCGATGACGACTCGGTGACGCTGTGGATCAACCGCAGCGGGCAGGGCTTCAGCGCCCCGATCACGGTGAAAGGCACCCCGCGGGTCACCGACATGTCCGCGGTGCGGCTGGTCGACCTGCTCGGCACCGGGGTCGCCGGGATCCTGTGGAGCAGCGACACGCACCCGCTGTTCTTCCTGGACCTCACCGGCGGGACGAAGCCCGGCCTGCTCACCGAGACGGACGACTCCACCGGCGCGGTCACCCGCATCTCGTACGCCAGCTCCACCGAGTTCCGCGCCGAGGGCACGTCACTGCCGTTCCCCGTGCGAGTGGTGTCCACAGTGGAGATTCTGGACCGGATCTCCGGCGGCCGGCTCACTACAACGTACCGATACGCCCACGGCCACTGGGACGGCGCCGAGCGGGAGTTCCGCGGCTTCGGCCGGGTCGACCAGCGCGATACCGAGCGCCTGGCGACGGGCGCGTCGGCACCGCTGGAGACCCGGTCGTGGTTCCACCTCGGACCGGTAGGCCCGGAGTTCGGCGACTGG
>Ga0136617_10005567_pt1 | contig 11274 bp, 9 predicted proteins | sample AntDrymUQ3222106_2_FD_129672 | JGI IMG/M metagenome (GOLD analysis project Ga0136617, IMG submission 129672) | Polar desert sand microbial communities from Dry Valleys, Antarctica - metaG UQ322 (21.06) | ecosystem: Environmental > Terrestrial > Soil > Desert | place: Antarctica: Dry Valley...
CGAGCACCTGCCCCACCTGCTCACCGACCCCGATCAGCGGCTCGACCATCGTCGGGTCGTGGGGCAGGTCGATCGACTTATCTGCGTGTCGGAGGGGGCCCGCGCCACGTTCCTGCGGGCGGGCATCCCGGCCGAGAGGCTGCGCGTCGTCCGCAACGGGATCGAAGCACGCGGGTGGGCACGGCCGGGCGGAGGCGACCGGGCGGAGGTGCGAGAGACGATCCGCGGGCGGCTCGGACTGCCTACCAAGGTACCGCTCGTTCTGACGGTCGGGCGAATGGTGCGGCAGAAGGGCTACCAGGACCTCCTCGAGGTGGTGCCGGGCGTGCTCGCCCGCCGGCCCGACGCCCGCTTCCTCTGGGCCGGCGAGGGTTCGATGGAGGGCGAGCTGCGCGCCCGCGCCCGAGCACTCGACGTCGAGGACGCCGTCTGCTTCCTCGGCCGGCGAGGGGACGTCCCCGACCTACTGGCCGCGGCCGACCTGTTCGTGCTCCCCTCGCGCTTCGAGGGACTGCCACTGGTGGCGCTCGAGGCGATGGCCGCCGGGCTGCCGGTCGTCGGCACCCGGGTCTGTGGCACGAGCGAGGTGGTCCTGGACAGGGTCACCGGGCGCCTTGTACCGGCCGGCTCCGCGCCGGAGCTGACCGCCGCGATCCTCGAGGCGCTCGAACAGCCGGAGCGGTCCGCCCAGTGGGGCGCCGCGGGGCGTGAGCGGGTCGAGCGGGAGTTCAGCGCGGGGCGCATGGCGTGGGAGACGACCGCCGTCTATGACGAGCTCTTCCACGAGCCTGCTGCGACGAGCGACCGTCGGCAGGTGGCCGCCTACGCCGCGGAGGCGGGAGCGATGGCGCTCGCGAGCGATGGGGAATGAGGCCATGAAAGCCGAGCGAACGCGGATCGGCTTCATCGGCGCGGGGGGGATCGCTAACCGGCACCTCGGCAACCTGCTCGGCTTCGACGATGTGCAGGTGGTGGCACTGGCCGACCTCGAGCTCGACCGGGCGCGCGAGGCCGCCGCGCGCTGCGAAGCCACCGCCTACGCCGACCACGCCGAGATGCTCGGTCGCGAGCGCCTCGATGCCGTGTACCTCTGCGTGCCGCCCTTCGCGCATGGCGCGCCCGAGGCCGCCGCCATCGAGCGCGGCCTGCCCTTCTTCGTAGAGAAGCCGCTGGCCATCGACTTGGAGACGGCGGAGGCTGTCGCGCGACGCGTGCAGGAGCGCGGACTGGTGACCGCAGCCGGCTATCACTGGCGCTACCTCGACATCACCGAGCGGGCGCAAGCGTTGCTCCGCGCCACGCCAGCACGTCTGGCGCTCGGCTACTGGCTCGACTCCACCCCGCCCCCGCGCTGGTGGACGCGGGAGGCACAGTCGGGCGGCCAGACGGTCGAGCAGACGACCCATATCTTCGACCTTGCCCGCCTCCTCGTGGGCGAGGTGACGGGTGTCAGCGCCTCCGCCGCCAGGACCGCGCGCGCAGCCCACCCGGATGCCGATGTCGCCGACGTGTCGGTCGCCACGCTCCAATTCGCTTCGGGGGCGCTCGGCTCGATCGCCTCGACCTGCCTGCTCGGTTGGCCCCACCGGATCGGGCTGCATCTCTTCGGCGAGGGGCTGGCGATCGAGATCTCCGAATTCGATCTGATGGTCGACGTCGGTCAGGGCCGTCCCGTACAGCGGGCGGAGGGCGACCCCTTCGTGCGTGAAGACCGCGACTTCATCGACGCGGTGCAAGGCAAGCCGAACACGATCCGCGTCCCCTACGCCGAGGCGCTCGAGACGCATCGGCTGGTGACCGCCGCGGCACGCTCGGCGCGCGAGGGCCGGCCCATCGCGCTGCGGCCCGACACATCGGGGGCGGACTTGGGGCGCGTGTCAGGAGCCGTGGCCTGACCGGGACGACCGGACGGCCGCTCTCCTTCGGCTGGATCATGCAGCCGGCGCTCTTCGACACGCCCGAGGGTGTCGACCCACGCGAGGGCCGGCTCGCGCGCGAGCTGATCGCCGCGAACGAGCAGCACATCGAGCTGGCACGCGCCGCGGGCTTCGACACGATCTGGGTCGAGGACCACATGGGCTGGGGCGACAAGGCGCACCTCGAGTGCGTCACCAACCTGGCCTGGCTGGCCGGCCGTCACCCGGGACTGCGCTACGGCACGATGGTCTGCGGTCAGGCCTTCCGCAACCCGGCCTACCTCGCGAAGATCGCCGTCAACCTGCAGCTGCTCACACAGGGCGGCTTCATCCTCGGCCTCGGAGCCGGCAACAACGGCGCTGAGCACGTGGCCTTCGGCTATCCCTTTCCCACGGCGGGTGAGCGGCTCGACCGGATGGATGAGGCGATCAGCATCATTCGCGCGCTCTGGACCGAGAGCCCGGCCACCGTCCGCGGGCGGCACTACGTGGTCGAGGGTGCCTTCTGCTCGCCGTTGCCCGACCGGCCGATCCCGCTGCTGATCGGGGGCGGCGGCGAGAAGCGGACGCTGCCGCTGGTGGCACGCCACGCCGACTGGTGGTGCGCCGACGTCGGTCCGGTGGAGGTCTTCGAGCGCAAGCGCGACGTGCTCGCCGCCCACTGCGCCGCCGTCGGGCGCGATCCGGGGGAGATCGTCCACTCGCACGTCGCCTGGATCAGCGTGGAGGAGGATCCGGCGCGCCTGGTCCGCTGGCCCGACCTGCACATCGTGGCGGGCAACCCCGACGAGGTCGCGCAGGAGCTGCGCGCCTTCCGCGACGCGGGTGTGCAGCACCTGCAGATCCGCTTCATGGACTATCCGAGCACGGGCGGCTTCGAGCGCTTCATCACCCGGGTCCTGCCGTCGCTACAACACGTGGGGGGTGAATGAGCGTACGCGGCGACCGCGGCCCCCGCCGGGTGCTCTTTGTCTTCGCCTGGCTGGTAGTGGGCGGCGAGGAGACCGAGGTGCGCCTGTTGGCGAAGCACCTCGACCCGGCGCGCCACAAACTCGAGGTCCTCGCCTGCCTGCATAAGCCGGAGATGCCCGAGCAGACGCACGAGCAGCTTGCGGCGCTGGGCGTGCCGGTCGACCGCAACCCGTACGCCCTCTCCTTCGAGGAGACGGTCGACTACCTCGCGGACGTGCTCCCGCGGTACGACCTGGTCGTCGCCTGTCAAGCCGTACCCGATGTCTACCCGGCCATGGAGCGGCTGGCCGCGTCACAGCGCCCGCCGCTCATCGAGCACGGCGGTCTGGTGAGCGAGGCGCTGGCCGGGCCGAAGCACCTGACGGCGCGCTACGTCGGTGTCTGTACGGCTATCCGGGATGCGGCCGCGGACCGCATGCCGGGGCGATCCCATCGGGCCGTCGCAATCCCTTCGATGGTCGACCTCGATGAGTTCGACGCCGCCGACCGACCCAGCGTGCGGGCGGAGCTCGGGGTGCCGGAGGGCCAACCGCTGATCGGCTGGGTGGGACGGCTCGACCGCAAGAAGCGGGTGGAGGATTTCATCCGGGCGGCGGCCCTCGTCCACTGCACGCACCGGGACGCGCGCTTCGTGGTCGTCGGCGGCCCCGACGCCTTCATGCCGGCGTACGCCGCCGAGCTGCGCGCGCTGGCGCGCGGGCTCGGGCTCGACACGTGTTTGCGCTTCTTGGGCGATCGGCCGGATGTGCCGCGCCTGCTGGCCGGGTTCGACGCCTTGGCCTGGCTTTCGCGCGGCGAAGGGCTGCCGCACGTCATCGCCGAGGCGGGCGCGGCCCGGCTGCCGGTGGTGGCGACGCGCGATCACGGCACCGTGGAGATGATCGATGATGAGGTCACCGGCCTCTTCGTGCCCTGCGAGTCCCCCAAGGCGGCCGCGGCCGCGCTCGGCCGGCTGATCGAGGACCCCGGCCTGCGCCGCAGGCTCGGCGAATCACTGCGCCGCAAGGTCGAGCGCGAGTACAGCGCCACGGTCGTCGCCCGCCGTTGGGAGACGCTGTTCGATGAGGCCATCGCGGAGACCGAACGATGACGCGATGGCTCTTCGGCTCGCTCTTCCTCGGCGGCTTCGAGTGCTCCACACACCTGACCGTCGAGGGCCACCGTCTCGACGTCATCGCCGCAACACAGCACGACACCCGGGCGCGCGAGGACTACGCGCTCTGCCGCTCCGCCGGCATCAAGGCCGTTCGCGAGTCCGCGCGCTGGCCGATCCTCGACCGCGGAGGAGCGCCCGATCTCGCTGCGGTCCGCGAGCTCGCGCGGCTCGGGCGCGAGGCGGGGCTCGTCCAGATCTGGGATCTGATGCACTACGGCTACCCGGGCGACATCGATCCGTTCGCGACACCGGGCGAGTTCGCCGAGCGCCTGGCCGCCTTCGCCCGCGCCGTGGCGACCGTCGTGCGCGAAGAGACGGCCGGGCCGACGTACTTCACTCCGGTGAACGAGATGTCGTACAACGCCTGGTCCGCCGGCGAGGTCGCCTACATGGCCCCGTTCGGTCGCGGGCGCGGGGGTGAGTACAAGCGCATCCTGGTGCGCGCCGCCCTCGCCGCCACCGACGCAATCTGGCAGGTCGACCCCCTGGCGACGATGCTGACGGTCGAGCCGCTCGTGCATCTGCATGCCCCGCCGGGTCGGCCCGAGCTGCAAGCGGAGGCGGACCACTTCAATCAGCAGATCGTGACCGAGGTGTTCGACCTCCTGGCTGGACGGCGCGAGCCCGAGCTCGGGGGGTCGCGGAAGCACCTCGGGATCGTCGGGCTGAACTACTACTCGGGCAACCAGTGGACCATGCCCCTGCCGGATCAGCCGCAGCGCTCGCTGGGCTGGGGTGACCCGGGTTGGGTGCCGCTCAGCGAGCTGCTGCGGCGGGTCGAGGAGCGTTACGGCGGGCCGCTGGTGCTGGCCGAGACCGGCTCCTCGGGCGACTCACGACCCGGCTGGATCGCGTTCCTCGCGCAGGAGATCAGCCGCGCGCTGGAGCTCGGGGTCGACCTGCAGGGCGTCTGCCTCTACCCGGTCGTGACCTCCCCGGATTGGGAGGATCCGACCGCGTTCTTCGACGGGGGGCTCTTCGATCTATCGCCCCAGCCGGACGGCCGGCTCAAGCGAGTGCTCGCCCGGCAGGTTGCGGCGGCGCTGCGCGAGGCTCAGGGTGCGCTCGACCCCACCAATCGGCCCGCGGAGCCGCTCCCACCCGAGCCGTCGGCACCGGCCGACCCGCTCCTTCAGACCGCACAGCCGAAGGAGCGCGCGCGGTACAAGGTCGACAACTTCTCCTGCCAGACGCTGATCGCCGGCGACGCGCTCACGGTCGAGCTCTACTGCTTCGGGCCGCGCGGTGCGCTGCCCGCCCACCGCCATGAGACGACCGAGCATGTCCTGACCGTCGTCTCCGGAGAGGCCAGCGTCCGGATCGGCGAGCGCCAGGTCACGCTGCGGCAGGGCGAAAGCGTGCTGGCCCCGGCGGGGCTCTATCACGGCATCATCAATGAGACGACGCAGCCCTTGATGGTGCAGCAGGCCAGCGCCCCGAAGCCCTGGGACGCGCGCTTCCACGGCCCGCATCCGCGACTGGCCCGGCCGGTCGCGGGCTGAGAGGACCGTTCGATCGATCAGCGCCCCCTCGCTCTGGTCGCGATCACGCGTCGGAAGAAGGCGACCAGCCGGTCGGCGTGGTGGTCGAAGGTGAACTGCTCGCGCTGGCGCCAGACGTTCTCCCGCACTGGCGCCACGAGCTGTTCGTCGGCCAGCTGGGCACGCAGGCGCTCGAAGTCCCTGAAGGTCACGCCGATCTGCAGGCGTCGAACGAGCGCGGCGGTCGCGACGACCGCGTCGCCGTGGTCCGGCTGGATCACCGGGAGGCCGGCGGCGATCAGCGTGCTCAGTCTCGCCGGATAGTTGAGGTCATCCCAATTGGCTCGCCTCACATCACCCCCATTCCTGCTCTCGAACAGGTGCAGCCATCCCGCGTCGTACTGGGAGAGCTCGGGGACCCAGTCCGGCTGGCGGGCCGTCGGGTGCAGGTGCAGGTGGCCTGACGCAACGCACCGCGTGCGCGCGATCCAGTCCCGCCACCAGGGTCCCCACGTCGGCCCATAGAAGTGCATGTGGATGCCGGCCCGCGCGAGCTCTCCCATGGTGTCCGGGTGGATGCCGAACGGCCTCCCCGCGACGACGGTGTGGATCTCGCCGGAGGCCCGCGAGAGACGCGGCCGGCGGTCATGCGTGAACCACTCCCGCTTTGGCAGATCGCCGTCCAGCACGAGTGTGCGATCGTGCACGACCTGCCCGGGTAGGGCGGTCTCGAACCAGTCCTGCATCTCCGGGCTGATGTAGACCTGCCCGTCGGAGCGCGTGTGCAGGTCGACGAGCTGCGGCCACAGGCCCCGCTCGAGGCAGGCGAACGGGCTCTCCTTGAAGTGCCAGACGAAGGGCACGCCGGGCGTGCCCAGAAGGACCTCGTGCGCGAAGGGCACCGCGTGCCAGTTCAGGAGCGCGTAGATCACATCAGGCCGGATGCGGCGGACCGCCTCACGCCAGCCCGAGCGGGGCAGATCCTCGACGTGGCCGAAGGGCAGCGGGCCGACGGTGTTGAAGCCGATGCCGTCCGGCGTCCAGAGCCCGTACAGCTGGTGGCCACGCTCCTCCAGCGCGAGGATGCGCTCGGGATTGAAGGCGAGCTCGCCGACGATCAGGATCTTCAGCCGGTCGGGTCCCGGGACGGGGGCCGGCCGCGCGCGAAATTGCCGGTAGAGCGCGGCCTCGTCGAGAGGATCACCCTCCGAGGATTGGAACCGCAGCGGCTGGCGGACCTGGTAGTACCCGCGGTAGCGGTTGACGCCGCCGCCGAGCGACTCGCGGATGAGCTTGTGCCGCTGCTGCGGGTGGTCGACCCACTCGCAGGTGGGGTCGCCGCTTGCCGTGAAGCTGCCCCGCGGACGCAGTCGCGACCAGAACATCCGCTCCAGGTCGTCGGTGACGACCTCGTCGCGCTCGATCCAGCGGTCACCGGTCCGCCGGTGGACCACCTGCACCAGCTGGAGCGCGAGACCGTCGATCTGCCCGGCATCCTGGCTGTGGCCGTGATGGCGCACGCCGGAGTAGGCCAGCACCGCGTCGGGGTCGCGCTCCAGCAGCGCGACAAGCGCGGCGAGGTGCGCCGGATAGTAGAGGTCGTCGCTCGGCAGATAGGCGACGTACGGCGCCCGCGCGTGCGCGAGCGCGAGGTTGAGCGCGGCGCCGAGCCCGCGGTTCTCTTCCGACCGGTGGTAGGAGCAACGCGGGTCGGTTCGATCGGGCCGGGTCACCTCGGGCATCGCATCCGACGAACCGTCGTCGACGATGACGAGCTCCCAGTCGGTCAGCGTCTGCGCGCGCAGGCTTTCGATCGCGCGGCGGATGAAGGGCGCGTGCTCGAAGGTCGGCATCAGCACCGAGACGCGGGGGGTTCCTTCCGGTGCATTACCTGTCTGCGCAGAGCCGCTGCCGTAGGCGAGCCGCTGCGGCCGCGCCGCCTCCGTCACTCCCCCTGTCCGACCATCATCCGCACCCGGACGCGCGAACGACGCATCGGTGCAGGAGAACACAATCAGGCGCCATCCGTCAGACAGGCCTGCGCGGCGGGCCGCTCGACGGCGTCCGTCGTCCGCTTGGCGCATCTGGGCGACGAGCTGCGGCGGGAGCGTCGATGCGCGGCTAGTGTGGGGCGATGCTCCGAGTGGTCGAGCGAGGCTCTGGCCGCCCGATGTCATGAACCGCACCTCGGACGCCAGGCTCGGTGTTCAAGCGAGTGCGCACTCGCCGTCGGCCGATGCCCGCCGGGTCTTCAGCGGCATCGCGTCCTCCTACGACCGCGTCGGCGCCCTCCTGTCGCTCGGTCAGGACCCACGCTGGCGACGTGCCCTGGCAAATGAGGTCCGCGCGACAAGGCGCGAGCGCGTGCTGGACGTCGCGACCGGCACGGGCCTCGTCGCCATGGAGCTCCGGCGGCGTTACGCGTGCCGCGTCGTCGGGCTCGATCGGAGCGCCGAGATGCTGGCGATTGCGGCACGGCGCGACGGGCGCAGCGGCGTGCTCGTGCACGGCCGCGCCGAGCGGCTGCCGTTCGCGGACGAGAGCTTCGACCACGTGACCTTCAGCTACCTCCTGCGCTACGTCGATGACCCGCCCGTGGTGCTGTGCGAGCTCGCGCGCGTCCTGCGGCCCGGAGGCCGGCTTGTCGCGCTCGACTTCGGCGTGCCCGGGAACGGCGCCCTGCGCGGGCTCTGGAAGCTCTACACGCGCGCCGCGTTGCCGCTCGCGGGGCGGCTCGTGTCACGTCGCTGGGCGGAAGTCGCCAGCTTCCTCGGCCCGAGCATCGAAAGCTTCCAGCGGCGACACCCGCCGCGGGCGCTTGCCCAATACTGGTCCGACGCGGGCATCGCCGGCCTGGAGATCCGGCGACCGACCTTCGGCGCCGCCGTCCTGATGACGGGCACGAAGCGCTCGTTCGAGCGAGCGGGCGGCGCGGGCGGCGTCGAGCCCGGTCTCGCGCCGGCGTTCTACGCCCTGGCGCCGGGTGGCTGGCGCGACTACTGGACGCTCCTGCATCCGCCGTACACGGCGTGGCACCTTTCGTACGTGCTGCTCGCCGCGGCCCTCGTTCCCGCCCCCGATCCGCGGATCGTGCTTGGTGCGGTGGCTGCGTTCGGGCTCGCCGTCGGTGTCGGCGCGCACGCCTTCGACGAGCTGCGTGGGCGTCCGCTCCGCACGCGAATCCCTCGGGGCGTGCTCGCCGCGCTCGGCGTGCTCGGCCTCGGCGGCGCGGTCGCGCTGGGGCTCGCCGCCACTGCGCTCCTGGGCTGGCCGTTCCTGCTCTTCGTCGCAAGCGGGCTCGCGCTGGTCGTGCTGTACGCCGTCGAGGCGCCACTTGTCCACACGGACGTCGGCTTCGCGCTCTCCTGGGGCGCGTTCCCGGTGCTGGCGACGGCCTACGCGGTCGGGGCGTCTCCGCTGCCCGCGCTCGTGCTCGCCGCCGCCACCGCACTGCTCAGCCTCGCGCAACGCCGCCTCTCGTCGCGAGTTCGCGCGATCCGCCGCCGGGCCGAGAGCGTGTCGGGCGAGGTGCGCTTCCGCGACGGCTCCGTCGAGGCGCTCGATGCGCGGGCGCTGATCGGCGCGGCCGACGCGGCGCTACGGATCCTCTGGCTCGCCGTCCTCACCCTGGCGCTCGGCATGCTGCTGTCGCGCTGGCTCTGAGGCCCCTCGCGCGCCCTCGTAAGATCGATCGTCGCTGCACTCTGTGGATATTGAAAGCAGTGAGCGACCGGGCACCGGGCGTTGGGCATCACCGCGGCGCGAGGAGGAACGCGACGAGGGCATCAAGCTCCGAAGCGTTGACCGCGAGCACAGGCATCACGTTGGTGGCGTCGCTCGCCCCGGAAGCCACGAACGAGGCTGGCGCGAGGATCGACTCCCGCACGTAGTCCGTTGATGTGAGTCCCGGACGTCGCGTCGCGGCTTCGTCCGACAGCTTCGAGAGGTCGGGCGGGCCGCTCACGGGCGCGCGGATGCCGAGAGCGGAGATCGAATGGCAGCCGCTGCAGCCCTTTGCGAAGAACAGCGTGCGCCCGTCCGCGGTGCTCGAGGGTGTCGCACCCTCGGTCGCTGCGGCCGGCACCAGCGCGCCGACGAGCGCAAGGGTCAGGCCCGCGACGAGCAGGCCTGACCCGACCAGGTCGAGGAGCTCGCGGCGCACGTGCTACGCGCGCGCGGGCCGGGCGTACGCGACGATCCGCGTGCCGAAGAGCGCGATCGCGCCCGCGAGCGCGAGAGCGATACCCAGGACGATCAGCGGTTCGGACCGCGGCTGCTGCGCCGGTACCGGAGGCGCGGATGCCTGGCCCGCCGCGAACGAGGGGGCGACCGCCGTGATCGGACCGAGCGCGTGCGGGGCGAACGGCTCCTGGGTGACTTCCCAGGTCCACGCCCCTGCCTTCGGGAAGCTGACCTTCGCGATGTAGTGGCCGGTCCCGCCGTCGCGGATACCGTCGAACGACAGACGCTTTCCGCCATCCTCGGAGATGCGGACCTGGGTCTTGTCCACGTTCACCGGGGTGACGCCGTGCTGACGGATCGTGTATCCGAGCTCGTAGGTTTCGCCGGCCACGAAGCGGTCGGGCAGCGAGTCGAGGGTCGTGACTGCCCAGCCGCCGGCCAGGGCCGGCATTGCGAGGGTGAGGGTGAGAAGCGCGACCGCGAGGGAGAAGGGTCCTGCTCTGCGCATGTGGCACCTCCGTCGTTACTGGGCTGGATACAACGGAGGTCGCCCGGAGGTTCCTGCTCCTCGAGCTGATCGGACCGATCCGTTCGACGGTCCCTGTCGTCAGAGCTGTCGTCCGAGCATGGCGGGGGATGTACCGATGGCCGGTGTGGAAGCGTTGATGCTGACTCGACGGCTGGCGCGACGAAGGCGCCGGACGAACCGGCGCCTTCGTGTTTGTCGCGTCCCGTCAAACGTCGGGCCATCGCGTGGGCGAGACGGTGCGGAGAGGCAGGGCGGTGAAGCCGACCCATGACCAGGCGAGACGCCGGCGATGGCGGACGCGGCGCCGAGGTTCCTTATGTTGTGGCCCGAGTCCGTCGCCAGGCGATCGCGAGGACCCCGAGCGCGAAGGCCGCGCCGACCGCAGCGATCCCGATGAAGGGGATGGCATCGGGCGCGGTCGACGTAACGGGGAGCTGCCCCGCGATGACGACGCCGCAGGCGACACGCCCGCCCGAGTTCCCCGTGGGATCGGTCTTGTCGTCGTCCGGGCTAGCGTGGATCACGACGGCCGAGCCGTCCGCGTCGAAGAGGGAGGTCGCGCCCGCCGCCAGCGTCGCCCGCTGCGCGACGCCGGTCACGCTCGCCTTGCCCGCCGCGTTCGCGACGAGGTTCGGCATGTCGCCAACGTGTGCGCCAGCCGGGTTCTGGAGCCCGTGCTGCTTGCCGTCCGGGTTGAAGTGACCGCCGGCCGAGGTGAAGTCCGGCGGGGTACAGGTGCCGACCGCGTGCACGTGGAAACCGTGGGCGCCCGGCGTCAGACCCTCGGCGGTGACGACGACCTGGACGCCGGCGGCGGCCTGCATGAGCGTTGCGGTACCGACAGTCTTGCCATCCTTGTCCTTGAGGATCGCGTGCGCGCCAGAGGTCTGGGCCATGGCCTGGCTGCCGGCCGCGAGGGCGAGGACCGCGATGACCGCGATGAAAATGGACCGCTTCATCCTTCTCTCCAAATCCGATGTTCGCTGGTGGGGTCGACTCTTCCAACGGAGATTCTCCGCCGCCGCCGTCCAGAGCGCA
>Ga0136617_10005568_pt1 | contig 11269 bp, 6 predicted proteins | sample AntDrymUQ3222106_2_FD_129672 | JGI IMG/M metagenome (GOLD analysis project Ga0136617, IMG submission 129672) | Polar desert sand microbial communities from Dry Valleys, Antarctica - metaG UQ322 (21.06) | ecosystem: Environmental > Terrestrial > Soil > Desert | place: Antarctica: Dry Valley...
ACAACTCATCAGAAATCTCACTCATACGCAGCATTCACACAGCTTCAGGCACAGACCCCCGGATCATTAGCAGACACGCCCTAGTCAGCCGAGCGGCAGCGCCGGGTCGATCCGGGCCAGGACGGCGCCGAGGGCAGCGAGGTCGCGGTGGCGGCGCAGGTGGTGGGCGACGTGCGCCAACGCGGTGTCGACGTACTTGACGTACCGTGAACTACCGCCGATCCGGTCGAGCCACACAAAGCGTCCGGCCACTTTGAGGTTGCGCTGCACAGCCTGCAGGTCGAACAGCCGCCGGAACTCCGCCTCATCCGGCGTGGCGGGGAACACCTCGGTGCGGGCCCGGTGGAAAGCCGCGACGTGCTCGTCGACCTCGTCGCGGTCCAGCTCCAAGTTGACGTCGAGCAGCAGGCTGCATAGGTCGTAGGTCATCGGGCCGAGCAGGGCGTCGTCGAAGTCGACCACGCCCCAGCCGTCGCCCTGCGGCACAACGTTGGTCGCGTTGAAGTCGCGGTGCACCAGCACCGGTGGTGACGTGGCGAGTTCCTCGGCCACGCGCCGGAAGCCGTCGAGCAGGGCCAGCCGGTCGCCCGCACCGACCCGGACGGCGTACCGCGCCTCTACGCCCCACTCGATGTGATGGAACATTTCCCACACCATCGTCCGCGCGTCGTAGAGCCGGCGCAGGGGCAGCGACCCGGCCGGGAGACGGTCGGCCGCAGCCTGCAGGTCCAGGACGACCTGGACCGCGCCGCTGAGCAACCGGGGCGCCTCGGCCGGTCGGGCGCGCAACTCGAGGTCGAGCCGGCTGCTCCCGAGGTCCTCGACAAGGAGCAGCCCGGGCTCCTCGCTGGCGAGCAGCCGAGGCACAGGCACGCCGGCGGCGTCCAGGGCCTCGCGGACCCGAACCCACGCCAGCGGCTCGGTGGAGTCAAACGGCGCGGCCAGGAAGTCGCCCTGGCGCTCCGGGCAGGCCATGGCGACCGCGCGCCGGCCCTGGTCGTCGCCCATGCGCAGCAGGATTTTGCTGGAGGCGCCGCCGGAGATCTCGTCGGCGACCACGACCCGGCCGCTCGAGCCGGAGGCGCGCGGCCAGATCCGCGTCGCAAAGCGGACCAAGTCCTCGCGCATGTCGCGCCGGACCTCCGGTGCGCGGCGCGGGGTGACCGCGACGTACACCGGTTCCCAGAGCTTGAGCACCCCGCCCGGGCGGAACTGTTCGCGCAACCGCGCGAACACCTGGTCGCGGTCGGGCCGCTCGCGTGACAGCGACTCCGTGACGGCGTCGGCCCACGTGTCCAGGTCACGGGGCACGACGCGGACGTCGCAGGGTTCGAGGTACTCCGCCGCCCCGACGTGCTCGGCCGAGACCACCGGCAGTCCGAGAGCGGCGGCCTCGACCATGGCCAGGCAGAAGTTCTCCATCAGCGAGGGCACCAGCAGGACGTCGGCGGCGGTCAGCCACAGGCCGCGGTCCTGGCCGTGGGCGTGCCGGACTAGGTGCACCCGTTCGGCCACCCTGGCCGCGTGCGCGTGCTCGACCAGCTCGCGCCGCGCCTCGGGGGCGCCGTCACCGACGATGCACAGGTGGTGGTCGCTGGGCAGGCGGGTGAGGACGTCGACGGCGTGGCCCGGTTGCTTCTGGTGGATCAGCCGGCCGTAGTAGAGCAGCGTCGGCCCATCGGGGAGCCCGAGTCTGCGCCGCGCCTCGGCCCGGTCGACGCACAGGCGAAGCTCGTCGAGGTCGACGGCGTTGGGGACGAGGACGACGTTCGGGTGGGCGGCCAGGTGACCGGCCGCCCGCATCTGCTCGACCCGGCTGGTGACGTGAACCGCCATCGCTCCCGTGATGTACTCCGCCTCGGCTGCTGCGAGCTCGGCCAGCCGCTCCACGGACCGCTCGGCCAGGGTGCTGGGGTCGAGCGTGGCGCGGGAGGAGACGACGTACGGGACGCCTGCCTCGCGGCACACCTGCGCGACCTCGTGCATCGTGGCCTGGAAGTGGCCGTTCAGGTGGACGATGTCGATATGGCCTACCACCTCGCGGACCCGGCGTACGACATCGGGTGAGACCGGCTCGTCGGCTGCCCCGGTCCAGGGGTGCTCGCGCGTGTCGCAGCTGTGCAGAACCAGGTCGGCCACGCCGACGGCCGGATCGACGAGCCCTTCGACCAGCACCGGCAGGCCGCGCTCGGCCAGGGAGGTGGCGTGCAGGCAGGCCGAGCGCGACGCCCCGCCGCCGGTGGGGCCGAGCAGCCCGGGGAGGAAGGCGAACCGGAGCCGGTCGCAGCTGCTCATGCGCAGCCGACTGCGGGCGCGAGCGACTCGGGTCCGAGACCGATCAGGTCCAGCGCACGGGTGGAAGCCATGGCCCGGGCGGAGGCAGCGGTGGTCTCACCGCTCGCGGTGACAACCTCGACGCAGTGCCGCAGGGTGGCCGCCGAGCCGACCAGGTGGCCCTCGCCGTGGTTGCGGAGCGCGCCGTCCGCGGTGAGTTCGGCTTCCTGCTCGAATACAGTGTAGCGGCCCGGCGGCAGGCCGCCGACCGGCGCCGCGTCGCTGACCAACACGGTGCCCTCGGGTCCGCGGGTGCGCAGCACCAGGGCCAGCAGGTCGGCGGAGAGATGGTGGCCGTCGGCGATCACCATCGGGGTGAGCCCGCGGGTCAAGAGGCCGGCCAGGAGCGGATTCTCGCGCTTGTCGAGTACCGGCGGCAGCGCATTGCCCCAGTGTGTGAGCGCGGTCGCGCCGGCGTCGACAGCCCGGGCGAGGTCGTCACGGCCGGCCCAGGAGTGGCCGATCGAGACCTTCACGCCCGCCGCGACGGCGTGCCGTGTCAGCCGGTCGGCCCCGGGAATCTCGGCGGCCACGGTGAGCAGCCGGACGTGACCGGCACCAACCTCGAGCAGGGCCCCCAGCACACTGGTGTCCGGAGCGAGCACGTGCGCCCGCCGATGGGCGCCGAGCACCCGGTCGTCAGGGGCGACGAACGGACCCTCAAGGTGGGCCCCGAGCAGCCGTCCGCGCAACGGCCCATCGGCCAGGTCGGCCAGGAGGGCCAGGTTGCGTGTGAGGACAGGGACCGGGGCTGAGATCAGTGTGGCCAGGAAGCCCACTGTGCCGGCCTCGCGCAGGCGGTCCGCGACCTCGACGACCCGCTCGGGGGTGAGGTCGGGAGCGGAGAAGTCGGTGCCGTACCACCCATTCACCTGCAGGTCGACGAGGGGTGAGGCGAACGTAGGCGACGGCACGAGCGGTGTCTCCTGAGGGGTCGGCAGGGAGGATTCGGCAGGGAAATAGTAGTGTCTGTCGGCGATCAAAGTCTGGCCGAGGCGAGCGGCTACGAGGTGGCTCGTGCGCGAGAACGTCACTGTCCACGGCGGCGTGCAGGAGGTCGTAACCTACTCCCGGTTACGGCCGCCCTCTGGCGCTGCTGCCCAAGCTTCAAGGGAGTCGCCCTCAATGTGAGGTGAGGCGCCGACCTGCGGCCGACCGGGCTGAGGTCCACGAGTGGCGCCACAACACCTTCGTCTCGGTCCCGCAGCTGCCCGACTCCCGGTTCGACCTGTCGGTCGTGGTCGCGACCGCGACCGCGTGGGCGGACGTCGAGGCGCCCCCCGCACAGCGCCGAGGGCGTCACCGCAGTCGAGTGTCTCGGCGACCACAGTGGCACCTGGGTGACGAGGTGCGCAACGTCGCGGTCGCTGCGATCACGCTCCCCCCACCAACCGCTCGTTCTCGGCAGAGGAGATCGCGACTCGGCGCGAGGCGGCACCGCCGCGTCGGAAGACGCGGTCGCGGCACACTACGGGAACCTCTGACCCTCACCCGGGCACGACGAGCGCCGCCGCCACGAGGCCGCCCACCGCCGACCAGGCGCCCACCCAGTCGAGGTGCGTCTCGCCGCGCCCGCCGCGTGCGACCCACGTTCCGTCGTACCCGAGCCGGACCTCGACGTCCTCGAAGTCGAGCCATTGCAGAGTCAGCGGGTACCACGCCTTAAACACCGCTTCCTTGGCGCAGAACAGCAGCCGGTCCGGACACAGGGCAGCCGGCAGGTCGGCCAGCCACTCGCGCTCGCGCGGTCCGCCGACGACGGTGTCGAGCCCGGCGGGGAGCGGCTCCGCGGGCTCCACGTCGACGCCGAGCGCGGCGACCGTGGGCAAGGCAGCGACCGCGGCAGCCGCCCAGCTGTCGCAGTGGGTGATGCTGCCGACCATACCCGGCGGCCACCGGGGCGTGCCACGCTCGTCCGGCGACAGCTCGGGCCGTGCCAACCCGAGGCGGGCGCAGGCCACAGTAGCCAGGTGACGGCCGGTGTAGAACTCCCGGCGGCGCTTGGGCACGGCGGTGCGCATCCGCTCGAACTCGGCCGGGCTCGGAGCGTACGGTGGGTCGCCGATGGGACCCTCCTCGACGGTCACCAGCGCCCCTGCGGCGCAGCGCGCCACGGCACCGGCCACCACGCCCGCGCCTGCCGCCACCATCACTGCCCTGTCCACCCGGTCATCTCGGGGCCCGAAGGGCGGTGCGGCAGGTGCCGGGCGGCATCGTGGTCCCTGTCGCAGGCATCGATTGCTCGGGCAAGACCACGATGGCTGCGCTCACCGAGGCGCCTGCGGGGGCAGGGCCCCGGCCAGTGAGTGGTTGGCGCACCCGCAAGGGTATGGGGGACGTTCCGCGCGGTGCTGCCGCCTGCGCCCCACAGGGCGGTCGTTGACGCGTCGGGCCCGGCGGCCGGGCTGACCGAGGAGATGCTCGCGCCGACCCGCACGGCCGGCAGGTCAGCCAAGGTGCTGCGCCAATCCCGCCTGAAGCGGGGTCGGGCTGTAGCCGAACAGCTCACGCGCACGTTCGACCACGAGCCCGCAGCGCTCGGGCCGAGGCGCGCGTCCTACGGCCGACGCTGCTCGGGAGGCGCGGACGTGCTCGGCCGGGAGTCCGGCGACCTCGGCCACCCGGCTCGCCACCTCGAGGCGCGTCAGGGTATCCGGGCCGGCGGCGTGCAGGACACCCGACCAGCGGGTGTCGACGACGCGTCCGACCAGCCAGGCCAGGTCGGGTGCCCAGGTCGGCGTGCTCAGCTGGTCCGCCGACACCTCGAGCGGCCCCTGCCGCAGCAGGTGCACTAGCCGGTCCACGGCGCCTTCCCGGCTGGCGCCGTACACCATGCTGGTACGCAGCACGGCGCCGCCTGCGGCGGCGATGACCTGCTCGCCGGCGAGCTTGTGGGCGCCGTACACGTTGATCGGGCAGGGTGTGTCCTGCTCGCGGTATGGGCCGTCCCGGCCGCCGAATACGTAGTCGGTGGAGAAGTGGACGACATGCGCGCCCTGCTCGGCTGCAGCACCGGCAATTCGCCCGACCAGGTCGACGTTGACCTCCCGTGAGTGGTCGGAGTCGCGCTCGCAGACGTCAACATCGGTGAGCGCCGCGGCGACCACGACCGCGGCGGACCGCACCTGCGCGAGCAGCGCCTGCCACCCAGCCGCGCCGGTCGGAACCGGCACCACCACCGGACCCGGCGCCTCGCGGTTGTGGCGCGTGCTCACAACGTCGTACAACGGTGCCAGGCCACGGATCACGGCCCGGCCTACCTGGCCGGACGCGCCGACCACGAGCACGGTGGGACGACGGGCGGTCATCTGGCGGTCATCCGGGACTCGGCCAGGCGGCCATCATGCGGACGAGGATCCGACGAGTGCCGGCGCCGAAGGCGGTCCGGCCGTGCATCACCCGGGTGTTGTCGATGACCACCACGTCGCCGTCCTGCCAGGCGTGCCGCACGGAGGCCTCGTCGGCGGTATGCGCCATCCGTTCGACGACGCCGGCGTCCAGCCCCGGACAGGCGGAGCCGAGCACCCCTGCCTGCCAGATCGGGATGAGGTTGTTGGCCAGGGCATGGTCGCCGCCGAACCGGGTGCGGCGCACGGCGGGGGCGGCGTAGCGCACCCGGACCACGTCGTCCTCGACCCACGCCGAGCAGTCGGGCTGGCAGGCGCAGTCGTCGAGGAAGTCGGCCAGCGGAGATTGGGTTTGAGCCTCGAGTTCGGCCACCGGGGCCTCGTGCTCCCAAACAATGGTGGCGGCCTCGAGTGCGGCCCGGTCCTGCGGCGCGAGCGCCCATAGCAGCGCCCGCCCGTCACACAGCGTCGACTCGCCGCCCTCGGCAGTGAAGGCGACGCAGCCGAAGGAGAGGACGTCGGGGCAGATGGGCGTGAAGTAGCTCTCAGCGTGTAGGGGTACCTCATCTGAGCCCGGCGTCACCGACTGGGTGCCGTGCCCGGACTCGAAGGGCCGCTCGGACCCCGCTCGCAGGTTGGCCGAGCGCGCCCGGCCGAACCGGTCGGTGAACTCCTCGAATCGCTCCACCCCGTCGGCGTGCCCGCGGAGGACGACGAAGCTGTGGGTGGCCATCAGGCCCTCGAGCTCGGCGTGGTTGAAGTCCAGGAGCCCGGCGCCGGGCGCGGCTGTGAGGAGGACGCCAAACGAGCTCTCGGTGTCGGCCGCGATCACGCCCGGCCCCCGACCTCGAGGTCCAGCCGCGCGTTGTCGGGGTGGTGGCGACACTCGCTGGGACAGGTCCCGGAGACTGACATGCCGTCGAGGACCCGGAGCCGCTCCTGGCGCCGCGCAGAGGCCCACAAGTCGGCGAACGGCGCGTCGTCCAGGTTGCCCACCGAGTGCTCGGGCTTCCCGACGGTCGGGGTGCACAGGTAAACCTCGCCGTCGGGGTCCACGATCGCGTCGAAGGAGAGCCGGTTGGTCCAGCACGGGTGGTTCTCGACGTCGGGCACGCGCAGCGTGTCAATGAAGGCCGCCAGGTCGCTCGAGCGTTCCTCTGGGGGCACCCGCTCCAGCCCTTCGAGCAGCGCCTCGTCGGCCAGCTTGACCTTGCGGACATTGCGCTTCTCGAAGTTCTTCCATTGCTTGTAGTAGATGGCGTCAGAGCCGTGCTCAGCGAGGACCCGGTCGATCTCGTGGACCTGGGCGACGTTGAACGCCGAGAGCACCACGACGGCCACGAACTGGCAGTCGAACCGGTCAGGGTCGCTGTCACGCAGCGCAAGCAGCCGCCGGATCATCGCCGAGGTATGCCGCCAGCCCGATGGCCCTCGCACCTGCTCCGCGAAGGAGCGCTCGTTGACGGCGGGGATGTTCACGTAGAGCGCGGAGCAACATTCGAGGACGTCGGCTGCGCAGTCGCGCAGCCGATCGGTCTCGGCGTCCAACAGCTGATCGCCGCTGGTGGTCAGACTGACGTCGGCGAACCCGGCGGCGTGGCGGATGGCCGCCACGGTGTCGCCGTTGCTCCAGTACAGCGGCTCGCCGCCGCCGGAGAAGGCGATTCGGGGCACCCCCATGTCACGGAGCTGGTCGAGCAGCCCGTGGACGTCCTGGTCGCTAAGCGAACCGCCACGGCGGTTGCGGATGATGTGGGAGCAGAAGGAGCAGGTGCGGTGGCAGTGCGCGGTGGGCTGGATCTCCACCAGCAGCGGCGGGAACACCTCTCCGGTGTCCGTCGTACGGCCCCAGGCGTCCCGGCTCGCGCTGCGGATGCGCCGGTCGATTATCGGCTCGATCTGCGGTGACGGACGGACCACGTCGACCAATGACGACTCCTGGGCTCCGGGTTTGGGGCTTCAGTCAACGTTGCCCCTGAACGCAATATGCCCGCTGCATCCATGTCAGTATATCGGGAACGTGGCTGATACCCGGCCGAAAGGCATTAGAGGGCCCCGGGAAGGGTTGCGGCAGAAGGAACGGACACGTGGCCGGATGAGGGCTTCCACCTGTGTGGCGTCATGGGCCCGGACGACGCCCGAGCGTCCCGCTCTTGTTTGCGACGCCACAGAGTTCCATTACGCCGTCCTCGACGCGCACGTCGCCACCGTTGCCGCTGAGCTCCGAGCGGTCGGCGTAGCCCCAGGTGACGTCGTCGCGATCGCCCTCCCACTGGGCGCCGAGGCGGTGGTTGCGCTGCTCGGGGTGCTGCGCGCCGAGGCGGCCTTTCTCCCGCTGGACCTCACCGCGCCCGTCGCGCGGCTTGAGCAGTTGCTGGATCTGGCCTCGGTGCGCGCGGTGGTCGGATCGGCGTCCGCACCAGTGCTCCGCGGCCCAACCGGCTGCCGCCATATCGACCTGGCCGACGTCGTCGACCTTGCCGCCGTCCCACCCCCGTACACCCCGGGCGACGATCGGCCGGTTGACGGCACGCGGTCGGCGTACGTGCTCTTCACGTCGGGATCAACCGGTATTCCTAAGGGCATCCGGGTCAGCCACGACAACCTCGACGCGTACCTGCGCCATGTCCGTCGCGCTTACGCCACAGACGGGCACGGCGCCACGCTCGCCACTCGGCTGACCTTCGACCTGAGCATCACCTGCCTGTTCCTGCCGCTGCTGCGCGGTGAGCTGCTGCGCGTGGTCCCCGACGAGCCCGGGTTGCAAGCGCTGTGCCGGGCGCTGCGCGAACAGCCGAACCTCGGGATGCTCAAGCTGACACCGTCCCACCTGCGGCTGCTCAACCAATCCCTGCCGCGGCGAGCGCTTGCCGACCGGGTCACCACGCTGGTGGTGGGCGGCGAGGCCCTCTACGCCGAGGACCTGCACCGCTGGCGCGCGGAGTCGCCGGGCACCACCATCGTCAACGAGTACGGCCCGACCGAGGCCACTGTCGGTGTCGCCGTTCATGACGCTACCCACGAGCCGGCGTCCGGCCCGGTGCCGATCGGCCGCCCGGTCGAAGGCGTCGCGATCACCTTGGCCGGCGAGGACGACGCCGAGGTGCCGGACGGCGAACTCGGCGAGATCGTCGTGTCCGGCGACCAGGTCGCCAGTTATCTCGACCCCGACACCTCCACCGCCTTCGGCGAGCGGGACGGCCGGCCGACCTACCGCACAGGAGACGTCGCGCTCCGTCGCGACGGTGTTCTCCACTATCGGGGTCGTCGGGACGACCAGGTCAAGGTGTCTGGTCATCGCGTCGAGCTCGGCGAGGTGGAGACCGTCGTACGCCGGTACCCCGGGATCGTCGACGCCTGCGCGCTCCTGGTGTCGAGCCCGGCTGGGATCGGCGCTATGGCGATCGTGGCCGTACCGAGCGGCGCGGCGCCCGACGCCGCGGACCTCCTGGCCGCTCTGAGGGCCGAGCTGCCCGCGGCCGCCGTACCCGAGCGGGTCGTGTGGCGCGCGGAGCTGCCCAGCACCGCGCAGGGCAAGGTCGACCGCGCCGGGCTGGCAGCAGCGCTCGCCGAGGCGCCAGCCGAGATCCGCGCGGCCGCCAGGGAGACCGACGAGATGCCGGCCGATGACACCGACGTCGCCGTCGTCGGCTTCGATTGCGTACTGCCGGGCGCGCCGGACGCGGCGGCGTTCTGGTCGATGCTGGTCGCGGGACGCGACGGACTCACCCTGCTCGACGACGAGCAGCTGATTGCCGCCGGCGCCGATCCCACGGAGATCGCGCGTGAGGATTACGTGCGCCGGGTGGGGATCATCGACGACATCGACCTGTTCGACGCGGAGTTCTTCGGGGTCAGCCCGGCTGAGGCGCGACTGATGGACCCCCAGCACCGCCTGCTCATGCACTCCACCTGGCGAGCGCTCCAGCACGCCGGGCGGGCCTCGCTCGAGGACTGCCGGGGCACCGGGCTGATCGCCGGAGTCAGCGCCAACACCTACCTGTACAACCACTTGCTGCCGCACCGCGACGCCCTACACCTCGGCGGCGCCGAGCTGCAGTTGCTCATGGCCTCGGAAAAGGACTTCGCGCCTTCCCGCATCGCCTACGCGCTGCAGCTTGAGGGGCCGGCGGTCGCCGTCCAGTCCGGCTGTTCGACCGGGCTCAGCGGTGTGCACTTCGCGTTGCAAAGCCTGCTCGCCGGCGACGCCGAGACGGTCGTGGTCGGCGCGGCCTGCGTGCGGGTCCCGCACCACCTCGGCTCGCGCTACCGCGAAGGCAGCATTGTCTCGCCGCGCGGCGTGTGCCGCGCCTTCGACGCCGAGGCGGACGGCTGCGTGCAGGGCAACGGCGTGGTCACGGTGGTCCTGCGGCTGCTCGGCGACGCCGAGCGCGACGGCGACACGGTCTACGCCGTCATCAAAGGCAGCGCGGTCGGCAACGACGGTCGCCGCAAGGTGGGTTACGCCGCCCCCAGCGTCGGCGGGCAGTTCGACGTGATCACGGCGGCCCAGAAGGTCGCCGGCGTCCGCGCCGTGGAGATCGGGTACGTCGAGGCGCACGGCACCGGCACGCTCCTCGGCGACCCGGTCGAGGCCGAGGCCCTGGCCCAGGCGTTCCCGGACCGCTCCGCCGGCGCGCTGCGGATCGGGTCGCTTAAGACCAACCTCGGCCACCTCGATACCGCGGCCGGGCTGGCCGGGCTGCTCAAGGTGGTGCTGGCGCTGCACCACCAGCAGATGCCGTCGAGCCTGAACTTCGCCACCCCTAACCCACGGCTGCCATGGCGTGCCGGGGAATTCGAGGTGGTTACGGAGACGACGCCGTGGCCGGTGGGGCTGCCGTACGCCGGGGTCAGCGCGTTCTCGGTCGGCGGGGCCAACGCTCACGTCGTGCTCGCCCCGGCGCCTCCGGCCGCCGAACGTCGAGTGGGGGCAGGCGAGCCGGTCGGCGTGTTCCTCTCCGCGCCCACGCTGGAGGACCTGGATACGCTCGCGCGGCAGCTCGCCGACCATGTCGAGGCCGCCGCCCACCTGGATCCGGCCGATGTGGCCCACACCCTCCTGCGAGGCCGTGACCGATATGCGCACCGCGGCGCCTGGGTCGCCCGGGACCGGTCCGAACTGGTCCGCCGCCTGCGCGAGGAGCGCGGCGACCGTGCGGTGATGGACGCCACCGACCCGCTCGCCGCGGCCGTCAGGGCCGCCGAGCTGTGGCTGGCCGGCGGCGAGCCCGCCTATGACCCCGCACCGGAGGGCCGCCGCGTCGCGTTGCCACCGCTGCCACTGCATCCGGTGCGGCACTGGGCCGAGGTCCCCACAATCGCAACGACGCTGGCGCCTGGCGCGGGGCTGCTGGCCCCGGCATGGCAGGAGGAGCCACTCCCGGCTGCGACGAGCGCGGCGCCCGGGCGCTGGGTGGTCTTGGCGCGGGACGACGCCCGGGGCGCCGCACTTGTCGCCGAGGCCACCGCACGCGGCCATCAGGTAGTGCGAGCCCGGCCGGGCCTCCGCTACCGCCGGGCCGCCCCGGGCGACGTGGTGGTCGGGCCGGAGCTTGCCGACCTCGAGCGGCTGCTCGCCGCGACCG
>Ga0136617_10005569_pt1 | contig 11267 bp, 10 predicted proteins | sample AntDrymUQ3222106_2_FD_129672 | JGI IMG/M metagenome (GOLD analysis project Ga0136617, IMG submission 129672) | Polar desert sand microbial communities from Dry Valleys, Antarctica - metaG UQ322 (21.06) | ecosystem: Environmental > Terrestrial > Soil > Desert | place: Antarctica: Dry Valley...
CGTCGCGGCCGCGGGCGCCGACGACGGCGAGAAGATCCCCGCCCACCTGCTGCAGCGGTCCGAGACGGCTGGGGCCACCCAGGCGGCCGGCACCAAGACGGCCGCCCCGGCCGGCGCGGCGGCCGCCACCGCAGTAGCGACGGCCCCCGTCCCTGTGGCCAAAGGCCCCGAGGGCCACACCCAGCGACTGCTCACCGTGGTCAAGGCGGGGTCGATCCAGGACGTCAAGGCCACGCCCACCGACAAGGTGCACGTGTGGCCTCACCTGCTGGTCGGCGAGTTCGTGGCCTCCCTGGCCATGACCGCGTTCCTCCTGGTCTTCTCGGCCGTGGTCAATGCCCCGTTCCTGGCCGCCGCCAACTTCAACTTCACGCCCAACCCCTCCAAGGCCCCGTGGTACTTCTTGGGCCTCCAGGAGCTGCTCACCATGTTCCACCCCATGGTGGCGGGCGTCACCATCCCCGGCATGGGCATCTTCGGCCTCATGGTCGTGCCCTACACCGACAAAAACCCCAGCAACCACCCCGAGGACCGCAAGCTCGCCATCGCCATCATGACCCTGTTCCTCATGTTCTGGGCCGTCCTGGTGATCATCGGCTGCTTCTTCCGGGGGCCCGGGTTCAACTTCACGTTCCCGTGGCGCGACGGCGTCTTCTTCGACCTGTAGGAGCTCACGTTGGACAACGCCACCACCCTCTTCGTCGTTCTGGCCGCTCTGGCCGCGATGATGGCCGTCTTCCTTTTCGCCTCCGCCCGCCGACGGGACACCTCACGCGCCCTCAAGGGCACCACCCCCGACGCCCCGCCCGCCGATGACGGCACCACCGGGGGAGGGCGACTCCCGGTACCCGTCGGCGCCGCCCCCCAGACGGGCAAGGAGCTGGAGCGGGCCGTGGCCCTCGAGCGCGCCGGCCGTGGCGCACCCGACGTCTCCGCGCCGCCCCCGCCGCCCGCCCTCCCCCCCGACGAGGAGAGTCTCGGCGTCACCCGCCGCCAGGTCCTCAACCGGGGGATCGTCACCACCATGACCCTCTCCCTGTCCGGCTTCGGCCTCGCCTGCATCGCCATGCTCTGGCCCTCGCTGACGGGGGGCTTCGGCGCCAAGATCCGGGCCGGCAAGGTCGAGGAGGTGCTCGAGTCGATCAGCAGCTCCAAGGAGCCCTTCTACGTCGGCGCCGGCCGCTTCTACGTTCAGCCGTACCCCAAGGAGGCGGTGGCCGCGGCCCAGGGCGTCCCCGCCTACGCCGCCGTCGTCGAGGGATACGACCAGGGCTTCGTCGCCCTCTACCAGAAGTGCCCCCACCTGGGCTGCCGGGTGCCGTGGTGCAAGACGTCGCAGTGGTTCGAGTGCCCGTGCCACGGGTCGCAGTACAACCGGGTGGGCGAGAAGAAGGGTGGCCCGGCGCCCCGCGGCATGGACCGCTTCGTCGTCAACGTCGAGGGTGGCGCGGTGGTCGTCGACACCAAGATCGTCATCCCGGGTCCGGCCATCGGCGTCAACACCACCGGCCAGGAGTCCGAGGGCCCGCACTGCATCGGGGCGGTCAGCGAGCATTGATCGTCGTCGCCGCCACACAACAGAGCGTCGGGCTGGGTGTCGTCCTGGCCCTCACCGTGGGGTGGGTCGTCTACCTGCTGAGCTCGTCGAAGCGCACCTACGACCCGGGTGGGGAGCTGGTCCACGCCCCCAACCGCCGCACCTACTTCGACGACGAGGGCCTGGAGAGCAAGCGGCTCACCAAGTATCTCTGGTGGGCGTTCGCCATGCTCACCATCTCGGCCATCGGACTGCCGCTGTACTGGCTGCGGGAGCCGTACCGGCAGAAGGGCTCCGGCTTCGACCGCGGCACCGCGTACTTCGACAACAAGGCGGTGCAGCGGGGCGAGGAGCTCTTCCAGGCGTCGCCCGGCAACCCCCCCACGCCCCGTGAGCCCCACTTCGGCTGCGAGGTCTGCCACGGCGTGGAGGGTGTGGGCGGCGTCGCCCCCTTCACCCTCGTCGACCCCGTGAACCCAGACGCCCTGCCCAAGCAGGTGCAGTGGACGGCACCCGCGCTCGACACCGTCGCTCTGCGGTATCGCAAGGAAGAGATCCGCACCATCCTCGTCTACGGCCGACCGGGCACCCCGATGCCCCCCTGGGGCGTCGAGGGCGGTGGTCCCATGAACGACCAGCAGATCGACGACCTCGTCGCCTACCTCGAGCACATCGCCCTCGACGCCAGCAAGGTCAAGGCCGACAACCTGGCCCAGTACGGCACCGACGGGCCCAAGATCTTCGAGGGCTTCTGCTCCCGGTGCCACACCGAGGGCTCCTCCTACGGCGAGCCGGGGCCGATCGGCGGTGGGGCGTTCGGTCCGTCTCTCACCGGCGGGGCCACCAACCGCCAGTTCCCCGCCATCGACAAGCACGTCGACTGGGTGGGCAAGACCGCGGCCTACGGGGAGCTGTACGGCGTGCGCGGCGTCAGCGAGGGAGTCATGCCCTACTTCGAGGACACGCTCACGCCCGAGCAGATCCAGGCCGTGGTCGACTACGAGCGGACGCTGTAGTGGAACTGCTCTCCGCTCTCACGTGGGAACCCAACGTCAAAGGCGGGCTCTACGTCCTGCTGGCCGTGCTCATCCTGCCCGGCGCGGTGTACATGCTGCTGGCCACCAACACCGGGGCCCGCCTCGGCTTCCAGCTGGCGGCCGCCGGGCTGTCCGGGTTCATGGTGATCATCGGCGCGGTGTGGTGGGTCTACGGCATCGGCCCGAAGGGTCCGGAGCCCACCTGGGTGCCGCAGGCCGTCGTCACCGGCGACCCGTCCCAGTCGAAGCCGGAGGCGCTGAACGACTACCCCGACGGTGGTTGGGAGAAGCTCGAGCTCACCGATCCCGAGGTGGCCGACGCCCAGCCGGTCGTCGACGGCAACCTCACCGGCGAGGACGCCGGCCTCTTCCAGTCCGCGGCCGAGTACATCGTGGTGGGGGCGGCCAACAAGGGTGGCGAGACCTACGCCCCCCTGGGGCTGCCCACCTTCCGGCCCATCGACATCCTGCACAAGCCCCACTACCTCGTGGTGCAGGTGCAGCCGGTGGTGAAGCAGGAGGCCACGCCCGGTGCGGCGCCGCCCATTCCGAAGGCCGACACCGCCGCCCCCGTGTACACCGCGCTCCTGATCCGCGACCTCGGCCACCTTCGGCTCAACCCGGCCGTGGCCACCATCTCGTCGGCCCTGATCTTCGGGCTCCTCGTCTTCCAGCTCCACACCCGGGACCAGGAGGCGATGGCCAAGCGCGGCTAGGGTGACGCCTGTCTCTGTCGGCTCCAATACCGAGGCGAACCCTGTGGACCAGTCCTGATGGACCAGTACCTGCCGCTCCTGGTCATGCTGATCCTGGCTGCGCTGTTCGCCGGGCTGTCCTTCTTCGCCTCCCGGCTGATGGCGCCCCAGCGGCCCACCAGCGCCAAGGCCGCTCCCTACGAGTGCGGCATCGTGCCCGACCGCGAGCCGGCCGAGCGTTTCCCGGTGCGGTTCTACCTGGTGGCGATGATCTTCATCATTTTCGACATCGAGATCATCTTCCTGTTTCCCTGGGCCGTGATCTACGCCGACCTGGGCGCCTTCGGGCTGTGGGAGATGCTCATCTTCGCCTTGGCCGTCTTCGTCTCGTTCGTGTACCTGATCGGCCACGGCGCCCTCAACTGGGGTCCGGTCGCCCGCCGGGTGCAGTTGCCCGAGCGCACCGCGTCGTCGACCGTCCGCCGGGTCGGCGTCGAGAACCGCCGCCCCCCCGAGGCCGCCTGATGGGATCTGTTCTGATGGGCCCGAGCTGGATGGGACCGAGCTAGATGGGAATAGAGCAGCTCAACCACAACTTCCTCACCGGGAAGCTGGAGGACGTCGTCAAGTGGGCCCGGCGCAACAGCGTGTGGCCGGCCACCTTCGGCCTGGCCTGCTGCGCCATCGAGATGATGGCCGCCGGCACCGCCCACTTCGACCTGGCCCGCTTCGGCATGGAGGTCTTCCGGGCGTCGCCCCGCCAGGCCGACCTGATGATCGTGGCCGGCCGGGTGTCGCAGAAGATGGCCCCCGTGCTGCGCCAGGTCTACGACCAGATGGCCGAGCCCAAGTGGGTCATCTCCATGGGTGTCTGCGCCTCGTCCGGGGGGATGTTCAACAACTACGCCATCGTGCAGGGGGTCGACCAGATCGTCCCGGTCGACGTCTACACCCCCGGATGCCCTCCCGGCCCCGAGACCCTGATGCACGGCATCCTGACGCTGCACGAGCTCATCAAGACCGGTGAGATCACCCGCCGGCGCATCGAGACGGGCGCCGGCGCCGGACTCACCGTTGATCGTCCGGTCGCCGTGGGCACCCCCCGGTAGATGCCCGACTCCCCTGCTGAAGCCGAGGCCGAACCGGAGCCCGAGCCGCCGCCGCCCACCCTCCACGGCGCCCCGCTGTCGGAGTCACGAGGCCAGACCGTGGTCCACCCCGACCAGTCGCAGTACTTCGACCTGGTGCGGGCCCTCAAGGACGAGGGTTTCGTGATGTGCGTCGACTTGTGCGGGGTCGACCACCTGCTCAAGCCCGACCGTCCGCTGCCCGACGGCGTGGCCCCCGAGCGGTTCGAGGTGGCCGTCAACCTGCTCTCCCTGGCCGAGCGACGCCGCATCCGGGTGCGGGTACAGGTGCCGGAGGCCGACGCCCGGGTGGCGTCGATCTACGATCTCCACCCCGGCACGGAGGCCATGGAGCGGGAGGCGTACGACATGTTCGGCATCCTGTTCGACGGCCATCCCGACCTGTCCCGCATCCTGATGCCCGACGACTGGGAGGGCCACCCCTTGCGCAAGGACTTCGGCATCGGCCGCATCCCCGTCCAGTTCAAACACACCGGCGGCTCCCGATGACGCAGACGGTCGAGACTCCTGTCCCCGACGTCGACAGTGCCACGGGGCCGCTCGCCCTCACTGGCGGGGTCGAGGCGCTGCGTGATCCTTCGGCGGTGCTGCGCATCCCCCACCTGGCGGAGGACGTGGATGAGGTGCCGGTCCACAATCCGGATGGCGACGACACCATGATCATCAACATGGGGCCGCAGCACCCCAGCACCCACGGGGTGCTGCGGGTGATGATGGAGCTGCGGGGCGAGACGGTGCTGCGGTCGAAGCCGGTCATCGGCTACCTCCACACCGGCATGGAGAAGACGGGCGAGGACCTCACCTACCTCCAGGGGCCCACCAACACCACCCGCATGGACTACGTGTCCCCGATGTTCAACGAGCTGGTCTTCTCGCTGGCCACCGAGAAGCTGCTCGACCTGGAGATCCCCGAGCGGGCGACGTGGATCCGGATGCTGATGTGCGAGCTCAACCGCATGTCCTCGCAGGTCCTGTGGCTGGCCACCAACGGGATGGACCTCGGCGCGGTGTCGATGATGATCTACGGCTTCCGGGAGCGGGAGAGCATCCTCGCCTTTTTCGAGAAGTGCAGCGGCCTGCGGATGAACAACAACTACATCCGCCCCGGCGGGGTGGCGGCGGATCTTCCCGAGGGATGGCGCGACGACGTCCTGAAGATCTGCGACGTCTTTCCCGTTCGCCTCGACGAGTACGAGACCCTGCTCACCGGCCAGCCCATCTGGCAGGAGCGCACCCAGGGCGTGGGCATCATCACCGCCGACGAGTGCGTGGCGCTGGGCATCACCGGCCCGATCCTGCGCTCCACCGGCGTCGAGTGGGACCTGCGTCGCGACGCTCCCTACCTGTTCTACGACCAGGTCGACTTCAACGTGGTGGTCGGTACGTACGGCGACACCTTCGACCGCTACGCCATCCGCCTCAACGAGATCCGCGAGTCGATCAACATCGTCCGCCAGATCGTCGACCGCATGCCTCCCGGCGACTACCGGGCCCAGGACAAGAAGGTCACCCCACCGCCGCGCGGCCGCATCGACGAGTCGATGGAGGCCCTCATCCACCACTTCAAGATCTTCACCGAGGGCTTCAAGGTGCCCGAGGGCGAGGTCTACGTGGCCATCGAGTCCCCCCGCGGCGAGCTCGGGTGCTACATGGTGTCCGACGGGTCGTCGAAGCCCTACCGGATGCACATCCGGGGGCCGTCGTTCGTCAACCTGCAGGCCCTGGCCCACATGATCCGGGGCGGCCTCCTCGCCGACGCGGTGGCCATCATCAGCACCGTCGACCCGGTGATGGGCGAGGTCGACCGGTGACCATCGGGATCCAACCGGTGACGATCGGCGGGGTCATAGCCCCGTGTACCGTCACCAGTTCGTACTCGTGGGGGGGCCGGTAGTGGCCCGTCTCACGCCCGACAACGTCCGACGGGCCAAGGACCTCATCGGCCTGTACCCGCAGAGCCGCTCCGCGCTCATCCCCATGCTCCACGTGGCCCAGGAGCAGGACGGGTGGCTCACGCCCGAGGCCATGGAGCACGTGGGCGAGCTGCTGGGGATCACCCCGGCCGAGGTCTACGGCACCGCCTCCTTCTACGACATGCTCTTCACCGAGCCGGTCGGACGCCACCTGGTCTCGGTCTGCACCAACCTGGCCTGCCTGCTCAACGGCGGGGTCGAGCTGCTCGAGCACGCCGAGGCCAGCCTGGGCGTGGCCGCCGGGGGCACCACCCACGACGGCGAGTTCACCCTCGAGGAGGTGGAGTGCATCGCCTTCTGCGGCGCCGCCCCCTGCCTGGCGGTGAACTGGCGGTTCTTCGGCTCGGTCAGCCCCGACACCTTCGACCAGTTGGTCGACGACCTGCGCGCCGGCCGGCTGGCCGACGAGGTGCCGCCCCACGGCACCCTCTGCCGGGTCCGGCGCAACGTCGGGCTCACGTCGGCCGGGTCGCCGGCCGCCGGCGGGTCGCCCGGCCAGGCCGTCGGCGGATCTCCGACCACCGTCTCCGGCACCGCCACCACGAACCCACCGAGCACCGGCGCCTGATGATCACCGACGCCGCGCCCATCGTCACGTCCCGCCTGGGCGTGCCCAATTCCTGGACCCTGAAGGCCTACCTGGAGACGGGTGGCTACGCCGGACTGCGCAAGGCCCTCACCATGGGGGCGGAGGCGGTGTCGGCCGAGGTCATGACCGCCAACCTCCTCGGCCGGGGCGGCGCCGGCTTCGAGGTCGGCCGCAAGTGGTCGATGCTGGCCAAGGAGCGGCCCGCGTACCTGGTGATCAACGGCGACGAGAGCGAGCCCTGCACCTACAAGGACCACATGCTCCTCGAGGCCGATCCCCACCAGATCATCGAGGGAACCCTGATCTGCGCCTACGCGACGGGGGCGGCCCAGGCCTTCATCTTCGTGCGGGGCGAGTTCGCCCTCGGCATCGAACGCATGACCGCCGCCCTCAACGAGGCCTACGCCTACGGAGCGGTGGGACACGACATCTTCGGATCCGGATTCTCGGTCGACGTGGTCATCCACCCCGGCGCCGGCGCCTACATCTGCGGCGAGGAGACGGCGCTGCTCGAGAGCTTGGAGGGCAAGCGGGGCTATCCCCGCGACAAGCCCCCCTACTTCCCGGCGGTGAAGGGCCTCTACATGAAGCCCACCATCGTCAACAACGTCGAGAGCGTCTCCAACCTGCCCTGGATCGTGCTCAACGGGGGCGACGGCTTCAAGGCCCTCGGCCAGGGCCGATCGACCGGCACCCGCATCTTCTCGCTCTCCGGCCACGTGCGGCAGCCGGCCAACTACGAGATCGAGATGAGCAAGACCACGTTCCACGACCTCATCTACGACCCCAAGCTGGGCGGCGGCATCCGCAACGACAACCAGCTCAAGGCCTTCATCCCGGGCGGGGCGTCGGCGCCGTGGTTCGGTCCCGAGCAGCTCGAGATGGGGCTCGACCAGGAGGCGGTGGGCAAGGCCGGCTCCATGCTCGGATCGGGCTCCGTGATCGTGATGGACCACACCACCTGCATGGTGCGGGCATCGTGGCGGATCACCCGCTTCTTCCACCGCGAATCGTGCGGCCAGTGCACCCCCTGCCGGGAGGGCGGAGGCTGGCTCGACAAGATCCTGCACCGCATCGAAACCGGCGCCGGACGGGAGTCCGACCTCGACCTTCTCCTCGACGTGTGCGACAACATCGCCCCCGGCTTGTCATGGCCGCCACAAAAGACAACGATCTGCGTCCTCGGGCCGTCCATCCCCTCCTCGATCACCTCGGCCATCAAGATGTTCCGCGACGAATTCCTCGTCCACATCAAGGAAGGTGGCTGTCCTTTTGCCTGACGGGGCCCCGGCGCAGGTCGACACGGTCACCATCACGGTCGACGGGCGCCCGATCGAGGCCCGTCCGGGCGAGATGGTCATCGCCGCCGCCGAGCGGGGCGGCGTCTACATCCCCCGGTTCTGCTGGCACCCCCGCCTGCGCCCGGTCGGCATGTGCCGCATGTGCCTGGTCGAGATCAAGAACCCCCGGGGCTGGGGCCTCGCCCCCGCCTGCTACGTGCCGGTGGCCGACGGCCAGGAGGTCATCACCACCTCGCCCAAGGTCAAGAAGGCGCAGGACGGCGTCCTCGAGTTCCTCCTGATCAACCACCCCCTCGACTGCCCGGTCTGCGACCGGGGCGGCGAGTGCCCCCTGCAAGACCAGACCTTCGCCTTCGGGCCCGGCGAGAGCCGGATGGTCGAGGAGAAGCGCCACTGGGAGAAGCCCATCCCGATCAACCCCCTGGTGGCGCTCGACCGCGAGCGGTGCATCCAATGCGCCCGTTGCACCCGGTTCGCCGACGAGGTGGCGGGCGACGCCGGCATCGACTTCATCGGCCGGGCCGACGCCACCGAGGTCAACACCTTCCCCACGGCGCCGTTCGTGTCGAACTTCAGCGCCAACATCGTCCAGATCTGCCCGGTGGGCGCCCTCACGGCCACGCCCTACCGGTTCAAGGCCCGCCCCTGGGACATCGAGGTGGTCGAGTCCACCTGCACCTTCTGCTCGGTGGGGTGCCGCATCTCGGTGCAGTCGTCGCAGAACAGCCTCACCCGTCACCTGGGCATCGACAGCGACCCGGTGAACCACGGGTGGCTGTGCGACAAGGGCCGTTTCGGATACGAGGCCATCGAGTCCGACGCCCGCCTGTCCCACCCGCAGGTGCGGGCGGCCGACGGCACCCTCACCGAGGCGTCGTGGACCCTGGCCCTGCAGGCGGCGGCGGATGGCCTCCGCAAGATCATCGACACGTCGGGGCCGGGGGCGGTGGCGGTGCTCGGGGGCGCCCGCCTGGCCAACGAGGACGCCTACGCCTGGGCCCGGCTGGCCAAGGCGGTGCTCGGCACCGACAACGTCGACTGCCAGCTGGGAGACGGACTGCCGGCCGAGGTGGTGCTCGGGCTACCCCAGGCCACCATCGACCAGGCCTGTTCGGCGCCCGCCATCCTCCTCCTCGGTCCCGACCTGAAGGAAGAGCTGCCGGTCCTCTACCTGCGCCTTCGCGAGGCGATCGTCGACCGGGGCGTCCCTCTGGTCGAGCTGGTGCCGGCCGCCACCGGGCTCACCCGCCACGCCGCCGTCACCCTCCAGCACCGCCCAGGGGAGGCCGCGGCGGTGGCCCGGGCCATCGCCACCGCCCGCGCCGGCGCCCGGGTCCCGCCCGAGGGGGCCGGTGGGGTTTCGTCCGCCGCCATCCTCCGGGCCGCCGAGATCCTCGGTGCGGATGGGGTCGTCGTGGTGCTCGGCCGCCCGTCGTTGGCCGAGCCGGCCTCGGCCACGGTCGACGCCGCCGGTGTCCTGGCCCAGAGCCTGCCCGGCGTGAGTTTCCTGCCGGTCCTGCGGCGGGCGAACGTCCGCGGCGCCCTCGACATGGGCCTCGCCCCCGGGATACTCCCCGGACGGGTGTCGCTCGACGAGGGCCGGTCGCGCTTCGCCGACCCGTCGGCGTGGGGATCGGTCCCCGCGACGCGGGGGCTCGACGCCACCGGCATCCTCCAGGCTGCGGTCGACCACGACATTCACGCCCTGGTGCTGCTCGGCGCCGACCCCCTCGCCGACTTCCCCGACCGGGGACTGGCCCGGCGGGCCCTCGACGCGGTCGCCTTCACGGTCGCCGTCGACACCTTCGCCAACCCGTCGGTGCGGGGCGCCGACGTCGTGCTCCCCGCCGCCGGCTTCGCCGAACGACCGGGTACCACCACCAACATCGAGGGCCGGGTCACCCGCCTCGGGCAGAAGGTCACCGCCCCCGGCACCTCCCGGCCCGACTGGATGATCGCGGTCGAGCTCGCCAGCCGGCTCGGCTCCGCCCTCGGTCCTGCCGGAGGGTTCGAGTCCACCGACGACATCGCGGCCGAGATCGAGCGGCTCGCGGCCTCCCATTCCGGGCTCACGCCCGAGGTGATCGCCGGGCGCATGAACCGCGACGGGCTGGTCGTGCCGCTCGACCGGCCTCAGGCCGACGTCGACGCCGGGCGGCCGGTGGAGGAGATCGAGGTGGGCGCGGCCGTGGCCCAGGGCGAGACCCTCGGCGCCGGGTCCGAGCCCGACCCGGTGCTCGCCGGCGTCGACAGCGAGGTGACCGTGCCGGTCCCGGGCGGGCCCACCCCGCCGCTGATCGTGTTCGCCCCGGTGGCGGCCACGTCACCATCGCCGCCGGTCGACGCCTACTCCCTGCGCCTGGTGTCGGGCCGCAGCCTCTACGACGCGGGCGTGATGGTGCAGGAGTCGCCGGCGCTGGCCGCGCTCGTCCCCGGCGCCCACCTGCGGGCCCACCCCCACGACCTCGGCCACCTGGGCGTCACCACCGGCGACCAGGTCCGGGTCACGTCGGCCCGGGGATCCCTCACCCTGGGGGCGGTCGCCGACTCGTCGGTCCTGCGGGGTTCCGCCGTCCTGCGGTTCAACCAGCCCGGCCCCGGCGCGGCCGACCTCATCGACGCCCGCCAGCCCGTCACCGACGTCCGGGTCGAGACCGTCCGCACCGACCCGACCGCCCCGAGGGGCCCGGAATGAGCCCGATCGCAGCCCTTGATCTTCCCGGCCGGCCGCCGGCGCCGTCGCAGGCGGCCCTCACGGCTGGCCCCACGCCGACCGCAGGTCGGCACCCCCGGGGGGAGGTTCGGAGGGGGGCCTGCCCCCCTCCGAGGATCTGATGGGCGACCCGCTGTACATCGACGGGCTCGACTTCGCGGTCGTGCTGATCGTCCTGCTCAAGGTCGTCGTCGTCTTCGTGTTCCTGCTGGTCGCGGTCATGCTCATGGTCTGGTTCGAGCGCAAGGTCATCTCCGACATGCAGAACCGGATC
>Ga0136617_10005570_pt1 | contig 11267 bp, 9 predicted proteins | sample AntDrymUQ3222106_2_FD_129672 | JGI IMG/M metagenome (GOLD analysis project Ga0136617, IMG submission 129672) | Polar desert sand microbial communities from Dry Valleys, Antarctica - metaG UQ322 (21.06) | ecosystem: Environmental > Terrestrial > Soil > Desert | place: Antarctica: Dry Valley...
GCAGGCATCGAAGGCGGCGGTTTCGCGCAGCGCGGCGGCATCGGTAGGATGCAGAAACTTGAGCAGCACGGGATGAAGGTGAGACGGCGGCCGCAAGACCGCGAACGGACGCGCGACATGAAAGAGCGCGCGCAAGAGCATCGGGCTGCGGCGTTGAAGCGCCAGCATCCATCGATACAAACGCAGCAGACCGGTCCGGCTTTCGAGTTCCGCGATCGGAGGCGCGCCGCTGACGATCGCCGCCGCTTCCACCTGCTCTGGCAAGGCCCACGCCGCGGCATAGGCATAGGGGGCGCCGCCGGAGATGGCGAAGAGGTAAAACTTCGTGATCTGCAGGTGTGCGACCAGTTGCCGCACGACCTCCGGCCACTCCAGTAATGTTCGCTCCGCCCGAAAGCTCGAGCCGCTGATTCCCGGACGATCAGGAGAAATGATCCGGATCCGAAGCTCGCGCGCCGTGTCGTCCGTTAATTCCGCCATCGACCGGGAACTGGGCCAGCCGTGGCAAAAAATAACCGGCGTCCCGTTTGGATCGCCGTATTCATCGAAAGCGAGATGACCGCCGCCTTCCAGTTGCAGGATCGCCCCGCGCACTTTCATCCCATAACGGTAACGCATCTCGCCTCGATTCGTAATCGTGCTCGTGCTCCTGCTCGTGCTCGATCTTCACCGGGTTAGTTTCTCGAGCACGAGCGCGAGCACGATTACGATTAGGAAGGGGAAATCCCCGCCACATAATGCCGGCCATATGCGAACACCGGGCGTCCGCATTCCGTATTAGTTCATATGAACGAGAATTCGCAGCCCGGTTTCGGGAAAATTTCTGTCCACGGCGATGGAATGGGCGCTCCCACGACGGAGATGGTCGAGAAACGCGCCAGAGAGATTGCACTGATCGGGGAGCGCGACCCAGAGGATTTCACGGACGCCGACTGGGAACAAGCGCGTCACGAACTGCTCGGCACCGAAAACATCGCCTCGGCCAAGGATGCGGACGAAATTGTCGATGGTCTGAGCGACCGCGATTCGACACCGGGCGAAAGCGGGCATCGCTCGCCCCGGGCCGGTTTCGAGGACGACGAAACGCTGGGAGAGCATCTCGTTACTGATGGGCTGGAAGAAGCGGCCCACGATCAAATGGTCGCAGCGGCGCGGGAAGATCAGGAGCAGGAAGGCTAATCCATTGAACCAGTCCGACGCAATCGCAGTCGAAGCGCCGACGATCCGGGAAGTCACGACACCCGGTCCAAATCGGAGCGCGGACTTAATCGAGCGTTTCCGCCGGGTGCGTGATTTCAGTGCGCGCCTTTGCCGCGGACTGCAGCCGGAAGATTACGTTGTGCAATCGATGCCGGACGTGAGTCCGACCAAATGGCATCTCGCGCACACCACGTGGTTCTTCGAGACGTTCGTGGTGAAGGTGTGGGTCCAGCGTTACCGCTCCGAAGTTCCGCAATACGCTTATCTCTTTAATTCGTACTACAACGCTGCGGGCGACATGCACCGGCGCGATCTACGTGGACTGATCTCGCGTCCCACAGTGGAGGAGACCTACCGCTACCGGAAATCTATCGATGAGTGCGTGACCGCGCTCTTGGAAGAAGCAGATGACGCGCTCCTCGCCGAAATCGAGCCCATCCTGATTCTCGGCATTAATCACGAGCAGCAGCATCAGGAGTTGCTCGTGACGGATATCAAGCACGTCTTCGCGCAAAACCCGCTCTACCCGGTCTTCGAAGAGGCCCCGCCTTCCGAATCGCAGAAGGTCGAACCGCAGCATTTCGTCGACTTTGGGGAAAGCACGATCCTGATTGGCCACCACGGCTCCGGGTTTTCCTATGACAACGAAGGTCCACGACACCGCGCGCTCGTTGGGCCGTTTGCGCTCTCCACCCGGCCTGTCACGAATGGCGAGTACCTGGCCTTCATCGAAGCCGGCGGTTATACGCGTTCGCAGTTTTGGCTCTCACTCGGCTGGACCACTCTGCAGGAGCAACGCTGGGAAGCGCCGCTTTACTGGGTGAAGCGCGATAAGGCTTGGTGGAATTTCACTCTCTCCGGTTTCCGGCCGGTCAATGAAGCAGAACCGGTCACACACCTCAGCTACTTCGAAGCAGACGCCTATGCCAACTGGGATGGTGCGCGTCTCCCAACCGAGTTTGAATGGGAGCACGCGGCGACTGGATTGGCCCAAGACGGCAACTTCGTCGATGCGCAACGCTTCCATCCCGCGCCTGCTCCAGCAGAAGGAGGCAAGAAGTTGCAGCAAATGTTTGGTGACGTTTGGGAATGGACGCGCAGCGCTTACCTCCCCTACCCTGGCTTCCGCGCCCCGCCCGGTGCACTCGGCGAATACAACGGCAAATTCATGTGCAACCAGATGGTCCTGCGCGGCGGCTCCTGCGCCACCTCGCGCGATCACATCCGCCCGACTTATCGCAATTTCTTCCAGCCGGAAAAACGCTGGCAGTTCACCGGCCTTCGACTCGCGCGCGACACCGCATGAACAGCGCCGCTGGCGGCGTGGCTATGCTCGATCTCGAGCCCGCCGCTTCCGATTTCCTCGCTGAGACCCTGGCCGGTCTCTCGGAATCCCCACGCACGCTCCCCTGCAAATTTTTTTACGACGAGCGCGGGGCCGACCTCTTCCTCGAGATCTGCGAGCTGCCGGAATACTACATCACCCGGACGGAAACGGAGATCTTGCGGCATTTCGGCGCGGAAATGGCCGCGTCGATCGGAGAACGCGCGGAGCTTGTCGGCTTCGGCACCGGGGCGGGCGTGAAGACCCGGAAATTGCTCGAACATCTCAAGAATCCGATCGCATACGTGCCGGTCGACATTTCCAAGCAACGCCTGCTGGAATCCGTCGCCACGCTGCGCGAGGCAATGCCTGCACTGGAGATCCTGCCGGTCTGCGCTGATTATTTGCAGCCCCTGCGTTTACCCACGCCGACGAGAAAGCCCGATCATGTCGCCGTCTATTTCCCCGGTTCGACCATCGGCAATCTCGAACCAGAAGTCGCGCGGGATTTCTTGGAACGCGTTTGCCGGCTGTGCGGGCGAAGCGGCGGGCTCATCATCGGCGTTGATCTACAAAAAGCGCCCGCCGTGCTGGAGGCTGCTTATAACGACAGCGCGGGCGTGACGGCGGCGTTCAATCTCAACCTACTCGCGCGGGCGAATCGCGAACTCGCCGCGGACTTCGCTCTCTCCTGCTGGCGTCATCTGGCCTTCTATAATCAGGAAATCGGCCGCATCGAAATGCACTTGGTCAGCCAGGGTGAACAGCAAGTAACGGTGGGCGGCCAGGAGTTCCACTTCGCTCCGGGCGAAACGATTATCACGGAATTCTCCTACAAGCATACGCAGGAAGGATTCGCGGCCATGGCCGCGTCGGCGGGCTTCCAACTCGCGCGGGTCTGGACTGACCCGAAGCAGTTGTTTGCCGTTTTTCATTTCACCGTGGCAGATTAAGCGTCGTGCATGCGGTCTCTTTGCGCTGCCCGCGCGGTAGGCGCCGGTTCTCGTCCGCAACCGATGTAGGCCGGGTCTCCCGACCCGGCGACGTGCGACGCGGCCATCAGAGAAATCCATTCGCACAAACCTACCGGGGTTCGCCTCCGCTCTGTCTCGAGCGAGAATGACACTCCTACCCCGCCGGGTCAGGAGACCCGGCCTACATCCGTGAGCGCACTTATTCAACTCGCCGGCATTAGCAAAAAATATGGCGCGGCGACCGCGCTTCACCCCACTGACCTATCCTTCGAGCGGGGGCAGACGACCGTCCTGATCGGTCCGAGCGGCTGCGGCAAATCGACCATTCTGCGTCTTATCATTCGATTGCTTGAGCCCGACACCGGTCGAATCGAACTGGAGGGAGCAACGATGTCCCCGCAAAATATCGACGACCTCCGTCGCCGCATCGGCTATGTCATTCAAGATGGTGGATTGTTCCCGCATCTCACCGCGCGCGCCAACGTTCTGCTGATGGCGCGACATCTGAGGAAGCCGGAGAACGAAATGGCCGCGCGGCTGGACGAGCTTTGCGCGTTGACCCGTTTTCCGCTGGATGGTCTGGACCGATATCCGGCCGAACTCTCGGGTGGTCAGCGGCAGCGCGTCAGTCTGATGCGGGCGCTTGCGTTATCCCCTGAATTGCTCCTGCTCGACGAACCTCTCGGTGCGCTCGATCCCCTTGTCCGCGCAGCGTTGCAAAAGGACCTGAAGCAAATTTTCGAGCGACTCAAGCAAACCGCCATCCTCGTCACGCATGATCTCGCGGAAGCTGCCTATCTGGGCGAGCGCATCGTTTTGATGAATGAAGGACGCGTCGTGCAGGAAGGCGCCATCGCTGACCTGCAAGAGCGACCGGCAAATGCCTTTGTGACCGAGTTCATTACCGCGCAGCGGAGTCTTGCGTTCGCATGAAAGCGATCTGCGCAGCGCTGCTCTGCTCGTTCGCAGCCGCGCATGGCGCAGAGCCGATCGTCATCGCATCGAAGAAATTCACGGAGTCTTACGTCCTTGCCGAAATAGCGCAGCGCGCGCTCGTCTCCACGGGTGCGCAAACCAACCATCGCCAGGGCATGGGCGGAACAATCATTCTTTGGGAAGCGCTGCGCACCGGCCAGATCGGCCTTTATCCGGATTACACCGGGACCATTGGGCAGGAGATTCTCAAAACGCCCGGGGCCATGACGATGGAGGCGATGCGGAGGGAATTGGCGATAGCAGGAGTGGGCATCTCCGACGAGCTCGGCTTCAACAACACCTACACGCTCGTCATGCGCCGCGAAACCGCCGCCGCGGCGCAAATTCGTAAAATCAGCGATTTGCGCGCGCATCCGAATCTGCGGTATGGCCTGACGCACGAATTCACGATTCGGCGCGACGGCTGGCGACCGCTCGCCGCGCGGTATGGGTTGCCCGCCCAGGAGATCAACGGCATCGACCATGGATTGGGCTACGAAGCGCTGCGCGTTGGCTCGATCGACGTGAAAGATGCCTATTCGACGGACGCCAAGATTTCCGAGAATGACCTCGTCGCGCTGGAAGACGATCTCGTATTCTTCCCGCAATACAAAGCTGTCTTCCTTTACCGGCTCTCGCTTCCACCAGAGGCGATCGCGGTTCTGCAGAAAATCGCGGGCACGCTCGACGAGAGTCGAATGATCCAGCTGAACGCGGAAGCAGAGCGGACCAAAAATTATTCCCGTGCGGCCGACATGTATTTCAGGACGGGCGACGACAGCACCGCGCGGCACGAGTCCGAATCGCTCACGAGCAAACTCCTGCGCTGGACGACGCGCCATCTCCAGCTCGCAGGCATCTCACTTTTGCTCGCTGTGCTGGTCGGGGTGCCTCTGGGCATTGTCGCCAGCCGGCGCGGCCCGGTTGGCCAGGCGATTCTCGCCTTCAGCAGCGTGGTGCAAACCATCCCTTCGCTGGCTTTGCTCGCCCTACTTGTTCCGGTGCCGTTTTTCGGAATCAGCGCGCGGACAGCAATCGCCGCCCTGTTTCTCTACGGGTTGCTGCCGATCGTGCGGAATACCGCGACGGGCTTGCAGGACATCGCGCCGCCCATCCGTGAATCCGCCATCGCACTCGGGCTCACGCGCGCAACGCAGCTACGTCAGATTTATCTGCCCATGGCCTCGCGGACCATTCTGGCGGGGATCAAAACCAGCGCGGTGATCAACATCGGAACCGCAACGCTAGCGGCACTGATTGGCGCGGGCGGACTCGGCGAGCCAATCATCAGCGGCCTGAATCTAAACGATCACGCTACGATCCTGCAGGGCGCGATCCCGGCCGCGGTTCTGGCGCTGCTCGTGCAGTGGTCCTTCGATCTTTTCGATCGCCTGCTCATTCCAAAGGGCCTCCGCTTGTAGCGGCGGTCTGCAGTTACCCCGTGGAAAACTGATCTTCTTTGTTCTGGAAGAGAACGTTGAACGTCGTGAGCGAACCGTAGCAGCGCGTGATGTATTGCTGCACGTCGAACTTGTCCGCGTCGCTCAATTTGTCGCTGGCGTTCACCTTCTGTTCGAGCACGCGCAGATTATTCCGGATCATGACGATCTTGTGAAAGAACGTCTCCAGCGGCACCTCTTTCGGCTGGAGCGAGTCGTCGGCCGATTGCATGACGAGCGTGCCGCGCTGCCAGCGATTCGCCAAGCCCTCGACCACGTCGCTCTTCTCCAATCCTAATGCAGCGACCACGCTCTGGGCCGTTTCCCGGATCAGATTCTCGAGCGGAACTTGAAGGTCCGTCAGGGTAGCAGTCGGCTCGGCCGATGTGAGGTCGCTCGACGCAGGCGCGATGGTGCGCGGCGCGTCGTCGAACGCAATCTCAGCGGTATGCTCGGTCAGAGCCCGGACCACCCCGACGCCATAACGCGGGTGGTGCAGTTTCATGCCGATGTGGAGACTTTCGATGCTCAGAGCCATGCGATCGCGTCACCCTCCGGAAACTCGGGAGGATGGCAAGATTCATTTCGTCCGCGACTTCGCGGCTCGCCCTTTCGATAGCTGCAAGCTTTCCAGCACGGGAAAAAGATCTCCGAGACGCTCGAGGTAGGTCGCCTTGATCTCCCGCGCGATGTCCGCGTAGGCACCGGCTGAACGCCCGCCGATGAGAAGCGCACAATCGCCCGGGATTAATTTCCCCAACTTTCTTAGATCGCGCCGGAGTGCCGTGTCGTCCGGCGGAAAGACGATGCTGAGTCCGACGGCGCGAGGTTGCAAATTCTCGAGGGCGCCGGCGAATTCCTCCACCGGCAAAGCCGCGCCCAGATACGTGGTCCGCCAGCCGTGGCTGCGCGCCGCCGCTGCCACGATGATGGCGCCGAGCTCGTGCAGTTGTCCGGTCGGTGTGGCCATGACCAGGTGCGGGGCAGAAACATTCTCCGCGTAGGGCCGCGCGAAGTGAGCGAGGAATTCCGTGATGTTGTTCGTGGCGAAATGTTCGTGCGCGATCGTCATCTCACCGGCGCGCCAGAGATCGCCGACACGTTCCGCGAGCGGCGCGATGAATTTCTGCAGGACGCCGGGAGATCCCAGCTCGACCGCAGCGCGATCAAGCAGCTTCCCAAATCTCTCTGCCTGAAGGGCAGTAATCGCGGCCGCCGCCGCTTCCAACAACGCCTCGGCGGCTTTGTCGATTTCCTTCCCGCGGGAACCGCGTGCTGTGGGCGGAGTCGAACCGGAATCCTGCACCAGCCGCTTTAGCTCGCGGAGAGGCGCATTCGCGATTTGCCCGATGGCATGTCCTGAAACCGTCGCGTCGCGCAACAAACGAAGGCGCTCGACATCCTCCTCGGTGTAAAGCCGGCGATTGTTACTCGCGCGCACGGGCTGCACCGCGCCGTAGCGTTTCTCCCAGATGCGAATGGTGTGAATCGTCAGGCCGGTGTGACGCGCCACAAATTTGATCGTTCGGACCGGCTTCATTCTTGAAGGTACAAACGAGAACGGCGGCGGATTGGATGCAAGCACGGACTGCATCGCGGCTTTGCGCCCGCGGCTCCCGATAATCGCGGTGCGTTTTGAGTTGTGTCCATCGAATCGCGTCCCGCATGCTCCAGCGCGATCATGTCCGAGAGCAAAACGCTTAGCCATCCGCCGGGCTTTCGTCCGCGCCGCGGCATGAACTGGGGCTCCTTGGGACTGCTCTACGCCTCCTACTACATGTGCCGGTATAATTTCCGGTTCGCCGGGCCGGGCATGAATCAGGAGTTCGGGTTCAACACGTCCGATCTCGCAAATCTCTGGGTGATCTGGTCCCTCGCCTACGGCACGGGCCAGTTGTTCAACGGCCTCATCTCTGATCGGATCGGGGGCAAGGCCATTATGTTGGCTGGCGCGGCCGGGACCATCATTTGCAACTTCATCTTCGGCTTTTCGTCTTTTGTCGGCACGCTGGCGACCTTTGGTTTGATTGCCCTAATCAACGGTTGGTTTCAATCGTGCGGCGCTCCGGGCATGGTCAAGATCAATGCCGCGTGGTTCCACCGGACGGAACGCGGGACCTTCGCCGGCATTTTTGGTGTCATGATTCAATTGGGCCAGTTCGCGGCCAACTGGCTCTGTCCGTTCCTCCTCGCCGGTTTCACCCTAACGCTGTGGGGCATCGGAACATGGGTCGTCGAGCCGGGGAACTGGCGCTTGCTCTTCATCATTCCCCCATTTTTTACGGCGACGATCGCAGTCATCATGGCGCTCGCGGTGAAGGAAGAACCCGTTCAGGCGGGTTTTCCGAACGTGATCGTGGATGAGATCGATAACAGCCTGGGGACGCGAGCCAGTCTGAGAGATTCCTTCGCGACGATCTTCCGCCACCCGTTGATTTGGTTTTATGCTGCGGCCTACGGCAGCACGGGCGCTGTCCGGCACAGTTCGGATCAAATGTCAGTCATGTTTTTCAAGGAGCACCTGCTCATTGATATGAATTCAAAGCCGCTCTCCGTCATGATCACGCTCAACTTGATGACTGCCATGGCCATCATCGGATCAATCGGAGCGGGAATGATCTCCGATAAAGTCTTTAAAGGCGCCCGCTCTCCGGTGGCGATGGGGCTCTATTTCATTGAAGCGATTGTCATCAGTGCCGCGGCCGTCGCAATGTTCTCAGGCTGGATCAAGCCCGGTGCGCTGGGAGTTTTTCTCGGCGGCCTCTTTCTGGTCTTGACCTCATTGACCGTCAATTCCACGCACTCGATTGTCGGGGCTGCGGCTCCGATGGATATCGGAGGCAAAAAGATGGCCGGCTTTGCTGCCGGTGTGATCGACTCGTTTCAGTACTACGGCTCCGCGTTGAGCCTGTTCATCTTCGGAAAAATGTTCGCCATCTACGGTTGGAGCGCCTGGTATCCGTTGATGGTGATGTTCGCCATCAGCGGCGGTTTTTGCATGTTGATGGTCATGCGCAAGCAGCGGCGAATGGCGGCGGGCTTGTAGCGACGTGCCTTGCGGCCGTGTTCACGCCGATGCTCCATGGAATGTCCGCCCCGCCCCGTCCCGCAGTGATGCAGCTACAAGAACTCCAGCTGCTCAACCGGTCGCCGAAATGATGCGGTCGAGAGCTTGCGCCTTTCTCCGATCCCCGCGCGGCGTCGCGCCACCTCGAACATTGATTCGATTTGCTGCGCGTAGATGCCCTCGCCGCTTTGCCGCTTGCCCCAGCGCGCGTCATAAAGCCGCTCGCCACCCCGAATGTCTTTGATCCTCCCAAGAATCTTCTCTTTTCGATCGGGGAAGTGTTCGCTCAGCCAGCGCTCGAAGAGCGGCGCCACCGCCCAGGGCAAACGCAGAACCACATAGCCCGCGAATTGCGCGCCCGCATTTCCGCACGCCGCCAGGATTGCAGGCATCTCATGATCCGTCAGTCCGGGAATAACCGGGCCCACCATCACGCCGACCGGAATTCCAGCCGCATGAAGTTGTCCGATCGCATCGAGACGCGCCTGCGGCGGAGAGGTCCGCGGTTCCAAGATGCGCTGTAGATCTCGATCGAGTGAGGTCACGGAAATGTTCACCGCCACCGCGTTGTGCGCCGCCAGTTCTCCCAGCACGTCGAGGTCGCGCGTGACGAGCCGGTTCTTCGTGATGATTCCGACCGGATTGCGGAATTTCGCCAGCACCTCCAGGCAACCGCGCGTGATCTTGAGCCGGCGTTCCACCGGTTGATAAGGATCGGTCACACCGCTCATCACGACGGTCTGCGGTTTCCATTTCGGCGAGGATAATTCCGCTTCCAGCAGCTTCGCCGCGTTTTCCTTCACCATGATCTTACTCTCGAAATCGAGGCCCGCGGAGAAGCCGAGATATTCGTGAGTTGGCCGGGCGAAGCAGTAGACGCAGCCATGTTCGCAACCGCGGTAGGGATTGAGGCTCGTCTCGAAACTGATGTCGGGACTGTTATTGCGCGCGATGATCGTTTTGCTGAGATCACGATAAAACTGGGTCTTGAGCTTGGGCCGCTCCTCGTCCTCGGCGGGATCGGAAGGGTCGAGCTCGAGGCGCAAAGCCTCGAAGCGATTCGCGGGATTGCCGGAGGCACCGCGGGCAAGGTGCGAAGCGCCGGGCGCGGCTTCCTTGTAAGATTGGTAGGCAGCTGCATGGGAGCGTGCTTTTTCTGCGCCGCGCGGTTCGCCTTCGCCATCTTTGCCTCCGGATTTCACGCTCAACGTTCACATGAACGTATTGCAATGTCCAGCATCTGAACACCGCATCGATCCGATTCTTGCTCGGCCGTCTCTCCGTGCCAGAATGGTTCCCGGTTCCGCTCTCGGAGGGGTGGTCGAGCGGTTGATGGCTCCGGTCTTGAAAACCGGCAGGGCGAAAGTCCTCGTGGGTTCGAATCCCACCCCCTCCGCCATTTCCGAATGGGCCGCTTGGAGTCATGGTGCAAAGTCTCCGAACTGCGAATTAGCTGCTGTTGAACATCCGGATGGTCGTTTCGAATCTGATAAGCAAATCGCGCGCGGCGGCAAGTTTCCTTCTCAGCCGGAGGACTGAACGGCCTACTTCGCGGAGATGGCTTTTCCGAACGCACACCCGGCTGTTTCGTTCTTTCCTAAGGAATCATCGCATCGAAACACGCAGGGATGGTGATTTCCTCTACGTGGAGGTGGATGGAACACCTTTCGTCTGGCCTGCTGAAGCGGATGTCGAATCCTTGGAACATCTCCTGGCTGAATTGATCACGCCTGGTCACCCCCACCAGTACGATTACGGTCCAACGAAGCTTAGTGCCAATGAGGTCCTGCTCGACATCGGCTGCTGCGAAGGTGGATTCGCGGCGCGCGCGGCCGCCCTTGGCGCAACGGTGATCGCAGTCGAGCCCTCAGAACTGATGGGGCGCGTCATTCAACGCCTCTTCGCCATTCGCGGTCTCGCCCCACCCGAAGTACGCCAGTGTCTCCTGGGGACCGATCCGGGCCGGGCGTACTTTCAGGAAAATCTGCGCGACCCAGCCCAGAGCCGGATCACAGCCGCCGCGACCCCGGACTCGTATCCCATTCCGGTCACCACGATAGACGAGCTGACTTCAACGTTTCTCAAAAAACCGACCTACATCAAATGTGACGCAGAGGGAGCAGATTTCCGGATTCTACTGGGCGGAACTCATTTCCTGAAAAACTTCCGGCCGAAAATTGCGGTCACGACTTACCATGCCTGCCACGATTTCGCGCAGATCGGCGACCTGTTGAAATCGCTGGGATACAAAGTTGAAGGTAAAGGCCTGATGTTTGTTGGCAGCGAGC
>Ga0136617_10005571_pt1 | contig 11266 bp, 12 predicted proteins | sample AntDrymUQ3222106_2_FD_129672 | JGI IMG/M metagenome (GOLD analysis project Ga0136617, IMG submission 129672) | Polar desert sand microbial communities from Dry Valleys, Antarctica - metaG UQ322 (21.06) | ecosystem: Environmental > Terrestrial > Soil > Desert | place: Antarctica: Dry Valley...
CGCCGCAGCCGTCACCCTGCCGGCGCGCGCACTGTCGGCCGACGGCACTGACGGTGGCCGGCGACGCCGCCGAGTCCGCGCCGAGGTGCAGTCGTGACCGAGCGAACGGGGCGTCGGGGCGGTGGGCGGGCCGGGAGGCAGTCCGGGCGTGCCGTCGTGGCGCGCGAGCCGTTCCTCACCCGCCAGCTACGCCCCGTCGAGCTGGTCTCCGACGAAGGGCTCGAGCTGCTCGAGCACAACGCCGACACGATCCTCGAGGAGGTCGGCGTCGAGATCCGTGACTACCCGAGCGCATTGGAACGCTTCGCCGCGGCCGGCGCCGACGTCGACGGGACGCGCGTCCGCTTCGCGCGGGGGATGTGCCGGTCGATCGTGCGGGGATCTGCCCCGACGACCTTCACCCAGCACGCCCGCAACGACGCCAACTCGGTGCAGGTCGGGGGAACAGCCACCGTCTTCGCCCCCAACTACGGCTCGCCGTTCGTCCACGACCTCGACGACGGACGCCGCTACGCCACGCTCGGCGACTTCGAGAACTTCGTCAAGCTGGCCTACCTGCACCCGCACCTGCACCACTCGGGCGGCACCGTCTGCGAGCCGGTCGACGTGCCGGTGAGCAAGCGCCACCTCGACATGGTGTACGCCCACCTGCGCTGGAGCGACAAGCCGTTCATGGGCTCCGTCACCGCCGGCGAGCGGGCGGCCGACAGCGTCGAGCTGGCACGCATCGGTTTCGGCGGCGACCTCGCTGAGCGAACAGTGATCACGAGCCTGATCAACGCGTCGTCGCCGCTCGTGTGGGACGGCTCCATGCTCGCCGCTGCCGAGGTCTATGCGGCGGCCAACCAGGCCACGATCATCACCCCGTTCATCCTCGCCGGCGCGATGGCCCCGGCCACGTCGGCCGGCGTGGCCGCGCAGACGCTCGCCGAAGCGCTGGCCGGCCTCACGTTCACGCAGCTCGTGCGGCCGGGTGCGCCCGTCGTGCTCGGATCGTTCGCCAGCTCGATGTCGATGCAGACCGGCGCGCCGACGTTCGGGACGCCGGAGCCGGCGATCGTGCTGTACACGATGGCTGCGCTGGCGCGGCGGCTCGGCGTGCCGTTCCGTTCCGGTGGTTCCCTCACGGCGTCGAAGCTGCCGGATGCCCAGGCCGCCGCGGAGAGCGCGGCGACGCTCTTGCCGACGCTGATGGCCGGGACGAACTTCGTGCTCCATGCGGCGGGCTGGTTGGAGGGTGGGTTGGCGGTCGGCTACGAGAAGTTCGTCCTCGACGCCGACCAGCTGGGGATGATGGCCACGTTCGCCAAAGGGCTCGACCTCAGCGACAACGGCCAGGCGCTCGACGCGATTCGGGAGAACCCGCCCGGCCAGCACTTCCTCGGCACGGCGCACACCCTGGCCAACTTCGAGAGCGCCTTCTATCGCTCCGAGACGGCCGACAACTCGAGCTTCGAGCAGTGGGTCGAGGACGGCTCGCTCGACGCCGCCCAGCGGGCCAACCGGATGTGGAAGGAACGCCTCGCCAGCTACGAGCCGCCCGCGATCGACCCCGCTGTCGACGAGGAGCTGCTCGACTACATCGCCCGCCGCAAGGCCGACCTCCCCGACACCTTTGCCTGAGACTGGACACTGATGACGCTGCGCACGCTCTTCCACCACCTCAAAGGTGAATCGACGGCGGCCGACGACGCTCCGGCCGAGGCGACGTCGCCGGCCGTGCGCGCGCTGGCCGCCGAGGTGCGCTACGAGCTCGTGCCGTTGAAGTCGGTGGAGGCAGCCATCGACGCGCTGCCGGCGGGCTCGCCGGTCTCGGTGACGTGCTCACCGACGAAGGGCGTCGACACGACGCTCGAGCTGACGGCGCGGCTGATCGACCTCGGCCACGACGCCGTGCCGCACCTGTCGGCGCGCATGGTCGAGGGCCCGACGCACGTCGATCGCATCGCCGAGTGGCTGCGCAACCACAGTTGCGAGGAGGTGTTCGTGATCGCCGGCGACGCCGCCGCGCCGCACGGCCCCTACCACGACGGCCTGGCGTTCCTGCGTGAGCTGTTCGAGCGGGAGACGCCTCTGCAGCGCGTCGGTGTCCCCGCCTATCCGGACGGGCATCCGCTGATCGATTCGGGCGCGCTGGCCGGCGCACTGCACGACAAGCAGGTGCTGATCGCCGACGCAGGGCTGCGTGGGTCGGTCACGACGCAGATGTGCTTCGACGCGTCGCGCATCCGAAGCTGGATCCTCGACGTCCGCGCCGCCGGGCTGACGATGCCGATCGACCTCGGCGTGCCGGGCGTGGTCGACCGGGCGAGGCTGATGTCGATGGGAGTTCGGCTGGGCGTCGGCGCGTCGCTGCGCTACGTGCGCAAGAACCGCGCCGTGCTCAAGCTCGTCGGACCCGGCGGCTACGACCCCACCGAGCTCGTCGCCGAGCTCGCCGAGGACGCAGAAGAGCTGGGGATCGAAGGCCTCCACTCGTTCACCTTCAACAGCGTCGCCGAGACGGCGGCGTGGCAGTCCGCCATCCTGAGTGCATGACGTGATGGCGTTCCCCGGCCACACCACCTGCAGCCCGCGCGGTCGCTGTCCGCTCGCTCGCTGTCCGCTCGCTCGCTGCCGCTCGCTCGCGCGCAGCAGCGGGGGAATGCACCGATGACAGATCGGGCCGACGCCGTCGTCATCGGCGCCGGGGTGATCGGATGCGCCGTCGCCTTCGAGCTGGCGCGCGGCGGACGCCGGGTGGCGTGCGTCGACAAGGGGCCTGCGCCGGGGGCCGGCTCGACCAGCGCGTCGGCGTCGATCATCCGCTTCAGCTACTCGACGGCCGACTCCGTGCTGACGGCATGGGAGGCGGCAGCGATGTGGCGGGACTGGGGCGGCCACCTCGGCATCGAGGCTCCGGACGGGATGGCCAGCTTCGTGCGCACCGGGAACCTGATCTTCCGCACGCCCGGCTATGACGGCGCGCCGATCCTGGCGCTGTGGGACGACATCGGCATCCCCTACGAGGTGTTCGACGCCGACCAGCTGCGTGCGCGGTGGCCCGGGCTCGACGTCGGTTGCTACTACCCGCCGAAGCGGATCGACGACCCGGCGTTCGCCGACGACGCGGCGAGCCAGCTGAGCGCGTTCTACAACGCCGACAGCGGATACATCGACGACCCGATGCTGGCCGCCCGCAACCTTGCCTCCGCCGCCCGTCACCACGGCGCCGAGTTCCGCTTCCGCACCGAGGTGACCGCGATCGAGCGTCGAGGAGACTGCGTTGCTGGCGTCTCGCTCGGCGGTGGCGACGGCATCGAGGCACCCGTGGTGGTCAACGTCGGTGGCCCCCATTCTGGGCGGATCAACGCACTCGCCGGCGTGGACGACGACATGCGCATCGGTCATCGCCCATTGCGCCAAGAGGTCTTCGCCGTCCCTGCGCCGGCCGGGTTCGGCGTCGACGACGGCGGGCCGGTCGTCGCCGACTTGGACATCGGCCAGTACTTCAGGCCCCAGGCGGGCGGCACGCTGCTCGTCGGGGGCACCGAGCCGGAGTGCGACACGCTGGAGTGGGTCGACGACCCCGACCGCTTCGACGAGCACACCACGATCGATCATTGGGAGACGGCGATGCTCCGCCTGGCCAGGCGGCTCCCGGACTTCGGCGTGCCCACGCGGCCCGTCGGACTGGCTGCGCTGTACGACGCCTCCGACGACTGGGTGCCGATCTACGACCGCTCCGGCCTCGACGGCTACTTCATGGCCTGTGGCACGAGCGGCAACCAGTTCAAGAACGCCCCGCTTGCCGGTCAGTTCCTGCGTGCGATCGTCGACGCCGCCGACGCAGGAATCGATCACGACGCCGACCCGGTGCAGTTCACCGGTGCCATGACCGGCAGGCAGATCAACCTCGGCGCCTTCTCCCGCAACCGTCAGCGCGCCGTCACCTCCGGCACCGTCATGGGGTGAGGGGGATCGGCGAGGGCCCGTCGTAGGGTTTTCAGATGTTCCGACCGTGGATCGCCGTCGCTGCGCTCGGCGTTGTCTCGTTGACGGCCGCCTGCGGCTCAGGCGACCAGGCAGCGGCACCGACGATGCCCGACACGGCGCCATCGTCAGCTGTCCCCTCCGCAACGGTGACGCCGCCGCCGCCGCCGAACTCGTCAGCGCCGGCCACCGGCGGCAGCGACTCGACGCCGCCACCGACGACCGCCGCGCGGTCGACAGCACCGCCACCGATGCAATCGGCGCCCGCAACCACCGAACGCACACCGCCACCGACCGCTGCGCCGCCGTCCGAGTCGACGACGACGTCGTGCTCGTCGGTCGTCCACATCGGTGACTCCACCTCGGTCGGGCTGATCTCGTCGGGCTACCTCGCCGACCCAGCGACGCGCATCGACGCCCAGTACCGCCGCGTCGGCGTGGCCGAACCGATCATCGAGATCTCCGGCGCCCGCTCGACGTTGGAGACCTTGGGCGGCCAGCCCAACGCCCGCGACGTTGCTGCCGGCCTCAAGGCCGATGGCTATGAGGGCTGCTGGGTGCTGGCGCTCGGCACCACGGACACGGCGAACGTCTCGGTGGCCCCCGGCGGACCCGACCGGGCGGCGCGGATCGATCGGATGATGGAGGTCATCGGCGACGATCCGGTGCTGTGGGTCAATCTCAAGACCCTGGTCGGAGCGGGCGACGCCTGGTCGGGCGAGAACATGCAGCGCTGGAACGACGCACTGACCGAGGCGACGGTGCGCTACCCCAACCTGCGCATCTTCGACTGGGCGGGGGTCGTCGAGGACGGCTGGTTCGACGACGACGACATCCACTACACCTCGGAGGGTTACGCCCAGCGCGGGCGGCTGATCGCCGACGCGCTGGCGACGCAATATCCGGAGTGAGCGAGCGAGTCTTCGAGCGAGCGAACCATCCAGCACGGTCTTCGGCTCAGGGGTGCACCACGTCGGGGTGTGATGCGTCGCACGACGGTCAGGGTGCACCCCTGAGCGAGCGAGTCTTCGAGCGAGCGAACCATCCAGCACGGTCTTCGGCTCAGGGGTGCACCACGTTCGGGTGTGATGCGTCGCACGACGGTCAGGGTGCACCCCTGAGCGGGCGCGACCTCAGCCGTGGATCTGCTGGGCGAGGTAGTGCGCCTCGCCGACCTGCCCGATCAGCGCGAGCTGGGTCTCCAGCCAGTCGGCGTGGGCTTCCTCACCGTGCAGGATGTTCTCGAGCAGTTCCCGGCTGCCGTGGTCGTCGTGCTCGGTGCACAGGTCGATGCCACGCTGCAGGCGCTCGATGGCCGCCACTTCCAGCTCCAGCGCCAGTTCGAGCTTCTCCGGCACGGACTCCCCGACGCGCACCGTGCCGAGGCGCTGCAGGTTGGGCAGCCCTTCGAGGTAGAGGATCCGCTCGGTCAGCGCCTCGGCGTCCTTCATCTCGTCGATCGACTCTTCCCGGAACTTGCTGCCGAGTCGGTCGTAGCCCCAGTTGGATGCCATCTTGACGTCGATGAAGTACTGGTTGATCGCCGTCAGCTCGGCCGTGAGCACCTCGTTGAGCAGCTCGATGACCTCGTCGTGACCCTGCATCGTGACCCTTCGTCCGGCGGGACGGAATCTACGCCACGGCTGCGGTGACGGGCACGATGCGCCGGGCGTACGTGGCGATCAGTCGCTCCAACTCGGGGGAGCAGCCGCGACACCGGCTCGCCGCGGCGCAGTATGCGGTGACCTCGTCGACGGTCGTGGCGCCGGCCTCGATCGCCGCGCAGATCACGCCATCGGTGACGGCGCGACAGGAGCAGACAACCATTCGCTCAGCGCACCCCTGCGCCGTGATCGCCACGACGATCCTCGATCCACGTCGGGACGCCGGCCTCGGCGAGGCGATTGGCAGTGGCCACCGAGACGCGAATCGTGCGTGGGTAGCGGTGGGCGACACCGCTGACCTCGCCGTACGGACGACCCTCACCGACGACGACACGCACGAACTCGACGCGCCGGAAACCCAGCACCGCGTCGACGCCAGGCGATCCTGTGGTCGTGGTCTGCGGGTGCGCTGGCGGGGTGTACTGCATGACGATCGGTGCGGCACTGTCAGCGCCGGTTGGTGGAGATTGTAAAGGAGACCTACCTTCAGAGGCAAGCCATGCTGTGCCTCCGACCGGGGCAACGGCGAGCAACGGCGGAAGCACGCTGCACGGTGGCCAGCGGACGCGGTTGGCATCCGATGTTAGGGATGGTAAACAACACGCCCATGCGTCGCCGCTCGCTCGTCCCGCCGGTCACCGTCCTCGCCGTGCTGGCCCTCGCCGCCGGCTGCAGCGGCGACGACGACGGCGAAGCGGTGCGCAAGATCGGCACGGAGGGCACCGGTGGCTCTGCCTCCGGCTCCGGGTCCGCATCGGGCTCGGGCTCGGGGTCGGGCTCGGGATCGGGGATCGCCGTCGACGAATCGGCCAGTAGCGACGACCCATTGGTCGTCGAGGCCGTCGCCCAGTACACCACGTACGTCCAGGAACAGGTCGACCAGCTGCTCACCGACGTCGCACCGTTCACCGACGCCGTGCGCGCCGGCGACATCGAGGCTGCCAGGGAGGCCTACGCCCCGTCGCGCCAGGCGTGGGAGCGGATCGAGCCGATCGCCGGGCTCGTCTCCGACATCGACGTCGCCGTAGATGCCCGGGTCGACGACTTCGCCAGCGAGGAGGATCCGGCGTGGACCGGCTGGCACAAGCTCGAATACCTGTTGTGGGTGACCGAGGACGTCAGCGAGGCCGGGCCGATCGCCGACCAGCTCGACGTTGATCTGGCGACCCTGCAGGAGACCGTGGCGACGATCGAGATCCCGCCCGCGGCCGTCCCCGTCGGTGCCGCAGAGCTGATCGAGGAGGTCTCCGCCGGCAAGATCACGGGTGAGGAGGACCGCTACTCGCACACCGACCTGTGGGACTTCGCCGCCAACGTCGAAGGCTCGCAGCAGGCCTTCGGGCTGCTCCGCCCGGCCATCGAGAACGCCGATGCCGATCTCGCCGACGGCATTGCCGCCAGCTTCGAGGAGATCGACGCCGCCCTGGCCAAGTACGAGGACGGTGACGGCTACCGGTCCTACGAGGACCTCGCCGAGGACGACAAGACGCAGATGCAGACGATCCTCGCCGGGTTGTCCGAGCAGCTCGCCGAGGTCGCCGGCATCCTCGGTCTGGAGTGAGCTCGGCGTGACGATCGTCGGCGGCTCGACGTGAGGGTCGGCCGGCGCGGCTTCCTGCGCACGTCCGTGCTCGGTGGTGGAGCGGCCGCACTGGTCGGCTGCAGCGGCACTGACGGTGCGACTCGTCCCGAGACGTCGCCGTCTCGCGGTGACGGAGGCGACGGGGACAACGGGCCTGACGGGCCAGAGGGCGTCGAGGACCCGGCACCGCTCGCCTACGTCGGCTTTCGCGGTGAGCACCAGACCGGTATCACCCACCCGACCAACGCCCAAGGTCTCCTCGCTGCGTTCACCGTGACGGCCCGCGACCGCACCTCGCTGGAGGCGATGTTGCGCACCCTCTCCAAGGAGGCGCAGCGGTTGATGGAGGGCGAGGAGTACGAGGAGCGGGAGCGGGCGTTTGCGCCGCTCTACACGGGCATCGTCGGCAACCCTGCGCCGCCAGCCGACTTGAGCATCATCGTGTCGGTCGGGGCGAGTCTGTTCGACGGCCGCTAGGGGCTCGCCGATCGCAAGCCCAAGGACCTCGTCGAGATGCCGTTCCTGGCCAACGACAAGCTCGATCCGGCGCGCTCGCACGGCGATCTCCTCGTGACGATCAGCAGCTACCACGAGGATCTCAACCTCTTCGCCCTGCGCCAGCTGATGCGGGCGACGCGCCGGGACCTCGCACTGCGTTGGATGCTCGACGGCTACAACCGCCGTACGGACACGAGCGAGCGCGGCGCCGGCGTGCGCAACCTGATGGGTTTCGTTGACGGGACGGCCAACTTGCAGACGGAGCAGGAGGTGATGGATCGCTTCGTCTGGATCGGTCCCGATGCCGGCGAGCCGGAGTGGGCTGTCGGTGGCAGCTACCACGTCGTGCGCGTGATCCGCATGTTCGTCGAGTTCTGGGACCGCACGCGCCTGTCCGAGCAGGAGGCCCTGATCGGCCGGCGCAAGGACACCGGCGCGCCGCTCGACGGAGCGGCCGAGACCGACGTTCCCGACTACGCCGCCGACCCGGACGGCGCAGTCACACCGCTGACGGCACACATCCGTCTGGCCAACCCGCGCACGCCCGAGACGGAGGACAGCCTGCTGTTCCGCCGGGGCGTCAACTTCTCCCGTGGCTTCGACGCCGATGGCCAGCTCGACCAGGGACTTGCGTTCGTCAGCTTCCAGCGACGGCTGGCGCAGTTCCTCGACACCACGGCGCGCCTCGCCGGCGAGCCGTTGGAGGAGTACCTCGAGCCCCAGGGCGGCGGCTTCTACGTGGCGCTCCCCGGTGTCAGCGAGGACAGCGGGGACTATCTCGGGCGACGACTCGTCGAACTGTAACTCGGAGCAACTTCGGGCGCGGGCCGGAACTGATCGGCTGGTGGGAGCGTCAGACCCAGATGCGACGTCCTCGCGTTCCTGCCGGCGCGGCCATCGCCCCGGTCCTGATCGTTGCGCTGTTGGCCTGTGGCCCGAACGACGAGGCGGCCGAGACGACAGCGCCTCCGCTGCCCACGACCACCCACTCGCCGCCGCCGCCACTCGCCGGCCCCAGCACGCCGGCCTCCATCTCACCAGCTCCGTCCGACGGCGGTCTGTCGCTGCGCTTCGGCAATGTGACCGAGCGGTCGATCGACCTCGGCGCCGACGGACGCAACACGACCGCCGCGGTCGCCGGGATGAACTCATTCGCCGTCGATCTGTATCGGGCAGTCGGGGCAGCGTCGGCGGACAACGTCGTGGTCAGCCCATACAGCGTCACGTTCGCGTTGGGAATGATCTACGCCGGCGCCAGGGGCCAGACGGCGACCGAGATGGCGACCGTGCTGCACGCCGACCTCCCCGCCGCTGACTGGCACGAAGGCATCAACGCCTACGACCTGACGCTCGACGCTCGTACAGCGGACAGCCCGACGACGTGGACGGCCGCCAACAAGGTGTGGACGCGGCCCGGGCTGGACCTGCGCGAGGAGTTCCTCGACGTGCTGACGGGCGACTACGGATCGCCGCTCGCCGAGGTGAACTTTGCAACGGACCCCGAAGCACAGCGTGACGTGATCAACGGGTGGGTCGCCGAGCAGACGAAGGAGCGCATCCCCGACCTGTTCCCGAACGGAGCGCTCTCGCCAGCCACGGTGATGGTGCTCGTCAACGCCGTCGCCCTCGACGCGCCGTGGGAGTTCCCGTTCGATCCGGCGGCGACCCAAGACGCCACGTTCACTCGGTCCGACGACTCCACCGTCGAGGTGCCGATGATGCACTACGAGGAGTACCTCCCTTCTGCCTGGACCGAGACGTACCAAGCCGTCGAGCTGCCCTACGGCGGCGGGGCGTTGTCCATGGTGGTCATCGTCCCCAACGACCTTGCCGCCTTCGAGGCCGCGCTCACCACCGAGTCGCTCGAGGCGACGATCGCCTCGATCGAAGATGGTGGCATTCACCTGTCGCTGCCGAAGTGGTCGGCACGCACCCATCTCACGCTCGACGACACACTCGCCGCGCTCGGGATGCCGCTGGCCTTTCAACCGGGGAGCGCCGACTTCTCGGGCATGGTCGACGGAGGCGGGCTGTGGATCGACCGGGTCGAACACGAGGCGTTCATCGAGGTCGACGAGGACGGGACTCGGGCGGCCGCGGCAACGGGTGGGGTGATGCTGGGTTCGCACGGCCCGACCATCGAGGTCAACCGGCCGTTCCTCTACGTCGTTCGCGATCGAGGCGCAGGAACGATCCTGTTCATCGGCCGCGTCACCGACCCGTCGCAGGCTCCCTGAGCAACCGACGGACGCACGTGCGGTAGACCATCGCCACGCACGATCGACGAAGGGGGTCGACGATGACAGCGACGGAGCATGCGTCCGCATGGCTGAGCAACTTCGGAGACGCACTGGAGCGTGGGGACGTCGACGCTGCGGCGGCCATGTTCGCCGACGAGTCCTACTGGCGCGATCTGGTGTCGTTCACGTGGAACCTGAAGACAGTCGAAGGGCGCGACGAGATCGCCGACATGCTGCGCGCCCAGCTCGAGCACGTGGAGCCGACCGGCTTCGAACTCGTCGGCGAGGCCAACGAGGCCGACGGCGTGACCGACGGTTGGTTCGACTTCGAGACGGCGCTCGCCCGCGGTCACGGCCACCTCCGGCTCAAGGGTGACGAGTGCTGGACACTGTTGACGACGATGGTCGAGCTCAAGGGTCACGAGGAGAAGCGGCTCAGCGAGCGCCCGAGAGGCGTCGAGCACGGCGTCCGCAAGGACCGCCAATCGTGGTTGGAGGCCAAACAGTCGGCCGAGTCGTCGCTCGGCTCCGACGAGCAGCCGTACTGCGTCATCGTCGGCGGTGGCCAGGGTGGCATCGCGCTGGGCGCCCGGCTCCGCCAGCTCGACGTGCCGACGATCATCGTCGAGAAGCAACCACGTCCCGGCGACTCCTGGCGCCGGCGCTACAAGTCGCTGTGCCTCCACGACCCCGTCTGGTACGACCACCTGCCGTACATCAAGTTTCCGGAGAACTGGCCGGTCTTCTCCCCGAAGGACAAGATCGCCGACTGGTTGGAGGCGTACACGAAGGTGATGGAGCTCAACTACTGGGGCTCCAGCGAAGTCACCAAGGCGCAGTACGACGAGGACTCGGGCGAGTGGACGGTCGACGTCGTGCGCCACCACGACGACGGCAGCACGGATCAGGTGGTGCTGCGCCCGAAGCAGCTCGTGATGGCGACGGGCATGTCGGGCGTGCCCAACGTGCCGGAGATCCCCGGAGCCGAGTCGTTCCATGGTGAGATCCAGCACTCCAGTGACCACCAGGACAGCTCGGCGTACGCCGGGCGCAAGTGCGTCGTGCTCGGGTCGAACAACTCGGCTCACGACATCTGCGCCGCGCTGTGGGAGCACGACGCGGACGTGACGATGATCCAGCGGTCACCGACGCACATCGCCCGGTCGGACACGCTGATGGAGCTGGGGCTCGGCGACCTCTACTCCGAACGAGCGCTCGGCAATGGCGTCACGACCGAGATCGCCGACCTCATCTTCGCCTCCATCCCGTACCGGATCCTGCACACGTTCCAGATCCCCGTGTACGAGGAG
>Ga0136617_10005572_pt1 | contig 11266 bp, 7 predicted proteins | sample AntDrymUQ3222106_2_FD_129672 | JGI IMG/M metagenome (GOLD analysis project Ga0136617, IMG submission 129672) | Polar desert sand microbial communities from Dry Valleys, Antarctica - metaG UQ322 (21.06) | ecosystem: Environmental > Terrestrial > Soil > Desert | place: Antarctica: Dry Valley...
GTCGCCTGGGCGCAGGCGAAGTTCAAGGCGCTCGGTTACGACCGCGTCTGGACCCAGGCCGTGACGTTTCCGAAGTGGCTGCGCCGCAGCGAATCGGCGCGCGTGCTGGGCGCCAACGCGCAGACGCTGGCGGTGACCGCGCTCGGTGGCAGCGTCGGCGGGACAGTCCAAGGCGAGGTGGTGCGTTTCGCCGATCTCGCCGCGCTGGAAGCCGCCGGGCCGGGATCGCTGTCCGGCAAGCTCGCCTTCATCGATTACCGGATGGAACGCAAGGCCGACGGCAGCGGCTACAGCCCAGCCTCGCGCGGACGCAGCCGCGGGCCGTCGGCGGCGATCCGGGCAGGCGCGGTCGGTTACGTGATGCGCTCGGTCGGCACCGACAGCCACCGACTGCCGCATACCGGCAACACGCGCTACGACCCGGGGCTCAGGCCGATTCCGGCAGCTGCCCTGGCGGCACCGGATGCCGATCAACTCGCACGCCTGATCGCACGCGGGCCGGTGCGCCTGCAGCTGCAACTCGACTGCGGCTTCGAGGGTACGGCGACCTCCTACAACGTGATCGGCGAAGTCCTCGGTTCGCAGGGTTTGCGCCACGGTGCAGGCGCGGCGCCGCACGACATGGTGCTGATCGGTGGGCACCTGGATTCCTGGGATCTCGGCACTGGCGCGGTCGACGATGCTGCGGGCGTGGCGATCACCATGGCGGCCGGGCACCTGATCGCCCGGCTGCCGCGAAGGCAGCGACCGGCGCGCAGCATCCGCGTGGTCGCCTTCGCCAACGAGGAGCAGGGCCTGTACGGCGCGAAAGCCTACGCGGTCGAGCATGGCAGCGGCTTGCACCGGATCGCCGCGGAAAGCGATTTCGGTGCCGGACGCATCTATGCGATCACCGGCAACATCCCGCCGCATGCGCAAGCCGCGTGGACGGCGATCGCCGGCGTTCTGGCCCCGCTCGGCATCGTCGCGCAGCCGTATGCAGGCGAGGGCGGCCCCGGCCCGGACATCGGTCCGCTCGCCGAGCGCGGCGCGGCCTGGGCCTCGCTGCGCCAGGACGGTCGCGACTACTTCGACCTGCACCACAGCGCCGACGATACGCTGGACAAGATCGACCCGGCCGCACTCGCGCAGAACGTCGCGGCCTATGCGGCGTTCGCTTATCTCGCCGCCTCGGCGGAGGGCGACTTCGGAAGTACGGTGAAAGCGGCGCCCACGCCGAAATAAACCAGGTGATCGAAACCCGGCGATCTCAGGCGAGCCCGCCGACCGGCGCGATGTCGGTCTCCTGGCGTGCCAGTTCCTGCGCCAGCGCCCCCGGCGCGCGGGTGTAGGGCGCCAGCAGCGCGTAGAAGGCCGGTACCACCAGCAACGACAGCAGCGTCGAAAAGGCGACGCCGGCGATCACCACGATACCGATGGTCGCGCGGCTCGCCGAGCCCGGGCCGCCAGCCAGCACCAGCGGGATCGCGCCGGCGATGGTCGCGATCGAGGTCATCATGATCGGTCGCAGGCGTAAATTGTGCGGATTGCCGACGCCGTCCAGCCACAGTGCGCAGCATGGCCCAGCGGCCAGCCCACGCAGCTACGCGGTCAGCGACTGCATGTCCTCGCGCAGGATGTCTGCGACCACGCCAGCAGCGGCTGCAATTGCGGGATGCGCGCCTGCGCCAGATACAGCTTGCGGATCGCCTCCGGCCTGCGCGCGAACACCGCACATATTGCAGTGAGGCCGTGGATGCGCAACTCGGAATCGCGCCGTTCGCGTGCGACCGGCGCGTGGCGGGAGTCGGGGGCATGTCTCGCCCATGGCGAGCGTGGTCGCTCATGCGTATGTTCCCGACGGGCCCATGCGTTGCAGTTGGTTCGGCGCCTGCGACCGCTTCGGAAGCACGCGGATACGGCACGTTTTCAGTGTGGATGATCGCAGCATGGGGCAGCTTCTAACGAAGCCTGGGTCGCAGCCCGTGATCGCCATGGTGCGCGGTCCTTGCGTGCCGCAAATACACGCGACATGCATAAGCGCATAACCAGCCATCCTTTCCGGCCATGCGCCTGCCTGCCTAACGATGCAGGCATCGGGCGCTAAGGGCGCCCGCCCATGCCCGCGACGATGCCTGCTTCCGCCCAACGCCTGCCGCCGCCATTGTCCGCTGACCAGGCCGAGTTGCTGGCGCGCCTGAGCGCTGACCTGGATGCGCCACGCCTGTGGTGGCTGTCCGGTTACGCCGCCGGATTGGCGGGCCGGCTTGCGCCTGCCCCTCCCATCGGGAGCGAGCCCACGCGCGCAGCGGCGCCAACCGCAGCCCTGACCATCGTCTACGGCACCCAGACCGGCAATGCCAAGCGCCTGGCCGAACAACTGGCCGACCAGTGCCAGGCCGCCGGGCTCGAGGTGCGCCTGCTCCGTGCCGATGCCTACCCGCCGCGCGAGCTGCAACATGAGCGTTGCCTGTACCTGGTCATCAGTACCCAGGGCGACGGCGATCCGCCCGACGATGCGCGCGCGCTGGTCGAGTTCATTTCCGGCAAGCGCGCCCCGGCGCTGAAGGAATTGCGTTACGCCGTGCTCGGTCTCGGCGATTCCAGCTATCCACAGTTCTGCGCGATCGGCCGCCAGCTCGATGCGCGCCTGGCCGAGCTGGGTGCGACCCGCCTGGAGGCGCGCGGCGATGCCGACCTGGACTTCGACACGGTCGCAGGTCCCTGGCTAGAACGTGCTCTGGCGAGCGCGAAAACCGCCCTGCAGTCGGCGCCGACGCTGGCCAGCGTGACGCCGCTGCGACCGCTGCCGGCGATCCCCGTTGCAGCCACGCGCGAGACCCCGTCCGCCGCCGAACTGCTCGGCAACCAGCGCCTCACCACGCGCGACAGCGCCAGGGACATCCGCCATCTGGAGCTTTCGCTGCAAGGCTCGGGCCTGCACTACGAGCCCGGCGATGCGCTGGGCGTGTGGCCGCGCAATTCGCCGGTGTTGGTCGAGGCGGTGCTGGACACGCTCGGCCTGGACGGCGATGGCGTGATCGAACATGGCGGGCAGGCCTTGCCGCTGCGCCGATGGCTGGCCGAACAACGCGAACTCACCCGCCTGGCTCGCCCATTTCTCGCCAGCCACGCTTCGCTGGCGCGCAGCGAGCTGCTCGAACGCTTGCTCGCATCAGACCGGCCCGAACAATTGGCCGCGCTGCTGGCTAGGACCCAGGTCATCGACCTGCTGCAGCAGTATCCGGCGCAGTGGTCGCCGCCAGCGCTGCTCGCCGCGTTGCGGCCGCTGGCGCCGCGGCTGTATTCGATCGCCTCCAGCCGCAAGGTGGTGGGCGAGGAAGCGCATCTCACCGTGGCCCATGTCGAATACGCGACCCAGGCCGGCCCACGCTGGGGTGCGGCCTCGCATTTCATGTGTGCCAGCGAAGAAGGCGCGCAGCTGCCGGTGTACCTGGAACGCAACGAACGTTTCCGCCTGCCGCAAGACCCGTCGCGCGATGTGATCATGGTCGGACCGGGCACCGGCGTGGCGCCGTTCCGCGGGTTCGTGCAGGAACGCAGCGCGGTCGGCGCGCAAGGTCGCAATTGGCTGCTGTTCGGCAACCGGGAAAGCCGCAGCGAGTTCCTGTACCAGCTGGAATGGCAGCAGGCGCTGAAGGACGGCCGCCTGCAGCGGCTGGACCTGGCGTTTTCGCGCGACCGGACCAGGGCGCTGCCCGACGGCGTGGTGGAGTTCGCACCGGCAAAAACCTATGTCCAGCACCGCTTGCGCGAACATGGGCGGGAGCTGTACGCCTGGCTGGAAAACGGCGCCCATCTGTACGTCTGCGGCGCGATCGCGATGGGCAAGGACGTGCACGCGACCCTGCTGGAAGTGATCGCCCGGCACGGCAGCAGGAACGCCGACGACGCCAGCGACTACCTCAACGACCTCGCCCGGCAAGGTCGTTATGCACGGGACGTTTACTGATGAACGCGGATTCCGTGGAAGACATCAAGCGTGCCAGCGCGCGCCTGCGCGGCACGCTGCTGCAGAGCCTGGACGATCCAGTGACCGGCGGGCTGCGCACGGACGACCAGACCCTGATCAAGTATCACGGCAGCTACCAGCAGGACGACCGCGACGTTCGCGAGGAACGACGGCTTGCGAAGCTCGAACCCGCGCACAGCTTCATGATCCGCACCCGCACGCCGGGCGGCGTGGTGACGCCGGCGCAATGGCTCAAGCTCGACGCGATCGCGACCACCTGGGCCGAACGCGGCCTGCGCATCACCACCCGCCAGGCGTTCCAGCTGCATGGCGTGATCAAGCGCGAACTCAAGCCCACGATGCAGGCGCTCAACGCCGCGCTGATCGACACCCTCGCCGCCTGCGGCGACGTCAACCGCAACGTCGTGGTCGCCGCCAACCCGTTGCAGTCGCGCGCGCATGCCGGCGTGCATGCGCTGGCGGTGGCATTGTCTGAGCACCTGCTGCCCAATACGCGGGCCTACTACGAGATCTGGCTGGACGAGGAGCGCGTCGCCGGGGCCGGCGCCGAGGAGGAACCGATCTACGGCAGCACTTACCTGCCGCGCAAGTTCAAGATCGGCTTCGCGATCCCGCCGCTCAACGACATCGACGTGTTTGCACAGGACCTGGGCTTCATTGCGATCCTGGATCCCGACGGTGCGTTGCAGGGGTTCAACGTCACCGTCGGCGGAGGCATGGGCGCCAGCCACGGCGATCCCGAGACTTACCCCCGGCTCGGCGACGTGCTCGGTTTCGTCGCGTCCGGTGATGTGATCGCGATCGCGGTGGCAGTGATCACCGCGCAGCGCGACCACGGCAATCGCGTCGTGCGCAAGCGCGCGCGGCTGAAATACACCATCGACGACCATGGCCTGGACTGGTTCCGCGCCGAAGTCGAGGGCCGCGCCGGCATCGTGCTGCAACCGGCGCGTCCGTTCGCGTTCGAGCACAACGGCGACCGTTTCGGCTGGGTCGAGGGCGAGGACGGCCGCGCGCAGCTGACCCTGCGCATTCTCGCAGGACGCATCCAGGATCATGACGGGATGCGTCATCTCAGTGGCCTGCGCGCAATTGCGCGTGAACTGCTGCACCACGGCCACGGCGCATTCCGCCTGACCCCGAACCAGAACCTGCTGATCGCCGGGGTGCCGCAGCCACTGCGCGCGCGCATCGATGCGCTGGCAGCCGAACATGGCCTGGACGGCTATCGCAATGCCAGTCCGCTGCGTTTGAATGCGCTGGCCTGCGTGGCACTGCCGACCTGCGGCCTGGCGATGGCCGAGGCCGAGCGCTATCTGCCGGAACTGCTGGACAAGGTCGAAGCACTGCTGCAGACCCACGGCCTGCGCGACGCACCGATCCACCTGCGCATCAGCGGCTGCCCGAACGGCTGCTCGCGCCCGTACCTGGGCGAGATCGCGCTGGTCGGCAAGGCGCCCGGACGCTACAACCTGCTGCTCGGTGCCGACCATCGCGGCCAGCGGCTCAACACCCTGTATCGCGAAAACATCGACGAAGCCGCGATCCTCGCTGCGCTGGATCCGCTGCTGGCCCGTTATGCCAGCGAGCGCGCATCCGGCGAAGGCTTCGGCGATTTCCTGCTCCGGATCGACATGGTCCGTGCGGCGCCACCGCTGTCCAAACGCAGCATTCCCTTGCAGGTGCAACCGTGAACCCGCCGCCCGATCCGGTCACTGCCGCCGAATCGCCGCGGGCGTTGGCCGAGCTCAATCGCTGGCTGGGTGCACGCAGCGCCGAGCAGCGCGTGGCCTGGGCGCTGGACACGCTGACCGGCGCACATGCGCTGTCGTCCAGCTTCGGCGCGCAGGCAGCGGTGTCGCTGCACCTGGTCACGCGGCAACGCGCCGATATCCCGGTGATCCTGATCGACACCGGCTATCTTTTTCCCGAGACCTACCGTTTCATCGACCACCTGAGCGAGCGGCTGGCGCTCAACCTGCAGGTGTTCCGCCCGCAACTGGGCATCGCCTGGATGGAGGCGCGCAACGGCCGGCTGTGGGAACAGGGCGTGGACGGCATCGAACACTACAACCGGGTGCGCAAGATCGAGCCGATGCAGCGCGCGCTGCGCGAGCTCGGCGTGGGCACCTGGATCGCCGGCATCCGCCGCAGCCAAGCGGCCAGCCGCGCAAGCATCGACTTCCTGGAACTACGCGACGGGCGCTGGAAGCTGCATCCGCTGGCCGACTGGGGCGACCGCGACATCGGCCGCTACCTGGCGCGGCACGAGCTGCCGTACCACCCGTTGTGGGAACAGGGCTACCTCTCGATCGGCGACGTCCACACCACCCGGCAATGGCAGCCGGGCATGCGCGCCGAGGACACCCGCTTCTTCGGGCTCCGGCGCGAATGCGGGTTGCATGGGGGCGAGGGAGAAGGGCTGAGGGCCGAGGGCTGAGGGAGGGCGTGCGCCGCCCTCGTCAGACCGTGATCGTCTGGCTCAATTCGACCCAGCTCGGCGGCGTCGGCCATTGCGGTTCGAGGTGGCCCTGCAACGCACGGCGCAGGTCGTGGCGGTCGAGCTGCGGGGCGAGGTCGTACAGCAGTTCCAGCACATAGCTGCGCAGCACCCGTTTGCGCGGCAGCACCGCCCAGGCGATGCACTCGGGAATCTGCGCAGGCGCCGGCAATGCCACCAGATCGGCGTCGTCGCGTGCACTGACCGCCATCTCCGCGAGCAGGCCGACACCGAGGCCGGCGCGCACGTAGGTCTTGATCAGGTCGGCGTCGCGCGCGGTGACCGCGATCTGCGGGGTCAGCCCGGCCTGCGCGAACGCCTGCTGCAGGGACGATTCTGGCCGGGTCGAGGATTCGTAGCTGACCAGCGGCGTGGCCGCCAGTTGCGCCAGCGTCGGCGCGGTGGCGGCCCTGGCCAGCGCATGCGCGTGCGGCGCCACCACCAGCCGCTGCCAGCGGAACAGCGGCACCGCCAGCCCACCCGCGGGCGCGGGCCCGACGCTGCTGATCACCGCCAGGTCGGCCTCGCCGCGCGCCAGCAGCGGCAGCGCCTCGCCTTCGCCGCCCGGACGCAGGTGCAGGCTGACCAGCGGATAGCGCCGTGTCAGCCGCGCGATCGCGGCCGGCAGCACATGCCGGGCCTGGGTGTGGGTGGTGGCGATGGTCAGCTGGCCACTGTCCTGGTCACGCTCGTTGGCGGCGTAGGCGCGGATGTTGCCGGCCTCGGCCAGCATCCGGCGCGCATGCTGCAGCACCTGTTCGCCGGAATCGGTCAGCGCGTCGAGGCTGCGACCCTTGCGCACGAACAGCTGGAAGCCGAGCTCGTCCTCCAGCTGCTTGAGCTGCTTGGACAATCCAGGCTGGGTGGCATGCACGCGCTCGGCGGCGAGGGTGATGTTGAGGCCGGAGTCGGCAATGGCGATGAAATAGCGGAGCTGGGTCAGGGTCATCTGGGTCGTCCCGAAGGTGGTCGCAGGCGCGCGGCGCGGGTGAACGCGTGCGGGCGACAACACATCGGGACGGTACGCAGGGACATGAGGCTCGGCGGACTATGCTCGGCGACCGGCATGGCCGCAGGTCCACGGTAGCCGAGCGCACAGGCCGGCGTCCAGCGCCGCTCATTCCGCTAAGGCATATGCGGCGCCACGCTGGGTATTTCCAGCGCGCGCGGTGGCGACTTAGCGTCGGCAGACCCACTCATTGCGCCCGCCATGACCGCCGCTCTGCATCCGTTGTTCCTCGATCTGCGCGACCGCCGCGTACTGGTGGTCGGCGGCGGCGCGGTTGCGCTGCGCAAGGTCGAGGCGCTGCTCGGCAGCGGTGCGCGGATCGCGGTCGGCGCGCCGCAGCTGCACGCCGGCCTCGCGGCCCTGGCCGCGAGCGGACGCATTGCGCACCTGCCCGGCCGTTTCGCCGCCGACTGGCTCGACCAGCACTGGCTGGCGATCGCGGCCACCGACGATGCCGCCACCAACGCGCAGGTCGCGGCTTGCGCACGTGCGCGACGGATCTTCTGCAATGTGGTCGACGACGCCGGACTGTCGAGTTTCCATTCGCCGGCGCTGGTGCGGCGCGGGCCTTTGCAGATCGCGATCTCCAGCGGGGGCGGCGCGCCGATGCTGGCGCGGCACCTGCGCGAATGGCTGGAGGTCCAGCTGGACGACAGCTGGGGCGCACTGACGGTGCTGCTGGCCCGGCATCGGGCACGCATCCGCAGGCGTTTCCCGGACCTTGGCGAGCGCCGGCGCTGGTTCGCACGCCTGCTGCAGGGGCCGCTGCCGGCACGGTTGCGCCGGCAGGATCCGATCGCATCCGAACAGGCATTGCTGGCCGTGCTGGAAGCGGGCGGCGCGGACACACAACCCGGCTCGGTCGCGCTGGTCGGCGCCGGGCCCGGCGATCCGGGATTGCTCACGCTGCGCGCGCTGCGCCTGCTGAACGAGGCCGACGTGATCCTGCACGACCGCCTGGTCAGTGACGCGGTACTGGCGATGGCGCGGCGCGATGCCCACTACATCGGGGTCGGCAAGCAGGCCGGCGACCACCGCACCGCTCAGGATGGGATCCATGCATTGCTGCTGGAACATGCCAGCGCCGGCAAGCGCGTGGTGCGACTGAAAGGCGGCGATCCGTTCGTGTTCGGCCGCGGGGGCGAGGAACTGGAGTTCCTGCGCCGGCATGGCATCGCCTACGAGGTGGTGCCCGGGATCACCGCGGCATTGGCCTGCGCCGCGCATGCAGGCATTCCGCTGACCCATCGCGACCATGCGCAATCGGTGCGGCTGGTCACCGCCCATTGCGCGCAATCCGTCGACTCGCTGGACTGGGCCGCACTGGCGCAGGAGCGGCAGACGCTGGCGTTCTACATGGGCGTAGCCGGCCTTGAGACGATTCGCGGGCGCCTGCTCGGCCACGGCCGCGCCGGGACGACGCCGTTCGCGCTGGTCGAGAACGGCTCGCGCCCGCAGCAGCGGGTGATCACCGGCACGCTGGAGGAGTTGCCGGAGGCCGCTGCCAGGCACGCAGTGCGTTCTCCTGCACTACTGATCATTGGCGAAGTGGCTGCGCTGGCGGAAACCTTGCATTGGTACGGCATGCCGCCGCTGTCAGCCGGACCCGGGATCGACCCGCAAATCAAGGCAGCGTAATGAACGGTATCGTTACTTTCGCATTGCGGTTCGGGTGTAGAACTACGCGCCAATTCGACTTCACGGTGGCCATCCGGGAGCAGCCTCATCCCCGCACCGAATGATCAGCTGTTCCCTTCCCTTTCCCATTTGATTCCTGCCATGACCATCCACGACAGCATCCTCGACACCATCGGCCATACCCCAGTCGTGCGCCTGCACCGGATCGCGCCGGCCAACGTGACCGTGTATGCCAAGGTCGAGTCGTTCAATCCCGGCGGATCGGTCAAGGACCGGCTCGCGATCGCGATCATCCTCGACGCCGAAGCCAAGGGCCTGCTCAAACCCGGCGATACCGTGGTCGAGGCGACCTCCGGCAACACCGGGGTGGCGCTGGCGATGGTGTGCGCGGCGCGCGGCTACAAGTTCGTGGCGACGATGTCGGAAACGTTCTCGATCGAGCGCCGCAAGCTGATGCGCGCCTACGGCGCCAAGGTCATCCTGACCCCGGCCGCCGAGCGCGGCAGCGGCATGGTGCGGCGCGCGGAGGAACTGGCGAAGCAGCACGGCTGGTTCCTGGCGCGGCAGTTCGCCAATCCGGCCAACCCCGCCTACCACCGGCAGACCACCGCCGCGGAAATCCTGCGCGACTTCGCTGGCCGCCGGCTCGACCATTTCGTGACCGGCTGGGGCACCGGCGGCACCCTGACCGGCGTCGGCGAGGTGCTCAAGGTCGCGCGCCCGGAAGTCAAGGTCACCACCTGCGAACCGGCCGGCGCCGCACTGCTGACCGGCAACCAATTCGTGCCGCACAAGATCCAGGGCTGGACCCCGGATTTCATTCCCGAGGTGCTCAACCGCGATGCGGCCGACGACATCGTGCTGGTCGATGACCTGGTCGCGCGCGACACCGCGCGGCGGCTCGCCAGCGAGGAAGGCATCTTCGTCGGCATCTCGGCCGGTGCCACCGTGGCCGCGGCACTGCAAGTGGCGAAGTCGGCGAACGACGGCGACGTCATCCTCGCGATGCTGCCGGACACCGGCGAGCGCTACTTCTCCACGATCCTGTTCGAAGGCGTGGAGGAGGGCTCCGACGACGACTGGCTGGCGAGTCAGGCCGAGGTGGCGTAGTCGCAGGCGTCAGGCCGCCTTGGTCCACTCGCCGAGCGCGGCGCGGCCATTGTCGCGGGCACGCGAGAACACCGTCTCCTGCGCGCGGTCGAAATTGCCCTGCATGTCCTGCGCCCACAGCTTGAGCGCGGCCGACTGCATGGCGCGGCCGTAGGAGAACGACAAAGGCCACGGATTCGGACCCATCCGCACCATCGCATCCAGGTGCGCGGTCGCGTCCTCGTCGGACTGTCCGCCGGACAGGAAGACGATGCCGGGCAGGATCGCCGGCACCGTGGACTTCAGGCACATCAGCGTGGCTTCGGCGACTTCCTCCACGTCGGCGCGTTCGCCGGAGCTCGACCCGGGCAGCACCATTGACGCCTTGAGGATGGTGCCCTCCAGCATCACGCTGTGCTGGTAGAGCGCATCGAACAGCGAGCGCAGCGTGACTTCGGTGACCTCGTAACAGGTCTGGATGTCGTGGTCGCCGTCCATGATCACTTCCGGCTCGACCATCGGCACCAGGCCCTGCTCCTGGCACAGCGCGGCATAGCGGGCCAGTGCATGCGAATTGGCCTCGATGCAGGTACCCGACGGAATCTCCTCGCCGATGTTGATCACCGCGCGCCACTTGGCGAAGCGCGCGCCGAGCTGGTAGTACTCCTTGAGCCGCTCGCGCAGGCCATCCAGGCCTTCGGTGACGACTTCACCGGGGAAGCCTGCCAGCGGCTGCGTTCCACGGTCGACCTTGATGCCGGGAATGATGCCGGCCTCGGACATGACTTTCGCGAACGACACGCCAGCGCGGGTGGATTGCCGCAGTGTCTCGTCGAACAGGATCGCCCCGGAGATGTAGTCGCCCAGTTTCGGCGTGGTCAGCAGCATCTCGCGGTAGCCGCGGCGGTTGTCCTCGGAATCCTGCACACCGACGCCATCGAAGCGCTTTCTGATGGTCACGTTGGATTCGTCGATCGCGATGATGCCCTTGCCCGGCGCCACCATCGCCCGCGCGGTCTCGGCCAGCTGTTCGATGCTCATTCGGTATTCGCCTTGA
>Ga0136617_10005573_pt1 | contig 11265 bp, 6 predicted proteins | sample AntDrymUQ3222106_2_FD_129672 | JGI IMG/M metagenome (GOLD analysis project Ga0136617, IMG submission 129672) | Polar desert sand microbial communities from Dry Valleys, Antarctica - metaG UQ322 (21.06) | ecosystem: Environmental > Terrestrial > Soil > Desert | place: Antarctica: Dry Valley...
GGCCGCGCAGTCGGAGCGGTCCGCGAGCTCGTACAGCACCTGCAGCGACGCGTCGGTACCGCTCTCCTCGCCGTCGTGGACGTTGCTGGCCACCCACAGGATGGCGGGGCTACGCCGGGCAATGCGCGCCGCCCGGGCTGGGGATGTGGTCGGCGCGCGCAGCGCGCGGACGTCGTCGCGGATCGATGCCAGCCGAGAGCGGGTGACGTTGCGGGAGCGTCCGACAATCGCATACCGCAACGGCCGGCCCTGCTGGCTGTGGCCGGCGGTGCCCGTGATCACGCGAGTGCTGGCGTCATCGACGGCCTGCAGGTAGGCGTCGGACTCGGCGGTGGTGACGTCACGGCTGCCGAGCTCGACGCCGATCGCTTCCGAGGCGGTAGGGACCGTGGCGCGGAAGCGCGGCTCGGTGGTGAACGGATGGCAGGGCCGCGCCTGAGCCGCGACGGGTCGCGGCAGGCAACAGCGCGGCGGATAACGCCAGCGCGGTGAGCAGGGAAAGCAGGAGGCGAGGTCGCATGCGGGCTCCGAACCGGTGACACCGCCGGTAGCGGGGGCGGGGGGATGGGTGATGGGGTCCCCCATCCAAGCAGGCGATCGCCCCTTGCCTACCCCTATGCCCGCGTTTTCCCAGCCGCTGACGGCGTGCGAGGCACGAGCCACAGCGTGGCCAGCGGCGGCAGCGTCACCTGCGCAGAGGCTGGCATGGCGTGCCATGCCACCTCGTGGGCGGCGACCGACCCGAGGTTGCCGACACCCGAGCCGCCGTAGACTTCGGCGTCGGTGTTGAGCGCCTCGTCGTAGATGCCCGCCCTCGGCATGCCGATGCGCAAGGTGCGGGGCAGCGGCGACAGGTTGCAGGCGCACACCAGCGGGGTCCCGTCCATGCTCCGTCGAACGAATGCCAGCACGTTCGCGTCGGCGTTGTTGGCGTCGATCCATTCGAAGCCCGACGGCTCGTCGTCGCGCTGCCACAACGCGGGGCGGGCTCGGTAGACGGCGTTGAGGTCACCGACCAGGCGTTGCAGACCGGCGTGGTCACCTTCGCCCAGCAGGTGCCAGTCCAGCTCGCGGACCTCCGACCACTCGCGCCACTGGCCGAACTCGCCGCCCATGAACAGCAGCTGCTTGCCGGGATGCGCCCACATCCAGCCGTACAGCGCCCGCAGGTTGGCGAACTTCTGCCAGCGGTCACCGGCCATCTTGTCCAGCAGGCTGCGCTTGCCGTGCACGACCTCGTCGTGCGACAGCGGCAGGACGTAGTTCTCGCTCCAGGCGTACATCAGGCCGAAGGTCAGCTCATTGTGGTGGAAGCGGCGGTGGACGGGGTCGTGGGAGAAGTACGACAGCGTGTCGTGCATCCAACCCATGTTCCACTTGAAGCCAAACCCGAGGCCACCCAGGTATGCAGGACGGGACACACCGGGCCAGGCCGTGGACTCCTCGGCGATGGTGACCACGTCAGGGTTGCGCCCGTAGACCACGGCGTTGAGCTGGGACAGGAAACGGACCGCCTCCAGGTTCTCGCGCCCACCATGCTCGTTTGGCAGCCACTCGCCTTGCTCGCGCGAGTAGTCCAGGTACAGCATCGAGGCGACGGCGTCCACGCGCAGCCCGTCGACGTGCAGCTCTTCCAGCCAGAACAACGCGTTGGCGATCAGAAAGTTGCGGACCTCGTTGCGCCCGAAGTTGAACACCAGGGTGCCCCAGTCGGGCTGCTCGCCGCGGCGGGGATCGGCGTGCTCGTACAGCGCCGTCCCGTCGAAGCGGGCCAGCGCCCATTCGTCTTTGGGGAAGTGCGCCGGGACCCAGTCAACGAGGACCCCGATGCCACGCTGGTGCAGGTGGTCGACGAAGTAGCGGAAGTCGTCGGGGTCGCCGAAGCGCGCTGAGGGCGCGAAGTAGCCCGTGACCTGATAGCCCCAGGAGCCACCGTAGGGGTGCTCGGCGGGTGGCAGCAGCTCGACGTGGGTGAAGCCGAGGTCGCTGACGTGCTCGGCCAGCTGGTGCGCCAGCTCGCGGTAGCCCAACGGCGCCCCGAGAGGAACCGTTCCAGGCTTGTCGGGGCCGTGATGGTGCCGCCAGGACCCCAGGTGCACCTCGTAGATCGACATCGGCTCGCGCAGCGGCATCGTGTTGCGGCGTTCGGCGAGCCAGCGCTCGTCCTGCCACTGGTGGTGGGATTGGTGCACCCGGCTGGAGGTGCCGGGAGGCACCTCCGTGGCGAAGGCGTAGGGGTCGGCCCGGGCGGCCAGCGTTCCCTGCGCGGTGACGACCTCGTACTTGTAGTACGCACCCGAGTCGACTCCGGGCACGAACAGCTCCCAGATCCCCGAGCCGTCGATCATGCTCATGGGGTGCAGGCGGCCGTCCCAGGAGTTGAAGTCGCCGACGACCCGCACGCTGCGGGCGTTGGGCGCCCACACCGCGAAGCTGGCGCCGGGGATGCCGTCGCTGACGGTGACGTGCGCGCCCATCCGCCGCCACAGCTCCTCGTGGCTGCCCTCGCCGACCAGGTGCAGATCGATGTCGCCGAACACCGATTGGCAGGCATAGGGGTCACGCAGCTCGAAGGTGTTGCCGTCGGCGTAGGTGACTGCCAGCCGATAGTCCCTGGCCGTGACCGGCGCGTCGAGGTAGGCCTCGAACAGCCCGGCGTCGTGCGTGCGCTGGGCCTGGATGGATTCGCCGCCGGCGAGCAGCACCCGCACGTCGCTGGCGTCGGGACGCCAGGCGCGAACGACGCTGCCGCTGCCGGCGGGATGGCTGCCCAGCAGGCGGTGCGGTCGGCGGTGCTCGCCGCCTACGAGGGCCGCGACCTCGGCAGCCGGCGCTTTCCAGGACACCGTTGACGGATGCGCCGGTTCGCCCTGCGACGACGACGGTGCGCGAGCCAAGACTGCTCCTCGAGTTTCGCCGTGCGGTTGTCCAGCGACCTACCCGCTGGACCTGGGATCAAGCAGCCGCCTGCCGGCACTGCGGGCGCTCGCCAGCGGTCCCGCCGCGTCACGAGCGCGCTCGCGGTCGACGGCCGGCACGGCCTCGCCGGCGATCAGCCCGACGCTACGGGCGTGCCGTGCCGCCGCCGAGGTGTCCGCCACGGCCAGGAACGGCACCCCGGCCGCCTGTACCTTCGCGGCGATCGAGGCGACTTCTTCGTCGCGCGACGTGACGGTCACGTCGCGGATATAGATGGCTCGCACCCGGCCGGGGAAGTCGGTGACCACCTGGGCGTACACCTCGGGATCGTGCTGCCCGCTGTCACCGATCAGCACCGCGTCCAGGGCTCGGTAGGTGGTCAGGATCGCGCGGATGTGTGACAGCTTGTGCTCGAGGTGACCGCCGGTCGGCCGGGTGTCGGCGTCCAGACCCCAGGCGCGCAGCAGCAACGGTCCCTCCAGGATCCCGTTGAGCCGCAAAAAGTCCGTGAGCAGGTCGTACAGGTTCCACGGGCTGGACGACACGTAGAAGACGGGGTTGGCGCGCTGCCCGTCGCGGCCGGCGTGCAGCGCCGCGTAGAAGGCGGAGACGCCCTGGAACGGGGAGCGGGTGCGCGCGTTGTGCAAGAACGCCAGGCGCGCGGCCAGCAGCAGGTTGGTCACCCCCGAGCGCAGGACGGTGTCATCGAGGTCGCTGATGACGACCACCTCCGCGCTGGCCGGCGGGACCAGCACCCTGGCGCGCGCAGGTGCCGCGCGCCGTGCCGCCGGCCCGCAGAGCTCGACCTCGACGTCGTGCCATCCGGTCGCCGGCAGCGGCGCAGGCGGGATCAGGTCGAGCCGGAAGTAGCCTTCCGGATCCGTCGTGGCGGTCGCGGTGGCGCCGGTGAGCCGGGCGACGACCTCGGCGTCGGGGATTGGTGCGGCGGTGAAGCGGCGCAGCGAGTTGCCCAGGTTGCGCCAGACGCTGTCGTGATCCGTGGCCGGCGTCAGCCCGGAGCGCTCCAGCACCCGCCCCTTCAAGCCGACGGCAGCGGCCGTGCCGTAGCCGCGGTAGGCCACCACCGCCAGCGGGCCGAGCCGGCCGCCGGCACGTCGGGCGGCCAGCAGCAACGCCCCGAGACGCTGGTGGAGCACGCCGCCGGCGCGCAGCAGTACGGGAGTGATGACATCGAGCACGGCGTCAGCCGCTGGGGGAGATAGGCCCGCCGAAGTGCCGGCGGTCGGATGAGATGGGCCCGCCGAGGTGCCGGCGGTCGGATGAGATAGGCCCGCCGAGGTGCCGGCGGTCGAGCACCCGGAGGATGCCACCGACGGGGATGGCCGCCCAGGCGGGACGGTTGCCCAGCTCGTAGCCGAGCTCGTACACCGCCTTGTCCAGCTCGAAAGCATCCAGTTGGGTGGTCACCAGGTCGGGATCGGACGGCAGCAGGCCATGGTCGGCGGCGGTGATCAGGTAGGCGTCGAGGAACCGGCGGCGGGCGTCGTCGCGCCATGCGGCCGCGGCCTCGCCGACAGCGCTCAGATCTCCTCCGGAACCAGCAGCCGCGGCGTAGTCGAAGGAGCGCAGCATCCCGGCCACGTCGCGCAACGGCGGGTGCAGCGCGCGGCGCTCGGCGAGGCTGCGCGCGGGTTCGCCCTCAAAGTCCAGCAGCTGCCAGCGGTCGTGGCGATCGAGCAGCACCTGGCCGAGGTGCAGGTCGCCGTGGGTACGGGTCAGCATGCCGTCACCGCCGCCGTGGGCCAGCCGGGTCAGCCGCTCGAGCAGCTCGTCGCGCCGTTGCAGCACGGCAGCGGCGGTTCCCGCGGCATGGGCGCTCGCGGTGGCCAAAACCCGTTCGACCTGCTGGCGCATGTCGGCGACCCACCGCGCAGCGTCACCCGGCGACGCCGGTCGACTGCCCAACGTGTCGCGCAGCGCCGCGTGCATGTCGGCCACGGCGGCACCGAGCGCGCCGAGACGCTCCAGCAGCCAGCTGTCAGCCATCGCACAGGCGACGGGGGACTCGACCAGGCGGGCCACGTCGTCGGTGGCCAGCCGCCAGGCGTCGCGGCCGCCGGCCACGAACTCGGCGAGCACCGCCAGATCCGTCGTGCCGTCGGCGTCGTCGAGCAGCAGGGCGCCGAGCTGGCGCGGAGCGTTGGGAAAGCCTTGCCAGGTCAGCGCGCGGGTGATCTCCACCTCGGGGTTCTGGCCGGGCTCGAGGCGCCGGAAGAGCTTGACGATCGCGCGCTGGCCGAAGACCACCGAGGTGTTGGACTGCTCACCGCGCAACACCTCGGGTTGCGGTAGATCGAGCGCTTCGTCCCCAGCGCCAGGGCGGCCGCTGACCCGCCCGCCCAAGCCGGTCAGCCGGGCGGTCTGGTCGCAGGCCAGCGACGCCAGCAGACGGGCGGCGTCCGGGTCGGTGGTGGCGTCCACCAGGTCCAGCCCGGCGACGGCCCCGACCGGGGAAGCCTGCGCGCTGCACGCAGCGGCTGCGGCCAGGGGGACCTGATAGCGCTCGCGGTGCCCGTCGTCGAACTCGACGTCGACCAGCGCGTCCAGCACCACCGTGTCGTCGCCGTGGAGCAGGATCTCGTCGTGGACCGACACGGTCGCGACGCTGCGGGCCTTGCCGGCGAACCAGCGCTGTCGCGGCAGCCACGGCAGTAGCATCGCGGCGACCGCTCCGTGCTGCGCCGGCCCGGCGAGGTCGGCCAGCGCCGTCATCCCGTGTGGTCCTCGCTGATCTCGAACCAGTAGAAGCCGTGGGGTCCGAGGGTCAAAAAGTAGGGCAGATCCCCGATCCGCGGGAACGTCGTGCCGCCGAGCAACTCCGTGGGCACGCAGCCGTTGTAGCGGGACAGATCCAGCTCCACCGGCTGGGCGGACGCGCCAAGGTTGGCCACCACCAGGATGGGGTTGATCTCGCCTCGCAGGAACGCCAGTACTTTGCTGTTGGAGGTGCCTAGCGCCGTGAAGGGGCCGATGCCGAATATGGGGTGTTGCTTGCGCACGTTGATCATGTTGCGCACCCAGTGCAGCATCGAGTGCGGATGGCGCTGCTGCGCCTCGACGTTGGTCGACTGGTAGCCGTAGACGGGGTCCATGATCGGCGGCGCGTACAGCTGGGCAAAGTCGGCGCGCGAGAAGCCGGCGTTGCGGTCGATCGACCATTGCATCGGCGTGCGCACCCCGTCGCGGTCACCCAGGTAAATGTTGTCGCCCATGCCGATCTCGTCGCCGTAGTACATGATCGGGCTGCCGGGCAGGCTGAACAGCAGGGCGTGGAACAGCTCGATGGAACGGCGGTCGTTGTCCAGCAGCGGAGCCAGCCGCCGGCGGATGCCAACGTTCATCTTCATGCGAGGGTCGCGTGCGTACTCCTTGTACATGTAGTCGCGTTCCTCGTCGGTGACCATCTCCAGCGTGAGCTCGTCGTGGTTGCGCAGGAAGATGCCCCACTGGCAGTTGTCGGGGATCTGCGGCGTCGAGCTCATGATCTCGACGATCGGCTTCGCCTCCTCGCGGCGCAGGCCCATGAACATGCGCGGCATCACCGGGAAGTGGAAGGCCATCTGGCACTCGTCGCCGTCGCCGAAGTAGTCGCGGACATCCTCGGGCCACTGGTTGGCCTCGGCGAGCAGCACCTTGTTGGTGAACTCGTCGTCGACGACCTTGCGGATCTGCTTGAGGTAGTTGTGGGTCTCCGGCAGGTTTTCGCAGTTGGTGCCCTCCCGTTCGAACAGGTATGGCACGGCGTCCAGGCGCAAGCCGTCCAGCCCAATGCCCAACCAGAAGCGGACGATGTCCAACATCGCCTCGCGCACCTCGGGGTTGGCGAAGTTCAGGTCAGGCTGGTAGCCGAAGAACCGGTGCCAGTAATACGCCCCCGCCTCGGGGTCGTGGGTCCAGTTGGAGATCTCGTTGTCGACGAAGATCACCCTGGCGTCGGGGTACAGCTCGTCGGTGTCGGACCACACGTACCAGTCACGCTTGGGCGATTCGGGCCGGCGAGCCTCCTGAAACCAGGGGTGCTGGTCAGAGGTGTGGTTCATGACCATGTCGGCGATGACCCGCATCCCGCGCGTGTGGGCCTGCTCGATCAGCTCGGCGACATCGTCGACGGTGCCGTACTCCGGCAGCACCGTCATGTAGTCGCTGATGTCGTAGCCGCCGTCGCGCAACGGCGACGAGAAGAACGGCAGCAGCCAGATGCAGTCGATGCCGAGCCACTCCAGGTAGTCCAGACGCTCAGTCAGCCCACGGATGTCACCCGTCCCGTCGTTCGTCGCGTCGTAGAAACCGCGGATGACCACTTCGTAGAAGATGGCCGATTTGAACCACAGCGGGTCGTTGGAAAGGGCCACTGGTTGCCTTCGATAGCTCAAGGTCTACAACGCGCGAAGCCGCAGCACGTGGGCCGGCTCCACGTGGGGATCGAGTCGGACGAAGTTGCCCGGTCCATGCCAGACGTACGTGGTGTCGGTCAGCAGGTCATGCGCTTCATAAGGGGCACCCGACCCGCCCGTACCCGACCCTCCCGCGTGCTCCAGTCCGAGCTGCCACAGGTCCAGCCAGGTCGTGGCCTCCTGGGTGTGGTGCGGGTCGAGGTTGACCACGGCAAGGACGGGGTCGGTGCGGCCGGTCGACACCTTGGAGAAGGCGATGACCTGCTCGTTGTCGACTTGATGGAACCACAAGTTGGTCAGCCGCCGGAAACCGGGGTGGAGCCGGCGGACGGCGTTGACGCGCGTGATGTACGGCGCGAGCGAACCGGCGACGTCCCAGTTGCGGGGGCGGTACTGGTACTTCTCGGAGTCCAGGTACTCCTCGCTGCCCTCGCGGACCGCTACGTGCTCGAACAGCTCATAGCCAGAATAGATGCCATAGGCGGGTGACAGCAGGGCCGCCAGCACCAGCCGGATCTTGAAGGCGGCTGGCCCGCCGGTCTGCAGGTACTCGGTGAGGATGTCGGGCGTGTTGGGCCAGAAGTTCGGCCGGTAGTAGCTGGCCATGTCGTTGTGGGCCAGCTCCTTGAGATAGGACTCCAGCTCCGCCTTGGTGTTGCGCCAGGCGAAGTAGGTGTAGCTCTGGCTGAAGCCCACCTTGCCCAGGGTGGCCATCATCTTCGGGCGGGTGAACGCCTCGGCGAGGAACAGCACGTCGGGGTGCTCGGCATGCACGGCGTCGATCAGCCATTCCCAGAACGGGACGGCTTTGGTGTGCGGGTTGTCGACGCGGAAGATTTTGACACCGTGGCCGATCCAGTAGTCGAGGACGCCCTTGAGCTCGGCCTTGAGGCCGTCCAAGTCTGCGGTGTCGAAGTCGATCGGGTAGATGTCCTGGTACTGCTTGGGCGGGTTCTCCGCGTACCGGATAGTGCCGTCGGGGCGGTGGTCGAACCACTCGGGATGTTCGGTGACCCAGGGGTGGTCGGGGGAGCATTGGATCGCAAAGTCCAGCGCCACCTCGAGGTCGTGCAGCCCGGCCTCGCGGACGAAGTCGTCGAAGTCGCCGATGGTTCCCAGGTCGGGGTGGACGGCGGTGTGCCCGCCCTCCTCCGAGCCGATGGCCCATGGCACCCCGGGGTCGGCGTCGGACGGCGTGAGGCTGTTGTTGGGACCTTTGCGGAAGGCCCGGCCGATCGGGTGGATTGGCGGGAGGTACACGACATCGAAGCCCATGTCGGCGATCGCGGGGAGCCGCTTGGCGACCTCGGAGAAGGTGCCGCTCGTTGTCTTGGTCGCGCCTTCCGAGCGTGGGAACAGCTCGTACCAGGCCGAGAAGCGGGCGGCCTCACGGTCCACCCACAGTGGCAGCTCGGGTTTGCTGATGGTGGCGTCGAGGCGTTCGGGATGGCGTTGGAGGAGGGCCAGCAGGTCCGGCTGTGAGGCGGCGGTCACCCGGTCGCCGAGCGGGGCGTCGGAGCGCAGCATCGCCGCCGTCTCGACCAGCACCTGTCTGGCCGCCTTGGGCGCCTCGCGGCGCTCCAGCAGGAGTGCGCCCTCCTCGCAGTCGGTGTCCAGGTCGGTGCGTCCCCCCGCGTGCCGCTTGACCAGCCCGTCCAGCCATGCGGCGTAGTGGTCGCTCCAGCCGACGACCTGGTAGTGCCACGCGCCGAGACGGTCGACCGCGAAGGCGCCGTGGTACCGATCGTTGACATCGGCGTGCATCGGGGCTTCACGCCAGCCGCTGTCGCCGGGCCCGCGGTAGCGGATGGCTGCCGCCACCTTGTCGTGACCCTCGCGGAAGATGTCTGCGCCAACGACGACCTCGTCGCCCTCGATGGCTTTCGCGGCGTAGCGGCCGCAGTCCACGGCAGGGGTGATGTCCTGAACCTGGACGCGTCCTTTCAACAGCCTCTCCTTGTGGCCGAGTGCTTCTGATGGTCCTTCCCGGTCAATCGGCACTGAATTATGCGCCCTACACTCCACAGGCGATCGTGATTCGTCCTGGTCATCCGGCCGTCTGGCCGTAGCGTCGACCGATGACCGCAGGAGGCATGCCATGGCGTCGCCCGTGCAGACCGGCCTCACCTACGACGATCTCGCGTCCTTCCCCGATGACAATCTGCGCCGCGAGCTCATCGACGGCGAGCTCATCGTGACGCCGGCGCCGCGCGTGCGCCATCAGGACGTGGTCGCGTGGCTGACCGCTGAACTGGTGGCCTACGCCCGCGAGCACGGCGGCAAGGCCTACCCCGCCCCACTGGACGTGTACCTGTCGGACCGCGACGTCGTCGAGCCCGATGTGTTGTACGTCCGGCCTGAGCATCGCTCGCGGCTGGAGGAGCGCTTCCTGCGCGGCGCGGCTGATCTCGTCGTGGAGGTCTCCTCATCATCGACCCGCCACCTGGAGCTGGTGCGCAAGCGCGCCCTGTACGAGCGCTTCGGTGTGCCCGAGTACTGGTACGTCGACCTGGACGCCGAGCGCGTCGAGGTCCACCGCCTGACCGACGCCCGCTACGGCGCGCCCACGCTGCTCCGCGCCGGCGACGAGCTGACCTCACCGGTGCTGCCGGGTCTCGCCCTGAACGTCGGCGAGCTGCTCTGCCCGGTCGAGCCTGGCGGGGGTTGACCGTGGTGTTCTGTCCGTCCGGCAAATGCTGCGCCCGGGCGGTCTGCCGAGGCTGATTGTGGCCCACCCGTCGGGCGGGTTGCCCTCGTTCCCGTGGGCTGGCCGCCCTCGGGGTCCCCCATCAACGTGTCGGCATCCGATCATCGGAGTCGTATTGGGGCGGTCAAGGCGCCGACGGAGCTCGTGGGCCAACTGCGCGCATGCCGGTACCCCCGACCGATGTGGTCGGGTAGCGGGTCACGGGCTATGTCGGTGGTCGGGAGGACCGGCTGAATCGGGCCGGTCGGGTGGATGGGCGCTGTAGTGGCCGTCGGGTTGTCGGGTGATGGTCCAGTTGTTGTGGTGGACGTTGTGGTGGCACGACCAGCACAGGAGACAAAGGTTGTGCAGGTCTGTGGCGCCGTGGTGGCGCCACCAGGTGATGTGGTGGATTTGGCAGCGGACGGCGGGGGCGGCGCAGCCGATGCAGGTGCGGTCGCGGGCGATGACGGCTTTGCGTTGCGCCGCGGTGGGCACGCGGCGGCTGCGGCCGACGTCGAGGATCTCGCCGTTGCGGCCGACGGCGATGGGGGTGATGTCGGCGTCGCAGCAGACCTGGCGGGCGGTGTCAGCCGCGATCGGCCCGACACCGTCGAGCAGCGACGGCTCAGCGTCCGACACGCCGTGCAGGTCGTCGGGGGTGGTGATCAGCAGCACATGCGGGCGCGCGACCGCGCTTTGGGGCAGGTCGCCGTTGTTCAACGCCATCTCGGCCAGCGCGACGAGGGCGTCGGCGAGGCGCTGCCCGGCGGTGCGGGGGTCGTCGGCTTTGGACGGGCGCGCCACGGGTTCGAGGGCGGCGCGGACGGTGGCGCCGCTGACGGCGTCGAGGCGTGCTTCCAGGCGCAGCATCCCGTCACCGTCGGCGGGGTCGGTGCCCAGCCAGGCGTGGCGGCGGGCGAACGCGCGGCGTTGCCTGTCACCCAACACCCGGTGGTCGTTGCGAGCCTGCCAGTCGTCCAACCGGCGGCGCAACCGGCCGCGATCCTCGCCGCCGGCGTGCTCGGCGACCAGCGCGTCCAGCGCGGCACGGGCAGCCTCGGCGGCCTCGGCAGCCGCCGCCGCGTCGGCCGGTTCGCCTGCCTCGGCGTCGGCCGCCTCGGCGCTGCGGTGCAGGTCGTCCAACGCTCGTGCCGCGACCGCCGCCTGCCCGACACCGATGTGGCCGTCGGCCAGCTTGGCAGCGGTGGCCGGCAGCTCGGCGAGTGCGGCCGCCGTGGCCGA
>Ga0136617_10005575_pt1 | contig 11258 bp, 9 predicted proteins | sample AntDrymUQ3222106_2_FD_129672 | JGI IMG/M metagenome (GOLD analysis project Ga0136617, IMG submission 129672) | Polar desert sand microbial communities from Dry Valleys, Antarctica - metaG UQ322 (21.06) | ecosystem: Environmental > Terrestrial > Soil > Desert | place: Antarctica: Dry Valley...
CGGCTGGGTCCCGGACGGGACCGGCGGCTACCGCGGCCAGATGGCCGTTCTGGTGAAGCCGAACGGGCTGCTCGGGACCGCCTACATGGCCGCGATCATGCCCTTCCGGCACCTGATCGTCTACCCGCCGCTGATGCGAGAGATCGGGCGGGATTGGCGGGCGAGCGCCGGCGATACGACACCGGCGCACGCTTAGATCGAGATGCGAGGTCAGTCGGGCAACTGCGCGAGCACGGCGGCTCGTCCCAGTTTGCTCCTCGCCGCCGGGCGCACCCTCCGCTCGGCGGGCAACGGCGTGGCCGGCGCGCTGCCGGCGGACGATGTGGGGGCGCCGTACGACCGCAAGGCGGCGGTCTACGACCGCGTCGTGGACGCCCGCGCCTACACCCGAGTCGTGTGGGGCACGAGCATCGCGGCCTATCGCGAATCTGCGTCGAGGCGCTCGCCAGCGGTACGGGCCCGATGCTCGACGCCGAATGTGGGAGCGCCGTGTTCACCGCCGGCGTCTACCGCGGGGCCTCGCGGCCTCTGGCGCTCGTCGACTGCTCGGTCGGAACGCTTGCCCGCGCGAGCGGCCGTCTTGAACGGGCTCCAGCGGCGCTCGTGCACGCCGACCCGAGTGACCTGCCCTTCGCGCCTGGAAGCGTCACGACCGTCGACTGCTTCACGACTCGAGGCCCGTGATGTGCGCTCGCCGCACTGTGGCGGCAGGTGGCACCCGGGGGCCGAATCCTCGCGTCGATGCTCATCACCGATCGCGCCCTCGGCGGCGCATACCTGCGCGTCCTGAGCGACCGGCCCGTCCGTCCCGGCCGGCCGGCAACACGTGACTCGCGCCGGCTCCACGATGCCGAGAGCTCACGATGGAGTTACGACAACGCCCGGCGTCGGGCTGGGAGGCGCTGCCTCGGGCACGAGACGATTCGCCCCGGTAGACGATCCTCTTAGCGGGAAGCGACGATCCGGACATGGCCCGCGCCACCACAACGCCGGCGCACGTCAGCGAGCACATCCAGGGTCCGGCGCATCAACGCGATGATCTCCTCCACGGTCGGCGGGTCGGCGGGATAGAGCCGCCCGCTGTTGCAGGGCGCGCGACGACCGGCGTGATAACCCGGCATCGTCGCGGGCGATCGCCGGCGACCGGCAGCATCGACCACAGCAAGACGGTCATCGGATCTCCTCCCGATTGCACAGCGGCGTTCGCCGCCCGCCACGTCATCGGCCTGAGCGGCCAGCTCGCGGAGCCCGCTGAGGCTCCCGCCGGCGGCCTCGACGCCGCGAGGCTCATCGACCGTGAGGCCGACGTGCCGCGCCTGATCGCGCGTCGGGATCGAGCACGAGATGCGTGAGCGCCACGCAGGGTGCCGCGCTGCCCTACATCCTCACCCTCTTCACCGCCGCGGCCTTCGCCGTGTTCGGTCTCTACGGGCTCTCGGGTGCGGGAGACGTGCGTCGCCTGCCAGTCCTGCAAGCCGGCCTGATAGCGATCGCAGCCATCTTCATCCTCCGCGGAACGCTCGTCGGAGGCATCGGCGCCGTGTACGAGGGCGACCGCACGCAGATTGCATTCGCCGCGATCGCGCTGCTCGTCGGCCTCTGCTAACTCCTACGGCGCGGTCGCCCACCGCAGCCCGGCGCGCGAGCCGGCCACGTCGCCCGTTGACGTCGCACTCGCCGCGTGATCGTCGCCGACCCGCACAAGCGGAAGCAGTTCACCGCCATCGTCGACGACGTCCTTCACGCGCTAAACATTCCGGCCTGACGCGCGACTGCCGCCGGCCGAGAGATTGGCCCCATATTGGCCCCACAGCGTCCCAGGAACGCCGCAAGCCCGCTCTGTGCGCGGGCTCGGGAAGATGGGCGATACTGGGCTCGAACCAGTGACCTCCGCCTTGTCGAGGCGGCGCTCTCCCAGCTGAGCTAATCGCCCTGGGAGTCGCAAGCGTAGCAACGCCACCCGGAAGTGTCAGAGCAGGGGGATCGGTAGCTTCGTTGCATCGGCAACTCGTTTGCGAGACACGTCGTGACCATCCACAGACCCTGATCCCGCGACTCAGGGTTCGGATCTGGGCAGGTCACCGGCCAGGACGCGACCGACGGAGTGCGGAACGCGCTGGAGATCGGCTACCGGCACATCGACACCGCACGGGCCGGCGAGAACGAGGCCGCGTTGGGCGCGCGATTGACCGCCGGCGGCCTCGACCGAACGAGATCTGGCTGACGATGAAGATCCGGAGGGCGGAGTTCGAGCCCGCCACGCTCAAGGCGGCCGCCGAGGACTCGCTGCACAAGCCCCAGACCGACGATCTCGACCTACTGCTCCTGCGCTGGCCCAACCCCGACGTTCCAGGCGGGCGGACCCTGCGGGCGATGCCGCGAGCTGCGGTAGGAGGGCACGATCCGGCATCCCGGCGCGTCGAACTTCCCGCCGGGATGCTCGAGCGGGCGCTCGACATCCTGCCCTGTTCGTCGACCAGATCGAGTACCCTCCACCCCGCCGTCCTAGGATGTCCTGGCTCTCGGCGCCGTGGCGGAGTGGCTACGCAGCGGCCTGCAAAGCCGTGTACACCAGTTCGATTCTGGTCGGCGCCTCTCGCCCCACCGAAGTCTAGTTCGGGTTGAACCGCGCGCGCCGCGGGCTAGGGTCGGTCACCGGCCTTCTGAACGTCCGTTCCCGAAGCCGCGGTGGGTTAGGGGCAGCTCGCGCATCGTCCGAGCCGCTGACCTGCCCCCGGCTCACCCGCACTCGGCACCCAGCCGGTGCGCGCACCGTCCGCCTAGCCCTCGTGGCCCGGGCTCACGAGCCCGGACTCGTAGGCGACCACGACGGCTTGGACGCGGTCGCGCAGGCCGAGCTTGGCGAGCACGCGGGCGACGTGTGTCTTGACCGTGGTGTCGCTGATGACGAGGGCGGCAGCGATCTCGGCGTTGGACATTCCGCGCGCCACGAGCTTGACCACCTCCAGCTCGCGCGGCGTCAGCTCGTCGAGGCCGGGAGGCGGGTCCCGGCGGGCCGCGCGTGTGCGCGCGAACTGCTCGATCAGCCGGCTCGTGACGGAGGGAGCGAGGAGCGCCTCCCCGCCGGCGACCACGCGGATGGCGGTCACCAGCTGCTCCGGCGGGCTGTCCTTGAGCAGGAACCCGCTGGCGCCGGCGCCGAGCGCGTCGTAGACGTACTCGTCGAGGTCGAACGTCGTCAGGATCAGCACGCGCGCGGTCGGCTCTGCCTCCGCGCGGGCGATCTGTCGGGTCGCGGCGATCCCGTCGAGCTCGGGCATCCGGATGTCCATGAGCACCACGTCGGGCCTCAGCCGCCGCGTGCCGTGCACGGCCTGCTCACCGTTGGCCGCTTCGCCGACGACGGTGATGTCGTCCTCGGCCTCGAGCACCATCCGGAAGCCGGCACGCACCAGCGCCTGGTCATCGGCGATCAGGACGCCGATGCTCACGGCGCGAGCAGGAGCGACGCACGTACGACGTAGCCGCCCTCCGAGCGATGCTCGGCGTGCAGGTTGCCGCCGTAGAGCGCGACGCGCTCGCGCATCCCCACGAGGCCCTGGCCGCCTGCGCTGGGGACCCCGTTCGGCGCCCGGCCGGGCGCGCCGTCGTTGGAGATCTCCAGCTCGAGCTCGCGACGGCCGTAGCGGACGGCGACGCGGGCGGGCACCGGTCCCGCGTGCTTGAGCGTGTTGGTCAGCGCCTCCTGGACGATCCAGGTACGCGGACAGGTCCACGCCAGGCGGCAGCGGCGCCGGCGCTCCCTCGGTGACCAACTCGACCTTCAGCCCGCTCTGGCGCGCCTGCTCGACCAGGGCGCCGAGACCGTCCATCCCGGGCTGCGGCGCCAGCGGCGCGTCGACACCGTGCCTGCGCAGCACGCCGAGCGAGCGGCGCATCTCGTCCAGCGTGGTGCGACCGGTGCGCTCGATCCTCTCCAGCGCCTCACGCGCGCGCTCGGGGTCGCGGTCGAGCATGCGCCGCGCGCCCTGTGCCTGCACCACCATGACACCGACGCTGTGCGCGACGACGTCGTGAAGCTCACGGGCGATGCGCGCCCGCTCCTCGCCCACGGCGACCCGCTCGCGCTGGCGCTGCTCGCGCTCCAGCAAGGTCAAGCGAAGCGAGCGCGAGCGACTGCTGCGGCCCGCGAGCCAGGGCGTGGCGACGATCAGGCCCGCGGAGAACAGGAAGCCCTGGAGGTCCGGCTCGGTGGCGATCACGGTGCTCCACAGCCCGGCGACGCCGAACACGGCGCCCGCCAGCGCCCGCCGGTCGGTGGCGTGCGCGCCGAGCGAGTAGAAGACGACCGCTCCAGCGACGAGCGGCGCGAACGGCGGCGGCTCGCCTGCGAAGAGCCCGCCGCCGAGGATCGCGTTCAGCGCGGCGGACGCGGCGAAGACGCAGGCGACCGTCAACGGCGCCCGCCGGCGCGCGGCGAGCGGCAGCGTCAACAGCAGCCCGCCGGCGGCGTCCACCAACCAGTCGCCGACGCGGTCGTCCAGCAGCAGCTGGAGCTCCAGCGCCGACGCCAGCGCGACCGCGAGCAGCCCGTCGAGCAACCGCGTGTCGCGCCGGCTCTTCATCCGACCGACGGTAGCGGCCCGCCGGCCGAGCGTCCTCGTCCGCTCGGGTGACCGCGAATCGTCCTCGGGGACGACGCGCCGCCCACGTTGATCGTCCCGCAGGCCACGCGCGATCGCCGGCGCGGCCGACGACGCGCCGGTCAGCGGACGCGATGGTCTCGGATCGAGCGCCGATGACTGCCACGACGAAGGAGATGAGCCATGACCACAGCGACCGCTTCCGGCGGTGACCGCATGACCGCCCCCGCGGCCCCAGCCCGTCCGCCCGCGGTGAGCCTGCGCGGGCTATCCAAGCGCTACGGCGCCCGAGCCGCCGTCGAGAGCCTGACGATCGACGTTCCGGCCGGGGTCGTCGCCGGGTTCGTCGGCCCCAACGGCGCCGGCAAGACGACGACGATGGCGATGCTGCTCGGCCTCGTGACGCCCACCGCGGGCACCGGGACGGTGCTCGGCGGGCCGCTCGGCGACCCCGCGTCCTACGTGGGGCGGCTCGGTGCCCTGATCGAGGGACCGGCGTTCTATCCGGGGCTGACCGGCGCGCAGAATCTCGCCGTGCTGGCGACGGCAGGCGGCCATGACCCAGCCCGGATCCCGGGCCTGCTCGAGCTGGTGGGGCTCGGGGCGCGGGCGGACGACCGCTTCCGCGGCTACTCGTTCGGAATGAAGCAGCGCCTGGGGATCGCCGCCGCGCTGCTCGGCGACCCGAAGCTGCTCATCCTCGACGAGCCGATCAACGGGCTCGATCCCGCAGGCGTGCACGAGATGCGGGGGCTGATCGGCCGGCTCGCGGGCGGCGAGCGCACCGTGCTCGTGTCCTCCCACGTCCTGGCGGAGCTCGAGCAGGTCTGCGACTGGCTGATCGTGATCGACGGCGGGCGGCTCGTCTTCCAGGGACCGGCCGCCGAGCTGCTGGACGGTGCGGGCGCGAACCTCGTCGTCGCTCCCGAGCACCCCGACGATCTCGACCGCCTCCGCGGCCTGGTCGCGGCCGCGGGCCATGACAGCCGGACAAGCGATGACCATCTAGAGGTCGCCGTGAAGGGCGACGACGCACGCGGCCTCGCGGCCGCCCTGAACCGCGCGGCGGGGACCGGCGGGATCGTCCTCGCCGAGCTGCGCCTCGCCCGCACCAGCCTCGAGGACCGCTACCTGACGATGATGAACGGAGCAGACCGATGACTAGCATGTTCAGAGCCGAGCTGCTCAAGCTGCGCCGGCGCCGCGTCGCGATCGCCGTGGCCGTCAGCGCCCTGGCGTTCGCCGCGATCGCCGCCGCCGCCGTGTTCCTGTCGGCGACGGACGCCGGCGGCCTGGAGCGCGAGGCGACCATCGAGTCCCTCGGTCAGGCAGGCGGCGCCACCGAGGCGTTCTCGATCGGGGCGTCGTTCGCCGGAATCCTGGTTCTCGTGCTGTTCATCGCCAACGTCGGGGGCGAGCTCTCGCAGGGGACCTTCCGCACGCTGCTCATGCGCCAGCCCCGGCGCGTCGGGCTGCTGGCGGGCAAGATGACCGCGCTGCTGGCGTTCGCGGCGGTCGTGCTGGCGCTCGCCGAGATCCTGACCGTTGCCGCGTCGACCGCGATCGCTCCCTCCCAGGGCGTCTCCACGGCGTCGTGGTTCGGGGCCGACGGCCTCGGCGCCGCCGCGGGCGACTACGCGACCGCCGTGCTCGGCATCGCCGCGTGGGCGTCGCTCGGCATGGCCCTCGCCGTCTTCGTGCGCTCGATCCCCATCGCGCTGGGCATCGGGATCGTGTGGTCAGGGCCCTTCGAGCACCTCCTGCAGGACGCATGGACCGCCGCGAACCAGTGGTTCCCCGGGCTGCTGCTGGAGGCCCTCGCCGCCGGCGGCACGGCCGAGGTTTCCTCCACCCGGGCGCTGGCGCTCGTCGCCCTCTACGTCACCGCGGCCGTGAGCGCCGCCGCGATCGTGTTCGCCCGCCGCGACATCACGGCCTGACGGCGCCATCGAGCGGGCCGGTCTTGTCGGGCGGGTCGGGACCGGCGACCATGGCACCATGAGCGGCGACGAGGGGCGTACGGCATTGGTGACCGGTGTAAGCCGCCGTCAGGGCATCGGCTTCGCGATCGCGCGGCGCCTGCTGCACGACGGTGCGCGAGTGTTCGCGCAGTCGTGGAGCGCGTACGACGCGAGTGAGCCCTGGGGCGCCGACCCGGCGGGGATCGCCGGTGTCCTCGACGCGCTGGGCGCCGACGAGCCGAGCCTGGCACACGCCGAGGTCGACCTCGAGCTCGCCGACGCGCCGCACCGACTCGTCGCAGCGGCGGTCGAGCGCTTCGGCCCGATCGACGCGCTGGTGGTCAACCACGCCCGCAGCTCAAACGGCGAGCTGCACCAGATCACCGCCGACGAGCTCGATCGGACGTGGGCGGTCAACGTGCGGGCCACGCTGCTGCTGGCGCAAGCGTTCAGCGCGCAGTGCCCGTCGGGTGGGCGGGTGGTGCTCTTCACCTCCGGCCAGCACCTGGGCCCGATGAGCCAGGAGATCCCGTACGCCACCACCAAGGGAGCGCTGCACCAGCTGACGCTCACGCTCGCCGACGCCCTGGCTGACCGGGAGATCACCGTCAACTGCGTCAACCCGGGGCCGACCGACACCGGGTGGGCGACCGACGAGCTCACCGCGCGCGTCGGCCGGGCGCTCCCACGAGGCCGCTGGAACACGCCCGACGAGGCCGCCGGTGTCGTGGCCATGCTGCTCGGGGCAGACGCTACGACCATCACCGGCCGCGTGATCGACGCCGAAGCCGGTTTCCGCCGCTGGCAGATGTAGCGCCTTGCCGGCCGACGCCTACAGGCCGATGGTATGTCGCCTCACGAAGCCGCGCCCGCTGCGCCGCTCCAGCCTCCAGCGCGGGCCGTCCTCGCCTCGACCGGAGGTGTCGAAGCGCAGGCCCGCGATCACGACGAATGCATGCCCGCCGTGGGCGAAGACGGTCATCCACTCCTCCTTGCCGCGATCGCCGAACGACATCAATCCGGTCGAGTCGCGCGCGACGTCGAGCACGCCGGCCGCGTGCAGCACGTAGGACACGGTGCCGGAGCAGTCATACCCGCTGTCGCGCCAGCGCCCATGGCCGCCACCCCACTTGTAGGGCTTGCGGGTGATGCGGTTGGCGGCCGCGATCGCCTTGACGACCGCGGTCGGGGCGCCGGCGGGCGCGACGGCAGTGTCGGCGGTCGGGCGCCATCGCGGCCCTGGTGAGCGGCGCCGCGACGGGCGGCGGCTCGACGCGGTTCAGCGGTATACGACGCGCTTCAACCGCGCAGAGGCGCGGAAGTTGCGCTCAAGCCTCGGGCGGGCCGCTCTCGAGGGCGGCGACCGGCGGCTCCCTGTGGGTATCGGCGAGCTCCCGCTGGACTTGAGCGGCCGCGTAGGCGGGATCCTCGTCGAGCGTCTCCTCGCGCAGCAGCGCCTCGGTGAGCGACTCGAGCTGGTCGCGATGGTCGGTCAGCAGCCGATGGACTTCGGCGTAGGACTCCTCCACGATCCGGCGCACCTCGTCGTCGACCAGCCGCTGGGTGGTCTCCGACCCGCCCTGGGAACCGGGCAGCAGCGGGCCGTCCTGGTCCTGCGGGAGCACCGCGATCGGCCCTACCGCCGAGCTCATGCCCCAGCGGCCGACCATCCCGCGGGCGATCTGGGTGAGCTGCTGGATGTCTGACTCCGCGCCCGTGGTGATCGTGCCGAACACGAGCTCCTCCGCCACGCGCCCCCCGAGCGCGACCTTGATCTTGGCCAGCAGCCAGGACTCCTCGTAGTTGGCGCGGTCGTCGTCGGGCGCCGCGAACGTGACGCCGAGCGCCTGGCCGCGCGGGATGATCGAGACCTTGCGCACCGGGTCGGCGCCCGGCGTGAGCATCCCCACCAGCGCGTGGCCGGCCTCGTGGTAGGCGACGCGCTTGCGGTCCTCGGGCGAGAGGACCGTGCCGCGCGGGGCACCGAGCACGATCTTCTCCAGCGCGTCGGTGAAGTCCGCCATCTCGACCTTCTCGTGATTGCGCCGGGCGGCCATCAGCGCCGCCTCGTTGGCGAGGTTCGCGAGGTCGGCGCCGACCATGCCCGGCGTCGTCGCCGCCAGCCGGTCGAGGTTGACGCCGTCGTCGAGCGGCAGCGAGCGCGTGTGGACGGCGAGGATGCTCGACCGCCCGTCGCGGTCGGGCGCGGGGACCGCGACGCGGCGGTCGAAGCGGCCGGGGCGCAGGAGCGCCGCGTCGAGGATCTCGGGCCGGTTGGTCGCGCCGAGCACGATCACCGCGACGTTGGACTCGAAGCCGTCCATCTCGGTCAGGATCTGGTTGAGCGTCTGCTCGCGCTCGTCGTTGCCGCCGCCGAAGCTCGAACCGGCGCTGCGCGAGCGGCCGATCGCGTCGAGCTCGTCGATGAAGATGATCGCCGGAGCGGCCTCCTTGGCCTGCTTGAAGAGGTCGCGCACGCGCGAGGCGCCGATGCCGACGATCGCCTCCACGAACTCCGACGCGGAGATGGAGAAGAACGGCGCGCCCGCCTCCCCCGCCACCGCGCGCGCCAGCAGCGTCTTGCCGGTGCCCGGGCGGCCCGAGAGCAGCACGCCCTTGGGGATCCGGCCGCCGAGCTTCTGGTAGCGCTCCGGGTTCTTCAGGAAGTCGACGATCTCCGACAGCTCGGACTTCGCCTCGTCGATGCCCGCGACGTCGGCGAACGTGATCGTCTGCTGCCCGCCCTCCGTGCGCCTCGCCTTGGAGCGCCCGAACGCGCCGACGGCGCCCATCGCGCCGCCACCCGCGCGGCGGGCGAAGAAGACGAACAGGCCGATCAGGAGCAGCACCGGGCCGAACCCGAGGATCAGGCTGGCGAGGAAGCCGCGGCTCTGGTTGATCGGCTCGGCGGCGATCTCGACCTCCTCCTCCTCCAACAGGGCGGAGAGCTCATCGGTGTTGGCGAACACCGGGATCTCGGTCGCGAACACCTTGGTGGGCTCGGCGTCGCGGTACTTCACGTCCTTCTTGAAGCGCCCGTCCACGGTGGCGCCCGTGGTGGAGATGCGCTCGACGTTGCCCGAGCGGACCTGCTCGAGGAACATCGGGCTGTACGGGATGCGGACGGGCTCGACGTTGCCGGGCGCGAACAGCGCGACGAAGACGTAGTTGGCGGCCAGCAGCGCGGTGATCACCACGAGGATCCGCATCCGCGGCGTCCTCGCCCACGGCCGCTTGTTGTCGCCGTCCTCCTTCGGAGGGAGCGGGGTGCGGGCCTGGCGCTCGTTCGGCTTCGGTGATTCCGCCACAGGAGAGGTGTAGCAGCGCGGGGTCGCTCGCCGGGTGCGGCGGGCTCTACTCCTCTGCGGCGGGCGGACGGCGGCGGGGCAGCCGCCGAGGCGTCCTGTGGGCGGGCGGCTCGTGCGCGAGCCGGATGTCGAAGCCCTTGAGCTCCGGCCGAGCGGCGAGATCGTCTACGTGCGGGAAGGCCTGCACCGGCGCGCCGTCCTTCCAGACGACGAAGTGCGGCTCGCCGCCGATGATCGTGTCCTCGGAGTAGCGCCCGCCCATCTGGCGCGCGAGCTTGAGCGCACGGTCGCGGTACACGCGCCGGTCGCGCCAGCCGCCGTAGCGCTGCTGGGCGAGCGGTGCCGCGTGGCGTGCGGCGGCGAGTGCCGCGGGGCCTGCGATCCTTCGCACCGCCTTGTTGCGCGCGGCCGCCCTGGCCGCTGCCGCGATCGTGCCCACCGTGCTCATCGCTCCATTGAAGCGCGTGCGTCTGGAGCGGGGCTATACTGCTGCCTCCGTGCGGCTGTAGCTCAGTTGGCTAGAGCGTCTGCTTGCCATGCAGAATCTGGCAGGCACGAAGTCGCCGCAAAGCGCGCTTTTGGGCTGATCTTCTCCCGGAAGTTTCTCCCGAACCGGCCGTTCATGCGCTTGGTTGACCGATCTGACCCGGGGGCGCATGAGGGGCGTGCCGGGCTACCGGCCTGGTGGATTCCCGCAAACTGCGCTAGCTTGCGGATGGCGCCCCACGCGGAGCAAGGTCCGAGACATTCCGGGCCGGCGGGGGTTCGAGAGACATGCAAGTGCCGCACCCCATCCCGGATCCGTTGGTCGACCGCGTCGCTCATCGATTGGCGGTGCTCGGGCAGCCCTCGCGGATCAGGATCATCGAGCGCCTGCACCTCGGGGGCGAGATGACGGTGCAGGCGCTCGCAGACGCGATCGGAGCTACGCAGCAGAACGTCTCGCGACACCTCGGCCTGCTGTACGAGTGCGGCATGGTCGGCCGACGCCAGGAGGGCCGGCTGGTCTGGTATCGCCTCGTCGACCAAACCGTGGTGTCGACCCTTGACGACATCGGCGGCCAGGTCGCTAACCAGCTGCGCCAAAGTCGATTCACTCGGAGCGACCGCGTCAGCGCAGGAATCTTCGCGTAGGCGTCAGCGGTTCAGCAGCGTCACGGTCTCGAACCTTCGGCCGCAGAAGCAACTGCGAGATCGAGCCGCGTAGCTTCGATGCCGAAGGGTGCGACGTGGACACGCGGGCGCAGTCGACGAACAGGCGTCCAGGACAGCCTGCTCAGGACGGGCCGGCCGCAACCGGCAGCGCCGGTGGGCGCAGGAACAGCGCTCTGCCTGGGCGCTCTCGCCGTCCAGATCTCCCTCCGAACTCTCTGGAGGTCCTGGAG
>Ga0136617_10005576_pt1 | contig 11257 bp, 10 predicted proteins | sample AntDrymUQ3222106_2_FD_129672 | JGI IMG/M metagenome (GOLD analysis project Ga0136617, IMG submission 129672) | Polar desert sand microbial communities from Dry Valleys, Antarctica - metaG UQ322 (21.06) | ecosystem: Environmental > Terrestrial > Soil > Desert | place: Antarctica: Dry Valley...
AAATGAAATTCAATTTTTCTACAAATTCTTAGGCGTTGCGGCTTTTATTTTCATCGGGCTTTCGACAATGCTTCCCTGCATTATAGAATTGCGCCGTTGCCCTGTTGAGCAGCCAAAAATTTTTAATTAATCAACGGAACTTTTTAAAATCTTCGACCTTTTGATTTCTACATAAAACTTTCCTGTTTGCACCTGCATCTTGCCCGAAACCTAACCATAAGATAAAGTAAAACCTAGTTGTCTGCGGCGGCATCAAAGCCTGCGACATTACTTTGCAGAGGAATTATAAAATGGATTTTACAACCAAAGAATTATTAAAGCGTTATGCAAAACTGGCAATCGGACAGCCGTTCGCGCCGATTTTATTAAATATTTTAGTGACGAGCGTTTGCGATATGCGCTGCACGCATTGTTTTTTCACGGAAGAACTCGACGACCGACCGCGCAAAAAGCTGCAAATGAAAACGGATGAGATCGAAAAAATCTCGGAAACGCTCGGCGGCAATTTAGGCGTTTTAATCTTGGCGGGCGGCGAGCCGTTCACGCGGAAGGATTTGCCGGAAATCTGCAACGCTTTTTATCGCAACAACAAACTGGATTCGGTTTATCTGATGTCGAATGGGCAAATCCATCCGCGTATTTTTCCCGATGTCACCAGAATTTTGCAGGAAAATCCGAATCTGAACGTCACGATTGCGCTCGGCATTGACGGAATGAAAGCGGCGCACGAAAAAATTCGCCGCAAAGAAGGCAGTTGGGACAAAGCGATTCACACGGCGCGGACTTTGAAGGAAATGAAAAAGGAATTTCCGAATCTCGACGTGCAGACCTGTACCTGCGTAATGGCTTCGAACGAAGACACTATTTTCGATTGGTATGATTTTCTGAAATATGATTTGAAACCGGATAAAGTCAATATCAATTACATTCGCCCGCCGTCCGCCGACCCGAACGAATTGAACTTTGACCACAAGCGTTACGCGCAGTTGTCGCAGATGATTCTGGATGACACGAAAAACGCAGCGATTAAAAACAATTACGGCGGCGACGCGGGATTTTTCAAAGCGGCGATTGACATTTACATGCACGACCTGATCGCCAAAACCAAGGAAACCGGCGAGCCGCAAATGACCTGTTACGCGGGAACGGCGGGCGCGGTGATTTTCGACGAAGGCACAATCTCATCGTGTGAAAATCTGGAAGCGACCGGCAATCTGCGCGATTTCGATTGGAATTTTCAAGGGGCATGGAATTCTCCGGCGATGGTCGCGCGCAGGAAAAAAGCCAAGTCCGGCTGCTTTTGCACACACGAATCGAATTCCTATTATCCGTCGTTGCCATTTAACCCGAAACACCTGATTCAGATTAAAAAACTCGAACGGCAGATGAAAAAAGCGAGCAAGCAACTCGGCGTTAACCAACCGCAAAACGAAACTATAGCGGTCAAAGCCTAGTCAAAACAACGAGCAGTTAGATTATTTTAACTGCTCATTTTAGTTTTTAATACTGTGCAATCAAACACTCCGAAAATTCTCATCATTTCGTCCGATACCGGCGGCGGTCATCGTTCGGCGGCGCAAGCCTTGTCTGAAGGATTGCATAAATTTTGGGTAGGCGAATCGGTCGCCGTGCGCGTCATCAAAGCCGTCGAAGAATCGCACCACATCACCGGCAAACTCGTCGGCGCTTACAACTGGACTCTGCGCAATAAACAGCACTGGATGAAATATATTTTCTGGGCGATAAATCGTTTTCGACCGGAAACCCGCGAGTTTGTCCACCGGCGTTGCATCGGTTATGTTCGCGAACAATTTGAAAGATGGTGTCCACATATCGTCGTCAGCGTTCATCCGCTCACACAGCATATCTTCGCGCGAATCTTAAAAGAACTGAATTTATCAAATCAAATTCCACTTGTTACCGTTGTTACCGACCCGTGTTACGGCTTTTGGAAAGGCTGGGCGTGCAATGACGTTTCACTTTATCTTGTAGCAAACGACGAAGCGCGGCAGCAATTGATTGATTATGGAGTTATGCCCGAAAAAATTAAAATTTCGGGAATGCCGGTTAATCCTAAGTTTCATGAAATTGACGAAAAAGCCGCTCAGAAAGCTCGCCAGGCATTTGGCTTGGACGCTGAAAAATTCACGATTTTCGTTAATGCCGGTTGGATTGGCGGCGGCAATATTCCGCAGATTTTCCGCGAACTCGTGCGCGGCGAACTCAACGTGCAGGCGATATTTTTAGCTGGCAAAAATGAAGAATTAAAACGTGAAGCCGAAGAACTGGCAAAGACGGCGAAGTTTCCCGTTAAAGTTATCGGTTATTCGGATGAAATTGAAAAAATGATGCAGTCAGCGAACGTGATGATTTCCAAGCTCGGGGGCTTGACCACCTTTGAAGCTCTCGCGTGTCGATTGCCGATCATTGCCGACGCGACAACGCCGCCGATGCCGCAGGAGGCTGGAACGGTTAATATGATTGCCCGGCGCGGAGCGGGAATTCTTTTGAAGAAAGCATCTGATATTGTTCCAACTATTCAAAATCTTGTTTTAGATTCTAAAAAATGTGCTGATATGAAAGCTGCTACTATCGGTCTAGCGGCTCCGAATTCGACGGAAATGATTATTAGAGAAATCGCAGCTTTGCTTCCCGAACAAATTCAAACCGCTAACAAACCGCTTCGCGCCGGCGCTTGAAATTCAAAAAGGTTGTGAAAATGAAACGTTTTCTTTTTTCCTTTTTCCTTTTTACTTTTTACTTCCAACTTCCTTTTTGCCTTTTCTAATAATATTACCTTAAACTCTTATAAGTTTATTGGAGAAATAATTTAGTGAATTTATTACTTGAAGGAAAACGCGCCTTTGTATCGGGCGGAACACGCGGTATAGGCGCGGCAATTTGCGAAGTATTCGCGCGCGAAGGCGCGGACGTGGCTTTTAATTATCATTCGCGCGATGATTTAGCTGAAGAAACGAAAGCGAAAATCGAAGCTCATGGCAGACGCGCGCTGGCTTTCAAAATATCCGTCACCGACCGTGTGGGAATGAAAAGAACCGCGCGGGAAATTGTAGAAATGTGGGACGGCGTTGATATTTTAGTCAACAACGCCGCCGTCAACAAAAGCGATAATTTTGCGACGACCACGGACAAATCCTGGGATTGGGTGATTGACACAAACGTCAACAGTCTTTTCGCCGTCACAAAACCTTTTTACAAACAAATGATTAGAAAACGTTCCGGTTCGATTTTGAATATCACTTCAATAGGCGCGATTCGCTCGCTTCCGACATCGGTTCATTACGCAACTTCAAAAGCCGCGGTAATCGGTTTTACAAAATGTCTTTCCCGTGAAGCCGCTAATTTTAATATCACCGTCAATGCCATCGCTGCCGGAATTTTCGATACAGATTTGGGACATTCTCTGCCCGAACGTCTTTTGCAGATGCACGATTTTTGGGTCGCTCGCCAAAGGCTCGGCAGACCTGCCGAACTCGCTGAATTTGCTGCCTTTATGGTCAGCAGTCGCAACAGCTTTATGAGTGGCGAAGTCGTCATTGTGGACGGCGGCGCGGTTACGTAATCGAAAAGCAGATAATCACGAAATAACGCGGAGCGATACGGACAAAAACAAATATGTTTCGTGTCGCTTCATGTTATTTAGTAATTATATTTTCGGCTATACGATAGTTAATCTTTTTGAAGATGAAATTGAAATTCAATTCTAACCTGCTGAAATTAAATAATTTAGCTTGACAGCACAGCTTATAAAGTTTATTCTGTGAAAGCTGAAAACACTATTAAGCGAGAAAATTATGACAAGAGAAGAATTAATAGAAAATTTGAACCGAGCATTAAGTTTGGAATTAGCCGGAATCATTCAATATTCGCAGCACAGTTATCTGGTGACAGGAGTTGAACGTGAGATTTACAAAGGGTTTTTCCGCGACCAGGCTGAAGAAGCGCAAAAACACTCGTTATTTCTCGGCGACAAAGTGGTTGCTCTCGGCGGCGTCCCGACGGTCGAACCCGCGATGATTCGTCAGTCAACCGAGTTAAAGGAAATGCTCAAACAAGATTTGGAACTCGAGCGCGAAGCCCTAGCAGTTTACATGGAGGCATGGAGTTCGTGCGGCGAAGAAGATTTGCCGACAAAATTCTGGCTCGAAGGTCAGATTGCCGAAGAACAACTGCACGTCGAGGAACTGGAAAAACTTACTTCCGAAAGAACTTCAAAGGTAAACTCCGAACGAATAGTTTTACGCGAAGTCAGTTAAATTTACTTTAAAGACAAGAAAAGGAGAGTTAAGTTTAAATACTCGGCTCTCCTTTTAAAATTTCGGCTTCAAGAGAAATTATGAAAAACTGGGAAATTTCAAAATATTTGACGCCTCGCCACTTTCAGGCGTGGCGGCGCCGTTACTTTTCAGTTTGTATCGCGCCGAAGCGATTACGCGATGTAAATCGTCTAACATTTCCGAATCCAATGACAAGGTTTTTTGACAACACCAACCTAAATCTTCGGTCCATGTGGAAAGCTTTATGACTGCTTGATTGTCGTTTAACGAAACCTCTAACTTTTTATCGCCAGTTACTATCGGTAAAAGTTTAGTGGCAAGACTGCTTTGCATAAAATTTAAAAAAGAATATAAAAGAAAATGAAATCCAATTTCATTTAGGATTATGCAAGAATTCTTGTTTGCGGTCAAGCCGAAAATACGAACCCGCATCTTTAACTTAAATTTAATTTTCCGGGAAGCCGACGAAAATCGGTTCAGGAAGTAATTCGACAGCGAAGACTTCTCTGACTTTCGCTTGAATTACATTTTTCAAATCTAAAACATCTCTAGCGCTTGCGCCGCCGCGATTGATGATTGCTAAAGAATGATTGGTAGAGATTCCGACTCGTCCGTCCCGGTAACCTTTTTGAAAACCGGCTTTTTCAATCAGCCAGGCGGCGGGAATCTTAACTGATTTTTCATCAACCTGAAAAGATTGAACATTTTTAATTCCTGATTTTTCAGCTTGTTCTTCAATTTCCGCGAACTTTTCCCGTGTCACAATCGGATTTTTGAAAAACGAGCCCGCGCTTTGAGAATTTGGGTCTTGCGGGTTTATCACCATTGATTTTTCGGAGCGGATTTTCAGGACGGCGGCGCGGGTTTCTTTCAAAGTTGGTTTCGCGTCGCCGAAATAATTTCGTAAATCCCGGTAAACGATTTTCGGTTCACCACCTAATTTAAGAGCGAAGGCTACTGCTGAAACAATATATCGGTTCGCTTCGGTAGTATTGAAAATGCTTGTCCGGTAGGCGAATCCGCATTGCGAATTTAGCAAATCCAGAAAACTTTCCGTCTTTCTGTCAAAAACTCGAACGGAAACAATCGTTTCGGATATTTCCTGTCCGTAGGCACCGACGTTTTGCACCGGCGTTCCGCCAACAAATCCCGGAATCCCGCTTAAACATTCGACGCCCTGCAGATTTTTCTCGACACAAAGAGCGACGAATTCGTCCCAATCTGTGCCTGCACCGGCAGTCAGATGCGCCAGTCCATCCTTTTCCTGAGAATTTGAAATGCCTTTCAGAGCAAGTTGCAAAACCAACCCGTCAAATCCTTCGTCGGCAATCAAAACATTGCTACCGCCGCCGAGAATAAAAATTTTCAATCGGTTTTGCGCGGCAAACTGGATAGCTTCAATTATTTCCGCTTCATTTCCTACCGCTATGAAGAAACGCGCCTTTCCGCCGATTTTTAATGTAGTCAGTTCGGCGAGCGGAACGTTCTCTTCGATTTTAGAAGCCATACATTATCGCATCTTAAATTCCTGACGTCGAAATTTAAAAAGGCAATTTCGGTAATCGTTTTCTAATCTGTTGTTTTGTTTCATCAATTATCCTGCCTTCAATTGCGTCGTCCAATCTTTTCGCTAATCCGGGATTGAGCTGCTTTAGCCTGTTCAAGGTTTTCTTGGCTTCTTTTTTTCTGCCGAGTTTATTTTGCGCTTCACCCAAATTAAAAAATCCGAGGGCAAATTTGTCATCGAGGTTAATGACCTTTAGAAATTGATTGATGGCTTCGGATAAATTATTCAGTTTGCGATAAGCAACGCCTAATTCATTAACCCCAATCACCCAGTTTTGATGTAAATTATTCGCTTTCGTTAAAGTCTCGACCGCGCTTTGATATTCGCCCAAACCCGTGTAAGTAACTCCAAGATTCAAGTGAGCCGCATCAAATTGAGGATTTAATTCGACCGCCTTTTGCAGCACTTCTTTCCCTTGCGTGAGTTTCGCGTGCCCTTCCTCTTTCTTTTCCTCCTGTATGTCTTTCTGTCCGGCGTTGTAATATCCCCAACCAAGATTCGTATAATCAATCGAATCGGGACTCAAGTCTTTCGCCGTTTGAAGGCGGGCAATCGCCTTATCCCATTCGTCAACTTTTCCTAAACAAAATCCCCATTCGCTATAGAGATCAGGGTCGTCTTTGATGTGTTCGGCAGCGATTTTGTATTCGCTGTTGGCTTCCGGATATTTTTCCAATTGGCGATAAACACTGGCTAAGTTTGCGTGCGCGTCCGCGTGCTGCGCGTCCAGTTCAACTACTTTTTTATACGCCGTTTCAGCTTCCGCGTAGTTTCCGCGATTATAATTGGCGACTCCCAAATCGAACCACGCTTCGGTTGATTGCGGAGCGACTTCGACGGTTTTACGATACGCGGCAAGAGCTTCTTTGTCTTTATTGAGCCGCTCGTATATTTCCGCTTGATAAAGATATGCTTCGATGAAATTGGAATCGAGATTGAGAGTTTTATTAAAAGCCGCCAGTGCCTTTTCATTCTCGTTTCGTTTGTAATGCAGCAACCCGCGCAGAAATACCGTTTCGGCATTTTCAGCAGAACTTGCTTCAGCTTTTGTCAGGTAAGATTCCGCCGACGAATAATTTTCTTTCTGGTAATAAAGATTTGCTGTCGGAACAAACAATTCCGTTGCCGCTGGATTGATCTTCAAAGCCTTTTCATAATTAGCCAGCGCATCATCGTTAAGCTTCAATGCTTCGAAAACCTGAGCTAGTTTCGCATAGGCGGCGTAATTTGAAGCGTCGGCTTTAACGGCTTCCTGATAAAGAAGTTTCGCTTCATCACTGCTGCTGGCTGCAAGAGTTTCGTCGCCTTTTACAATATAAGCGTCGCTCAATCCGAGTTTTGCGTTTTGATTTTGCGGGTTATTTTTCAGCGCATTTTTATAAGTTTCGATAGCTTTGTCTGTTTCTTTGTTTTCCAGTAAAGCATCTGCTTTGGCAGTTAAAGTATCAGACAGTTTGTTGCGCGCCGCTGCCGCATTTCTTCTTTGCGCCTGATTTTTTGCCGTTAAAGTTGAATTATTTTTAGCGGATTTTCTGCTGTAACCGGCAGCGATATTTTTATTGTACCGCCGACGCGATTCGGAAGCTCGGCTGGAGGAGTTTCTTAAAAAATACTTGCGCGATGTGGATTTTGATTGAGGATTGGTCTTGGATTTGCGGAAAACAAAGACACTGGCGCCGAGTGAAAGATCCTCGGGAGGCATCAGATCTTGAGCTTTTTGCGGCGAATTTCCGAACAAAACCGACAAGACGACAATTAACGAAAAAAAGAATTTAATTTTTTGTTTTTTCAAAATCATATCAACACCTTCCTTCATTTCTGCTTTATTCGTTAACGCGTAAAAAACGCAAAACTTCAATCATCCGTTTATCTTATTTCTCCTAGATATTTTAAGCCCCCAAACGGGTAACAATTTCCCGAACGGCTTCGATGTAATTTTTCATATAAGTATCTTGCTCGATAAACGGAACTTTTTCTCGAATCAAATTATACAACCGTCTGGTTCCTTTGCCTAGACTTTTCTCGGCACCGATTTTTTTCCTTCTGAAATCAATTCCCTGCGCGGCGGCAAATAGTTCCAGCGCGAGAATATATTCAAGATTTTCGGCGATTTGGCGGAGTTTCAGAACGGAAGTTACGCCCATCGAAACGTGATCTTCGACATTTGCCGAACTCGGAATCGTATCAACCGAAGCCGGATGCGAGAGAACCTTATTTTCCGTACAAAGCGCGGCGGCGGTATATTGAACAATCATAAAACCCGAGTTAAGACCGCCGTTTTCGGTTAAAAATGCGGGCAGAACGTGCGCGTTCGAAGCTTCGTCGGTCAGGCGCATCAAACGTCGTTCCGAGATATTGCCGAGTTCTGACAAAGCAATCGCCAGATAATCGAATGCTAAAGCGAGCGGCTCGCCGTGAAAATTGCCGCCGGAAATTACTTCGATGTTTTCGCCCGTTTCATCACAAAAAATCAACGGATTATCCGTAACGGCGTTAAGCTCGATGTTGACGACCCATTCGGCGTATGCAATCGCGTCGCGGCAAGCGCCGTGAACCTGCGGCATACAGCGCAAAGTGTATGCGTCCTGACAGTTCGCCGGGTCAAAACACCGCACGAATTCGCTTTCCTGCAGAATTTCACGTAGATTTTTCGCGCATTCGATTTGTCGCGGGTGCGGACGAAGCTCGTGAATTCTCTCGTCAAAAGCCCATACGGTTCCGTTTAACGCTTCGAGCGAAAGACAACCGGAAACGTCGGCAATGCCGGCGAGTTTTTTCGCCTTGTGCGTTTCCAGAAGCCCGACGGCGGTCATAATCGTCGTGCCGTTCGTCAACGCTAAACCTTCTTTCGCCGCCAGCGTGATTGGTTCTAATGCGGCTTTTTCCAACGCCTCTTTTCCCGAAAATTTTTCGCCTTTGTAAATCGCTTCGCCTTCGCCAATCAAAACACACGCCATATGCGCGAGCGGCGCGAGATCGCCCGACGCGCCGAGACTTCCCTTTTCGGGTATCACCGGATTGATGCCTTTATTTAGAAATTCAACAAGCAATTCTAAAGTTTCCAGACGGATGCCAGAGAATCCGCGAGCCAGCGTATTCGCTCTGATTAAAATAATCGCTCTGGTGGTCGGGACATCAAACGGCTTTCCGACACCGACCGCGTGGCTAACTACGATATTTCGCTGCAAAAGCTCAACTTCCGCAGGGCTGATAATTTTATCTTTAAATGCGCCGAATCCGGTCGTGATGCCGTAGGCAATCTCACCGCGTTCGAGCAAAATCTGCACAGCTTTAGCCGAACGACTAACCGCTTGCTTCGCTTTTTCTGACAACCCGACTCGCGGATTATTCGGCGCGCCGTAAGCGACGGCGAGAACTTGTTCAAATGTAAGGCTTTCGCCATCCAGAATAATTTCACTCATCCAAATCTACACAGGTTTTATTTTTACTTCACCATAATTTTACCTTTTTTAATTACAGTTTCAACCGTATTTCCGCCAAATTCATAAGCTGTTTGGCGATAATCACTCGTGTCTAAAATTAAAACGTCGGCTTGTTTGCCGATTTCAAGCGATCCGACGCTGGTGCCTAAACCGACAGCGCAAGCCGCATTGATCGTCACGGCATTGAAGGCTTCCGACGGCAGAAGTTTTTGATAACGACAGGCAATTGCCATTGCCATCGCTTGAGAAGGACACGGCGCGGAACCGGGATTGTAATCGGTCGAGACGGCAATCGCACAGCCCGCGTCAATCATCCGCCGCGCGTCGGCAAATTCTTTCGCGCCGAAATTAAAATTCACCGTTGGCGTGACAATACCGACGGTGTTTGATTTTGCTAAAAGTTCAATTTCCCCGTCGCTTGTCGCGTCCAGATGATCAATCGAAGTCGCGCCGAGTCCGATTGCCATACGCGCGCCGCCGAGGTTCGTAAATTCATCAACGTGCGCCTTTAACTTAAATCCAAGGTTTTTCGCCGTCTCCAAAATTCTTTTCGACTGTTCTAAATTAAAAGCGTTTTTCTCGCAAAAAACATCAATAAAAAAGTTGAGCGTTGTAGTTGAAGATTTGGAAGTTTGATTTTCGTAGAAATGTGAATCTTTAAACCATTGGACTGCTTTCGGCAGCATTTCATCGCAAATTAAATCAATGTAATTCTCCGCGTCTTTCCTTTCGCTCGCCTGTCCGCCTTTGAATTCCGGCGGAACAGCGTGGGCGGGCAAAAACGTCGGAATTAAATCAACCGCGTGAGATTTGTCGAGTTCGGCGATTACTTCCAGCATTTTCAGCTCCGTCTCAGTGTCCAAGCCATAGCCGGTTTTGATTTCCGCCGTGCAGGTTCCGTGAGCCAGCATTTTATCGAGCCGCCGGCGCGATTGTTCCACTAAACTTTCCAAACTCGCCGCGCGTGTCTGCCTGACCGTTGAGATAATTCCGCCGCCGTTTTCGAGTATTTTCAAATAATCCGCGCCTTTGATTTTCAGTTCAAATTCGTCAAGCCGCTCGCCGGCAAAAATGACGTGCGTGTGCGGGTCAACAAAAGCCGGGCAGACGACTTTTCCTTGCGCGTCAATGTCATTTTCGCTTTCAAATTTTTTATTGATTTCCCCGAATACGCCAATGCCGACAATTGTGCCGTCGTTTATCGCCAACGCGCCGTTTTCGATGACGCCGACCGTTTGCATTTCCGCTTTCCGTTTGGCTTTGCCGTTTGAAGCACAGGTCACAAGCTGCGCGGCATCTCTGATTATCAAATCAATTTTCATCGCAAATTTTGTGTTGACAGCATACTTGATTAACTTGTTTTTTAGCAACCGACACGAAAAACGTATCTTTGCCTACTCTTGATTAACTAAGCTAAACTTGAAATATGTTGAACGCTTCGCAAGCCGAAATTTATTTTATTGCCGGGATGTTTATATTAATTTTCGTCATCAGCACAGTGGCTATTTATTTTTTCTTTCGCACTTACAAACGGGAAAAAACGCAACGGCAAAAGCGTGCGGACAAACAAAAATCGAAAATCGAAAATTAAAATATGCCTCGAAACGCAGATTTACACGGAAAGGCGCCGGACAAATCAAACGTCGCGCTGCTGCTGATTGATATTATCAGCGATTTTGAATTTGAAGACGGCGAGAAACTTTTCAAAAACGCTTTACCGATGGCGCGAAAGCTCGCTGCCTTGCGCGAAAAGGCTAAAGCGGCGAAAATTCCCGTCGTTTATGTCAATGATAACTTCGGCAAATGGCAATCGAATTTTAATCATCTACTCGAACACGCCTGCCACGAAAAAGTGCGCGGCTCAAAAATCGCCCAGCTTCTCAAGCCCGCCGAGGAAGATTATTTTGTGCTGAAGCCGAAACACTCGGGTTTCTTTTCGACGACGCTCA
>Ga0136617_10005577_pt1 | contig 11257 bp, 12 predicted proteins | sample AntDrymUQ3222106_2_FD_129672 | JGI IMG/M metagenome (GOLD analysis project Ga0136617, IMG submission 129672) | Polar desert sand microbial communities from Dry Valleys, Antarctica - metaG UQ322 (21.06) | ecosystem: Environmental > Terrestrial > Soil > Desert | place: Antarctica: Dry Valley...
GAACAGCTCGGACCCGCGGCGATCGTAGAGCCAGCGCGCCGGGATTGCCTTTACCGGCGTCGCGAGCCCGGCCAGCACGTCGGCGCGAAACGCAGGGTCGGCGGGCGATTTGTCGATCGCACTCGCTGGCGCGGCGCGATCAGGCGTCACGAGCGAGGCGAAGCCCGGCGAACTGCCAACGCTGGTGGGGATAGAAGAAGTTGCGGCTGTGGGCGAAGACATGGCCGCGCGGCGTAGCGCAGCTTCCGCCTTTCAGCACCATCTGGCTGACCATGAACTTGCCATTATATTCGCCGACGGTACCCGCGTCCGGCATGAAGCCCGGATAAGGGAGGAAGGCGCTCATCGTCCATTCCCAGACGTCGCCGAACAGACCTCCTCCTGGTCGAGGCGCTACGGGACCTGCCACATCCAGCAAATTGTCCCCTGCTGCTTCGCGCCCCGTCGCGATCGCTTCCCATTCGCCCTCGCGCGGCAGCCGCGCGCCGGCCCAGCGCGCAAAGGCGTCGGCTTCGTAATAGGAGATGTGGCAGACCGGCGCGGCGGCATCGATCGGACGCAAGCCGTCCAACCCGAACCTCTGCCACTCGCCCTCGTCGCTCCTTCGCCAGTATAAGGGCGCCTCGACATCCTCGCGCCGGCGCCAGTCCCATCCGTCGGAGAGCCACAGCAAGGGCTGCTCGTAGCCGCCGGCGGCGATGAAGCGCAGCCACTCCCCGTTCGATACCGGACGGTCCGCCAGCTCGAAGGGCTGGAGCAGGATGGCGTGCGCCGGCCGCTCGGCGTCGAACGAGAACCCGCCTTGCGGACCCGCGCCGATGCTCACGACGCCGCCCGGATGGCGCAGGCTGCCCGGCGCGGGAGCCTCACCATTGGAGCCGCCCTCGCCGGATCGCGGCCACACCGCGGGCACCAGCGGATTCTCGGCAAAGGTCGCCAGCATGTCCATCAGCATCAATTCCTGGTGCTGGCCCTCGTGCGCAAGGCCGAGACCGACGAGCGTGCGCGCGGCCGAAGGCAGATCGGGAAGGGCCGACAGCATCGCCGCGTCGACCGAGTCGCGCCACGTAAGGATCGCATCGAGCGACGGGCGGCTGATCATGCCGCGCCGCGTGCGGGGATGCCGGGCGCCCTCGCCCTCGTAATAGGAGTTGAACAGGAAGGCGAAATCCGGATCGCAGCGATATCCGGGCACGAAATCGCGCAGCACGAAGGTCTCGAAGAACCAGCTGGTGTGCGCAAGATGCCATTTGGCCGGCGAGGCGTCGGGCATCGGCTGGAGCGACGCGTCGGCATCCGACAAGGGCGCCGCGATCTCCCGGCTCAGCCGCCGCGTCCGTTCAAAATCCTCGTGGCTCGCCATGGCGGCGGGTTACACCAGCCACAGGCGACCCCGTCAATCGCCCCCCGGTCGCCACAGGCGACCTCTTCAACCACACCCGTCGCGACCGGCGACCCCGGTCAACTGCCCCGCGTCGCCCCCGGCTGCCACAGCACATCGCCACCCGACGCGGCCGCCGCGGCGCGGGCCATCACGAAGAGATGGTCCGACAATCGGTTGAGATATGTGATCGCGATAGGACTGATCGCCTTGCCCCGCGCCGCGGCCACCGCGCGCCGCTCGGCCCGCCGCACGATGGCACGCGCGAGGTGGAGCTCGGCCGAGCCCGCGCCCCCTCCGGGGAGAATGAAGCTTTTCAAAGGTTCCAGCGCGAGGTTCATCGCGTCGACCTCGGACTCGAGCCGGTCGATCTGGCTCTGGATGATGCGCAAGGCGGGACCGTCGCCCGGTGTGGCGAGATCGGCGCCGAGATCGAACATCTCGTTCTGGATGCGGCCCAGCATCACGCGATGCGGTTCGCTGCACGCGCGCGCGGCAAGGCCGATCGCGCTGTTGGCCTCGTCGACATCGCCGATCGCCTCGAGCCGGGGGTCGTCCTTGGGCGCGCGCGATCCGTCGACCAGGCCGGTCTCCCCGGCATCGCCGGTGCGGGTGTAGATGCGGTTGAGCTTGACCAGCGGCTCAGCCCCGTCCGCCGGCGACGATGAGGAACAGGATCACCAGCACCACCGCCACTGCCTGGAACAGGACGCGCTTCCGCATCAGGTTCTGCGAGCGCTGGCCGGTGATGTCCTTCCCCTGCGCCATGCCGATCACGCCCCGCGCGAGGATGTAGAGCGTCGCCGCCGCGGCGAGGAAGATGAGGATGATGAGGAAGGTGTCCATCGGGAGGGTTTAGCTCCTCGCCCTGAGCTGTGCCACCACATCCTCCCCCTTCACTCCCGCTGCGCGCAGTTCTGCCAGCGCCTTCGCGCCATTCCTTTTTGCCAGCCTCTTGCCGTCGTCGCCGAGCAACAGCCTATGATGGTGCCACCTAGGCACTCTGAGTCCCAACAGCGCTTGCAGCAGCCGGTGGACATGCGTGGACTCACGCAAATCCTCGCCGCGGACCACGTCCGTCACGCCTTGGGCGTCGTCGTCCACAGCAACCGCCAGATGATAGGCGGCGGGCGCGTCCTTCCTTGCCAGGACGACGTCGCCGAGCAGCCCGGGTGTGGCGAGCACTTCGGCATCGCCTTCGAACCACGAGAGCGGGCCGGCCGCCGCGAGCGCCTTTTCCATGTCGAGTCGCCAGGCCCAAGCGACTTCACCTTCGCCCTCGCCTGCGCTTCGCCCCCGGCAGGTCCCGGGATAGATCGCGCCTGTTTCGTGCGGCGCCGCGGTCGCCGCCGCGATGTCGGCCCGCGTGCAGATGCAGGCATAGAGCAGCCCCCTCGCCTTCAGCGATTCCAGCGCCGCGGCATAAGCATCCGCCTGCTTCGACTGCACCATCGCTAGCCCGTCATGATCAAGGCCGAGCCAGGCGAGATCCTCATAAATGCCGTCGACAAATTCCGGCCGCGACCGTCCCGCATCCAGATCCTCGATCCGCAGCCGGAATTCTCCCTCCCGGGCGCGGGCGAAATCGTGCGCGGCCAGCGCCGAAAAGGCGTGGCCCAGATGGAGCCGCCCGGTCGGGCTCGGCGCGAAGCGGGTGATCGTCACAAGTCCCCTTGGCACAAGCCTCTTGACCGCGAGTCGCCCGCAATGCTCAAATAGGGGCGAACGAAACACCGTTCTGCGTGCGACAGTCCGGGCCGAGGGGGAATGGGCCGCGCGCGATGTATCATCCGGATCTCATCCGCCATCCCGAATCCTGCCCGGCGCTCGTGCTGAACGCCGATTACACGCCGCTTTCCTACTACCCCCTCAGCCTGTGGCCGTGGCAGAGCGCGGTCAAGGCGGTGTTCCTCGAGCGGGTCGACATCGTCGATTGCTATGCGCGCGCGGTGCACAGCCCCTCACGCACTATGCACATTCCTTCGGTGATCGCACTTCGGCAATATGTACGCCCGTCGCCGCGGCCCGCCTTCACCCGCTTCAACCTGTTCCTGCGCGATCGCTTCCGCTGTCAATATTGCGAGGCGACCGGCGAGCTCACGTTCGACCACGTCGTGCCGCGCGCGCAGGGCGGGCGCACCACGTGGGACAATGTCGCCACAGCCTGCGCGCCCTGCAATTTGAGGAAGGGCGGCCGCACCCCGACCCAGGCGCGCATGAGCCTCAACCGCAAGCCCCACCGCCCGACCAGCTGGCAGCTGCAGGAGAACGGCCGGCGCTTCCCCCCTTATTATCTCCACGCGAGCTGGCGCGACTATCTCTATTGGGATGTCGAGCTGGAGGCCTAGAAGATCGCGTCCAATATCCAAAGAACGCGAGCCCGCCCAGGATCAGCACGATCAATATCGCCCATCCGATCAATCTCAGCATCGCCTCTTTCCTTTCTCGCCATATCTAACACCCTCCCTCTCCCTCCGGGAGAGGTGTTAGGGGAGAGGATGTCCGCGCCGGTGCCCCGCCTCGCCTTTCCCGCCATGGTCGCCGCGAACCTCCTGCTCGCGCTCGGGCCCTGGATGGTGCGGCTGGCCGACGTGGGGCCGGTCGCCTCCGGCTTCTGGCGGATGGCGATCGCGATTCCGTTCCTCGCGGCCCTGGTCTATCTCGGCAGGAACCGCCCGGGCGGAGACTTTCCCCGCGGTCTCCTCGCGCTTTTCATCGTCCTCGGCGGTCTCTTCTTCGCCGCCGATCTCGCCGCCTGGCACAAGGGCATTCTCCTCACCCGCCTCGCCAATGCCAGCCTGTTCGGCAATTTCTCATCGTTCCTGTTCGCGGCCTATGGCTTCCTCCTCATTCGCGCGCTTCCCGGAAAGGTGCAGGCCGCGGCGCTCGTCCTCGCCGTCGCCGGCACCGCCTTGCTGCTCGGCGCCAGCGCCGAATTCTCGGCCGCGCAGCTCGAGGGCGACCTCCTGTGCATACTCGCCGGCCTGTTCTACACCTTCTATCTCGTCGCCATCGACCGTGCGCGGAAGACGGCCGCGCCCTCCCCGGTGCTCGCGCTCGCCACCATCGCCGGCGCGCTTCCGCTCCTCGGCTTCGCCCTCTTGATGGGCGAGCAGGTGGTGCCCGGCGACTGGACCCCGCTCATTCTCCTCTCCTTCGGCAGCCAGCTTTTCGGCCAGGGGCTGCTCGTCTATGCGATGGGCCATGTTTCGCCCGTGGTCACCGCCGTCGCCATGCTGATCCAGCCCGCCGCCGGCGCCGTCATCGGGTGGGTGGTCTATGGCGAGGCGATGGGCGCACTCGACATCCTGGGCGCGCTCGCCATCGCCGCCGCTCTCGTGCTCATCCGACTCCCTGAGAGAGCAAAGTCATGACCCTTCCAAACGACATGACGCTGGACGAGCTGCGCGATGCGCTCGCTCCGCGCATCCCCGCCCATGCCGGGTTCGACGGCTGGTCCGACAAGGCAATCGCTATGGCCGCGGCCGAGCTGGATGTCCCGGCCGAACGCGCGCGGCTCGCCTTTTCGGACGGCGCCACCGACATGATCGCCGCCTGGTTCGGCGCCATTGATGCAGACATGGGAAAAGCCTTCCCGCCCGAGCGCGCGAAGGCGATGAAGATCCGCGCCCGCATCGCCGGGCTGGTGCTCTTCCGACTCGAGGCGCTGCGCCCCCATCGCGAGGCGCTGCGCCGCGCGCTCTCAATCCTCGCCATGCCGCAGAACGCCGCCCTAGGAGCCCGGCTCGCCTGGCGCGCCGCCGATGCGATGTGGCGGCTCGCGCTCGACGACGCGACCGACTTCAACCATTACAGCAAGCGTGCGATCCTGATCGGCGTCTATGCCTCGACGACCCTCGTCTTCCTCGATGACGACAGTCCCGACCTTGCCGCTACCAAAGCCTTCCTCGATCGCCGCATCGGCGACGTCATGAAGATCGAAAAGGCCAAGGCGGGCTGGCGCGAGACGAGGGCGCGGCTTCCGTCCCTGTCGCGATTCCTCGGGCGGCTGCGCTACCCCGTCGCCTAGCGCGGCCCGTCCATCTCCGCGATCGTCGCGGTGAGCGGAGCCTCCTCCCGCATGCCGCGCTCGGCGCGCTCGGCGCCTTCCATGGCCCGCAATATGTTGCCGCCGGCGAGCCTGGCGAGGTCGGCCTCGCTCCATCCCTTGGCCGCCAGTGCCTCGAGCAGCGGCCGGAATCCCTCGACGCCCGCCATGCCCTCGGGATGGGTGCCGCTGATACCATCATAGTCCGAGCCCAGCCCGACATGGTCGATGCCGGCCACGCGGCGCACATGCTCGATATGCGCGATTACGTCGGCAATCGTCGCGGGCGGCGGGGGATGGGCGTTGTCCCAGGCATCCAGAGCTGCCTTCTTCCCGTCGGGATCGCCGCGGTGCAGAGCCGCGAGCCGCGCCTCCTCGCCGTCGCGCTCGGCGCTCCAGCGCATCCGCGCCTCGGAGAGGAAGCCGGGATAGAATACGATCATCACCACCCCGCCGTTCGCGGGGAGCAGCCGCAGCACCTCGTCGGGGACGTTGCGAGGATGGTCCGCAATCGCGCGCGCGCCCGAATGGGAGAAGATGACCGGCGCGCGGCTCGCCGCGATCGCCTGCTTCATTACTGCGGGAGAGACATGGGAGAGATCGACCATCATGCCGAGCCGGTTCATCTCCTTCACGATCGCGAGGCCGAAGCGCGACAGGCCGTTGAGCTTGGGGTCCGCGGTCGCCGAATCCGCCCAGTCGTTGTGCTGGCTGTGGGTGAGCGTCATGTAGCGCGCGCCCAGGGCATGGAATTGCCTCAGCGCCGCGGGCGAATTGCCGATCTGGTGCCCGCCCTCGATCCCGATCAGTGAGGCGATGCGCCCCGCCTTGTGGGCGCGGCGGATGTCGGCGGCGGTGCCAGCGAGCTCGAAGTCGCGCGGATAGCGGCGGACCAGCTCGTGGACGATGTCGATCTGCTCGAGCGTCGCCTCGATCGCCGCGGGGCCGGTGAAGGTCGAGGGAATCCACACCGACCAGAACTGCGCCCCTACCCCGCCCGCGCGCAGCCGCGGGATGTCGGTCTGCAGAGGCCGCGTGCCCCGGCTGAGGTCAAGCGGCATTGCCCAGCGTCCGAATTTCTCGCGTATCTCCCAGGGGAGGTCGTTATGGCCGTCCACGAGCGGCGTCTTCGCCAGCACCCGATCCACCCGACGCTCCGCAGCCGGCGAGGCGGCGATTGCGAGTGCGGCCACGGCAAGAAGCAGAAATCGCATGTCGGGATCCTCCAGTCTGCCCATGCCCCTAGGGCACCCCGAGGACAAGAAGATGTGCCTATAGCAAATGAAAATCATTCGCATTAAGCAATCCTGATATGCGCCTCCTCACTATTATCCTTGCGCTCTTCGGACTGATTGCGGCCGCCCCGCCAGCGGCCGAGATCCAGACCAGCTGGCGGCTGCTCGATTATATCGCGGTCGACTATGACGGTGCGATCGAGGGCGGCCGGGTCATCAACCAGCTCGAATATGACGAGATGATCGAGTTCGGCCGCGCGGTCGAGGAGCGGCTGGCGAAGCTTCCCCAGGGTGCCGCGCGCGCGCGGCTCGCCGCCGATGCCGCGCGCCTGCGCACGCTCATCGCGGCCAAGGCGCCCCCACCCGAGATCGACCGGCTCGCCCGCACCATGGCCAGCGCCCTCATCGCCGCCTTCCCGATCCCTCGCGCGCCGCCGGGCCCGCCCGATGCGCCCCGCGGTGCCGCGCTCTATGCCCAGCAATGCGCTTCGTGCCACGGCGCGACGGGGGACGCGAAAACCCCGCTCGCGGTCGGCATGGATCCCCCACCGATCGCTTTTGACGACCGCACCCGCGCCCGCGAGCGGAGCGTCTTCGCATTGTACCAGGTGATCGACCAGGGCCTCGAGGGAACAGCGATGGCGAGCTTCGGCCATCTCCCCGCTGCCGACAAATGGGCTCTGGCCTTCCATGCGGGGCGCCTCGCCTTTCCGGACGTGGCCGAGGGCAAGTCGATCTGGGAAAGCGACCCGAGAATAGGGCAGCTCGTTCCCGATCTCGCCTCGCTCGCCGCGCTCACGCCCTCCGCGCTCGGCCGCGACATCGGGACCGCGCGCGCCGACGCGGTCACAGCATATCTCCGCACCGAACCCGCGGCCGTGCTCGCAGCGGGGGTAGTCTCGCTGGCCCCCGCCCGGGCCCGCCTGGCCGAGGGGCTTTCCGCCAACCGCCCCGCCGATGGGGCCCGGGCCGAGACTCTTGCGCTGTCGGCCTATCTCGACGGCTTCGAGCCGGTCGAGCCGTTGCTCGCCGCGCGCGACAGCGCGCTGATGCAGGAGATCGAGCGGGCGATGGCCGAGGTCCGTGCCGCGATCGGCCTCGGCGAGAGCGCCCAGCAGGTCGCGGGCCGGATATCCGCGCTTGATGCCCTGTTTGGCCGCGCCGAGTCCGCGCTCGCGCCCTCGCAGGAAAGCGCAGCCGCGAGCTTCCTCGGAGCCTTCTCCGTGCTGCTCCGCGAAGGGCTCGAGGCGCTGCTCATCGTCATCGCCATGCTGGCGTTCTTGAGGAAGGCCGAGCGGCCCGCGGAATCGCGTTTCGTGCATGGGGGCTGGATCGCCGCTTTGGTGGCGGGCGCCGCCACCTGGTGGGCCTCGGCAAACCTCATCGCCGTCTCGGGCGCCGGGCGCGAGATGGTCGAGGGCGTCGGCGCCCTCCTTGCCGCCATCGTTCTCCTGTTCGTCGGGACCTGGATGCACGGCAAGGCCCAGGCGGGCGAATGGCAGCGCTACATCGCCGAGCGCATGGGCCACGCGATCGGCAAGGGATCGGTCTGGTTCCTGTTCGGCCTCGCCTTTGTCGCGGTCTATCGCGAGGTGTTCGAGACCATATTGTTCTTTGCCGCGATGGGCGCGGGCGGCAACCAGGGCGCGCTTGTCGCCGGCGCGGCCGTCGCGCTTCTCGCCCTCGCCATCATCGCTTTTGCGATGTTGCGTCTCAGCCGCCGCCTTCCCATCACGCAGTTCTTCGCGTGGAGTGCCGCGCTCATCGCTTTGCTTACGGTGATCCTCGCCGGCAAAGGGGTCTCCGCGCTCCAGGAAGCCGGCACGATCGGCATCACCCCGCTCCCGTCCGCGCCAGCGATTCCGATCCTCGGCATCGCCCCCACCGCCGAGGCCCTCGCCGCCCAGGCCGCGATGGTGGTGGCGCTTCTGCTCGGGGTGGCGTGGAACCGGCGGAAAACCTCTGGCGTCGGATCCCCCGTTCCGTCATCCTGATGGCGGTGTTTGTGCTGCGGAACAAAAGGGGATAATATCCGCGAATCGAAACGTTCGGAAGCAAAGGAGAGCCGGCATGGCGGGCGTGAACAAGGTGATATTGGTGGGCAATCTGGGCGATGATCCCGAGGCCCGCTCGCTCAATAATGGCGGCGAGGTCGTCAACCTCCGGGTCGCCACCTCCGAGAACTGGAAAGACAAGGACGGCAACCGCCAGGAACGGACCGAGTGGCACCGCGTGGTGATCTTCAACGAGAATCTGGGCCGCGTCGCCAAATCCTATCTGAAGAAGGGCTCGAAGGTCTATCTCGAAGGCCAGCTCCAGACCCGCAAGTGGCAGGATGCGTCGGGCACCGACAAGTATTCGACCGAGGTGGTGCTCCAGCGCTTCCGCGGCGAGCTGGTGCTTCTCGACAAGCGCGAGGCCGGCTCGGGCTTCGGCGAGGAAGAGGGCTCGGCCTTCGGATCGAGCTTCGGCGCGCCCCGCGCCCAGCCTCAGAGCCGCCCCCAGCCCGCCTTCGACGCCGAGCTGGACGACGACGTTCCTTTTTGACCCGGTCCACGTAGCGGACCGGAGTCATCCTGACGCAAAGTCAGGATCTCATGGAGAAGGACTAAGCCTCAAATCCTCCCCTGCTGCTGCAGGGGAGATTTCTCCGACGCCTCCCGCAGCCTCTTCGCCGCGCGCGTCGGCGCGCCTTTGTCCGGCGGCGTCCCCCGAAACAGGTTCCGCTCCGCCCAGCCCTCGAGATCGCCTTCCGCGAGCGCCTCCTTCAGCGTCGCGCTGCGCCCGCCTAATGCGCCGACCAGCCGCGCGACCTCTTTCCCGACCTTGAGGTCGCCCACCCCCAGCTGCCGAAGATTGCCGTCCATGTCGGCGATGAACGCCTCGATGAGCAATGCCGCGCCTTTGCGGTCGCCCTCGCCGATCCGGTTCAGCGCGAGCGCGACAAAAGCCGCGATCATGTCGAAGCGACCGTCCACCGTATCGGGAATCCCGGCCTCGACATACCAGGCCGGATCGCGCGCGGCGGCGACGAGCGCGCGATAGAGCGCGTCGGCCCCTTCTCTTCCCATACTTGCGCCGTTCATCCTGTCCCCGCTATTGCCTTGGACCATGAACCGCAAATTTGCCCCCGCAACCGCCATCGCGGCCGCCATTCTCCTCACCCTCGCCGGCTGTGCGCGCGTGAAGGATCATCAGGGCTACGTGCTCGACGAGACCCTGGTCGCCGCGATCCAGCCCGGCGTCGACACCCGCGATTCCGTGCTCGGCACGCTCGGCCGACCCACCTTCACCGGCCAGTTCAGTCCCGACGACTGGTATTATGTATCGCGCGACACCAGGAACCTCGCCTTTCGCTCCCCACGGCCAAACGCCCAGACCATTTTGCGCGTGCGCTTCTCGCAGGCGGGCACCGTGGAAGCCGTCGATAGGCGCGGCATGGAGGCGGTCGCCTCGATCGACCCGATGAACGACAAGACCCCCACCTTGGGCCGGAACACCAGCCTGCTCGAGGAGCTGTTCGGCAATATCGGCGCCGTTGGCGCCACCGGGGAACGCGGCCGCACGGCAGACGACCCGCAGTAGCTACCGCACGATCCCGCCTGCCGCGAGAACCGCAAGCGTCACCAGGTCCGACGCAGTCGCGGTCATGGCCGCGACCTGGACCGGGCGCTCCATGCCGACCAGCATCGGGCCGATCATCGCATCACCCCCCAGCTCGCGCAGCAGCTTGGCCGCGATGTTCGCCGATTGGAGGCCGGGCATCACCAGCACGTTGGCGGGTCCGGTCAGCCGGCTGAAGGGATAGACGCGCTGAAGCTTGGGATTGAGCGCGACGTCGGCCGCCATCTCGCCTTCATATTCGAAATCGACCTCTCGGCCGTCGAGGAGCTTCACCGCGCCGCGCAGATTGTCGAGGAACGCGCCCTCGGGATTGCCGAAGGTCGAATAGGACAGGAACGCGACCCGGGGCTCATGACCCATGCGCCGCGCCACGGCTGCGTTCTGGATCGCGATCTCGGCGAGCTGCTCGGCCTCGGGCCGCTCCGAAACCGTGGTGTCGGCCATGAAAATGGTGTGGCTCTGGCCGACCAGGATATGAATACCGAACGGGATCGATCCGGGCTTAGGATCGAGCACTCGGCGGATCTGGCGGATCGACTGGGCATAGGGCCTCGTCACCCCCGTGATCATCATGTCGGCCTCGCCGAGCGCGAGCAAAAGCGAAGCGAAGATGTTGCGGTCCTGGTTCACCATCCGCTCGATCTCGCGGTGGAGGTAGCCGCGCCGCTGCAGCCGCGCCCACAGATATTCGACCATCTCGGGGATGCGGCCATAGGTGCGGCTGTTGACCAGCTCGAAACTCTTGGGATCGTCGACACCCAGGGCCGCGAGCCGCTCGTGCACCTCGTCGCGCCCGACCAGGACCGGCGTGCCATAGCCGCCGTCGCGGAACGCGATCGCCGCGCGCAGCACCGCATCCTCCTCGCCCTCGGCGAACAGCACTCGTTTCGGGTCCGCGCGCGCCGCTTCGTAGGCGAGGCTCAGCACCGACGTGGTCGGGTTGAGCCGTGCCTTGAGCGACGTCCGGTA
>Ga0136617_10005578_pt1 | contig 11254 bp, 8 predicted proteins | sample AntDrymUQ3222106_2_FD_129672 | JGI IMG/M metagenome (GOLD analysis project Ga0136617, IMG submission 129672) | Polar desert sand microbial communities from Dry Valleys, Antarctica - metaG UQ322 (21.06) | ecosystem: Environmental > Terrestrial > Soil > Desert | place: Antarctica: Dry Valley...
AGCGCGGAGAGCTCGTGCATCGCGACGCCCAGCAGCATGTGGGCGCCCAGCGGCGAGAGGTCGACCTGGAGCCCGGATGAGACGCCGTCGTGCTCGGTGATCGCCCAGGTGTCGGTGACCGCCGCCACGAAGCTGCCCCGCTGCGCCGTGGGCTCGCCCGGACCGCCGATCCGCAGCGGCGGGCCGAGGTTGAGGATCAGCGTGACCTGCTCCTGGGCCACCTCTCGGCGGCGCAACCGGCGGGGACCGTGCTCGACGAAACCGGTATAGCGGCGAACCAGGCCTGCGAGCAGAGGGTGCGGCGCGCACCGGACCATCTCCCACCGCCCGAGCTCGGACTCGTGGCGGAGGAGTTGCGGAGGCGGATGCTCCACGGCCGTGAGCTTACGCTCGGAGGACAGCGTCGCGCGTTACGCGTCCGGCGCCACGAGCGCCGCAGCGCTGAGCGACGCCCGGCGCGCGCGCGCCGCGCTCCAGAGCAGGGCGAGCCCAAGCACGAGCTGGAGGCCCAGGAGCACGAGCGCGACCTCCACGAGCTGAGCGGAGGCCGACGCGACGGTCGCGCCGGCCCCGAGCCACGACAGCGCCGCGATCTCGACGATCGAGGCGGCTCCGAGGAGGAGCAGGAACCTCGAGCGGCCCAGCGCGAGCATGTACTGCACGGCCAGATAGCCACCTCCCAGGAGGGCCATCGCTGCGGTCAGAATCGGAAGGGCGGCCGCTCCCGCCGTCAGGCCCTCGCGGAAGACGAGCTCGAGCAGCGGTTGTGCGAGGAACGCATAGAAGGCCACGAGCGGCACTGCCACGACGGCCAGGAGCGCCAGCGTCCGCAGCAGGATCGGGCGAGCATCCTGCCCAGCCTGGGTCCGGCGCACGGCCTCGGGGAGAAGGTAGAAGCCGAGCCCCATCGCCAGCCAGATGACCGCTTTGGCCGCGACCGAGGCGGCGGTGTACGCCCCCGCCACATCGGCGGCGGCGAAGCGCTTGACGAGAATCACGTCGATGTTCTGGAGCACGGCCAGCAACACGAACGCGAGCACGGGGACGAGGGCCCGGCGGATGAGGTGGCGAAAGCCGGGAACCGCAGCGCGCGCCGCGGCGTCACGCGGCGGGGGCAGCAGGCGGCGCAGCGGGATCATGTAGGCGATCACCAGTAGGCCGAGCGCCAGGGTCGTGCCCAGGAAGGCCCCGGTGACCCCCAGGCCGAGCAGCAGCAGCGCGACGCCGAACACGAGCCGGAGCGCGGCCTCGCCGACCAGGGTCAGGCCGACGAGCCGGTAGCGCTGGACCGCCTGGAGCGCGCCTCGCTGCACGGACAGCATCAACCACAGCCAGGCCGTCGGCAAGGTTGCCGCCGCGGCCCACACGAACTCGACGCTGATCAGGCCCGCCAGCTGCTCGCGCAGGAGGATCGCGATCACGCAGACCCCGACGAGCGCCACCGTCAGATGGCTCATCCAGCGGTGTACACCCGCCCCGGCGACCTCGCTGCCCTCGCTGAGCTCGTGGCTGACCTCGCGCGCCACCGTGGCCTGGAGCGCCGATCCGGGGACCATCAGGATCACGAAGGCGGCGAGCAGCGCGCCGAGCGAGCCGTAGCCGGCGGCGCCCAGCAGCCGTGCGAAGACCACCGTGGTCACCAGGGCGATGACGTTGTTGCCCATCATGGCCATCGCGAGCCCCGCCGCGCGGCCGGTGTCCGAGCGCGCCAGCGTCCCGAGCTGGGGCACGCGCCGGATCAGCCGCCCTCCCACGCCGTCGCCGGCGGGCGCGGCGCCGTTCTGGGCGGTGGGAGGAGCGGGCGCTGGGCCGGGCCCCGCCTCGGGCTCGGTGTCGGGCCCCCGCACGGTCGAGGTGGCGCTCTGGGAGGGGCGTCTGGGCATGGTCGGCGTTGGCGCCTGCGGGCCGGCCCGCGAGGAGACACAGACCGGGCCGGCGGCGAGCCCGCCAAGCGTATCCGCAGGCTCTTACGCCATTCGTAAGAACCCGCCCGTCGCCGCTCGCGCGGCTAGGCTGATCCGGTGCGCGAGAGCTCTCTCCCCGAGCGGCTGATCGCCTACGACACCTCGACGATCGACGGCATCCGCTCGGCGGCCGAGTTCGTCACCGGCTGGCTCGAGGCGCGCGACGTCGAGGTCGCAGACGCCATGCACAACGACCGGCCGCTGCTGGCCGCGACCGTAGGTCCTGCGAACGGCCCGACCGTCGTCCTGCACGGCCATCTCGACGTGGTTCCGGGACGCGCCGAGCAGTTCGCCCCGCGGGTCGACGGAGACCGCCTGATCGGCCGCGGGGCCTACGACATGAAGGGCGCCCTGGCGGCGATGATGATGGCCACACGCGACCTCTGCGAGCAGGACGACGTGCGCGTGCACTTCCTCTGCGTGTGCGACGAGGAGTCCGACGTGGCCGGCCCTCGCGCCTCCGACCTGCTCGTCGGGCGCGGCTACCGCGGCGACTTCGCGATCACCGGCGAGCCGACCGACCTGCGCGTCGGCGTACAGGCCAAGGGCGTGCTCGGGCTGCGCATGGAGGTCGCCGGCAAGGCCGCGCACGGCTCGACGCCGTGGCTCGGCGACAACGCGATCATCAAGGCCGTCGAGGCTTACGAGCGAATCCGCACGCTGCCCTTCGCTGACGATTCCTCGGAGCTCTTCGACCGGCCGTCGATCAACCTCGGTCGCATCCTCGGCGGCGACGCGCTCAACAAGGTGCCCGACCACTGCATCGCCGACGTCGACATCCGTTACCTGCCTGGTCAGGACCCCGACGAGATCCTCGCCGCCGTCCGCTCGCTTCCCGGCGTGGAGATCTCGGAGCTTATCCGCCGCGAGCCCGCGATAGTCGATCCGGAGAATCCGTTCGTACGCACGCTGTGCGAGGTCATCTCCCGGAGCACCGCTGGGGCCGAGCAGGTCTCGGTCGGCCGCGACGGGGCCTCCGACGCCGTGTCCTTCCTCGAGGCGGGCGTCCCGGCGGTCGAGTTCGGGCCGGAGGGAGGAGGTCACCACGGACCGGACGAATGGGTCTCGATCTCCTCGCTCGACCGCTACCGCAGGGCCCTGGTCGAGTTCGTACGACTGGTGCCCGCCCGCCTCGAGACAACCCGCCTCCGCGTTGCCTGACCGGTCCTCAGGCTCGAGCGCCGTGTGGCGGCGCCTGCTCCTCGGCGCCGTCCTGATCATCTTCGCCTCGGCCACGGCGACGACGGCGGCCGGGTTCCGCGAGATCGACCGCGTGGTCACCGCCTTTCGCGACGGCGAGATCCTCGACCTCGGTCAGAGCCTCGCCGAGGCGGAGTCGGGCCAGCCGCAGACGGTGATGGTCATCGGCTCCGACGAGCGCGCCAGGGAGGACGTCAACTTCGAGGACAAATCGCGCTCGGACACGATCATCCTCGTCCGCCTCGATCCCGCCCGCGGCGCGACCTCGATCCTCTCGCTCCCGCGCGACCTCAAGGTCACGGTCCCGGGCTTCGGCACGCGCAAGCTGAACGCCGCCTACGAGCAGGGCGGTCCGCGCCTCGCCCTCGAGACGGTCAAGCGGCTCACGGGCCTGCGCATCAACCATGTCGTCAACGTCGACTTCGACGGCTTCCAGCGCGCGGTCAACGCGATCGGCTGCGTTTACGTCGACATCGACCGGCGCTACTTCAACGACAACTCGGGCTTCGAGGTCGGCTACGAGACGATCGACGTGCCCCAGGGCTACCAGCGGCTGTGTGGCGAGGACGCGCTCGACTACGTGCGCTACCGCCACGAGGACAACGACCTCGTGCGCGCTGCTCGCCAGCAGGAGTTCCTGCGCCAGGCCAAGCAGCAGGTATCCGTCGGCGACCTGCTCTCCGACCGCCAGCGCCTGATCGAGATCTTCGGTCGCTACACGAGCTCCGACATCCGCTCGCGGGCCGAGGTCGTGCGGCTGGTCAAGCTCGCAGCCTCCTCGGCGGGCCGGCCGGTCCAGGAGGTCCACTTCGAGGGCGAGATCGGCGAGACCTACGTGACGGCGAGCTCGGCGGCGATCAAGAAGCTCACACAGGAGTTCCTCGGCTTCGAGGCGACCAAGGGCCCCCGCGGCAAGGCCCGCCCGGAGCGTCAGCCTCGCCGGACCCAGCGGCCCTCGGGGAGGGAGAGCAACCGCCCCGTGCCGCTCGAGGAGGCCGCCGCCGAGGGACGCGTCCAGGGCGAGGGCGCGCGGATGGGCGGGTCACGGATCCCCGTCTACTACCCGACGTTGCGCGCGCCGGGGTCGCTCTTTCTCGGGAACCCGCGGGTCTACGCGCTCAAGGGTCCGGACGGGCGCACGTACCCGAGCTACCGCATGACGCTCAAGGACGACGAGATCGGCCAGTACTACGGCGTCCAGGGCACGGCCTGGAAGGACGCCCCCATCCTCAGCGGTCCGGCGGACCAAGTCCGCCAGGGCGGGCGCACCTTCGAGGTCTTCAAGGATGGGGATCGCGTGCGGCTGGTGGCGTGGCGCACCCCGCAGGGGATCTACTGGGTCTCGAACACCCTCCTGCAGACGCTCTCGGAGCGCCAGATGCTGGCCATCGCCGAGTCGACCAGGCCGCTGTAGCCTCCGGCGCGATGACCTACGACGCAACACCGACGGCGCCCCCCGACCGCGAGCCGATCGGGGTGATCGGCTGTGGCTGGGTCGGCCTGGTGACGGCCGCGTGCTTCGCCGAGCTGGGCCACGAGGTCCACTGCCGCGACATCGTGCCCGAGAAGGTCGAGGCCCTGGCCCGGGGCGAGGTCCCGATCTTCGAGCCGAGGCTGGCCGAGCTGCTCGAGCGCAACCGCGAGCGGCTGTCGTTCACCACCGACCTGGCCCCGGTGCTCGACCACGCGCGGCTGCTTTTCTGCGCGGTCGACACTCCGCCCACCTACTCCGGAGACGCGGATCTCTCGCGGGTGGAACGCGTCGTGGACGAGATCGGGGATTCGACCGACCACGCGCTGATCATGAAGAGCACAGTGCCGGTCGGCACGGGCCGGGCGATCGCCCGCCGCCGTGAGGAGCTCGGCTACGTGTCGAACCCGGAGTTCCTCAAGGAGGGCTCGGCCGTCGACGATTTCATGCGGCCCGACCGGGTCGTGGTGGGCGCCGAGGACGGCGCGGGCGCCTTTGCCGAGCGCGTGGCCGGGCTCTACGAGCCGCTCGGCGCGCCGATCGTGCGCACCGACGTGGCCAGCGCCGAGATGATCAAGCTGGCCTCGAACGCCTTCCTGGCCACGAAGATCTCCTTCATCAACGAGATCGCCAACGTCTCGGAGGAGCTCGGCGCCGACGTGGCCGAGGTCGCCCGGGGGATGGGCATGGACGACCGCATCGGGCCCAAGTTCCTCCAGCCGGGGATCGGATACGGGGGCTCGTGCTTCCCCAAGGACGTCTCGGCACTGAAGCAGCTCGCCGGCAACTCCGGCTACCACTTCCAGCTCCTGACTGCGGTGATCGAGGTCAATGAGCTTCAGAAGCGGCGCACCATCGGCAAGCTCAAGAAGCACCTCGGCTCGCTGGTGGGCAAGGAGATCGCGCTGCTCGGCGTGGCCTTCAAGCCACACACCGACGACGTCCGCGAGGCCACCAGCCTGGTGCTCGCGGCGCGACTGATGGGGGAGGGCGCCAACGTGCGCGCCTACGACCCGGTGGCCGGCGCCCGAGCGCAGGAGATGATGCCCGGCGCCACGGTCTGCGCCTCGGCCCTGGAGGCGCTCGACGGGGCAGACGGCGCGGTTCTCGTCACCGAGTGGCCGGAGTTCCGCGAGCTCGACTGGGCGGGCGAGGTCCGCCCGCGGATGGCCAGCCCCGTCGTCGTCGACGGACGCAACTTCCTCGACGCCCGGGCCCTGGCCGAGGCTGGGTTCTCCTACGAGGGCGTCGGCCGCCCCCGCGCGGCGCTTGGCGCGGGCGAGGCAGCCGCCCCCGCCCGCGAGGGTTCGCACGGCGCCCCCTCGGCCGCCTGAGAGCGACCCTTCTCCATGCAGGCCCTGATCCTCGCGGGCGGCCAGGGCACGCGCCTGCGGCCGCTCACCCTCACCTCGCCCAAGCCGGCCCTGCCGCTGGCCGGCAGGCCGTTCCTGACCTTCATGCTCGACTGGCTCGAGCGCCACGGCGTGGACGAGGCGATCCTCTCGTGCGGCTTCCTCGGCGAGGAGGTCGCCCGGGTGCTCGGGCGCAGCCACCGCGGTGTGAAGCTGCGCTACGTCAACGAGACGGAGCCGCTGGGCACGGCGGGGCCGCTGCGTCTGGCCGCGGACGAGGGCGGGCTCGACGAGCGCCTGCTCGTCCTCAACGGCGACATCCTCACCGATTTCAACCTGAGCGCTCAGGTTGAGTTCCACGAGCACAAGGGCGCGGCGGCCACGCTGGCCCTCGTCGCCGTCGACGACGTCTCGAGCTACGGGCTCGTCCCGACCGCCACGACCGGCGAGGTCGAGGCCTTCCTGGAGAAAGCCGGCGCGCAGCCGTCTGCCACCGCGCCGCCGACCAACCGGGTGAATGCCGGAGCGTACGTGCTCGAGCGCTCGGTGATCGAGCGCATACCGCCGGGGCGGCCGGTCTCCTTCGAGCGCGAGATCTTCCCAGCGCTGGTCGGCGAAGGACTGTTCGGTCATCCCATCGACGGCTACTGGATCGACATCGGAACGCCCGAGCGCTACCTCGAGGCGACCCAGGACCTGCTCACCGGCAGCGTCGAGAGCACGCTCCCTCCCCGCGACGAAAGCGGCTCGCTCGTCCTCTCCGGCTGTGCGACCGACGGTGCCGAGGTCGGCCCGCTCTCGGTGCTCGGTGAGTGGTGCACGATCGAGCCGGGCGCGCGGATCGCGCGCTCCGTCCTCCATCGTGGGGTCACGGTGGGCGCGGGCGCGGTGATCGAGCACGCAGTGCTGGCCGACGGCGTCACCGTCGGCCCGCGGGCGCGGCTCGGACCCGGTGCGGTCGTGGGCAGCGGCGCGCGTGTGGCCGGCGGCGCCAACGTCCCGGCCGGGTCGCGGATCGCCCCGGGCACGCTGTTCGCGGCCAAGTCGGCGCCGGACGGGCGCCGGTTCCCGCCGGTGCCGTTTTCGGACGAGAGTCGCTCGTGAACGGCGGCGCGCCGCAGGCGGTGCGTGCCCCCGGGCGCCACGGCGAGGGGCGTCTCGACCGCGCCGCCATCGAGGCCGTCGACCGCCTTGCGCTCGTACGCGACATCGAGGCCCAGCCCCACCAGCTCGAGGACGCTCTGTGGCGCGTGGAGTCGGCCGGCATCGCCGCCCGAGAGCGCCCCGGCGGGCTGATCGTCTGCGGCATGGGGGGCTCGGCCATCGGTGGCGACCTCGCAGCGGCGGCGATCGGCGCGCGCCGCCGCGCCCCCATGCGCACCGTCCGCCGCGCCGGGCTCGAGCCGAGGACCATCGGCGACGCCCTCGTGCTGTGCGCGAGCTATTCGGGCGAGACCGAGGAGACGCTCGCGTGCTTCGCCGACGCGGGGGCGGCCGGGGCCGAGCGGGTCGTTCTCACCACGGGCGGCCGTCTCGCCGCCGCGGCGCGCTCCGAGGGCGTGCCGGTGATCGGCGTGCCCTCGGGGATGCAGCCGCGCGCCGCGGTGGCCTACATGCTCGTGGGCGCGCTCGAGTGTGCTGCCCTGAGTGGTGCCGCACCCCCACTGCGGGCGGAGGTCGAGGCGGCCTCGGAGCCGCTGCGCCTGCTCGCATCGCAGTGGGGTCCCGACGCCCCCGACGACGCCCTCCCCAAGCGGCTCGCCCGCAGGCTCCTGGGTCACCTTCCCGTTGTCTACGGGGCGGCAGCGAGCGCTCCCGTGGCCTTCCGGTGGAAGACCCAGCTCAACGAGAACGCGAAGCTGCCGGCCTTCTCGGCTGAGCTGCCGGAGGCCGATCACAACGAGCTCAACGCCTGGGAGGGTGCTCCCGGCCTCGCCCCGCTCGCCGCGATCTTCCTCGACGATGGCGGCGCCGATGAGTCGCTACGGCGCCGGCTGGCCCTGACCGCGCGCGAGATCGGCGCGTTCGCGTCCGCGCTCGAGGAGGTTCCCGCCTTCGGGTCCACCGCGGTGGAGCAAGTCGCCGCAGGAGTCATGCTCGGCGACTTCCTGAGCGTGTACCTCGCGGTGCTGCGCGGGATCGACCCCACCCCGGTCGAGGCGATCGAGCGCTTCAAGCGGGCGCTTGCCGCGACGGACGAGGTGGAGGCGAGCCCGGGCCAGCCGAACGCGGGTTGACGCGGCCGCCTTCGACGCGTCCCATCGTCAGTAAACGGGTAGAGGGCTCGCGATGGACGAGACCCGAAGCTCCGAAGGCCCGTCCGCTGACCAGACCGTGAGCAATGCTCGCACGGGAGATCCTTCGGCCACGGACGAGGCAACGGGCGCGATCGACGACCCGGACGACGGCCTGGGAGCTCCCGCCCCGGCCCCGCGCGGAGGGCTGCGCGACAGGATCCGTTCCAAGCCGGGACTGCGCGAGGCCTATCGGGTCGGCGTGTTCGTCCTCGGACTGCTGTGCATCGTCGCCGGGATCGGCCTGGCGGCGCTGCCCGGGCCGCTCACCATTCCCCCGGTCCTTCTCGGCCTCTATATCTGGTCGACCGAGTTCGAGTTCGCTCACCGCTTCTTTGAGAGCTTCAAAGCCAAGGCGCATGATGCGTGGGCTCATGCCAACAAGCACCCCGTGTCCTCCGCGCTCATAACGGTGGTGGGTCTGGTCGGGGCCGGCGCGGCCATCTGGGCGGTCTCGCACTTCAACTTGGTGGACAAGGCCAAGGACGCGCTGCTCTGACGCTCCGCGCTGAGAGCCCGATGGTAAGGTTCTTTGCGCGCACGGACGGATTAGCGATCCCCCGAGGCGGCGGCCACGCAGTACACAAGAGCCCCGCCGTACCTGCCGCCGCCCCCCGAGACCTGGAGAACAGACTGTGACGACGACTGCCGCCCCCGCCATTGACCACAAGGTCGCCGACCTCTCGCTCGCCGATTTCGGCCGCCGCGAGATCGAGCTCGCCGAGCACGAGATGCCGGGTCTGATGAGAACCCGTGCGGAGTACGCCGACCGCCAGCCGCTCAAGGGCGCGCGGATCACCGGCTCGCTGCACATGACCGTTCAGACCGCCGTCCTGATCGAGACCCTCACGGCGCTGGGCGCCGAGGTTCGCTGGGCGAGTTGCAACATCTTCTCCACCCAGGACCACGCCGCGGCCGCCACGGTCGTCGGTCCCGAGGGCACGGTCGAAGAGCCCAAGGGCATCCCGGTCTTCGCCTGGAAGGGCGAGTCCCTTGAGGAATACTGGTGGTGCGCGGAGCAGGCTCTGCGCTGGCCCGAGGGCGGCCCGAACATGCTCCTCGACGACGGCGGTGACGCCACTTTGCTCCTCCACAAGGGCGCCGAGTACGAGCGCGCCGGCGCGGTGCCGAGCCCCGACTCGACCGACAACGAGGAGATGCAGGTCGTGCTCGGCCTGCTCGGGCGCTCGCTCGAGGAGGACTCGCAACGCTGGACCCAGATCGGCGAGGGTGTGCTCGGTGTGACCGAGGAGACGACCACCGGCGTCCTGCGCCTCTACCAGATGCACGAGACCGGCCAGCTGCTGTTCCCGGCCATCAACGTCAACGACTCGGTCACCAAGTCCAAGTTCGACAACCTCTACGGCTGCCGCCACTCGCTCATCGACGGCATCAACCGCGCCACCGACGTGATGATCGGCGGCAAGGTCTGCGTCGTGCTCGGCTTCGGCGACGTCGGCAAGGGTTGCGCCGACTCGCTGCGCGGTCAGGGCGCTCGCGTGATCGTCACCGAGATCGACCCCATCTGCGCGCTCCAGGCCGCGATGGAGGGCTACGAGGTCAAGACTCTCGAGGATGTCGTCGAGACCGCTGACATCTTCATCACCGCGACCGGCAACAAGGACATCATCACCGCCGCCGACATGGAGCGGATGAAGCACCAGGCCATCGTCGGCAACATCGGTCACTTCGACAACGAGATCGACATGGCCGGCGTCGGCCGCATCGAGGGCATCGAGCGGATCAACATCAAGCCGCAGGTCGACAAGTGGGTCTTCCCGAGCGGGCGCTCGGTGATCGTCCTCTCCGAGGGCCGTCTGCTCAACCTCGGCAACGCCACGGGCCACCCGAGCTTCGTCATGTCGAACTCGTTCACCAACCAGGTGATCGCGCAGATCGAGCTGTTCACCAAGAACGACGAGTACGAGAAGCGCGTCTACGTGCTGCCCAAGCACCTCGACGAGAGCGTTGCGCGGCTGCACCTCGACGCGCTCGGGGTCCGGCTCACCGAGCTGAGCGAGGAGCAGGCCGCCTACATCGGCGTGCCGGTCGGTGGCCCGTACAAGTCGGACCACTACCGCTACTAGACACGGGCGGAGGGGTGGCGGGCCACAGCCGCCACCTCCGTGTCGTCCACTAGCCTGCGCCGCCGCCCATGAAAGCGATGGTCCTAGCCGCCGGCCTCGGCACACGCCTGAAGCCGCTGACCTACGAGCTGCCGAAGCCGATGGTGCCGGTCCTCGACCGCCCGGTCATGGCCCACATCGTGCGCCTGCTCGAGTCTCAGGGCTTCGACGAGCTGATCGCCAACCTGCACTGGTTCCCCGATGCGATTCAGGGCTACTTCGGCGACCGGCTGACCTATCGCCACGAGCCCGAGCTGCTGGGGACCGCCGGCGGAGTGCGCAACGTCCGTGACTTCTTCGGCGAGGATCAGGTGGTCGTCATCTCCGGTGACGCGCTCACTGACCTCGACGTGCGCGCCCTTGTCGACCGCCACCGTGAGGCCGGCGGGATTGCCACCCTTACGGTTAAGCAGGTGCCGGACACTCGCGAGTACGGCGTGGTCATCCACGACGAGGACGGGCGCGTGCAGGGCTTCCAGGAGAAGCCCGATCCCGCGGAGGCGCTCTCGGACCTCGGCAACTGCGGGATCTACTGCTTCAGCCCCGAGATCTTCGACTTCTTTCCCGACGACGACCCCGTCGACTGGGCGCAGGACGTGTTCCCGGTCCTGCTCGACAACGACGTGCCCTTCCACGTCCACGAGATCGACTCCTACTGGAACGACGTCGGCTCCCTGGCCGAGCTCCGCCAGGGCACGTGGGACGCGCTGGAGGGCCGCCTGCGCGTCGAGGGCCTCGACCGCGAGGTCCGCGACGGGTTGCGCGTGGGCGAGGGAACCGAGCTGCCGAGCGACCTCCAGCTCGAGGCGCCGCCGGCATGGATCGGCGAGCGGTGTGAGCTCGGCGA
>Ga0136617_10005579_pt1 | contig 11254 bp, 14 predicted proteins | sample AntDrymUQ3222106_2_FD_129672 | JGI IMG/M metagenome (GOLD analysis project Ga0136617, IMG submission 129672) | Polar desert sand microbial communities from Dry Valleys, Antarctica - metaG UQ322 (21.06) | ecosystem: Environmental > Terrestrial > Soil > Desert | place: Antarctica: Dry Valley...
CGTGTTCAGCGCCGAGATCGACGTCGTGCGGTACAAGCGCCTCTACCCGCGCTCGTTGCTCACACCGTTCACCGACAACGTCGATCTCACGCGAGCCGATCGCCGCACCTACCGCGAGATCGCGACTGCACAGCAGTTCAAGGGCTTCCAGTCGGTCACGGTCAGCTTCGCCAACGATGGCCGGGGTGCCTCGCCGGCGGATCGAGAACCGACCAGTCCCGACGAACTTGTGTCCGGAGCCGACCGACGTCCCCTGACCGAGTCGGGACACGCAGAACCGGACAATTCTGACCGGATTCGTGCGACTCGATCCGGTAGCGAGGGGCAGCCGTAGGGTCCCAACCGGACCGATCCTGCTGGTCTGAGCGGTCCTGGTGGGACAACGTTTGAACCCTGTGGAGTGGTGGAAGCTGCTCTGACCGCGCCGGCAACATCTCTTAGCGGCGGCGGACCACCGAGGTCTCTCGCCGGCCAATTTCGTCACAGCCAGTCGCTGTAGTTCGACGCCCAGTCCTCGGCGGCAGCCCGCGCGTTCGACGGGATGTGCTTGGAGGCGATGCCACGGTGATAGTTGGTGGTGACGCGAGCAGGAGGATCGAGGAGGCGGAGGTCGTGATAGCCGAGTTCATTCCGCACTTCGTCGAAGTGATGCGAGGCCTCCATGATCGCGTGATCAGCCAATACGACCTGCGCTTCTGTAGACGCGACGAGAAACCCCGCGCTCTGGCCGAGCCGAACGAGGGTGATGTTCGCTTTTCGAACGACGACGACGGGGCAGATCAGTGCGTTGGGCCGTTGCTCCTGAACAATTGCGGCCTTCCTGAGAAATCTGCGCAACTCTCCCTCCTCCCTGTGGAGGCCGGGCTTGGCATCGTCGGTGTCACTCGCGTAGTGCCATCCTCGCGTGTTCTTGACCTCGATTATCACGGTCACGGCGACAGGGTCCTCTTCATCGGAAGTGTCGTAATATCCGCACACGAAGTCCACCTCACCGTAGGTCGCTAGATCGATACCGAGCACGGTTGTGACCGAGTGATGCAGCGGTGCGAATCGACCAGTCGCATCGAGAGCGTGCCGCATCGCGATCTCGCCGGCCGCGCCGATCAACCCGCGTCCCGCGCCGCCCCTTCGAGCCCACCCATCGTGTCGAGCGGTGAGTAGGCGCTTTCGAGCTGCGACGGCAGCGGTGGACTTCGTGTCCATTGCAGCGAGATGCCACGTGAGGAACGGACGATTCTGCCTCTTGTCGTCGCGACGGCTTGTCGGATGACGCCGTCCTTGAAGAGCTTGTTGCGGGCGGCCGTGAGGTGGTGAGGGTCGATGCGCGAGCCGGCACCGTTCCAGATCTGGTCGCTGGCACGTGCCTCCATCTCGGAATTCGTCATCGCGGCGTGCACTTCAAGCATCGCAACGATGACCTCGCCTGCCAGGCGCTGCCACTGCGCGAAGGTGCGTGCTGGCACAGACGAAAACGTACTCGCGGGAGTTTCACCGCTACGGCGGGGAAGTACATAGGAGTAGATGTGGGGGTGGCGCGCGGAGGCCCTGTCGTCAGTCTGGTGATGCGAACGCGTGCCGCCGGACGTTGAGACGAGTGAGTCCTGATGAGTTCGCGTGGACCGTGTCCGCCGGCCCTCCCCGAAATTGCCGCGCGGCCATTCGGGTTCAAACCCGATCAATACTCCTGGCCCGAGCGGAGAGGGTGGGATTTGAACCCACGGACCACTTGCGTGGTCACCTCCTTAGCAGGGAGGCACGTTCGACCGGACTCCGCCACCTCTCCGAATGTGGGCGCGATGGTATCGCCTGGAACTCACACTCGACTCCCCGGATGGTCTGTCTCGGAGAACCTCGGCGGTCGATAACCTCGAACCCGGAACGGTGGCAGAGCGGACAAACGCACCCGCCTTGAAAGCGGGAGGCCCACAAGGCCCGGGGGTTCGAATCCCTCCCGTTCCGCTCCTGGTAGACAGCGGTTACGCTGAAACCGACGACGAGGCCGGCTCGTTGGAACGACCGGCAGGAGGTGATTCCGGGGGTGTCAGCACTTCGACCGTCACAGTGGGCGCTGCTCGATGCACTCTGCCGAGCACAGTCCGCAGCGAGCGGCCACTTCCTCGCGGTCGGAACGTTCGGCGCACGTTCATCCGACACGACGGCCTGCCCGAGCCGCTGAAGGATTTCGCGTTCTCGGATCTCAACGAGCTTCAGACGCAGGGGATGATCCGTCTCACCACCAAGTTGGGCTCGTCTACGCGGTTCGAGATCACCAACGACGACTGGAAGTACTGGGAGGCGCACCAGGAGACGCGCGTCGAACGGATCGAGGCCGAGGTACGGCGGCTTCTCGATCCTGCGCCGAGTGGGGGCCGTACGCGTCAGCGTTCGCTCGCTGGAAGGAGGCCTGGAATCCCAAGCGAAAGTAAGTCTGGGCAGCCGGCTCTCGACGAGGACGAACCACTACACTCGTGTGATTCCCAGGGAACCGGCTTCGTGTCCCACCTGGTCACAGGAGGCTCGACGGCTTCGGACCGAAAGTCGTGTGGAGTCGACGCCCGTGGTCTCCGACTGCCATGAGATGAGTCGTCGCTACACCCGAGCAGCTCGACTTCTCGTATCGACACAGTCTGCCGGGGATCGATTGGAGTCGAGCGTGGCACTCCGTTCGATCGATCATCGCCGGGCAAGCCGAACTCGGCGACCTAGCGCTCGGCGCCAAGGACCCCGGCGTTCGACCTCTTCCGGTCCTATTGCTCTGAAATTGTCGACCGTAGGTGTATGAATCGGCCGTGGACGTTCGTGGAGTAGTTCATGAAAGCGGCGCCGGAGACCACGGACACGTCGCGCTGCCCCGACGCAGCGTTGGAGGCCACGGGCACGTCACGTTGCCCCGACGCTGAATTCGCGGCGTTTTACCGCCGCGAGCTCCCGGTCCAGGTGCACAGGGCGACGATGCTTCTCGGTGACAGGCATCTCGCCCAGGATTTGGTACATGATTCCTTCGCCGACGTATTCACCAAGTGGGATGTGTTGATCGAGCCGGGCCGATACCTCAACGCCGTGGTGATCAATCGCTGCCGCGATCACGGCCGCCGGGCCGCGATGAGCGCTCGCCGTCTCCGCTTGTTGTTGCCCGGCGCCCGTCATGAGGACGAGCAGCTGTGGGACGCCGTGCAGCGATTGCCGTTCAACCACCGTGCTGTCGTGGTGCTGCGCTTCTATCACCGTATGACCGACGCCGAGATCGCCGCCACGCTCGGTTGCCGCCCGGGCTCCGTCGGTCCGTGGCTGCAGCGCGCCCTCAAACGTCTCCGAAAGGATTTCTCATGAACGACGCATTCGAAGACCGGCTCACTGATCTGTTCGAGCGCGCCGGCGGCGGCGTTGTGGTGGAGGACCGCCTCAATCGGATCGGCACGGGCGCGGTGCTTGAATCGGTATCGACCGGATCGCGCAGTCACCCGTGGATGCTGATTGCTGCGGCCGTCATGGTGCTCGCGGGAGCGGCTGGGGTTGCCGCAGTCGTCCGTAGTGACGGCGGCCCGGAGAATGGGCCGGTCGCCGTTCAACCGGCCGATCCTCCCGCCCCGCTGTACCTCTTGCCGAACGATCTTGCGGGGTGGACTTCCGGCAACGGGTCGACTGGCTCGGGGTCGCTCGCGTCCTACGAGGGCATTGTCGTCGGGATCCCAGTCGGGGAGGGGTTCATTGATCCCGTGGCAGTGCATCTCACAACAGATCCCCCTGAAGGATTCTCGACTGACACATGGCGAGCGCTCAGCGTCGACGGGGGACCTGCGTTCGTGTCACCAGAGGGTGCGATGCCGCAGATGGTTGTCACGCAGCAACGGAGTCCGATGTGGCTCACCAGTTCCAGCGACGATCGCACTGGCTCGCGAATTGTCCCGACCCTCGAGGCGCTAGAACTCGACGATGCGGGAACGCTTATCCTGCGATCGCGCGATCGCGCGGTCGTCGCGTCGTACGACATCACGTCGGCATCGCTGGGTCACAGCACGTACTCGGAGGCATCTGGGCCCGACGGCGAACGCGTCGTTGTCGAGACGGTGTCCGGCGAGGTTCCCCTTCTTGCCCTCGTCGCCGCTCGGGCCGTCCAGCTCGAACCGATGACCGTGAATGGCGCCGACGCGTGGCACGCCTCGGGCATGGACGTCGACGGCGAGTGGCACGCGATCGCGTGGGAATTCGCCCCGCAACAGGTCGTGTTTGTTGGCTCCCACCTCATCCCCTTCGAGACGGTGCTCGCCGTCGCCGAAAGTCTGGCGGCCGTGGACGAGGCGACTTGGACAGCCGCGACATAGTGACGTTCCGGCATCCGAATAGCCCCGCCCTGCCGACCATCGCGCGTCCGCATACGCCGGCTCGTTGTCGGATGATGCTCGGCCCGGGTGTCGGCAGCTGGCCGCCGGGTACGGTGTTAGCTACTTCGTCCTGAAATAGTCGGTCCACCAGCGTCGCGCGTGTTCGATACGATGGCCTCGCCCCTGGTAGTTGCGTTACCGAGAGACGAGGCCATCGATGTTGAGAACGGTAGGCGATCAGCCGACGTTGTGGGAGACACTGTTGCCGTTCGAGGCGTTGGTGATGCCCGCCGGTTGACGGTGGACCCTCAGATCACGCCGGTCACACACAGCGTCCGACGGTCCCGACGCCAGGCGTTCGGTGGTCTCAGTCTCAGGTGTCCAGGTTGAAGCGGCTGTGATGATGGAGGACTTGGCGGAGGAGCTCGATGAGGGTGGTCCGCTCCTTTGCGTCGAGCGGTTCGAGCAGCTGGGCCGGCCCGGGCCGCGCCGACGACGATGTCGAGGTGTCGCAGCTCCCTGGTCCCGGCACCGGTGATGGTGACGACGTTGCGACGTCGATCCTCAGGGTCGCTGCTGCGCACGAGCATCGCGCGTGACTCGAGTCCGCGGAGCAGGCCGACCACGTCCGCGCTATCGATACCGGTACGACGGCTCAACTCGACCTGGCTCAATGGCTCGCCGGCGTGGGCATTTAGAACGCCGACCTCGGTGAAGTCTGCGCAGCGATCGATTCCGCCGAGATGGTCTGTGTTCAGAATGCGTTCAGTCTCCTCGACCGCCACGACGCCGAGATACTCGCGCGATGCCGGAGCGGCGGGATCGCGTACGTCCCGTTCTGCCCGCTCGGTTCTGCGTTCCCTCACCTGCCCAAGGTGATCGAGAACCCAACGGTGCAGGTAATCGCGCACGACACGAGGTGACCGCGGCGCAGATCGGGCTCGCCTGGCTGCTCAGAGTCGCCGACAACGTTCTGCTCATCCCCGGCACGTCGAGCGTCGAACACTTGGAGGGGAGGAGAACATGGCCATCGGTGCAATCACGCTCACCGAGGCCGACCTCGCAGGACTCGACAGTGTGGCGAGTTGGGTCCACCACATCGATGATGCGGGATCAACGCGATGACGGGCATCACCGGATCGGAAACAGTGCCGGCGCGGCTTCACTTCGGCTAGCGGAGACCGGTCTGGGCGCACGGTTTCGCCACCGGTACTCGGCGATCCGCGGTTTCCGGTGGTCGGATTGGAGTTACGAGGACGCCAGGGCTCGTTCGAGTTCGTGCAGCGCGCGCTGGAGCTGTTGCCGGTCGGCTAGTCCGAATCCGATGACGAGGTGTGGTCGCAGTCGCTGTGAGTGGTGTGAGTTGGGGTCGATGACGATGTTGCGGTCGGCGAGCTGGGTGGCGATGCGGGAGGGGTCGTGGTGTTGGTGGAGTCGGATCGTCGCGTGGAGCCCGGCACTGGAGTGGTAGCCGTGTTCGATCAGTCCGGAGGTTTCGGCTTGTCGGATCCAGTTGGTCACGATGGTGTGTCGTGGTTGGTAGGTGCGTCGGCTGCGGCGGAGGTGACGGTCGAAGTCGCCGCTGCTGATCAGGTGTGCGAGCGCAGCTTGAGTGAGATGTGGTGGTTGCATGTCGATGAGCACGCGTGCGTGGGTGAGTTCGGCGATATCGGGGAGTGGTGCGATGACGAACCCGATGCGCAGCGATGGCGTGAGTGTTTTGGAGAAGCTTCCGAGGTAGATGACCTGCCGGTTCGGATCGAGGCGCCAGAGCGGTTCGAGTGGCCGGTCGACGTAGCGGAGTTCGGTGTCGTAGTCGTCTTCGAGGACGACGGCCCCGTTGTTCCGTGCGAGTTCGAGCAGCTGGATGCGCCGGTTCCTTTTCAGGACGACGCCGGTGGGTGATTGGTGCGACGGCGTGACGTACACCAGTTTGGTTCGAGGGTGGATGGCGTCGATGTCGATCCCGTCGTCGTCGACGGGCACCAGGTCGAGGGTCGCGCCTGCGAACTCGAACGCAGCGCCCACGGGTTCGTAGCCCGGGTCCTCGACGGTCGCGATGTCGCCGGGTCTGAGCATGACCCGGGCGCAGAGATCGACCGCTTGCTGGGTGCCGGCGGTGATGAGGATTCGGTCGGGTTCGACGGTCACGCCGCGCGATCGGGCGACCCAGTGCGCGATTGCTGATCTGAGTTCGGGCAGCCCGGCGCGGTGTCCGTAGTCCGGTGGGACGGTCTCGACGCTCTGTCTGACGGCTCGACGCCACTCGACGAGGGGGAACAGGCGCGGGTCGGGTCGTCCGCTTCGCAGATCGATGATCGCACCTGCCGGGGGCGGCGACGAGGAGACTCGCGGTGCCGACCGTCGCACTGTCGCGGCGACCGTTTCGACCTGGCCGGCGGGTGGTTCGATGGGCAGCGTGTTGGCGGCGACGAAGGTGCCGTTGCCGGTTCGGGCAACGGCCAAACCCTCGGCGACGAGCCTGGCGTAGACCGTAGTCACCGTGGAGCGCGCCATTCCGAGGTCGGCTGCGAGCTGCCGGGTGGGAGGTAGCCGATCGTCGGGTTGGAGCCGACCGGAGTCGATGGCGCTACGGAGTTGCTCGAAGAGTCGACGCGTCCGGCGGTCCCGGGCTGCCAGGAAGATGTCGATGTTCACCCCCAACGAGTCTATTGGTCCGATGATTTGCGCCGCAATTGGCCCTTCTCAACGTCCGATCAGATCCATACCGTGTGTATATGCCCAACTCGGCAACGATCTCCGACTACCCCGACTACCCCGACTACCCCGACTACCCCGACTACGCCGTCTGCGTCTCGTGCGGCACCCAGTTCCCCAGCGCCGATGCGCCGCCAGAGAGGTGTCCGGTCTGTGAGGACGACCGACAGCATGTCGGCTGGGATGGGCAGCGGTGGACGACGATGCGTCGACTCGCAGTCGATCACAGCAACCGCGTCGAGGCCGACGGCGCCCTGCTGGGAATCGGCGTGTCACCTCGCTTCGCGATTCCGCAGCGCGCCCTGCTGGTCGAGACCGACGCCGGGAACATCTTGTGGGACTGCGTCTCGTTGGTCACCGACGACGCCGTGGCGGCCCTCGAAGAGCGCGGTGGCGTTGACATGATCGCGATTTCCCACCCTCATTTCTACTCATCGATGGTGGAGTGGAGCGATGCGCTCGGCGGCGTACCAATTCACCTGCACGAGGCGGACCGGCAGTGGGTGCAGCGTCACTCATCAAATCTGTCGTGGTGGTCCGGTGAGCGTTGCCAGCTCTCTGCGACGGTTTCACTGCTGCATCTGCCCGGCCATTTCCCGGGCAGCAGCGCGCTGTACTGGACTGCGGGTCCGAACGGGCGGCGCCTGTTGCTCGTCGGCGACTCACTCCTCGTCGCCGACGATCGGCGACACTTCTCGGTCATGCACAGCGTCCCCAACCATCTGCCGGTCGGACCATCGGTGATCCGCGATCTGCGCGACCGGTTGAACGGTGTCGAGTTCGACGACGTCTACGGGTGGACGTGGGGCCTGAACGTGATCGGCGGGGCCGACCGCAAGGTCGCAGCGTCGTTGGATCGCTACCTGGACGCGATCGAGTCGCCCAGATGACCGACGATGACACGCTCATTGCTGCACTGCGACGTGTGGGTTTGGTCGCAGACCCCGCGATGACCGCATCGCTCGAGGCGTCGTACCGCGATCTTCGTTCTCAGATCGACCTGATCGCTGCAACCGAGGTCAGGGTCGATGATCGGCGACCGGCGACGTGACGACAGGGGTGCGCAGGATGCTCGAAGAACTCGCCGACGGCGAGACCAGCGCCGAGCGGATCGTGCGAGCTGCGATCGAACGAGCACAAGACCTCGGAGGCGATCTGCATGCCTTCGTCTCAGTGATCGTCGAGCCGGCGATCGCTGCAGCTCGAGGGTTCGACGCACGCCGGCGCAACGGGGAACGGCTTCCTGTGCTCGCCGGTGTCCCCTGGGCGGTGAAGGACGTCGTCGACGTCGCAGGCTGTGTGACCAGGGCTGGGAGCAGGACGACCGAGGCGCGTGCGCCCGCCGCCGCGGATGCGGCGGTCGTGGCCGAGATCGCCGACCTCGGTGCCGTGCTGGTGGGAAAGACCTCGACCAACGAACTCGCTTACGGCGGACCGAGCCGGGACGTCGACTTTCCGATGGCGCTCAACCCGGCGGGTCGCGACCGGTTCACCGGCGGGTCGTCGTCGGGTTCCGCGGCTGCCGTTGCAGCCGGGATCGTTCCGTTCGCGATCGGGACGGACACCGGAGGTTCGGTCCGCGGTCCGGCGGCGTGGACCGGCTGCATCGGTGTCAAACCGACGATCGGCGCATTGCCGTCGAGCGGCGTCATGGCGCTCGCCGGTTCGCTCGACCACGTCGGGTTCCTGACCCGAACGGTCGACGACGCCGACGTCGTCTGGTCGGCGCTGTGCGGCGAACCTCCTCAACGTCCACTCGGCCCGACGCTGGCTGGCTTCCGGATCGGGTTTCTGAGCGGCGACTGGGTCGGCGCGGACGCCGACCAAGCCGTCCGCGGTGCGGTGGATCACGCCGCTCACGTCGTTGATGCCCTGGACGCTGAATTGGTCGACGTCGAGATGCCCGATTTCGCCGAGTTCGCGGCGGTCGGACGGGTGCTGATCATGGCCGAGGCGTGGGAGACGCACGCAGCCACGATGCGGCACCATCCGGAACGTTTCGGTGAAGCGACACGCGGCCGTCTTCTGCTGGGCGCCACGATTACCGCCGCAGACAAGGCCCTCGCCAGTCGATCCCGTCGCCACCTCGCCACGGCGACATGCGCTGCGTTCGAGCACGTCGACGTGATCGTCACGCCCACCGCCGTCGCCGAACCCCCGCTGTTGGCCGACGTGGTCACCCCCCGCCCCCGATCAGAGCCGCCGTGCGAGCCGTTCTCTCTGATCGGCTCGACGAGTCCGATGCGAACGATCCCGTTCAACCTCACCGGCCACCCGGCGGTCAGCGTCCCTGCTGGTCGCACCGAGAGCAACCTCCCGGTCGGGCTGCAGGTCGTGGGCCGCCCCTGGGGCGAGCGAGACGCGCTTCGTGTCGCGCGGGCGATCGAATACCACGGCGGTGAGGTGCTCGATGTCTGACGCGACGATGGCAGAACGGCTCCTCACCCGCAGCGCCCGTCGACCTGTGAGTGCCGGCGACGTCGTCGGCGTTCGCGCTGACGCAGCCCTGGGCACCGACGGCTCCGTCCCGATGGCGTTGGACTGTTTTGCGCAGATCAACGGAGCCGAGGTGACCGACGAGATCGACATCGTCTTCGCGCTCGACCACTACGCACCGCCGACCAGCCCGGCTGCGGTCGACGTCCATCGCAGAATGCGGTCGTTCGCCTCGCACCATGCTGTTCGCCTCTACGAGGTCGGCGACGGGATCGGCCATCAGCTCATGGTCGAGCACGGTCACGTCCGACCCGGCACCACCTGCGTGGCGGCCGACAGCCACGCCACCACCTACGGTGCGCTCAACGCGTTCGGCACCGGTATCGGGTCGTCGGATCTCGCCGTGCTCATGGCGACCGGCACGCTCTGGTTTGGCGTCCCCGAGTCCATCCAGGTCGAACTCTGCGGGTCGCTCGGCCCAGATGTCGCGGCCAAGGATCTGGCATTGCACCTCGTCGGCCGGCTCGGCGCCAGTGGGGCCCGCTACGCCGCGCTCGAGTTCACCGGGCGAGGCGTCGAGAAACTCGATCTCGATGACCGCCTCGTCGTTGCGAACATGGCGGTCGAGATGGGGGCGAAAGCCGGGATCTTCCCGTGCGACGACCGCCTCCGAGAAGAACTCGCCGAGCAGGACATCCCCAGCGACCATGGCATCACACCATTCGACAACGCGCGGTATATGCGGTCGGTCCACATCGACTTGTCCGCGATCCGTCCCACCATCGCAACCGACGATCGAGTCGACGCCACGACCACCACCGATCACCTCGCCGGGCGACCGGTCACGTCGTGTCGCATCGGCACCTGCACCGGGGGACGCACCAAAGACATCCGACAAGCCGTCGAGGCACTCGACACGGCCGGAGGCATTGCAGCGGGCGTCAACGTGGTGGTCACCCCCGCATCCCGCCGAGTACGCGAACAGCTCGACGACGAGGGGATCACGACGCGACTGCATGCGATGGGCGCCCAAATCGCGATGCCCGGATGCGGGGCCTGCTGCGGCTCAGCGGGTGACCTCCCCGACGACGACGACATCGTCATCTCGACCGCGAACCGCAACTATCGGGGACGGATGGGCAACCCGCACGCAACCATCATGCTCGCCTCACCCGCAACGGTCGCAACAGCCGCATCCCGAGGTGCGATTGTCGGCACGACCGACGGAGAACGACGCCATGGGTAAGCCTCGAATCGTCCGGGCGCGGGTGGTCGGCGACAACATCGATACCGACACGATCATCGCGTCGCATCGCAAACGCGACAGCCCCGACGCGAACGTGTTGCGGCGGTACCTGTTCGAACATCTCCGACCCGACTACATCGCCACCGTCGAGCCCGGAGACATGCTCGTCGCCGGCGAGAACTTCGGCTGCGGATCCGCCATGGAAGTCGCCGCCACCGTGATCGCTGCCAGCGGACTCACTCCGATGATCGCAGCCAGCTACGCGCGGACGTTCTACCGCAACGCGATCAACAACGGGCTGCATCTGTCGCACGCCGACACCACCACCGTCACCGACTGCGCGTACTACGAGTACCACGCAGCCCCGCGATGGGTGCTGCGACCATTAGACGGGAGAGGCGACGACATCCAACTCCGCCCGGTCACCGGCCTCGCCTCCGACATCGTGGCCGCCGGCGGACTGATCCCCTACGTCAACTCCGGTCGCAGCCTCACCGCCCACCTCCACGAACCATGAACCCCGACCTCGACA
>Ga0136617_10005580_pt1 | contig 11253 bp, 10 predicted proteins | sample AntDrymUQ3222106_2_FD_129672 | JGI IMG/M metagenome (GOLD analysis project Ga0136617, IMG submission 129672) | Polar desert sand microbial communities from Dry Valleys, Antarctica - metaG UQ322 (21.06) | ecosystem: Environmental > Terrestrial > Soil > Desert | place: Antarctica: Dry Valley...
CGGCTCGGCGGCCGGCTCGCTCGCCGCCTACTGCCTCGACATCACAGACATCGACCCGATCCGCTATGGGCTCCTCTTCGAGCGGTTCCTCAACCCGGCCCGCAAGGACATGCCGGACATGGACATCGACTTCGCGGTCGAGGGCCGCGAGCGGGTGATCAACTACGTCGCCGAGCGCTACGGGCGCGACCGAGTCGCCCAGATCATCACCTTCGGGACGATGGCCGCCCGCGCCGCTGTCCGGGACGCGGGCCGCGTGCTCGAGATCCCCTACGGCGTCGTCGACAAGATCGCGAAGCTGATCCCGGAAGGCCCCGGCCAGACTCTCGCCGACTGCCTCAAGCCCGGCTCGGAGCTCAAGGCCGCCTACGACACCGATCCGTTCGCGAAGGAGATCGTCGACCTCGCGAAGCCGCTCGAGGGGCTCGTCCGCCAGGACTCGATCCACGCAGCCGGAGTCGTGATCGGCGCGAAGCCGCTGATCGAGGTCGTGCCGCTCCAGCAGAAGGGAGCCGACCAGGAGGTCGTGACGCAGTTCTCGATGAAGAACGTCGAGGCACTCGGCCTGCTCAAGATCGACTTCCTCGGCCTGCGCAACCTGGACGTGATCGACAAGGCCGTCGAGCTGATCGGAGGAGGTCTCGACATCGGGGCGCTCCCGCTCGACGACAAGAAGGTCTACACGATGCTCGCGAAGGCCGACTCGAACGGCGTCTTCCAGTTCGAGTCGTCGGGGATGCGCGACGCGCTTCGAGCGGTCAAGCCGACGGTGTTCGAGGACCTGATCGCGCTCGTCGCGCTCTACCGCCCGGGGCCGATGGCCCAGATCCCCGCGTACGCTGCCCGCAAGAACGGCCGCGAGCCGATCACCTACATCGACCCGCGCCTGAAGGCGATCACGGGCGACTCCTTCGGGATCACGATCTACCAGGAACAGTCGATGCAGATCGCGAAGCAGCTCGCCGGCTTCACCGGCGCCGAAGCCGAAACCCTGCGGCGCGCGATCGGGAAGAAGATCCACACGCTGATGGCCTCCCTGAAGGACAAGTTCCTCGAGGGCTGCGCCGCGAACAACGTCACCCTCTCGGTCGCGACCCAGCTCTGGAAGGAGCTGGAGTCCTCGCAGGACTACTCGTTCAACAAGGCGCACTCGGCCTGCTACGCGCTGATCGCCTACCGAACCGCCTGGCTGAAGGCGAACCACCCGTGCGAGTACATGGCCGCCCTGATCTCGTCCGTGATGAGCACGAAGGACCGGGTGCCGCTGTACGTGAACGCGTGCCACGACATGGGGATCGAGGTGCTCCCGCCCGATGTGAACACCTCGCAGACCGACTTCGCCGTCGTCGAGGGCAAGATCCGCTTCGGCCTGAATGCGGTCAAGAGCGTGGGGGAGAGCGCGGCCCGGGCGATCATCCGGGCGCGCGAGGAGGGCGGGTTGTTCGAGTCCATGTGGGACTTCACCGAGCGGGTCGACCCGCAAGTGGTCAACAAGCGGTCGCTCGAGGCGTTGGTCAAGTGCGGCGCGCTCGACTCGACGGGCGCGTCACGGCTGGGGATGCTCGCCTGCCTCGAGCAGGCGCTCGCCTGGGGTCAGAAGCACGCGGCCGACCGGCTCGCGGGCCAGGGCTCGATCTTCGACCTCGGCGACGGCGGCGCGGAGCCCGAGCTCGACCGCCCCAAGCACCACCCGGCGATTCCGACCGGCGAGTTCGAGAAGACGGAGCTCCTCAAGCTCGAGAAGGAGACGCTCGGGCTCTACGTCTCCGAGCATCCGCTCCATGCCGTTCGCGAGCAGCTGAGGCGGAAGACCGACTGCACGCTCGCTGAGATCGAGCGCCGCCGCGACGGCGAGGTCGTCACGGTCGGCGGGATCGTCTCCTCGGTCAAGCAGCTGACGACGAAGAAGGGCGAGCTCATGGTCTTCCTCGCCCTCGACGACCCGACCGGGGGCGGGGAGGTCGTCGTCTTCAGCTCCCTCTACGCGACGGCTCGCGAGCTCTGCGTCAGCGACAAGATCCTCGTCGTCAAGGGACGGGTCGACCACAAGCAGCAGGGCGAGACGAAGCTGATCGCGCTCGAGCTCGTCTCCTTCGAGGCGGTGCCGGAGCGGAAGGAGATCCGCTTCAAGCTCGACGCGCGCGCCGCGAAGGCGGGGATCATCCGGGAGCTCGCCGAGCTCGTGAAGGAGTACCCGGGCGACTCACCGGTCTACGTCGCGCTCGAGACCTCGCTCGGCCCGAAGACGCTCGCCCTCGGCCCGCAGTACCGAGTCGCGATCGACTCCGACTTCCTCACCGACGCCCGCCAGCGACTCGGTGTCGAGGCTGTGCTCTAGCCGAGCCCCTTCTCGCGCAGCTCCGCGAGCGCGCGCTCCGACTTCTCGAGCTCGAGCCTCATTCCGCGCAGGATCTCCGGCGTCTTCGTGAACTGGACGTCGCGATAGGCGACGACCTGGATCTGGTTTCCCCACGGATCGAGAAACGAGTTGCCGCCGAAGATCTTCACTCCGTGGGCCCGGACGGCGGCGAGCACCGACTCGCGGTCGTCCACGACGAGCCCGATGTGGCGGCCAGCGTCCGGCTCTGTCGAGTCGCCCTCCATCAGCGCGAGGAACTGATCGCCCAGGTCGACGAAGGCTGCGCCGGTCATTCGCCCGCGCAGCTCGAGCTCGAAGAGCGCGCCGTAGAACGCGAGCGCCTCGTCGATCGAGCCGACCTCGAGCGCGACGTGATTGATCCCGACTGCGCGCGCCATGTCCAAAGCGTACGCGTCCCAGGGTCTGTCCCTCGAACGTGGGAACCGCGGGTGGGCGACCGGTGTAGGAGGATCGAGTGGTGAGCCGGCCACCGACTGAGGGAGAGCTGGTCGAACGGGCCCGCCGGGGAGACGGCGCGGCATTCGGCGCGCTCGTCCGCGATCACGAGGAGATCGCTTTCCGCACCGCCTACCTGATCACGCGCAACGCCGCCGACGCCGAGGACGCCGCCCAAGCCGGCCTCGTGAAGGCGTTCTATGCGCTGCCACGCTTCCGGCGCGAGGCGCCGCTGCGCCCGTGGCTGCTCGCGATCGTCGCGAACGAGGCGCGCAACCGCCGCCGGGGTGGCGGCCGCCGCGAGTCGCTCGCGCTCCGGGCCGCGCACGAGCTTCCCTCGGGGGACGCGGCTCCGTCTCCCGAGGGGAGGCTGCTCGTCGCGGAGCAGCGCACGGAGCTGCTCTCCGCCCTCGAGTCGCTCAGAGAGGACGACCGGATCGTCCTCTCCTGCCGCTACCTGCTCGACCTCAACGAGGCCGAGACGGCAGAGGTGCTCTCGCTCCGTCGCGGCACCGTCAAGTCCCGTACGTCGCGTGCGCTCGAGCGCTTGCGCGTCCGGCTGGAGGTGGAGGCATGAGCGAGCTCGAGCTCCGCCTCCACGAGCTCCGAGCCGGGCTCGAGTTCCCGCCGACGCCGTCGTTCGAGCTCCGGCTCGAGCGGCGTCCCGCACGACGTCTCCGCCCGCTCGTCGTCGCCCTCGCTGCCGTCCTCGTCCTCCTCGCGGGCGCGCTCGCCCTCTCGCCGGGGGCCAGGAGCGCGTTCCTCGAGCTCTTCCGGCTGAAGGGCGCAACGGTGACGCGGGTCGAGGAGCTGCCCCGAGTCGAGCGGATCAGGCGACTCGACCTCCTGGGCGAGCTCGTGACGCGCGCCGAGGCGGAGCGCCGGGTCGGGTTCCGGCTTCTCGACCTGGGCGAGCCGGACGCGGTCTACGTCCGCGAGGGCGCGATCGCGACCCTCGTGTACGGCGACCTCGACGAGCCTCGTCTCCTGCTTTCCGAGGCCCGTGGCGGGATCTTCGACGGCTTCGTCCGGAAGACCGGCGCGAGCGGGACGAGCGTCGAACGGGTCTCCGTCGACGGGTTGCCAGGCCTCTTCGTCTCCGGTGCCGGGCACTTCGTCATGTTCCGCGACGCCTACGGGCAGATCGACGACGACCGCGCCTTCCTTGCCGGGACGACGTTGCTCTGGAACCGCGCCGAGCTCCTGCTCCGACTCGAGGCGGACGTGACTCGCGCCGAGGCCGTGGAGCTCGCCGAGTCCGTTCGTTGAGGAACCCCTCCAGGCTCATCGGTGTAGTGGTGACAACCCCACGCGGAGGTGGCTCCATGAAGAAGCTCCTGCTCGTTCTCGTCGTCGCTCTCGTCGCAGCCCCGGCGGCAACGGCCGGAGGCTGGGCGACGGTCGGGCTCAGCTCGCTTCCCCCGAGCGGCCTGAAGGCAGGCCAGGACTGGCCGCTCGAGATCACCGTCCTTCAGCACGGCCAGACGGCACTGACCGGCGTACAGCCAGCGGTGACCGTCCGCAACGTGACGACGGGCAAGATCGGCGGCAGGTTCGTCGCGTCGCCGACCGGCAAGCCCGGCGTCTACCGCACCGTCGTTCGATTCCCTGGCAGCGGCACCTGGTCGTACGAGGTCTTCGACGGCTTCACCCAGTACGGCGGCGCGAAGACCCATACGTTCAAGGCGGTTGAGATCAGCGGCTCGGCGTCCGGGTCGGGCTTCCCGACGCTCCCCGTCGGCGGCGCCCTGCTCGGCCTTGCCCTCGTCGCGGCTGTGCTCTTCCTCCGGCGGCCGCGCACGGCGCCGGAGCCCGCTACCGGCCACTAGGTCTACTTCGAGCCAACGGCGAAGGCCCGCTCCCGAGGCGGGCTTTCGCATGTCTTGCCGCAGTTCCTTTACGAAAGCTTCATGGGAATCACCACAAAAGGGGAGATCCGCATCGTTTGAATGGACGAATACCGAGTACGACGATGCGAGAGGATGACTGAGATGGCTGCGGCAGAGCTTCAGAGCACCGAGACGGAGCTCGAGCGGATCGAGCGCTGGCGCGCCGGCGCGCTCGAGCGGGCGGGGTACGAGCCGGCGGCGGCCGTGCTGCTCGCGAGCCGGATGGACGTCGACCTGCACTACGCGATCGACCTCCTCCGCCGCGGCTGCGAGCCCGAGCTCGCGCTCCAGATCCTGCTCTAGCGGTTCTCCGGACACGGGCGCGGACGCGCGGGCAGAATCTCTCTGCCGGTGCCGCTCCTCGCCTCGATCCCCTCGCCATCGTCTGGCACGCTCGACCTCGGGCCGCTGACGATCCACATGTACGGCCTGATGCTGCTCGCCGGCATCGCCGCGTGCATCGTGATCACGGGCCGCCGCTGGGTCGCCCGCGGCGGAGATTGGGATCTGATCTTCCGCGTCGCCGTCTGGGGGGTCGGGTTCGGGATCGTCGGGGCACGGCTCTACCACGTCGCCACGAGTTGGAACGAGCTCCCCGAGGAGTGGTGGGGGCCGTTCGCCGTCTGGGAGGGCGGCCTCGGGATCTGGGGCGGGATCCTCGGCGGCGTCCTCGCGGGATCCGTGATCGCACGGCGCGCCGGTGTCAGCGTCCTCGAGCTCCTCGACGCCGCCGCTCCCGGCCTCCTCGTGGCGCAGGCGATCGGCCGCGTCGGAAACTGGTGGAACCAGGAGCTCTTCGGGAAGCCGACCGACCAGCCTTGGGGACTCGAGATCGACGCCGCGCGGCGGCCCGACGAGTACCTGCTCGACAACACGTTTCACCCGACGTTTCTCTACGAGGGCCTCTGGAACCTGGGTGCTGCGGCTCTCCTGCTCGTGCTCGACCGCTTCTACCGCTTTCGCCCGCCCGCGCTCTTTGCGCTCTACGTCATGCTCTACACGGCTTTTCGGTTCTACCTCGAGCAGCTCCGGATCGACCCCTCGAAGGAGCTCGCCGGCATGCGAATCAACGCGTGGGTGTCGCTCGTCGTCTTCCTCCTCGCCGCCGGCTTCTTCGTCTGGTGGCAGTTCATCCGCGGCGGGCGACGACCGAGACTCCGGCGCGTTCACGAGCGGAAGGCCGAGCGTCCGCCGACGATGGCGGTGCCGCGCGGGCGCGTCCGACCGCGCCGCTAGTTTCCGGGCGTGACCACCGTCTACGACCTGCCGCTGGACCTCGACGCGTTCGAGGGTCCCTTCGACCTGCTCCTGACCCTCGTCCTCAAGGAAGAGCTCGAGCCCGCAGAGGTCGACGTCGCCGCGATCGTGATCGCCTTCGTCGAGCGCCTCGCCGAACGCGATCAGCTCGACCTGGAGGCGTGCGGCGAGTTCCTCGTTCTGATCGCCTCGCTCCTCGAGCTCAAGGCGCGCGCGCTCTTCCCCGACGAGGAGGCCGAGCTCGGCGAGCTCGAGCCCGAGGAGGCGGCCGAGGAGCTCGCCCGGCGGCTCGCCGAGTACCGGCGGATGAAGGAGGCGGCGGCCTGGCTCAGCGAGCGGCTCGTCGCCGAGCGCGAGCGCTACTTCCGCGTCGGCCCGGCTCCGCTCGCACCCCGACCGGAGCGCAAGCTCGCTCCGCAGGATCCGCACCAGCTCGCCGCCGTGTTGCGGGCGCTCGCGGAGCCGCCGCCGCAGGTATCGCTCGCCCATATGGCGCTCCGCTTCCCGCCCGTCTCTCAGTTCCTCGAGCGCTTCCGGGCGCTGCTCTCGCGCCGCCGCCGCTTCGACTTTGACACCGAAGTCTCCGAGCTCGATCGCATCGAGCAGGCGGTCGCGTTTCTCGCCCTCCTCGACCTCCACAAGGCCGGTGAGATCTCTCTCGAGCAGGCCGCCTCGTTCGCGCCGATAAGGGTTTCCCGCGTCGATGAAGAAAGGAAGTCCGAATGGACCGCCCGCTTCGCCTGATCACCGCCAACCCCGTCGACCAGCTCGCTCGCACCGTCGAGGCGCTGCTCGTCGTCGCGTCTGCTCCGCTCTCGGTCGACGAGCTCGCACAGGCTGCCGACGACGGCTCGGAGCGGATCGAGACCGCGCTCGGCCTTCTCTCCGATCGCTATCGCGAAGGCCGCAGTGGAATCGTGCTCGAGCGCGTCGCCGGCGGCTACGCCTTCCGTGCCGCTCGAGAGGCGGCCGAGGCGTGCAGCAGGCTCTTCGAGCGTCCCGTCGAGCGGGGGCTCTCGGCAGCGGCTCTCGAGACGCTCTCCATCGTCGCCTACCTCGGCCCCAGCAGCCGGCCCGAGATCGCCCGGATCCGAGGCGTCGCCGCCGACTCGGCGGTTGCCGGGCTCCTCGAGCGCGGGCTGATCGCCGAGGCCGGCCGCGAGGATGCCCCTGGCGGAGCGGTCCGCTACCGGACGACCCCGCTCTTCGAGCGCGTCTTCGGGCTCGAGAGCCTGGCGGCGCTGCCGCGGCTCGACGACCTGGGCGAGTCCGCTGCGGAGATCCGCGAGCGGCTGCACAGCGTTGCGGTGGGCAAGACCGCCTAGCGGCTCAGCCGACTCGACGAGATCCGCGAATCATCGAGGTGATGCCGACCTAGATCTGCCAGGCGCCGCGGCGCAGGACCGGCACGGACTCGCCGTCGCGCGTGATCCCGTCCACCTCTACCTCCGGGCTGCCGATCATGAAGTCGACGTGGATCTCGCTCTGGTTCGCTCGGGCTCGCTCAGTCTCGTCCTCGACGACGAAGTCGTAGGAGCCGCCCAGGGCGATGTGGCTGGCGGCGTTCTCGTCCAGCAGCGTGTTCCAGAAGACGGTGCCGAGCGCGTCGATCCGCCCTGAGCCGTCCACGATCGCGACCTCGCCGAGCCTCGCCGCGCCATCGTCCTTGGCTGCGACGGAGCGCAGGACGTCGGCGTTCGAGTCGGCGTCGATCTGTACGGCGCGTCCGCCCTCGAAGCGGACGGCGATCCCATCGATCAGGCTCCCGGCGAGCTCGAGCGGCTTGGTTGCCCGCACGACGCCGTCGACCCTCGCCGGATCGGGCGTCGTGAACACCTCCTCCGTGGGGAGGTTGACCACGCTCTCGACGCCGTCCACCCGCTCGAACGAGCCGGCGCGCCAACTGCTGCTCCCGAAGAGCCCGATCGTCAGGTCGGTTCCCGGGCCGCGAAAACGGAGCGCGTCGAAGCGGCGCTCGTTCAGCCGTGCAGCCGCGGCCTTCAGCTCCGCGACGCGAGCGCGCCAGGCCGCGGACGGATCCTCCTCGTCGAGTCGGGTCACGTGCGCGAGCTCTGCCCGCAGCCGCTCGAAGGCCACCGTCGGCTCCAGCTCGGGAAAGACCTGACGGGCCCACCCCGGCGTCGGCCAGGAGGCGATGCACCAGTTCGTCGTCTGGGCCGTCACGACCTCTGTGCTCTCCTTGAGCCGCGGCATCAGATCGCGGCCGGCGCGCTCCGGGTCGACTCCCTCGAGCGCGTCGGGCTGCGGGTTCCCGACGATCCACATTCGGCAGCCGCGCTCCTCGCCGAGCCGCAGCAGCCGGGAGCCGGGCTCCGGCGGGACGTAGGCGAGCGTCTCCTCACGTGCGTGGAGGAGCCGCTCGCGCTTGACGAGCGCGTCCCACCACCAGACGTCGACGTAGCGCGCGCCGCGACGGTAGGCGGCGCCCGCGATCGCCCGCACCGCCTCCTCCGTCTCGAAGTCGGCGAGGATCTCGACCTCCTGGCCCTCCTGGACGTTCGCCCCGACCTCGACGACGAGCTCGGCAAACCGCTCGGCGTCGGTTAGAACTGCCATGCGCCGCCGCGGAGGACGGGCACGCGATCGCCCTCGCGCGTGATCCCGTCGACGTCGACCTCGGGGCTGCCGATCATGAAGTCGACGTGCACCGGGCTCCGGTTCGCGCGCGCCTGATCGGCCTCGTCCTCGAGCGGGAAGGTGTAGGCGTTCCCGAGAGCGATATGACTCGCCGCGTTCTCGTCGAGGAGCGTCTCGAAGAAGACGGTGCCGAGCGGACCGATCCGGCCCTCCCCGTCGACGAGGGCGATCTCGCCGAGCCGATCGGCTCCATCCTTCGCGACGATCGAGCGCAGGGCGTCGGCTCCCTCGTCGGCGTCGATCTTCGTCGCGCGACCGCCCGCGAACTCGATCCTGATCCCGGACATGAACGAGCCGTAGACCTCGAGCGGCATGGTCGCGCGGACGTGGCCGTCCACGCGCTCCGGATCGGGGGTCGTGAAGATCTCCTCGGTCGGGATGTTCGGGTAGTGCGTTCGTCCGTCGATCGTCGTGAAGTCGGCGCCGAGCCAGCGGTGACTGGGCAGCAGGCCGACGGTGAGATCCGTGCCCGGGCCGGAGAGGTGGATCGCGTCGAAACTGCGCTCGCTCATCCGGTCGGCCGAGGCGACGATCGCGCGCATCCGCTCCCGCCACGCCCCGACAGGGTCGTCCGTGTCCAGGCGGCAGACATGGACGATCTCCTCCCACAGCTTCTCGAGGGCCTCCTCGGGCGGCAGGTCGGGATGCACGCGCTGCGCCCAGCGCGGATTCGGGCTCGGCCCGGCAGTCCAGTTCGTCAGCCGCTCGTTGACGACGACCGGCACCTCCTTCACGTACGGCAGCAGGTCGCGGCCCATTCGGGCAGGATCGATCCCCTCGAAGATCGTCGAGTCGCTGCCGGTCAGCGAGATGCGGGCGGCTCGCTCGTCGGCGAGCCAGCGGAGGCGCTGGCCGATCCAGGGCGGCACATAGTCGAGCGTCTCCTCGTCCGCGAGCTCGAGCCTTGCGCGCTTGACGAACATGTCCCACCAGAAGACGTCGACGTAGCGCGCCCCGTGGCGGTAGCCCGCCCGCGCGACCGCGCGGACCGCCTCGGCCATGTCGTGGTAGGCGGTGACCGCGAGGATCTGGCCGGGCTGCACGTTGGCCCCGAAACCCACGAGGAGCTCGGCGAGACGCTCGAGATCGCGGCTGCGGTCGGGCATCGGGCGCGAGCCTACAGCCTGCAACACTCCTGTTGGTGCGACTGAACGCCTATCTCTCCCGCGCGGGTGTCGCCTCGCGTCGCGCCTCCGACGAGCTGATCAAGGCGGGGCGCGTCAGGGTCAACGGCGAGCCCGGCCAGCTGAACACGTTCGTCGCGAGCACCGACGTCGTCGAGGTCGACGGTCAGCGGGTCGCGAAGCAGACGCTCGGCTACGTGCTCCTGCACAAGCCTGCGGGCGTCGTCACGACCGCGCGCGACCCTCAGGGCCGGCCGACGGTCGTCGACCTCGTCGACCACCCCTCGCGCGTCGTGCCGGTCGGGCGGCTCGACGTCGACACCAGCGGGGTGCTCCTGCTCACGAACGACGGTCCGCTCGCGCACCGGCTGGCGCATCCGCGCTACGGGGTCGAGAAGGTCTACGAGGTCGAGACGTGGAAGCAGCCGACGGACGGGATCCTGCGCAAGCTCGCCGAGGGCGTCGAGCTCGAGGACGGCCGAACGTCCCCGGCCCGGGTGCGGCGGCTCTCCGGCTCGCGCTTCGAGCTCGTCCTCCACGAGGGCCGCAACCGCCAGGTGCGACGGATGGTCGAGGCGGTCGGCCATCGGGTGAAGGCGCTCCACAGGAGCACGTATGCCGAGCTCGGCCTCGGGAAACTGAAGCCGGGCGAGTGGCGCGAGCTGACAAGGGCGGAGGTCAACCGGCTCGGTGCTCCTCCGGCGCCACAAACCCCATCCGCTCGTACATCTCCCGCAGCGTCGGCGCCGACGCCTCCCGGGCCTTCGCAGCGCCGCGACCGAGCAGCCGCTGCAGCTCCGCCGGATCGGCCCGCAGCTCCCGGTAGCGCTCCTGGATCGGCCCGACCGCCTCGACGACGGCCTCGCCGACGTCCTGCTTGAAGTCGCCGTAGCCGCTCTCGCCATACCGCGCTTCGATCGCCTCGGGCGCCTCCCCGGTCAGCGCCGAGAGGATGTCGATCAGGTTCGTCACACCCGGCTTCTCAGGAGCTCGGCGCACGTCGCGCCCCGAGTCGGTCACGGCCGAGCGGAACTTCTTCCGGATCACGTCGAGCTCGTCGAGCAGGAGCACGGTGCCCTGCGGCGTGCCGGCGGTCGTCGACATCTTCCGGTCCGGCTCCTGGAGGTCCATGATCCGCGCCCCCACCTCGGGGTAGACGCCTGCCGGCACCTTGAAGGTCTCGCCATAGCGGGAGTTGAACCGCTCGGCGACGTCCCGTGCGAGCTCCAGGTGCTGCCTCTGGTCGTCGCCGATCGGGACGATGTCGGTCTGGTAGAGCAGGATGTCCCCGGCCATCAGGACGGGGTACGTGAAGAGCGCGGCCGAGACGAAGTCGCGCTCACCACCCTTGTCTTTGAACTGCGTCATCCGGCCGAGCTGGCCGAAGCTCGTGACCGAGCCAAGCAGCCAAGCCGCCTCGGCGTGGGCGGGCACGTGGCTCTGGGCGAAGACGGTCGAGCGCTCGGGATCGAGCCCGGTCGCGAACAGCATCGCTGCGAGGTCGAGCGTC
>Ga0136617_10005581_pt1 | contig 11253 bp, 10 predicted proteins | sample AntDrymUQ3222106_2_FD_129672 | JGI IMG/M metagenome (GOLD analysis project Ga0136617, IMG submission 129672) | Polar desert sand microbial communities from Dry Valleys, Antarctica - metaG UQ322 (21.06) | ecosystem: Environmental > Terrestrial > Soil > Desert | place: Antarctica: Dry Valley...
CGCCTTCAGGCTCTCGTGGCGTCGAGCCGAGCTCGGATGCGACATGTAGCCCGTGATCGAGTGATACAGGGTCGGGTTGTCCGTACTCCCCTGAATCGTCGCATGACCCCGGAGGGCCAGGATCCCGCCGCCGGGCCGGCCGATGTTCCCCAGCAGTTGCTGCAGGATGCCGGCTGCCCGGATCATCTGGACGCCGACGGTATGCTGGGTCCAGGCCACGGCGTAAGCCATCACCCCGGTCCGCTCCGGACCGGAGTTGGCGATCATCGTCTCGGCAACCTGGAGGAAGACCTCCTTCGGCGTCCCACAGACCCGCTCGACCATCTCCGGCGTGTAGCGCGCGTAGTGTCGCTTGAGGATCTGGAAGACACAGCGCGGGTCCTGCAGCGTCAGGTCCGCCTGGGCCGGCGGCGGCTTGAGCCGCTGGACCAGCTCGGTCCAGGTCGTCGCCCCCATCGCCGCGTCGAACCCAAACGGTGCCGGTTGGACCTGAGCCTCGTTCGACTTCTGGGTGTCGGCCCCTCGGCTCTCCTCGCGGACCTGGGTCCGGTCGTACTGCCAGGTCTGGTTGCTGTAGCTCTGTGTCTGCGGGTTAAACCCGCTAAACAGGCCGTCGAGCTCTTCGGGCCCCTGGTATTGATCCCCGATGATCGTCGCCGCGTTGGTGTAGTTGACCACATACTCCGTGAAGTACTTCTGGTTCTGGATGACGTGGTTGATCAGGCCACCCAGGAACACGATGTCCGAGCCGGCCCTGATCGGCGCGTAGATGTCCGCGACCGCGCTGGTGCGGGTGAAGCGGGGGTCGATGTGGATGATCTTGGCGCCCTTCTCCTTGGCCTGCATCACCCAGCGGAACGCCACCGGGTGGCATTCGGCCATGTTCGACCCCATGATCGTCATGCAGTCCGTGTTGGCGACGTCGCGCGAGAAGGTGGTCGCCGCGCCCCTACCGAAACTTACGCCCAGACCGGGCACAGAGGAGCTGTGTCATATCCGGGCCTGATTCTCGATCGCCACAACCCCCGTGGCGCGCATCAGCTTCGAGTGGGCGTAGTTCCACTCGTTATCCATCGTCGCCCCGCCGAGCGAGAAAATCCCGAGCGAGTTGTTGACCAGCTTCCCGTCCGGGAGCTTCTCGACAAACGTCTCGTCGCGGGTCTTCTTGTACAGCTCGGCAATCCGGTCCATCGCCCAGTCCAGCGGCTTCTTCTCCCACTGGGTCCCGCCCGGCGCCCGGTAGAGCACCTCGGTGATCCGGTTCGGGTTGACCGCGAGCTGATAGCTCGCCGCCCCCTTGGGGCAGAGGTTGCCCTGGTTCACCGGACTGTCAGGGTTGCCCTCGATGTTGACGATTCGATTGTCGATGACGTGGGCGATCATGCCACAGCCGACCGAGCAGTACGGACAGATCGTCGGCACGGCCTTGGCGTTGGCGATCCTCAGCTCGGCGGCCCGAGCCACGGTGGGGGTCAGGTTGACGCCGAGCGCCGCCATCGTCCCCAGGGCCGTCCCACCAGCCCCCGCCCGCAGAAACTCCCGTCGAGAAACGGCCACAGCTAGTACTCCTTCGTCAAGAGCTGCGAAATGAGCGCCGCCCGACCACCCGCCTGACGCGCCGCTAGCCCGGCCGCGATGCCGAGGTTAAAGGCAGATTATAGGAGAACGCCCGCGAACGCAACCATTGCAGCCCACCGGTCAAGGCGAGACCGTCGCGCGTTAGCACGATCGGGCGTGGTCGCGACGCGGGAGCGCAACCAGCATCCCTCGCCGCCGCGAGACGAGATGGTCGGCTCCGCGGGCTGCTACGCGCGGAGGTCAGGCCTCTTCGACGGGTCGGGCCGTTCGCCGCCGCCTGGTGGACGAACGCTGCTCTTTCCCACGCAGGTCGATCACCCCGCGGAGCATCGACAGGCAGACCCGCTTGTCGTCGTCGTTGAGCTGCTGAAGCTCGCCGAACGCCTGCCGCAGCTCGACGTCGATCAAGTCCATCGAGCGGCCCTGGTAGGCCAGCATACCGGCGAGCTGCAGCAGCTCGCTCGGGCTGGTCGTGAGGCAGTTGCAGACCTCGAGCAGCGTGCTGACGCGCGGATCGGTCGTCTCGCCACTCAGCAACCGATAGAACGTCGCACGGTTGCGCTTCCCGCCCAGCCGATCGGCCACTTCAGCCGGACGAAGTCCGCGCGCGTCGATCAGATCTCGAACGGCCTTGCCAATAGCCACGGCACCCTCCCGTCGTCGCAATTGCGCCCGAGTATAACATTCCGGTGCGACGGTTGCGTCGCCGCAAGGCCGCTCGGCATCACAATCCGTGCGCCAGGCGCTCCACCAGTCGCTCCGGGAGCCCAACCTGACGCATCCGCTCCTGCGTCCGCTCGATCGGATACGCCACTCGTTGCCAGCACGCGCTCCGCCGTTCTGTGTCGACTACCAGGAAGGCGGCCCGAGGCTCGCCGTCCCGTGGCTGACCGACGCTACCGGGATTCAGGATGAACCGAGCTTCCGGTTGATCGAGCGTCAGCTCCCTTTCCCCCACGATCCGCTCGGCCCGCACGCGGCCACCCTCCAACGTGAACACCGATGGCACGTGGGTATGGCCGACGAGGCAGAATGGGCCTCCGAAGTAGTCAAAGCTCCGCCGAGCAACATCCACGCTCAGGACGTACTCCCAGAGCGGGTCCCGCGGACTACCGTGCATCAGCGTAAACTCGCCGCTCACCAGGGTTGTCGGCAGGCTCGAGAGGTACTCGCTCGATCCCGCGTTCAGCCGCCCCATCGTCCAGCGAGCGGCCGCGGCGGCGTACGGGTTGAACGCCTCGAGATCCATCTGCCCGATCGCCGCGCGGTCGTGATTGCCGGCCACCGCCAGATGTCTCGTACCGGCCAGCACGGAGACGCACTCGTTCGGCTCTGGGCCATAGCCGACGATGTCCCCGAGGCACCAGAGCTGGTCGACCGCTCCCATCGCCCCGATCACCGTCGAGAGTGCCTCGAGATTGCTATGGATATCCGAGACGACGCCGATGCGCACCAGCCCTCCGCGGCCACGACCACGCACAGGCATCCTATCAGCCCGGCCCCGCCCGCTCCTACCTCCGAGTGACCGCTACAATGTCGCGGGAGAGCATGTCTCAGGGGAGCAAGGTGTGCAGCGTCCGCGAAGCCAGCGCGACGCCCTGCTCGAAAAGTCTCGCAAGCGCTCGAGCATCCAGCATCATGACCCACGATGAATCCTCGGCGACGCTCCGCGTGGCCGATCTGGGCGAGTTCGCGCTGATCGACCGCCTCGCAGCCGTGCTGCGCGAGGAGGCCGTACCCGCGCGGTCAGCTCCGGCCGACGAGCTGGCTATCGGCGACGACGCCGCGGCCTGGCGCCCAACTCCGGATCGCTGGGAGATCCTGACCACTGACGCGCTGGTCGAGAACGTTCACTTCAGGCTCAGCACCACCACCTGGCGCGAGCTCGGCTGGAAGGCGCTCGCCGAGAACGTCAGCGACGTCGCCGCGATGGGCGGTCGCCCGCGCCGCGCCTTCGTGACGCTCGGTCTGCCCCCCGAGACGCCGATCGCCGGGCTCGAGGAGCTGTATCGTGGGATGGCCCACCTCGCGTGCGAGTTCGACCTGGTGATCGCCGGCGGCGACACTGTCGCGGCGCCAGTCGTGTTTCTGAGCGTCACCGTGGTCGGAGAGGTCGAGGGACCGGGTCTCCGTCGGTCGGCCGGCCAGCCAGGGGATCTGCTCGCGGTGACCGGCGTGCTCGGGGGCTCCGCCGCCGGCCTGGAGATTCTGGAGGCGGGGGGGCCCGGTCCGGGCGACGACGTCGGTCGGTCCCTGGCGCACTGCCATCGCAATCCCTGGCCGCGTGTCCGCCAGGGTCTCGTGCTGAACGAGGCCGGGATACGCTGCGGGATGGACCTGAGCGACGGATTGCTCGGCGACGCGGCGAAGCTGGCGCGCGCATCCGGAGTCGGCGCGACCATCGCGCTCGCGAGCGTCCCGATGCACCCCTGCCTCGAGGAGCGGTTCGGACCTCGGGCAGCCGAGCTGGCGCTGACCGGCGGCGAAGACTACGAGCTCCTCGTCGCCGCGCCCGCCGACGTCATCGGACGAGCGGAGCAAGCCCTCCGGCGGGCCAGACTGGGCCCCCTCAGCGTGGTCGGTCGCCTCGAGCCAGGCCACGCCGGCCAGGTTCGGGTGGTCGACGCTGCTGGGCGGCCGATCCAGCCGAGCCGAGCCTCCTGGGATCACTTCGGGCGGTCAGGGACGCGCCGATGAAGCGGCTGAAGCTCGTCTCACGGACCCCCGCCGAGACCCGGCGGCTGGGTGAGGCGTTCGGGCGGGCCGCCCAGCCCGGCGACCTCCTCCTGCTCGATGGACCCTTCGGCGCCGGCAAGACGGTTTTCGTCCAGGGACTCGCCGCCGGCCTCGACGTCCAGGCTTACGTCAGTAGCCCATCGTTCATCATGATTAACGAGCATCACGGACGTCTGCCGCTCTTTCACGTCGACCTCTACCGAATCGAGGGTCGGCTCGACCCCGAGACGCTCGACGCCCTGGAGGACTATCTCGGGCGAGACGGCATCTGCGCGATCGAGTGGCCCGGGCTCGTCCCGCCCCCCCTCCGACTGGGCGGCAGCGAGCTTCGCTTTGCGCCGAGCGGAGACACGACCCGCGAGATCACCATCGACACCCCGTCCGATCGACTGGCCACGGCCGCCCGCGACGCCGGGGCCGCTCCAGCAGCCGAGACGCGGGATTGAGGGGCGGAAATCACGTGACGCGATCCCCGGGCCGCGACCCTCAGTCCTCCCGTTTGCTGGTCGCGCTCGACACCTCCACTGCCCAGGCCGGCTTGGCCCTCTACGACGGCCGAGTGTTGGCCGAGACGGTCTGGCTGGCCGGTCGTGACCACGGCCGCCAGTTGATGCCGGCCGTCCACCAGGCGCTCGAGCGCCTCGGCCGAGCGCCTTCGGACCTGGCGGCGGTCGCGGCCGCCAACGGGCCGGGCTCGTTCACCGGAGTTCGGGTTGGCCTCGCCATCGCCAGCGGCCTGGCATTCGCCCTCGGCCTGCCCCTCTACGGCATCGGCTCGCTCGACGTCACCGCGGCCGCGGCGCCGACCGGCCCCTGGCCGCTCCGGGCCGTGCTCGAAGCCGGCCGTGGGCGCTTCGCGACGGCACTCTACCGACGTGAAGCGGGAGGCTGGACCCGCGTTGGCGGCATTGTGGGAGTCGACCTGGACGGGCTGGTACGCTTGATCGAGGAACAGCATGGCATCGGCCCACTCGGGTCGGCCGGGCCCGAGCAGTGCGCGATCGTTGGGGAGCTCGACGATGTCGCGCGCTCCAGGCTGGCGGCGCTCGATGCCGTGGCCTGGGCCGCCTCGCCGGCCCTCGCGGTGCGCCGACCGGCTATCCTGGCGGAGATGGCATGGAACATCTGGTTGAGCGGCCGCCCACCCGAGCCGAGAGACGCCGAGCCGATCTATCTGACGAGGACCTGAGGCTAGGACAGATGCGGTTCCGAGTCGAGCCGATGCGGATCGAGCACATCCCGGTTGTCGCCGAGATCGAGCGCCGTAGCTTCACCCAGCCGTGGCCCTCGAACGCCTATCGTAAGGAGATCCAGACCAACCGCACGGCCCACTATTTCGTCGCTCGACGAGTCGACGATGAGCTCGACGAGCAGCCGAGCCCCGAGCCCGGCCAAACCGTTTCGGACGGTCGCGCGCCACACGCGGGCGCGGAAGAGAATGGGAGCGATCACGGGATTCTTGGAAAACTCTCCAGGCTCTTTCGCGGCCCCGCCGAGGGTTCACCACCCCTGGAGGCCGAGCTGCTCAGCATCGCCGGTTTCGCCGGCCTCTGGCTGATGACCGACGAGGCCCACATCACCACGATCGCCGTCGACCCGATCTATCGAGGACGCGGGATCGGCGAGCTGCTCCTGCTGGGGCTGATCGATCGCGCCAAGCAGATCGGCGCGCGCTGGCTCACCCTCGAAGTGCGAATGTCCAACCGCGTCGCCCAGAGGCTGTATCAGAAGTACACGTTCAAGGAAATGGGGATTCGGCGCCGCTACTACAGCGACAACGGGGAGGACGCCCAGGTGATGTGGACAGACCCGATCGACTCTGAACGTTTTCGAGAGGCGCTTCGCCAGCATCGCGAGGTGCTCGCGCGCAAGCTGGGCCACCATGACTGACACGCTCGTCCTGATCGACGGTCACGCCCTCGTCTTTCGGGCCTTCCACGCCGTGCCGCAGCTCACCAGCCCCAAGGGTGAGCTGGTCAACGCCGTGTATGGCTTTACCTCGATGCTCTTCAAGGCCTGGCGCGAGCTGCGCCCGCGCTACGTGATCGCCACCTTCGACACCTCAGCCCAGACCTTCCGTCGAGCCTCGTACGAAGCGTACAAGGGTACCCGCGCCCCTCAGCCAGAGGGGATCAGACCGCAGTTCCACCACGTCTACCGCCTGCTCGAGGCGATGAGCATCCCGGTCTTCACATTGGACGGCTACGAGGCCGACGACCTGCTCGGGGCGCTCTCCAAGCAAGCCGCCGAGCGCGGCCTCGATGTCGTCATCCTGACCGGCGACATGGACGCCCTCCAGCTCGTCGATCCCCGGGTGCGGGTCCTGACCTCCCGTCGCGGCTTCTCCGACACCATCCTCTACGACGAGCAGGCCGTCCGCGACCGGTACGGTCTCGATCCGCGCCAGCTTCCCGATTTCAAGGCCCTGCGCGGCGACGCCTCGGATAACATCCCCGGCGTGCCAGGCATCGGCGACAAGACCGCCGCCAAACTGCTCCAGACTCACGCCAGCGTCGAAGCGCTCTTCGAGCAGCTCGACGCCCTCTCGGAAAAGCAACGCGCCCTGCTCGCTCCGTTTCGCGAGCAGGTGGTGATGGCCAAGGACCTCGCCACGATCGTCAGGGACCTGCCGGTTACCCTCGATCTCGACGCCGCCGAGCTGCGCAGCTTCGACCGACAGCAGGTCGTCGCCCTCTTCCATGAGCTGGGATTCCGCCGGCTGCTCGACGGGATCGAGGACTCGATGGGCGACGGCCGCGAGCGGGCGAGCCGCGCCCAGCTCGACCTCTTCGACGCTGGCGGCGACGAGCGGAGCGAGACCCCGCGGGAAGAACCGCCGCCCGTACTCATTCAGGACGAGGCCGCGCTCGACGCCCTCGTCGAGCGCCTGCGCGCCACCGGCGAAGTCGCCGTCAACGTGCAGACGACCGGCCCGGGCCCAATGCGGGCGGAGATCGTCGGCGTCGGCCTCGCGGCAAACGCCGACGACACCGTCTACATCCCGATCGGCCATCCGGAGGGTGTACAGCTCGACTGGGGCCTGGTCAGCCAACGTCTGCGGCCGATCCTGGCCGACCCAGAGATCCGTACGCGAGCCCACAACGCCAAGTTTCACCAGGTCGTCCTCGCCCGCCACGGCCTGGACCTCGACGGCCTCAACTTCGACACGATGATCGCCGCCTACCTGCTCGAGAGCTCCCAGCGGGCCCTCGCCCTACGCGATCTCGCTTGGTCCAAGCTCCAGCTCGAGCTGCCAGCCGCCAGTACGCTCCTCGGGACCGGCCGCGCGGCTACCACGATGGACCGCCTCCCACTCGAGCAGGTCGGCGCCTACGCCTGCGGAGAGGCAAGCGCCGTCTGCCGCCTCGTTCCGATGCTGAGCGACGAGCTCGAAAGCTCCGGCCTCGCGAGCCTATTCCGCGACATCGAGCTGCCCCTGGTTCCGGTCCTGGCCAGGATGGAGCAGAATGGCGTCGCGGTCGACGCCGCCTACCTCAACACGCTGAGCCGCGAGCTGGCAGGGCGACTCGGCGAGATCGAGACCCAGATCTATCAGCACGTCGGCCACCACTTCAACATCGGCTCGACCCAGCAGCTTGCCCAGGTGCTCTACGACGAGCTAAAGCTACCGCGCTCCCGTCGCACCCGCACCGGTCACGCATCCACCGGAGCGGAAGTTCTCGAAGAGCTGCGGGGGGCCCATCCGATCGTCGAGCTCGTGCTCGAGCACCGCCAGCTTCAGAAGCTCAAGTCCACCTACGTCGACGCTCTCCCACTCCTGATACATCCCGAGACCGGACGGGTCCACACTTCGTTCAACCAGACCGTCGCCAGCACTGGCCGGCTCTCCAGCTCCGACCCGAACGTCCAGAACATCCCCATCCGTACCGACCTCGGCAAGCGGGTTCGCCGCGCCTTCACCACCGGCTCCCCCGAGACCTGCCTGCTGAGCGCCGACTACAGCCAGATCGAGCTGCGCATCCTCGCCCACGTCACCCGCGATCCCACCCTTGTCGAGGCCTTCGCCGAGCGCCAGGACATCCATGCCGCCACCGCCGCCGAGGTCATGGACATCCCGATCCAGGACGTCACCGCCGACATGCGCCGCCTGGCAAAGATCGTCAACTTCGGCGTCCTGTACGGCATGTCCGAATTCGGCCTCTCCCAGCAGACCGGCCTGCCGCCCGAGCAGGCAGGGGCGTTCATCCGCCGCTACTTCGAGCGCTTCGACACCGTCAAGGCCTATCAGGAAGGCATCCTCCGCGAGGCCGAGCAGCGCGGCTACGTCACCACCCTCCTCGGCCGCCGTCGCTACATCCCCGAGCTGAGCAACAAGGTCTACGCCGTCCGCGCGGCCGGCCAGCGGATGGCGATCAACCACCCGATCCAGGGCACTGCCAGCGACATCGTCAAGACGGCGATGATCCAGGTCCAACGGTTCATCGACGAGCATAGCCCGGGCACCCTGATGGTCCTCCAGGTTCACGACGAGCTGCTTTTCGAGATCCAGCGCCACCAGCTCGACGCGCTCCTGCCCAACCTCTGCCAGATCATGGAAGGCGCCACGACCCTCTCGGTCCCGCTCCAGGTCGACCTGAAAGTCGGCCCCAACTGGGAAGAGATGCAACCATGCTCCTCCCATGCCTGAGCTGCCCGAGGTCGAGACCCTCCGCCGCGACTTGTCGCGGAGCTTGATTGGCCGTCGCTTTGTGCGCGTCGACCGGCGGCTGCCAAAGGTCTTCGTGACGCCGACGGGCCTCGATGCACAGGAGCTAGTCGCCAAGACGGTGCTCGCCCTTCGGCGGCGGGCGAAGTTCCTGATCTTCGACCTCTCAGATGAGCTGGCGCTGGTCTTCCATCTGCGCCTGGCTGGTCAGCTCGTCCATCGCGCTGCCGATGGCGCTACGCTCGCCGAAGGCGGACATCCGGTCCCCGCCTTCGGAGCCCCGCTCCCCCACAAATCGACCCATCTCGTCTTCCACTTTGACGATGCGAGCACCCTCTACCTGACCGACATTCGCCAGTTCGGTCGGGTCTGGCTCCTCCCATCCGAGGCGGTAGACCCATTCCTGGCGCGGGCGCGCCTCGGCCCCGAGCCGCTCGACCCCGAGTTCACCGTGGACATCCTGGCCGAGCGCCTGGCCCGACGCCCCCGCGCACCCCTGAAGCCGCTTCTGCTCGATCAGACATTCCTCGGCGGCGTCGGGAACATCTACGCCGACGAGATCATCTTCGCGTCGAGGCTCGGTCCAGGCACCCGGGCCGGCGAGGTCGACCGGGCGGGCATCGAGCGCCTGCACAGCGCGATCCGCTCGGTCCTCGAGTTCGCCGTCCGCGAAGGCGTAGCCCAGGTCCTCAACGGCAAGGTCCTGCCCGGCCGCGACTTCCCACGGGTTCACGGTCGAGCCGGCCAGCCCTGCCCAACCTGCACCGCCCCGATCGTGAAATCCCGCTTCGGCGGTCGTGGCACCTACACCTGCCCATGCTGCCAGCCGAGCGCCGACGACTCACGCTCTTCACATGCCTGAGCTCCCCGAGGTCGAGACGACCGCGCGCGGACTGCGCGAGCGGATCGTCGGCAAGCGCATCGCCGAGGTCAGTGGCATCGACTGGCCGCGGATGCTCCCGAACGCCCCACCCGAGCTGCTCGCGGCAGTCCTCCCAGGCCTGACCGTCGAGCTGGTCGACCGGCGCGGCAAGTATCTCATCCTCGGCTTGAGCGACGACCGATGGCTCACGATCCACCGCAAGATGAGCGGTAACCTCGTCCTTCACCCTGATGGCGCCTCGCTGCCCGCGCCCCACACTCACCTCCTCATCCGCTTCGAGGACTCGAGCGAGCTGCGCTTCGTCGACCCCCGCAAGTTCGGCCGGATCTACCTCTTCCTCGACCGCGAGGAGCTGGATCGGTTCCTCGTCCAACGCCTCGGCCCCGAGCCCCTGGCCGACCTGACCGTGGCCCGCCTACGCTCCCTCGTCAAGGGCCGCCGAGGACGCCTCAAGTCACTACTCCTCGACCAGCGCTTTCTCGCCGGCATCGGCAACCTCTACGCCGACGAGATCCTCTGGGACGCCCGCCTCCACCCGGAGCGCTCCGCCGCGTCCCTGACCCTGCCCGAGCTGCGGCGCCTGGCCGACGCGATCGTACGCGTCCTGACCGAGGCCATCCAGCGGCGGGGTACGTCGTTCTCCAGCTACCTCGACGCCAGCGGCCAACCCGGCGAGAACCAGAGCTCCCTCCAGGTCTACGGCCGCGCCGGCCTCCCCTGCCCCCGCTGCGCCCGCCCCATCGAACGTCGGGTCATCGCCCAGCGCGGCACCTGGCTCTGCCCCCACTGCCAGCGCCTACCACGCCCAGCCGTCCCGTAGGGGCGCGATTCATCGCGCCCCTACGGCGGGTTATCTCAGCAAGCGGGCGAACCGATCCTGGCTCTTGAAGGGCCCGACGACGGCGAGGTTGAGCCGGTTCTCCTGGAAGACGTCCTCCGCGACGCGCTTGACGTCGTCGGCACCGACCCGGTCGATCGCGGTCAATACGTCGTCAACAGTGAGGATCTCGTCGCGGAGCAGCTCCTGCCCACCCATCCAGGACGAGACGGCACGGGTGTCCTCCATGCGGAGCTGCATGCGGCCCTTGATGAACTCTTTGGCCTTGGTCAGCTCGGCCTCGGGTACACCCTCCTTCATCCGCGCCGCTTCGGCAAGCAGCGCCCGAATCGTCTGATCGGTCTTCTTCGGCTCGACCCCCGCCCCAATCACCAGAGCCCCGGCGTCGCGGAAGTGGCTGACGTAGGAATGGACGTCATACGCGAGCGCCAACCGCTCGCGGACCTCCAGGAACAGCCTCGACGACATCCCCTCGCCCAGCACCGTGTTCAGGACGTCGAGGATGAACCGATCCGGGTGGCTGCTGGAAAACCCTGGCACGGCGATCGACAG
>Ga0136617_10005582_pt1 | contig 11252 bp, 17 predicted proteins | sample AntDrymUQ3222106_2_FD_129672 | JGI IMG/M metagenome (GOLD analysis project Ga0136617, IMG submission 129672) | Polar desert sand microbial communities from Dry Valleys, Antarctica - metaG UQ322 (21.06) | ecosystem: Environmental > Terrestrial > Soil > Desert | place: Antarctica: Dry Valley...
GCTCATTGCGCAGAACTGGCTTCAACAAGAGAAGAGTTTCAAGCTGGTCATCAAGCTTAAACAACTCAAAGCCGGGTGGGATCATCACTACTTACTGACAGTCCTAAGAGATGAGATATGCTCGCCCGATCTGTATACTCAGGCGACGTACTTCGAGATGATAATCTGAGTTAGACTTCCTTGAGTGAATGATATGGATCAAGAAACATACCGCACGACAAAAGAGCAACTTGCAGAATGGATCGGGATCGGACTAAAGAAGGACGGAGTGATCGAGGATCACGAGTATCCGCTGAGCAGACCTGACCATCAAACCGAGTATCGCTGCTGCGCTTTGGGCTTGGCATTGACGGGTAAATTTGGAAGCCCCGAGAAAGCCTACCTGGCATTGCACGAACGAGTCGAATCACCGCAGGACTACATTTCTGCCTTTGCCTTTCTGCTGGATATTTCCCGTGAGCGGTCAGAAACAATCGACCACGAGCATTGCGAACGGAGAATACCGGCCAGGTCAATCGCTGACAGACTGCGCAAGCGGAGTCTTTAAGTGCGGTAGCTGAAGAGAGGAAGAGCCTGTTGCACTTTCGCGGCAGGCTTTTGCGTCTTGGCTGTGAGGGAGGAGCAGTACAGGCTCAACAACAAGGGCGAGCCCGATTCACAGCAATTATTCCTCAGGCTGCCCGAGAACCTCCGCTTCTCGTTCCGCATCGACGCGAAAGTTCAAGGCAGGGAGTACACGCTCGGGACGCAAGGCAGAGGGTGGGAGTTCTTCCTGAAAGCCATGGCGGCCCGCCATCGGATAACTCCCCCGAAGTAGTTGGAGGATTTTGAAATATCGGACGAAGAAATGGCGCACGTTAACAACAGCCTCGGTTGGTATCTGAAAAACAGAAACACGCATTAGGACACAAGGTAGGGGCACAGGACCCAATCGGGGCGGAGGACAGTGAGTGAGAACGGGTAAGCTGGGTAAAGTAAACACACTAGGGGTCACCTTAGCAACGGAACGAATCTGGTTGTTTTTGTAATCTTCGGCGGGCGGGTCTTACGGGACTGTCCGGCGTCAGGCCGCTCGGAAGGATCCCGAACCCCGGCATGTGCCCGCTGCGGGTTCCGCTATTGGAACGCACGGACGTGCCGATAAGTGGCGCAGAACCTAGACGACATCTGGGCCAGGGCCGATCGCGCAGTACCTGATCGTCCCGGAACTCCCGATGCTAACCCGAGCCGCAACGTAGATTGACTCGTCAGTCGTTGAGGACCGCCAGGTCGAGATGGCGAAGGCGCGCGGGGTCGGCGACCACGTCGATTTCGACGATCTTCCCGTGCGTGATCGTGAAGCCGAGTACCATAAGGAGCCGTCCACTCGGAGCCACGACGACTCCCACGGCTCCGTTCACGAGCGCTGGTTGTGCGGCCCGGGCACCCCCCTGAGCTGCCCTCTTGGCCACAGCCGCCGCACCGCGGACCTCCGTCGATGCGTCCGAAGGCACGGCAGCGTGGTCGGCTCGGAGCACGACGTCTGGGTCGAGCACCGCGAGCAGCGCATCGAAGTCACCGCCGCGCGCGGCAGCGAGGAAGGCGTCGACAACTTCTCGCTGGCGGGTGAGATCGGCATCGGGAACCGTGCGCCCTCCCTGCACCCGGCGGCGTGCGCGGCTCGCGAGCTGCCTGGCCGCGGTCGGGGAGCGCCCCACGATGGATGCGATCTCGTCGAAGGGCACGGCGAACATGTCGTGCAGCACGAAGGCGACCCGCTCGGCGGGAGCCAGCGTGTCGAGTACCACGAGCAGCGCGAGACCGACCGAGTCGGCCAAAAGTGCTTCGTGTTCAGGGTCGATCCCATCCGCCCGGCTCAGGATCGGGTCGAGCACGTGCGCGTCTAGGTGCACCTCGGCCCGGGACTTGCGCGAGCGCAGCATGTCCAGGCACACCCGCGCGACGACCGTCGTCAGCCAACCGCCCAGGTTCTCGACGCCGCTCGTGTCGGAGCGGCTGAGTCGGAGCCAACCTTCTTGGACGGCGTCGTCCGCCTCGCTCAGCGAGCCGAGCATCCGGTAGGCCACCGCCCGCAGGTGGGTCCGTTTGGCCTCGAATTGCTCCGCCAGCCAGTCGTGTTCGTCCATCGGTCACATTCCTCCGTCGCGTTCCGTCATATCAGTGACGAACGAAACCCAGCCGATGTGACAGGGAGATCGACTCGTCGAAGCCTGGATGTTCAGCATCCCGTTTCAGCAAGAGAAACCTCAAGACACCTGAAGGAGAGCAACCATGCAGACAACAACCATGCAAGCACGGATGAGCAACCCAGTGTTCGTCGTGCCTGAAGCCATGCAGGCCCTGCAAGCCCTGGGGAAGGCCATTCAAGAGGGCGGCGTGCCGCCGAAGACGCTCGAGCATATCAACTTGCGTGCGAGCCAGATCAACGGCTGCGGCGTCTGCGCCGTCCAGCACCCTCGCATCGCCAGGAAGCTCGGCGAAACAGACGAGCGCCTCTTCGCAGTGACGGCCTGGCGGGATGCGCCTTACTTCACCGATGCCGAACGTGCCGCGCTGGCACTCACCGAGGCCGTCACCCGGCTCAGCGACCGGGCGGACCCGGTACCGGATGAGATCTGGGACGAGGCCGCCCGGCACTACGACGAGCAGGCGCTTGCGGCCCTGGTCATCGCCATCGCCAACATCAACGTCTGGAACCGCCTCAACGTCACCACCAGGCAGGTGGCGGGCCAGGAGTGGTGAGCGCCACCGGGCGGTGCGGTCATCGCGACGGCACGCGGTGACCGCACCGCCCCTCGTAACTTGACCGCGCTCGAGAACGTCGGCGGCGATTTTGATCGGCAATCAGAGATTGCTCCAGGATGACCCCGCCCACCCGGACCCCGAAACAACGCAAGCAGGACGCACTGAACCGGCTCGAACTCGATGCGCTACGGGCCGACGGCTATCCGGTCACCGACGAGGCCGCCACGCACCTGACACCGGCCCAGCACGACTACATCAACTTCTACAGCACCTACTCCTTCGACATCGACGCCGAACTCCGCCGAGAAGGACGCCGGCCGCTGCGCGTACCAGCGTGAAGCGGGGTTACCGCGAAAACAACCAGATTCGTTCCGTTTCTAAGGCGACCCCAACTTGGGATCAAGGCGGAGTCCTGCCTTCTCCCACGCACCAAACCCGCCATAGAGCGGGTGTACGTTCTTCCGCCCTCTGTCCAGCAGTTCCTGCGCCACACGGGCGCTCGACGTCTCGTGCGGTCACGTGCAGTAGGTGATGATCGCAGACCCATGCGGGATTTCATTGAGATGCTGTTGCACCTCGTCAGCAGGTACGCGGATCGCGCCCGGAAGCCGACTGTCTGATTCGCCCCATGCCTGAGGGTTGCGAGTATCCAGGAAAACGAATGGCTCGCCGCGTTCCATCCTCTCTTTCACCTCATCCACAGTCACTCTTGTTGGCTCCATCGTTTCAAAATCTCCTTTCACTGAATGCGTTGACGGGATGTGCTGTCGAAGAAAACACTCTGTTCTCCGGCAGCACAGCCGAGTTGTAAACTAAAAGCGACAGCGCGGCGCAGACGGAAAGAGCCGTGTCGCGTCAGACTCTCATCACTATGCCGAACAGTTCACGCAGCGCCTCCGCATACTCTCGCTCGTCAGCCAGTACGTGCTCCCGCCGCTCACCGCCTTCAACGGTCGTTATCAACCGCATCTCACTGAGAGTCACGCGGCCTCCCGCCATCCCCCGCGTGCAAACGCGCGCTCTGGTGAAGTGTGACTGCGGGGAGGTTTGGTGGTAGCGACACATCTCAGCATAGTCGGCGTACTGATGCGGCTGCAAGGTGAAACGGTACTGCGGCTTCCAGTCGCCGCCGCCGTCGCGCCGCATCAGAATCAGGTGAGCACCGTCGGGAACGATCCGGTAGGAGCGCGCACCTTGCGCCTGCTCACCCCGCTCATCGAGCAGCAGTGGCTCGCGAAACGAATCACCGAAGCCGACATCCACGAGCCAACGCTCGCCGAGCACGACCATCAACGTCATGTGATCGAAGTCAGGGCCATATCCGCCTTCAGCGTTCGCCACACCGGCTGAGAGCATCGCCACGTCGAAACCCAGAGCGCGCAGCAACGCGGCGAACAACCCGTTCAATTCGTAGCAGAAGCCGCCGCGCCCGCGCTCGACGATTTTGTCGAACAAGGCGTCGTCCGCAAGCACAATCGGCTGCCCCGCGTGAATGCTTAAATTCTCAAAAGGCACCGATAGCAAATGCGCGCCGTGCAACTCCCGCAAGGTCTGTGCGATGGGAGCGAGCGAGCCGTGATAGTTGATTCGTCGCAGATAAGCGCTGATGTCCAAGCAACATTTTCCTTCAATAGGGCAAATACAGTGAGCGCCGAACGCCACGCCGTCGCCTGCGGTCTACTTCGACACGAGATAATCTGTGACGTGTCTTTCAAGATGCAGCGCCTAAGGGCGGTCGGCCACCGCGCTCTGCACGACGACTGCGCCCTCCGAAGTTTCGCCCTGTTTGTACCTCTCAGGGACGACACCGTGCTTGAACATCTCGAACCATTCCTGGGTTTCTGCTTCACTGAAGAGACCTAGCAGCTTGATGACTTCACGCCCGAATTCAATGCTGCCCAAGCCGCTCGCGGTAATGAGATGGCCGCCGGTCACGGCTAACTCGTCCACATAGAATTCATCGTCTCGATAATCAGGAATCATTGCTTTGAGGTATTCCTTGCTATTGCTCGTATGACGAACGTCGTGTGTCAGCCCGGCTCTGGCGACCTCCAACGTCGCGCCGCAGATCGCCGCGATGGGGACATTCTCGCCATGAAACCGATGCAGGAGATCGATGAGTTTTTCGTGAGAGTGTTGCTCCCACATGTCACCGCCGGGCAGGATGAAAATGCCCGCGTTGGCAGGGCTGACTTCGTTGATCGTGATTTCGGGAAGGAGTTTCAACCCGCCTATCGTGGTAATCGGTTGATCGGAGAAGCCGACCGTCACCACCTCGAATCTTTCAGACATGGTGATGGCGCGCAGGGCGTAAGGCGTTTCCCAATCCGCCAAGCCGTCGAATACAAGATGGTACGCTTTCTGTTTCAACAGATTTATTCCCCTTATCGGTAAAAGGTATAACCGCCCGACGCTCTCAATCGAGCGGCGCATCCACAAGCTGAACTTTAACGGAAATGCCAATGGCGCATCCGCTCGAACGACCGCTAGACGGCCTCCTCAATCTGCCAGAAGTTCGGATAGCTGGTGACGAAACCCGCCGCGTTCACTTGAATTTCGGTGACGAACCTGCCGCCCGCACTTTCGTAACCGTAGGTCTCGACATCAATGCAGCGGTAGATCTGTGCGAGCGGTTCGAGCGTGAAACCGGGGAAGCGGAGCCAGGCGGCCTTCACCTCCGCCTCTTGTCCGACGGCTAGTCCCAAGCGGCGAATCGGAAGCAGGTTGGTTGATGGGCTGAAGTTAAGATCAAGGTCAGTGCAGCCCGTCACCTCGGGACCCTCCGTCCCGCTCAGCCGCCAGCGGCGAGCGGCATCAACGGAGATTTCGATCTCGACCGTCTCGTCTCCGACCCACCCCGCGACCTTTCCGGACAAAGTTCGCCATTCCGAATCGCACGTCACAAGATAGTCCAGCCGGCATGGCTGCCGGTCGTACGCAAACACCGCAGTCCCGGTCAGACGCCAGTAAGGATGCTGGAATAACAGCCGAGCGGAATCATGGCCCGGCCTGTCCAATCTACGCCACAGTACAGACAGGTCTGTCATTGCTTTTTCCTCGACAAGAATTGGCTTTGGCAATCATTACTGTTGTAGATTCAAAAGCGTGGGCAAGACCACCAAAAACATCCACCGACCTATTGGCTGTTGTCGCCAATGGCCCGAACTACGCTCGCGCTGTCCACCAGCTCGGTGAACGCTGTCACTTGTCCCTGGCTATTGAAGTCGTAGATATGAGCCATCGGTGTGTCGTAGGTGGTTCCGGATTTGATGGACCTGCCCTGCTCACGCCCGATAACTACGACGGTTGAGCCTCCGGCGATGAACTGATCGTGGGAGTATCCGTCGAACGCGACTAACGATCCAACCGTTTCAAAAAAGCGGCGGACGGAGGCAACGCCGTGGTGAATTCCACCATAGGCGAGTTGGTCCGGCGGAGCCGCATAAGTCCAAGCGATGTCTTCCGCCAACATGGATAGGAGCGGCTCCATATCGCCGCGCGAGATAGCGCTATATGCCTCGATCAACTTCTGTCTAGCATCATTTGTCATAGCATTTTCATCCAAAGAGTCCCGATTAGCTTCCGTGGAGCCCACGCATCACCGCCGCCAAGTCGTCCAGCGCGCGCTCACAATCTCCGACAAAAGCCGAGCCATGCATGACAGCGAGTGACTTCGGCTTGAGCACTGCCAGCCGACGCAGCGTTTCACTTGTTTGCACAGTAATGAACCAGCCACGCGTCCAGGTCCGCTTATAACTCATCCACTGAAGCGTACAGCTTCTTCCTGAATGCCACTCGATAAAACACATTCAAGACGGTTTTATGGAAGCGCTCACAGATGCCATTGGAATGCGGCGATCCAACTCTGGTCTTCGAGTGGTCGATGTTCTCTAAAGCGAGATAGAGTTCGTACTCATCAGTCTCGAGATTGCCGCAATACTCCGACCCTCGATCTGTCAGCACTCTCAGCAATGGCACATCTTCCGCTTCGATGAACGGTAACACGCGGTCATTCAAGTGATCGGCTGCCACCAGCGCGGCTGACAAGAAGCCTCTTCTCGCCTCTCAATATGTTTCGCAACATTACCAGTTATTCGTGTTCCCCCGCGAACGCCTCGACTTCTTTTAGATAGACGAGGTTGCGCCCTTCCACCTCGACCGAGAGGAAGCGCCTGCGACGCACCAGGTCGTGAATCGCCGCACGTGTCATCCCGCACATCTCCGCCGCTTTGGCCTGGCTAATCAGCGGTGTCTCGTGTGCATCCCACTGCTTCTCCGATTTCTTTGTCATCGAACTAACCTCCACTCTATTGAAAGCCTCGTAAACCCGATAGCGGTGAGAGCGGAATCGAGCAACAAGCCACTACTTCCCGATTCTAACCTTAGTTATAATTGAGGTTTGACACCATTGGTCAGGGTTTACCAGGCGCGTCCGTCCGGCCCGTATCGCTCACATCTTCAATCCGCCAAATAGGTCAGTTTTCCTCTCTCATGAGCGTGCCCTGAAGCATAGATTTCGTTTGTGATCAGAAGGTGCGCCTTCTGAACTCCGGGGTGTCGTCATGAGTGACTCTAACTTCTTTCACGCTTACTTCATCGTCGCTCGTCTCGGTACTGTCTTCTTCTCGCTCGCAAGCTTCAGCACATCGCCTGGTTGACAACTGAGCATCTGGCAGATCCGCTCCAGCGTCGCAAAATTGATGCCCACCGATTTGCCTTTCTTCAACCGCCACAGCGTCGAGTGGCTAATGCCTGTCTCTTTGGCCAGCCAATAGAAAGTCCGCCCGCGTTCTTCCAGTAATTCATCGACTCGAATCTCAATCACAGTGCGCTCTCCTTAATGATATTCATCATTTATCATAAATGATGAATATCGTTTCTCATATACGAGATATATTATATACGAGATATACTCTACACTTGACATATACTTTTGTCGAGCGTAAAGTTGGGCAGAACCGAGCGCAAAATCACTCCCTTCTCAGATCTTCTGGAATTACCCAGACCACCTGATGCCCACAGTTCAACTACCATCAAGCGTAAGATGCTTGACTTCCCTGTACGGTCTAAGACGAGAACGGATTTCTTGACTCGGGTCGATCAGCCCCAGTCGAAGAGAGCTTAGAACATTCAATGTACCGGGGCTTCAATTCTTTGTAGAAAACCGAAAAGGAGATTGAAATAAATTATGACGACAAATATCAGACCGCTACATGACCGCGTGATCGTGAAACGCATTGAGGAAGGCGAGCAGGTTCGCGGGGGCATCATTATCCCTGACTCGGCCAAAGAGAAACCGCAGGAGGGTGAAGTAATCGCCGCTGGCGAAGGCAAATACAGGAAAGACGGCACACGACAGGCGTTGGACGTTAAGGCAGGCGACCGTGTCTTGTTCGGCAAGTACAGCAGTTCCGAAATCAAGATCGACGGTGAAGAGCTATTGATGATGCGCGAGGACGAGATTCTCGGAATCATCACACGCGCGGGCGCGGCGGCAGGCCCTGCCGGTAGCGGTTCCGTATCAGGCGGCAGCGGCAAGAAGAGCGGCAAATAATTCTCTGACGGCGGAAGACTTGCCCCTTTGAGTTCCACTGAGGGCATTATTAACAATTTTGACGAGGAGTAGAGATAAAAATTATGGCAAAGCAAATAGTTCATGGCGAAGCGTCGCGCGCGGCAATCTTGCGCGGCGTCAACCAACTCGCCGACGCAGTGAAAATCACGCTCGGTCCGCGGGGCCGCAACGTCGTGCTCGATAAGAAATTCGGCAGTCCGACAATCACCAAAGACGGCGTGACCGTCGCGAAAGAGATTGAACTGAAAGATGCAATGGAGAACATGGGCGCGCAGATGGTGAAGGAGGTCGCCTCGAAGACATCGGACGTGGCGGGCGACGGCACGACGACGGCGACTGTTCTCGCACAAGCGATTTTCCGCGAGGGCGTGAAGACGGTGGCGGCAGGCGCCAACCCGATGGCATTGAAGCGCGGCATTGATAAAGCGGTTGAACGGGCGACCGCCGAGATCAAGAAGATGGCGAAGCCGGTCAAAGGTGAGATGATTGCGCAGGTCGGCACGATCTCCGCCAACGGCGATGCAACCATCGGCGAGTTGATCGCGGAAGCGATGAACAAGGTTGGCAAGGACGGCGTCATCACTGTTGAAGAATCGAAGACGATGGAGACAGACTTGGAGTTTGTCGAAGGGATGCAGTTTGATCGCGGCTACCTTTCGCCTTACTTCGTGACTGACGCGGAAAGCATGGAGGCCGTGCTCGAAAATCCGGTCATTCTCATCAGCGAGAAGAAGATTTCTTCGATGAGAGACCTCCTGCCGGTGCTGGAGCAGGCCGCCAAACAAGGCAAGCCGATGCTGATCATTGCGGAAGACGTCGAAGGCGAAGCGTTAGCGACCCTGGTGGTGAATAAACTGCGCGGCACACTCAACGTCGCGGCGGTAAAGGCTCCCGGCTTCGGAGATCGTCGTAAGGCGATGCTTGAAGACATCGCTGTTTTGACAGGCGGCAAAGTGATCAGCGAAGACCTCGGGATCAAGCTTGAGAACGTCAAGCTCGAAGATTTGGGAAGCGCCAAGCGTGTGACAATCGACAAGGACAACACAACGATTATTGACGGTGCCGGCAACACCAATGACTTGCAGGGCCGCGTGAAAACGCTCAAAGCTCAAATCGAAGACAGCACGTCAGACTATGACCGCGAGAAACTGCAAGAGCGGTTGGCGAAACTCGTCGGCGGCGTCGCGGTGATCAAAGTCGGTGCAGCGACCGAGACCGAACTCAAAGAGAAGAAGGCGCGCGTTGAAGATGCGATGAATGCGACCCGAGCGGCAGTCGAGGAAGGCATCGTGCCGGGAGGCGGGGTGGCACTGCTGCGCGCGGCGAAGGCGCTCGACAAATTCAGGATTTTCGAGCCGAACGAAGACGGTGAAGTGAGCGGCGATGTGGACGAGCAGATTGGCGTCACAATCGTCAAGCGGGCGCTGGAAGAACCGCTGCGGCAGATCGTACAGAATGCGGGCAAAGAAGGGGCGGTGATTGTCGAGAAGGTACGCGCCGAAAAGAACGCCAACTTCGGCTACAACGCGGCGACCGAGAAGTATGAAGACCTGGTGGCGGCAGGCGTGATCGACCCGGCGAAAGTGACGCGCTACGCGCTACAAAACGCCGCGTCAATCGCGGGCTTAATGCTCACAACCGAAGCCACCGTCTCCGACATTCAGGAAGATGATAAACCCGGAGCAATGGGTGGCGGAATGGGTGGCGGGATGGGTGGCGGAATGGGTGGCGGAATGGGCATGTAAGACTCGCGCGCGGAACCGCTCGCCCACGGAATGGGTTCGGCGACTTGCGTGAAGGAACAGCAAAGCAGCGAGCGCGCGCGCCGGCCGTCTCGCTGCTTTGCTGTTAACCCGCTGCGGGTCGCGTACCTTCGACAAGGACATGGATCATTACGATGAATAACCACTTGCGAGATATTGCGAAGAAGCGGTTTAATGCCTATCTCGACGCGCTCCCTGTAACTTGAACATCGGGTTGTTCAGCATTTCGATGAACGCCTGCATGTCAGCCGCGATACCAATCTGGAGTATGAGAAAAAGCTGACCTTTGGGCAAAGACTCGCCGATACGGTTGCAATGTTTGGTGGCTCATGGACGTTCATCATGATCTTTGCTGCCATCCTGTTTTCCTGGGTGCTGCTCAACGCTTTCCTTCTCGCGGGTCGTGGCAATACATTCGATCTATACCCGTATATTCTGCTGAATCTTTTTCTGTCCATGCTGACCGCCGTCCAGGCGCCGGTGATTCTGATGTCGCAGAATCGCCATGCCGCGTTGCAGAGATATTTGGCGGAAGCGGCTTGGCTGCCGACCTCGCTCTTGCCATATGAAAATCTGAAATGGACAGCGATTGACGACCGAAAGGCGTTGCCGACTTTAAGCGATTCCGGCACAACCGTTTCCCTCGAATTTAGTTTTAATGAAACCGGAGAAATCACCGGCGATTTCGCGCCCGAACGATTCTATTAAGTGAAAGGCGAATACAAATCGTTTCCGCGGGCGGGTCGTTTTTGGAATTACCAAGAAAAAAATAGAATGATGATTCCGATGGAAGGTGAAGTCGAATGGCAGATGCCCGATAGGAATTCACCTTATTGGAAAGGGAAGATTGTCGAAACTCAATATGTTTTTGCACAATGGATTGCGCCGAAAAAGCGAATGATGGAACAATCTGTGGATACATTCGGAGAGGTGAGACGGAGAATTCAAGAGGCGCAGTGGCAGCAGAGTCACGTTTAACGCGTAGTCAAAAACACTTCGTATACAGAACATTTACAAAGAACTTTGAAATAAGGTTCTCGGAGGAGGGAACAGATCATGATTGAAGTAGAAGAAATGGAAATGCAGGAAGTACATGCGCTTCTTGAGCGTGCCGATTACGGGCATCTCGGTTGCGTCCGTGACAATCATCCTTATGTTATTCCCATCCA
>Ga0136617_10005583_pt1 | contig 11252 bp, 14 predicted proteins | sample AntDrymUQ3222106_2_FD_129672 | JGI IMG/M metagenome (GOLD analysis project Ga0136617, IMG submission 129672) | Polar desert sand microbial communities from Dry Valleys, Antarctica - metaG UQ322 (21.06) | ecosystem: Environmental > Terrestrial > Soil > Desert | place: Antarctica: Dry Valley...
AGTTGGAGGAAGCGCGCAATGTCGCCTGCACCAGGATCGAATGGCGCTTTACGACCGAAGATGCGCGACGAAAGTTGCATCGGCTTTATCCTTCAACTTCAAACTGACGGTGTACTAGGGTTGTGTCTCGTTAAGCAATAAAAATTCTGAGCAAGATAAGGGAAGCGTCATCTGCTTTTGCGGCCGAGATGTGTCTGATGCAAACGAAGTTAAAATGGACGGCGGTAATTCTCACAATGTTCTTTGCCGGTCTGCAATTCACGAGTCCGGCACGCACGAACCCGCCCTCCGACGAAACGCAGGCTCTGGAGGCAAAGACCGATGTCCCTTCAGAAGTCTCCGCCGTCTTCGCCCGCTCCTGTAACGACTGCCATAGCAACAAGACCGAGTGGCCGTGGTACACGCGCGTCGCGCCCGCCTCTTGGTTCACCGTCGGGCATGTCAACGACGGGCGTTCTGAGTTGAACTTCTCCGAGTGGGGTAGCTACGGCGAGCGAATGAAACAGAGTCGCCTGAGCGCAATCTGTGGTCACGTAGAGCAAGGCACCATGCCGCTCGCTTCATACGCGCTCTTGCATCGGGACGTAATGCTTTCGCCGGATGAAGTGAGGATGCTCTGCGAGTGGACTAAAAAGGAGGGCCAGCGTCTGGCGGCGGAGCAACCGTGAGTAGAGACTTTAACTCAAAAGTTGTTCTCACTAACCATTTACTCTCTGCTCTACCTCGCGCCGAGTTCGAGCGGATTGCTCAATATCTGCACCCGCATAAGCTGACAAAAGGCAGCGTCCTCTATAACACCGGCGGCGAAGTTCATCGCGCGTACTTTGTCGTTACCAAACATGTCGTCGGGCGACTTGCAGTCTTACAGTAGTTCGTCGAGGAGTTCGGGTGTAATCGGCATCATCGTTCCTTTCTTGAAACAAGGTAAGTTGATTATTACCGTTTACACAATCTGTCTGACACCTTCGGGGGGCGTCTTTGACACCCCCTTTCATAGGACGACTCATTCCAGCCGACCCGCGCCAGCTTGCCTCTCATCATCGTTGTGTGGCTTCGGCTTACTTGTGTGGTATTCGTTGGCGCGGGCGGCTGAATTCGGGCGTTAGGCGACGCTCTTCGTCTTTAGGAGGCTTCATGAAATCAATTTGGCTTCGATGATATCGAAGCTGATTCTTTCTGACGAGGAGTTAAAATACGCAGCTATGCAATCCCAAACTTCATCGAATACGGCCTCTGACTCAAGCCTCGGGTCAGCCCCTTCGGTTTCGATCGTGACTAAGAGCAGGCTTCGCTCTGAATCCCACTCGGCTTGTGGATTGGCGAGCCACGGACGCTCCTTGAACTCTACAAGGAAATCCTGAAGCCCTTTGGCAATTTCCTCATCGTTGAAACCGGCAACAGAGATTTTGGTGCGAACCTTGGACATGAAGTTACAATTCAACCTCTCGCCAACAGAAGACACCTGACCATGTATTTAGCCGCAATCTATTCATCTGTGAATGTAGCTTCCACTCATACCATTGCTTCAAGAAGCCTGCCGAACCATGTCACGTCTGTCGAGATAGTCGGCTTCACGATGAGCACGATATTGAATCCATCTTTCTGCCATACTGCTTCATGTTGCCCGTACCGCTCGTCATGGTAAGCGTGATAAACCTCTTGCCGGCGGATTGTTAAAACTCGGCTGGTACACGCCTGCCGCGTCTCGCGCACGGGCGGGTACGGGACGCCTCCCTCCATGTCAGACGGAGACACGAGAACGCGCATGTATCTCCCAGCGTCTTCTACGTGTTCGAACAAATAATCAATCTCTTGTTGCTTTTGAGCATCACCAAAGATGAATGCGCTATTGAGACGGTAGCCGTACTCACCCGGCGGAGAAACATTGAAGTTTGAAGCGACGTTTGGAATCTGCTCATCGCGCAGCACGGTGAGCGGAAGCGATTCCGGCAACCGCTTGTGCGCCCAATAGCCCACTGGCACTGCGATAGGCGGCTCTCGATGGCGACTCTGGTAGCAGAGATCGGCGAACGGCGTGCTTAAGATTCGCTCACGGACTTCGGGAACTGCCGGGGCGAGTCCGCGGCAGATCGCTTGAAGCTCCTCGTCTTTGAATGCGCCTTCGGTCACGGACAATTCGACGGTCGTGCGATCAAAACTGACCGTGGCGGCCTGAAGCTTGCGAAAGTCGGTGCCCAACCATCCGAGAAAATTACCAACCGCAAACGGGCGGATATTCACACTCTCCCATAGGCAAGGGTGATCGAAGGCTGGCGGCGCATAATCATAGAGGAACTGTTTGATTCTTAATCTTCGTTGATGCCCGGTAAACTCTGCACGATGAGCCGCGCGGTTCGATTGCGTCCAGTCCGGGCGAGATGATTGATTGGCATGCGCCGGTCTGCCGGGAGGAGCTTCGGGCCGTATCTTTGCACTTTCAAGTTCAATGTCGTCTGTAAGAACGGTCGGGCGCAGCAAAACGAAATTGCACCAAGCCTGTGCCTCCTTCCATCCTATGCTACGGACACCAGCGTCCTGAGATTCAATTGATGAGACCGTCTGATGTATCCAAGTCATGAAGTAGCTCCCCCGGCTTAATTTGTTAACCGCTACGAATCAACGCCTACGTTCAGCGGCACGCGGCGAAATCTAAGGGTGAGGGGATGACTATTGCACAACCCTGTAACGTGCGGCGAAGGTCTCCGTCGTCCCGCTCGCCAGATCAGTTTGAAACTGACTTCGGATTAACGAGCCGTACACAACCAAGTCACGCGCGAGCATCGACAAGCGACGCTCAACATGAGGATTGATGAACTCACCGGAAGCGCTTAAATCCTTCTCACCATAAATGGAGACGCCGTAGGGTAGGCTCCACCCGTAGCACTGGCGCACTGAGGTTCGCATCTGCTCCATTACGGTCAGCCCCTTCTCGTGCGAGGCGCACACGTAGCCGAAGAGTTTGCCGGCGAACTCCTCCCAGTAGAAGTCGAGGAAGTTTTTCAACGCCCCAGACACCGAGCCGTGGTAATCAGGCGTAGCGAGGAGGAAGGCGTCCGCCCAGTTGACCGCCTCGGTCGCCGCGCGCATGCCTTCATGCTCGAAAGTATCTGCGTCGGGGTCGTACATCAGGAGCCGCACTCGCCTCAGATCGAGCAATCTTGTTTCAGCCCCGTGTCCACGCGCCGCGCTAAGCACCGTGTCTGCGGCGACGGCGCTGTATGATTTCGCGCGCATACTTCCACCCACTCCCAATACCTTTATCATAATATTATGCTCGCCATTCACCCTTAATATGCGACCTGAGAAGTGCAATGCCGAATGCTGGTGTTGAGCCGCCGCGCATACAACTGATCAAGCATTCGAGCCTCGCGGATGAAAGCCGTACTATTCGCGGTTGCCTCAAACGCCTTGTTATGCTGCTTGAATTCAACTTGGAAGTGCAACTTTGAACTTAGTCAGTGAAGGGCAAGCTGCGATAGCATCAGTCCAGCAGTGCTACTTCAACGACCAAGCTAAAGGAAGCACCGATGACCGGCTACCAGCAGCTCACCCAAGAGCAAAGATACCAGATTTACGCTTTGCAGAAAGCCAGCTTCAAGCAAACGCAGATTGCCTCAGAGATTGGCGTGCACAAGGCAACCGTCTCGCGCGAGCTACGACGTAATCGCGGCGGGCGCGGTTATCGCCCGAAGCAGGCGCCGGAACTAATGAATGCCCGCAAACTTGCCGCTGCTGCACCGCGCATTGCCGCCGCGACGTGGACACTCGTCGCATCCTTATTGCGCGACGAGCAATGGAGTCCCGAGCAAATCTCCGGCTGGCTTCGCACGCAGCACCAACGGCGCGTCAGCCATGAGCGCATCTACCAGCATGTTTATCAGGACAAGCGGGCGGGCGGCACGCTCTACACCCACTTGCGCTGCCAAAAGCAGCGGCGTAAACGCTATGGCAGTTACGACCGGCGCGGGCGCTTGCCCAACTACCGCAGTATTGAGACCCGCCCTTCAATCGTTGACGCGAAGCAGCGCGTCGGCGACTGGGAAGCCGACACCATCATCGGCCAGAACCATCAGGGCGCGATTGTGACGTTGACCGCACGTAAATCGAAACTCTTGCTGATGCAGCGCGTGGCGGACAAAACGGCGGCTGGGGTCGCGCAGGCCGTGACCACACTCTTAGGTGAAGTGGCAGATAAGGTACACACGATCACGTCGGACAACGGACGCGAGTTTGCTCATCATCAAGCGCTAGCCGAGAAACTCGCGGCGGACTTCTACTTCGCGCACCCGTACTCTTCCTGGGAGCGCGGGCTCAATGAGAACACGAACGGGCTGATTCGCCAGTACTTTCCCAAGCGATGTGACTTCGCCACGATTACGGACGAAGAGGTGCAGCAGGTGCAGCAGCGGTTGAACTCACGCCCGCGTAAGACACTGGGCTACCAGACTCCGCATCAGGTATTCTATAAACAATCACCTGTTGCACTTCGATGTTGAATTCAAGCTGTGGCTCTACGATGAGAGCGGCACATATTTCTTCGCCGTCGGAAACGCCAAACGAAAATAAATATGGCACTGATGGCAAGCAGTATGATGGCAAATGTTAATGTATTCCTGCCCCACACAGTAGTAATCCTCTCCACTGTATCATCAGGTGAAATCTTGCGAACGCGCGCGTAGGCGCCGATGCCCAGATCGCCTAAAATAACGAGCGGCATTCGCAGATGCTCTAACACATATAAATCTTCTCCAACATTAGTCACTCCGGTCGGCGACCAAAACCATCCCGTTTCCAAAATGGTTTGGGTGTTTCCGTCAGGCATAAGTTGAAGCACACGACGCTGGCTGTAATCAGCCACAGACACGCTTCCGTTCGGAGACACCGCTAAACCCATTAAATCTTCTCCGTAGCTTTGACTTGTTAATGCTCCATTACCAAGCGTCGTCACCGTGCCATCCATTGCCACGCGCCGGACGTAAACGCCGTCCGTGACATACAAAGAGCCGTCGGTTGCCCAAGCCATTCCGTCAATGCCGGAAAATTGCGCTTCACCGCCCCGTCCGTCCCGGTAGCCGCGAAGGCCACCGGCAAGAATCGTTACCTCTCCGTCCGGTGTGCTTTTCAGAAGCGTCGTTTTGTCGCTTTGATTCGGAAAACTTATCGAGTTCGCCGAGTAGATGTTGCTATCACGGTCAATGATGAAGGGATGCAGGTTGAGCGGAAAATCACGAGTCGGAGTAAAGACATCCGAAAAACTGCCATCGGGCGCGATCCGCCAAACGCTCCCGACAGCCGCCGCGTGATGTTCCTGCGTGCCGTAGATGCTACCGTCTTCACCCAACACAAGTGCGTGCGAGTGTTTATTGCTTAAAAATGCCTCTAGCTTTCCTTCGCGTGTGATTCTCCAAATCGTATTGGTTGGAATGTCGCTAAAGTAGATGTGCCCTTGTCGATCAACGACGATGCCCCAGCCTTCGTGCGCCCAAACGTTTTCAGCGCTGAATAAACATTGCGCTAAAACGGCTAGAACAATGACAGTAACTGAGCGGAAATGTAAATTGTGCATAGACCAACGCCGTCACTAAATCCTCAACATCAAGATGAGTGATTAGCGAAGGTTCGGATCATGTTGTTCATCAAGCAGCTTGGTAGTGTTTTCCGTTGTGCTGTTCGGCAGTGTGACCATCCCCGCCGTTTCCACTCGCCGCTCATCGAAGTTTAATGGCGTAATTTGCGAAGGCGGTAACGCAAGCTCGCTCACGTTCGCGCCTACTTGAGAAGGAGTAGAGTTCTCTTTCAACCGACGCGACTTACAGAGTGCGCCCTCCTGAAAAGCGAGCGCGTAAAGAGCGCGTAGAATGCCGCCGAGCAAAACCACGAAGAGCAGAGCCTCATTGTAAGGCGGACTGATAGCGACGTTGATTAAAGGCAACAGCGCGACTCCGACTAGCACTAACATTACGCCCTGCTGCACACCTTTCCGGCGCGGTGATTGAGCCGACTTACCCGCGTCTTTTTCAAGTGCCGGTAATGTGCCGCCGGTAGCAACTAGTTTAGCCACACCGTCCAGAGGGAATCCGCAGCGCGAGCAAAAGCGGCGTTCATCGGAGATTTGTTGCTGACTACATTGCGGACAATACATATCAAGTTCTTCAGTGGAAAATCGTTATTTCAATTCTATCTCAAACTGAAAGGTATGTTATCAAGGCGTTGGGACGTTCGACGCGGCGTGAGGAGAAAAACGCAACTATCGAATTTTCCTCGCCTGACCTTCTCGCCCGCTATCATTAACTATCATGTGCGTCACTTGACCTTCGGCGTTCCTGACAAACGTAACTCTTATATTTGCCGCCGGAATTGAGAATTGAGTTTCCGATTCGGGTGTCAATTCGCTTTTGCGCCCGCTGACTTCGCTTAACAACCGATTGCCGTCTCTCGAAATAGTGATCATCCGGTGAGGGGCAAAGTTCATACTGCCCGACATAAGCGTCCAGCAGATTCGGGTTGACAGTGACAGTTGTTGCCGTGCGTTCCTGCGGCAAACGGGTTAGCTGCCCGGCGACAATCTGCCATCGCCCCTGCCGCCTGATATATGTGTTGGTAAACCGAAGCGAGACACGCCCGACTCTCTCACCTTGCTCGACAAGTCGCCCGGTGATGACAGCCGCATCTCCGTAAACTCGCACTCGTATATCTTCGGTAGTCAGCGTAGGCAGCGGTCTCGCTGCTGTAGAAGGTCTCAGCACACCTCTTTCCTGCGCTTTGTCGAAGATGCTTCCATCGCTGTGTGTCATTGTAAAATCATCGGCAACGATGCGGTCGAATGCCTCACGGGCGGCTCGCGCGTAAGCCTCAAGACGCTCCCGTTCCAGCCTGATAATTTCCTGTTCGACATTGCTGTTTTGAGCGACACTCCTGTTTTCCGTTTGACCGACGGCAAGAGATTCCGTCACGATTAACAAGGCGAAGATGATGAAAATTCGTTTCATTGATTTAACTCTTTCAAAAGTCCAAAGTTGTGTCTAACGCCGGGTAAGAAAGTACTGCGCCGCTTCGAGCGCGGCATCTCGTTCCTGTCGCAAATCGGAAAGGGTCAGCGCAACAGTTTCATCAGGCGTTACGCCCATACCTTCCAACGTTCGGTTCTTGGGAGAATGATAAACTCGTGCGCTCCAGCGAAGTGTCCCGCCTCCTTTTAATGGCTTGCTCCAACTGTTGAGGACACAGCCGCGGGTTTGTCGCCCGATTATCACGGCACGATTAGTTTCCTGCATCGCGGCGGCAAAAACTTCCGAAGCGCTTGCCGAAATGTCGTCAACCAAAATTACGACTTTCCTTTTGTAAACCTGGTCGGACTTATGAGTCATTAACAGTTCCGGCTGCCCGCCTCTTTTCGTGAAACTGCCGAGACTTGTTTCCGTCAGAAAAAAAAGACTGCCGATGTTGAGTTGGACATCGGTTTGCCCGCCGCCGTTGTCGCGCAAATCAATAATCAAACCGGGCGTATCCATCAATTTGCCGAGTTCCTTTTTGAATCGTTCGTCAACCGGCGATTTCCATACGTCAAATTTAATATAGCCGAAACCGGATGGCAGACGACGCGCCGTTAAAGTCGGCGTTCCCGAAGGACGTGCGCCAAAATTCGCCACGGGAATATTAATAGTCTTGCCGTTGAAACCTTCCACACCGAAGTGGCGCGAAGCGCCGAGAAATCCGCCGTAAAGCAATGCGCTGTGCATCACGCTCTTCATTACCTGCTCGCTGGATGAACCGGCAAACCGCGAACGAATTTCGGCGTAAAGTTCTTCGACGGTTTTGCCGTTGACAGAGCGCAAAATCATTCCCAGCTTGACACCGGCGCGGGCGGCATCCGAATCCGCCTCGACTGCCGTAATCGCGGTTTTGCCTTCGACTTCTCCGAGTGAAATTCCGACGCTTCCTGGCGGATTAATATTATTGCTGACGTTTGATCGCGGATGCTTAAAAACGGTGTGAGCATCGCGCAGCACGGGAAGCATTTCTTCAAATAGTCTGTAAAATTCTACGTCCGTTTTCGCGGCTTCGACTCTGGGAAGATAACGTTCGTGAACTTCCTGCCAATTTACGCCGTGAAACGTCGAATCGTAGTATTGTTCATTGATTGTCTTCCACACCTCTTCAAAAATCTCAATACGTTCTTGGCGAGATAAAACGGCTGAAGAGTTCGCCGATCCCACAGTAGCCACAGACGAGGCAGGTTGCTTAGAAGTTCCGCAGGCAATGAATAAGGTGTAGACGAGTAGCGAAAATATAATCAGATTCAGTTGTTTCAGTAGCTTGCGGAACATATTTCGTTTCTTACGAATTACCTCAAAGCGATTCTTTCAGCCCGACATCAGAGTTATACAACTGTGATTACAGCGAAGCGTCAAACGCCTAGGCTAAACTGGCTGTTTGAGCGCTCCGCTCTCAAACAGCCAGCTTGAACCTGTTGTTAGACCTGCCTTCACCTTTAGGGCTCAAGCAAACTGTCCCAACCATATACCAACTCCTCATATTCGACGCCTTCTATCTCTCGCTGCTTACTTCCAACGATCCGCCCGCCCATCTTTTCATAGAACGGTCTATATGGACTGACTTCCAAAGTGAGAAGATACATTGAACTTTTACCGCTCCTGACAAAATCTTCTACGCCCAAATTCAAGAGTCTTCCACCAACACCTTTCCTCTGGAACTCCGGCAAAAGATAGATGGCATAAAGCTCGGCTTCATAACCGATACTTTCCCTCGGCTCGCCGAAATCCGCGAATCCGACAACACCGCGCTCCGGCACTTGTGCAACATACATTCTGTATGAGGCAGCAGGGAAAACCCCTGCTCGAAAGCTTTATCTCGCTTCTCAACTGACATTTTGTCCAGAAAGGCTTGCGGCACGATTCCGGCGAATGACTCTTTCCAAGACTGCACGTGAACACTCGCCACCGCCAAGCAATCTGCAACCGTAGCCTCTCGAAAATCAATGTTCTGAACTCGTAAGTCACTCATTATCGTCGCACATGCGAAAAGGTCTGATGCTTGTGTTCAGCCGCTGTAACTAACCTGCTTTTTAATCACTTCGCTCTTAATAAGTCTGGTTCAGCAACCTATTTGTGCGGCGGCGATGGGTTACAAGACTTTCTCCAACACCTTTCTCAAGAGTCGGTTCTGCGTGCTTATCACCAAACCACTTCGGGTGATAACTGGCGGCAATGAACTTCTGTTTAGCCTGTGCAACTTCCCAGCTCTCAATATGTTTACTCCGTTAGCAGCATCCGTGTCCCCGAGAACATCGTTACATATTTCGACGCACTCGCTGCATATATTTTTGTCGTTCGCAGTCAAAAGCCGCCATACTTCTTTGGGCTTCTTCCCGCAGAAGTCGCAACGTACAGAATCTTGTGCCTTAGCTTGAAATCTGTGGTTCTCATCTTCTGAGAGATCGAGCAACGCAAGTGAGGCTTGTTCAATACATTGGTTGCAGATACAAAGATTGGGACCAGCCACAAACTTTCCGGGTTTGATTTCGGCTCTGCCGCAAAAACTACAATCTGGATTCACTTGGTTCATCTGTTTTCCTCCAACACTAGAATACTGTGAGACGTACAATGCTCGAACCGAGGGACGACGCGCCAACCGCGACTACTTGCGAGGCAAAGCGCAATACGGCGAACACGCTGACGGCGTGCCCCTCCAGCGACTTATCGGCGTGGGCGACTCAGTCACGGAGGTGCTTGGCGAAGAAAGCTTTTATGTCGTCCCACATTTCTTTAGAGCGGTTCAGGATTGCGTGTACGGAGAAGCCCTGCGGCTGCTCACGGCGGAAGACGCCGCCGGATGGTTTGCGAGTTGCGGCCATCCCGTACATTGATGCCTGAACCGCTCTAGAGAGGGAGTGTCCGGCTTTTGGATACAGTTTCAGTGTGGCTTCAGGCAAGCTCACCTCGTAGATGACTCGTGTCGTCGCCCAACGCTCCACGAGCGTTTTGCCGAACAAGTCGAAAATCAGCTTCTCGTCTTCCACCTCGTATGAGTCTCTGTAGATGACCGAGTCGTTCGTGTCTTCATCGCCTAAGAACAAAAAGAGCGGTACACCCTTCAACCTTTTCACGTCTTGCCTCTTGCCTGTTACATCCTTGAAGTCCGCAGTCCCGATTGGATAACGAAGTTCTTTACCCTTCCACGTATCTACCGGCGCTATCGCCCAGCCGCCCGGCGAGCCGAAGGCGGCTGCCTTGACTCTTTCGGGGTGAAGAAAGACGAAGCGGTTAGTGAACATTCCCGAAGCGGAAAAGCCGAACATCAGCACGCGCTTGTCGAAACGATACCCGTCCGACTGGAGACGAGTTCTCGCGTCATCAATCATACGGACGAGCTGCCGGTCGAAACGCCTGTATTCTTTTCTCTGGGTGAGCAGGGAGTCGCGGTCGAGCGCGTGCGTGTAAATACGCCAGTCCGTATTCGGGCGCGGAAAGGCGGGCATCAGCAAAGCGACCTTCAGATTTGAGCCTAAGCGCCGGAGGTCTTCGATATTTCGACGCGCATAAGCATCATGCGCTGCGAAATCATCATCGGTTTTGCCGGTATTATTCGGCAGGACGAGAAGAGTCAGTTTTACGTTTTTGCCTTTCTCACTCCACAGTTCGGGCGGGACGTAAAAGTAGTATGGGTAAAGGAACCCCTTCGAGGGTCGGGCTTCGACTCTCACTACCTCGGTGACTCGCGGCAACGGAGGCGGCGCGGCTTGCCCGTCAGGTTTGGCATTAGTTTGCGCCGGACAAGGCCGAACCAGCATCAGAAACAGTGTGCAAACGAGAAGCAGCTTTTTCATTTTGGTGTTGTTACACGCTCCACACTCAAACCGTTCTTAATAACTGATGTTACGCAGCGAGAGGCTGCGGATTAAGTTTGACAACTTCAGCATAAGCTGCCTTCAGCGCAGACAAATAGATCTTTGACTTGATCGTAAAGTGACTGACGCCGGTCTTGATCTTCAAGGCTTCCAATTTGACGTATGCACACAGACTGGCGAACAGGTGATTACGTTGGGTGGTCGGGGTTCGGGTCGGGGACTTCTCCAAACTGGCATTCTGCTTCAGCGATTTGTGATAGACCTCGATGCTCCATCTTCTTTTAGGACTTACGCAAAGAGGTGAAAACCTTGATAATTAGCGCATGGCTCTCAGCACCAGACCGACGCGCTTAGATTATTGTCAGTATCTGGTGAGCAGCCAGAT
>Ga0136617_10005585_pt1 | contig 11249 bp, 6 predicted proteins | sample AntDrymUQ3222106_2_FD_129672 | JGI IMG/M metagenome (GOLD analysis project Ga0136617, IMG submission 129672) | Polar desert sand microbial communities from Dry Valleys, Antarctica - metaG UQ322 (21.06) | ecosystem: Environmental > Terrestrial > Soil > Desert | place: Antarctica: Dry Valley...
CCAATCATTGGCCCACGGGTAAACGTAATTCCGCGTCGCGCTCGTCGGAGCATACTGTGCCGATGGCGTCAGCGGGCTGCCCCACGATTCAGTCGTTTGCGCGGCGTTGCCACGCATGGTGGTGGTGAAAGTGCCGGATCGGAAATCGTAGTCCCAGGGAGCCCGGGCGGCGAGGTTCATCAAGGTATGATCGCAGCCAGGAACAGGCACACCGGAGAGGATTGACTCCCAGCAGCCGGTGTTCCGCACATCCGTGCTCGCGTAGTTCAGAAGCGGGTTGGCCAGAAAGTACTTCCACTTCGGCGGGTAGGGAATCCCGGCTCCCGGGACGGGGGAATCGTCAGCGGTGAAAGTTCCGGCGTAGTTATAAGGAGGCACTGCGGGCGCCGTAGGCGGAACAAAAGGGCAGATTTCGACCTGGTAGGTTCCAGGAGGAACGCCACCCAACGGCTCATATGTAGCAGTCTCGGGGCTTGTGGCCGTGTCTGCTGAGACCAGGAGAACCCCCAACGGGCTATATAGCTTGAGAACGATGTCATTGGTTTCTATCGCGGCAGAAGCAAAAACCACGAGCCGCACCTTGCCGGGGCCCACGGTGAAGGGATGTTTGGGGCCACATGCAGGTGTAGCCGGCAGGTCAGAATAGGTTCCACTGAAGACTGACGTCTCAGGTGCGTTCGGCGCTAGTTCCCCGTTCGACTCGGGCGCCGCCGCTGCCCAGGCGACGCGATTCGCACGGGAAAGAATCTCCCCCGTCTGCGCATCGACAAAGAGCGTAAAGGCATCGGCAATATGTCCCTGCACGTAGACCACGTTCGTTTCGTAGGCTGGCCGCACACCGTTGATGGTGGGAAAAGCGGCTAGGCGGACCTGCTGATCCTGTGGGTAACCAGCGATCTTGAGGACGGTCCAAATCTTCTGTTTGTCCAGGACTGCGCTAAGAACGTCTGCTGCGGGGACTGCTCGGTTCACGTTGGTGGCCGCCTTCAGCCAGGCTTCAACGGGCGAAAGTGTCGCTGCGCCTGGAGCGGCCTGATCACCCGCCGAACTGGACCAGACGTGAAAAACATTCCCATTAACTATCCCGACGTTGATCAATCCATCGTGCGTTCCAGGCAAGTCACCGAAGCGCTGACGGAAGAGGACCGCATGCGCTGTGCTGAAGGCCATTGGGCCATCGCTGACTAGCTCGAGATCCGTCACCGCCTGATCGGAAAGACGGAAGAGCACGCGATTCGCGCGGACCCATTCGCGCGCGGCCACGACCGGTTCGCCGGAAAAGCCGGTGGCGATGAATCCGCCGTCCTTCAGCATGGTGTGGATGGTTCCAAATTGATTCCACTCCGCGCGGGCACCTGCACTTTGCACCGTAGAAAGTTGGTCAGCCGTCGGCGCGATTGACCCAACGCGGCTGTCGAAATCGGCCAAGCCTTGCGGAGTGTCAAAAAGATTGAGCTGACCGAAAACGTTCCGGACACCGGGGGAGAACGTGAGAGCGAGCAAGAGCAACGAGGAGAACAGCAAGGTTCCGGAAACAAGCCGACAGGGTATTTTATTAATCATAAATAGGGGGCTGAGGCCGGGGTGCGGCCTTATTTCATTGTGTTGAAAACGTCGTGCCGGCACATCATCCCGCAATGAGATCCGACAGATTGTTCAAATAGAAATCGTATCTGGCGCGCGTGGTGGTCGGGACGCAGGGCGACTCCCCCTCACGTCAAGACCGACCGACATGCACCGACTAGTCGTCGTCGACAGGCGAGCCGGTGCTAGCGTCGGCGCTGATTTCTGCTGGCGGTAACGAAAGAACCCGAGTGGGCTTTGACAAAGTTCGTGTCGCCGACATTGATCCTTCCATCAAGATTCACATCGGTGCGGAAATTGTCCTGGTCCGTTTGCTGGCCGGAGCGCGACTTGGTTTGATTGGTGTCGATGACATTTACGCGCGCGTCTTCGTCCGTGTCTCCCGCGAGCACCATCATTGGTACCACGACATTTGCTGGCGAGCCGCCGCCGCTGCTCACGTCTTGCAGGGTAATGCTAAGAGTCTGGGCGTCGCTGACGTTCGTTAGGTTGAGAGTTATTTCCTCGCCGTCCGCGCTCGAGATCGGAAGACCGTCCAACTCGGCTGTGTTCCCCGCGGCCGCTATGACCGACGCGCCGCTAAAAGTTACCCCGGTGGCGAATTTAAAAACGACCTGATGTGCATCGGATTCGCCACCGCTGCGACATTCGATGCCGGGACCGCCTGCGATCGGCAAATCAATGTCGAACGCGTGGTCGATCCCATGAGTTTTCCTCGATACGACGTCGGGCAGTAGCGCAGCGGGATTTGAAAACGCGGCGAAGCCCTGCTGAGACGCGAAGTCGAAGGTGAGAAAGGAGCCACCGACATAGAGCGTCCCATTAGGCGCCACCGTGAGCGCGAACGCACCGAAGCCTGGATCCGCGCCGGGATCGAAATCGGTTACACTTCCATCGGGCTTCAATCCAGCGAGAAGGTGTCGTGTTTCGCCGCCGATCATGCTGAAGAATCCGGCCGCATAAAGAGTGGACCCTGAGACTGCGAGAGCATAAACACCTTCATTGGGTTGCGGATCGAAGCTCGTAGCGATGCCGTCGCTGGTGTTGATTTCAGCGAGATTTTTGCGGAGCTGTCCGCCTATGGAAGGGAAGTTGCCGCCCGCGTAAATGGTCGAACCCGAGATCGCGAGTGCGAGAACGTTGGCATTGGCGGTCGCATCAGGGTTCCAACTCGTGGCGCTCCCGTCGGCTGGGTTGAGGGCGGCGATCTTGTTCCGCGGCTGTCCTCCGATGGTGGTGAAAAAGCCGCCAACGTAAACCAGCGGGCCCGAAACGACGATCGCCGGAACACCGCTGTTCGCATTCGGGTCGAACGCTGTCGGCGAGCCGTCGGAAAGATTAAGCGCTGCGATGTAGTTGCGCGTCTGCCCTCCGATGGTGGTGAAAAAGCCGCCGGTGTAAATGATCGAATCCGATACGACGAGTTTTTCCACAGTGCCGCTGGCGCCAGGGTTCCAGTTGGTAGGAGTTCCAGCGGCGATGTCGATCGCCGCGATATTGCTGCGCACCTGGCCCCCGACGGAGTTGAAAAAGCCCCCCGCGTAAAGTGTTGAGCCGGAGACCGCCAGTGCGTAGACGGTGGCGTTGCCTTCCGCGCCGAAGCGCACGTTCGGGTCGAAACTGGTGGCGGTGCCGTCGGCGGCGTTGATCGCGGCGATTCCGCGGCGATTCACTCCGCCGATCGAGCTGAAGTAGCCTCCCAGATAAACCGCCGAACCTGAGACCCCGACCGCGAGGGCGATGGCGTTGGGGCGAGGAGGATTAAAAGCGGTGGCCGCTCCGTCGGCAGCGTGGAGTGCTGCGATGTTGCCGCGCGACTCCCCTCCGATGGTGGTGAAACTTCCCGCCGCGTAGATGGTGGAGTCATTAACCGATATCGCCAGCCCGCGAATACTGCCATTCGGGTTGGGATCGAAGGCCGTAGCGGTGCCATCCGAGGAATCGAGTCCTGCGAAGGAGTTGCGGGGCTGCCCCCCGATGTTGGTGAAACGCCCGCCCGCGTAGACCGTCGCGCCAGAGCCCGACACCGCGAGCGCGCTCACTTCGCCACTCCCTGGAATGGAGCCACCGCTGTTGGCATTTGGGTTGAAGGTCGGGACCGCAATACCATCGAGGACACCACCGGCATTGAGCGCCGCGATGTTGCTGCGCAGCTGGCCGCCCATCACCTTGAAAAGGCCACCGACATAGAGCGTCGGGCCGGACCTCGCCAGCGCTAGCACGACGCCGTCGCACGTAGGGTTGAAGGTCAGGGTGGCCGTGCCGTCGGTAGCATTGAGCGCCGCAATTTTGCTGCGCGGCTGTCCTCCAATCGTGGTGAACCGGCCACCGGCGTAAATAATCGAGCCCGATTCCGATATGGCTAGCGCTTCCACCGGAGCGTCGGAATCGGGGTTGAACGCGGTGGCAGTACCGTTTCCGGCGTTAAGGCCCGCGATACGATTCCGCGTCTGACCGCCGATGGAGGTAAAAAGGCCTGCGGCATATACGGTGGAACCCGACATGGCCAGCGCGTGGACCCCGTCATTCGCGTCGGGAGCGAAGGCTGGATCGACGCTGTGGTCGGCGCGAATGTGAGCGATGTTGCGACGCGGAACTCCGCCGACGTGCGTGAACAAACCACCAATGTACCATCCGCCGGATCCATCCGAGGCAACTGCCAGAACTGCGCCACCCGAGCCGTTAACCATGCCGCCCGCGCCGCTCACCTCGGGGACGCCGGCATTTTGAGAGCCATCTAGCGCGAACTCGACCCCCGGCCCGGTGCGCGGCCCAAGACGGCTAAAGCGTCCGCCAATGTATATCGTGTCACCAGTGCGCACGATGGCCTGCACCAGACCATCCGTCACAAACGTGCGATCCGGCAGGGAATCGGCGAGAGATCCTGGCGCGCGACCAGCTGGGAGCGCTGCTAACAACGCCAGGAGAGGTAGCGCGAGCTTTCTCAAAAAGGTATGAATAATTCCGCCTCTCTTTTCTAATACTGACCTCGTCGGGCGCGCACCGCTTCCGCCGTCCCAGCATGAGCCTTGACGAAGTTCGTGTCACCAACATTGATCCGCCCGTCGAGGTTCACGTTGGTGCGGAAGTTGTCGGCATTCGTTAGGCTGCCGGAGTTCGATTTCGTCTGGATGGTGTTGCCCACGTGTAGGTGCTGCCGGGGGGGGGAGGAGCCGTTGGCAACTTGGATCGTGGCGTAGAGATTCGCGTTGTCCGCATCGAGCCAGGCGCGGCGGATGTCCAGGTCCGCAGGCGCATCGGGCTCCGGCGGGTCGATGACCTGAGCTGTGCCGCAGAACTGGCCGAGTGATAGCGGATTCAGCACCGCGACCGGACCACCGGGCAGCCGAGCCCTGCGCAGTGGCCGTCAGGCCGAGCCCCAGCCAGCCGGTGAAACAAACCAAGATGAAAACGCGTGCGCTCATCGCCTCACCGCCACTGTGACTGTGAGACGCGGACTTAGTGAAGCGATGTTCCCGCTCAGGGCGGCGGCAGAGAGGCGCCTGAATAGTTCTTCACGAAGTTCACGTCACCGACATTGATCCGGCCATCCAGGTTTACATCCGTTCTGAAGTTCGCCTCTGAGGTGGCTTGGCCGGAGTTGCCTTTTACCTGATTGGTGTCGCCGACGTTGACGCGCGTGTCTGCGTTCGTGTCGCCGGCTAAGATGGCAAACTGCACCCCGACATCACCGATATCGGAACCATCGTTGACTCGGAACAACACGAGCGTGACGCGATCGGGCACGGGACGCGAGGTGTTCGGGTCGATCGGCTGCGTAAGATTAAGTATCACCTCGTTTCCGCTGATAACCGGCGCCGCAATCGTGCTTCGGCCCGAGAAGACTACTGCCTGATCGACTGCTGTCGGAGGCGCCCAGTATTTGAAGACGACTTGGTGCTCGTTCGCTTGTGCTCCTATCCCGGTGCGGCATTCAATGACCGGGGAGGCGCCGGTAAGGGGAAGCTCCATGTCAAAATTAGCGCCGGCGTGTACTTTCCGAGAAAACGCACGCGGCATGGGTACAAGGTTGAACGCCAGGGCTTACGTCTCGCGATCGCTCACACGGTTGGCTGCGCGTTTAATAACACGGAGCGTGTACTGGCCCGGTTGAAGCCCTTCCAAGACGAGATGCTCGACGTTATCGACCGGACTTTCACTCGCTTCAAGTGCTTGGCTGCTCCCGAATGGCGAGAGAATCAAATCGAGATTGTTGATCTGGAACTGGTCCGCCTGCCGATGCCACGTCAGCGTCACGGAACCCCTATAACCGCTGGGGGACCCAGTCAGATTAATCACGTACTGATTCTCTACATCTCCACCGGTAGTCGGGGTCATAATCGAGGAGATGTCCCAGCCAGCCCTGCGTTCACCCATGTTAGTCCCCGCCGGAGCAGGAGGAACGCCGCCAGTAGGAACGATCAGCCCTCCGCCGCCAGGCTCCAGTGTCAGATCTGTGCTTATGCCAACAGCGCTAGGTCCCATTCTTCCCGCCTCCCATTGTCTGTAGGAATTGAACACGTTGAGAACCCCGGTTCCGTAGCGCCGGTCGAGCGGCTCACGGAAAGAGGGCTGCGTCGCGCTAAACATGCGGCGCCAGTTATAGTCGGGATTCGCTTCGTAGGTGGGTTTCACAGCGCCATTCAGAAGTAGTGCCTTTATCGTTCGAGGGTCGTTATCACCGGCATCCATTGTTGTGGAGTTAGCCGCCTGCACGAGAATCGCCGCCGCCCCAGATACCAAAGGGGCCGCAAAACTGGTAGACGGCGCCGGGGCGGTGATATCCGGTTTTGATCGCCCGTCGATATTAGGTCCAACCGCGCTTGCACCCCCTACGGCGCCCACGCCGATCAGATTGTAAGCGGTCCCGGGTCCGTCTGGGCCTCCGTCGTTACTAATCGTTGAGGCGAAGATTGTGCCAAACTGGGCAACGTAATTGTCGTAACTCTGATTGTCTTCCTCACCATAAGAGATGCTTTGATTTACCACCTTCCCTCTGATCGGGATCGGGTCGGTCAGGCCAATACGTGTTGTCAAGAAATTATTGAACTCCCAGTTATCCACATGATTGACGCCGTAGGCGACGCCTTCCGGTGTGGAGCTGGTCGCGCGTCCATAGAAAAGCTTCCCTACTCCGACAGCATGACTATGCTCGCAGCCGACGTTGTTCGGGAACTCATTAGCGGTCCCGTCGTCACTTATCCACGTGAAAAGGCTTTGGGGCTGTCCTACCTTGGACGGATTGACTTCGTAATGAGGACGAGACGAGGAGCCAAAAACGGACGATCGTGGCTCTGCGTGGACAACATCCACCCCGCGCCCATCCAATGATATGTCGACACTTCTGAGTTGCGTCACACCTATGGTTCTGAGCGCTCCGACAGGATCAAGCTCGGGAATGCCAGGGTCGCGACCGCATTGACCTTTGAGGTGTGGCGTGCAAAAGGCGAGGATCGTCGCAACGATGAGCAGTTGCGCAGGCTGAACCAGCCTCACTGCGTTGGTCTGGACAAGGGAAGTTTCATAATGTTAATCAATCCTAGCTGAAGAATGCTTAGCGTGGAGCGTGGAACGAAAGCAATAAAAAAGAAACTATCCGCCACCAGCTAGTGCTGGGTAATGTCAGCACGACTGAAGACTGATCCGCTCCATCTTCGCGACAGCGTCTTGGAGTGCGCCAGCGCTCTGGCGCTTTCAGAGCGCTCGAAAAAGCGGCGGAAGACCGCACGGACTCCAAAACGCTGCCGCGCCGCTTTTTCTCACTGACAGACAATCACTACTTCCACACCACTATAAGCGCCCAGTAACGTACGGCTACGTGAGGGTATCTTTGCAGCTGCTTTTCTGCGCTCGCAATCTCCGCACGAGCAGGGTGATGCCACCGCTCAAAAGCACCCACGTCGCTGGCTCGGGCACGACCGCAGTCAAGACCACGTCGTTGCCGTCACCTAACTGATAGGAAATGGTAAATGTCTGGCCATCAGCCGTGAAGATCCCGCCTTCCGGGAGTCCGCCAAATAGTCCAGTAACGGCATCCGTGCCGTCATTGCTCAGAATCGTGAATTGTTCCCCTGCAAGCAATGGCCCGCCAAGACGCAGCGAAAGTAGGACATCCTCGAGAAAGATCGCGCCGGTCACACTGGTTTGATCGTACTGTGTGCCGACCGCACTGCCGTTCAGGTCCACCAAGTACGTCGATCCCAGGGAGAGCGTCAGGTTGCCGACAACATCCAGGATGCCGGGGGAGTTTCCCGGTGAAAGCGTGCCGCCACTGTTTACCGTAACGGCGCGGGCCGTGCCAGAACCTGCAAGTATCCCGCCGTTTACACTTACTGCGCTCGTGATAGAGCCATCTAGAATCAGCGTGCCGGCCTCAATGGTTGTCGTTCCGGTAAAGGTGTTCGAGCCGGCAATCGTCAGGGTTCCCGTGCCAACCTTGGTTAGGCTGCCGCCTGCGTCCCTACTGCCGAGGCCTCCAGGGTGTCCCCCATCGCGCATGAGGCCGGAGTAGGTCGTGCTTAGGCCATTACCTCCTACGGTCAGATTGTTGCCGCCCAGGTAAACGATGCCGGTTCCCGCGAGCGAACCGATAGTCACCCCCGGGCGGTCGTGCGAGGCGATGTCCAAACTGCCATTCCCGAACACCTGCACACGCGCCGTCCCTCCCTCTGAAGCAAGGTCGAAATAAATCTGTCCCCCTTCACCGCTCTGGACGCTGCCATTTGCAATCAGGATCGCATTTCCAGCAGTGGTGCTGTTTGAAAACAAAGTGCTAGCTCCGTGGGCCGCCGCCGTTACGCCGCCATTGTTAATGACGATGGCATTTTCCGCAGAAGAATTATCGCCGAACCCGGTACTGCCTCCAAAGGCCAAGTCAGCCGTCCCGCCGTTGTTTATGATAGTCGCGCTGCTCGCCGTCGAGTTGTCACGAAAACCCAGGCCGCTGCCGAAGGCGAGGGCGGCAGTGCCGCCGTTGTTCGTAATGCTGGCCGCACCCGCGGTGGAGTTGTTGCGGAATGTCATCTCCGCGCCGCGCGAAAAATGAGCAACGGGACCCTCGTCTTCGAAAGTGGCGTAGGCTTCCTGGGTGCCACCGTTGTTCACGAAGACCGCGCGGGCCGCGCTCGCACTGTCGCGAAACTCAGTGTGGCTGGCGAGCGCATCCAGCACCCCACTGCCGTGGGCCGTAAAAACCGCATCGCCTGCAGTCGAGTTATTGTAGAAGCCGAGCAGACCGCCATTGGCGCGCACCACGCTCCCGCCGTTGAGAGTGAAGGTGCCATGAGCCGCGCTGGAGAGGTCCCGGAAGGAGATGGTGCCGCCAGGGAGATCGAAGTTAGGGCTCCTTTTCAAACTGCCTTGAGCGAGGTAGTTCGTGCCTGTGCCGGCGCTGGCACTGCCGGCGAACTTAATTGTTCCGAAATTTCCCTGGCCATCCACCTCGGCAGCGAAGTTTTGTGTCAGCTCGGACATATTCCCGATCCCGCCGCCGCTGAGAGTGAGAGTGAATCTTGGCCGGGCGGCAATCCGGTAGGCGCTCGCACCAGCGCTGAAGACGATGCTGTCCACCTCCGTATTGGCAGAAAGAAAGAGGCTGGTAAAGCTGGAGAGACCAAAGGTGGCAACGTCCGCCGGCCCATTCGGCGCGGCCATGGAAGACCAGTTGTTAGGCATGTTCCAATCGCCGTTCGCCGGATTGAGATTCCAAGTCCCGTTCAAGGCGCGAGCAGGTGCGGCCAGCAAGGAAGAGGCGAGGAGAACTAAAGCGAGGATGCGGAAAAGAGGTTGTTTCATTCTGAAGGACCGAGAAATCACGTCCGCTCGATCACGCAGAGTGTAATCGATCGCCGCGCGAATAGCACGAGCGATAAGGCGCTTAAGCTCAGAAGCACCCACGTTGCTGGCTCGGGCACGACCGCAGTTAAGACCACGTCATTACCGTCACCGCTTTGATAGGAAATCGTGAATGTCTGACTTCCAGCCGTGAAGCTCCCGCCTTCCGGGAGTCCGCTAAAGTGGCGAGTGACGGCATCCGTGCCGTCGTTGTTCAGAATCGTGAATTGGTTGCCTGCGAGCAACGGCCCGCCAATGCGCAGCGAGAGAATAGCCTCCTCGAGCGTGATCGCGCCGATCACCCTGGTCTGATCGTACTGTGTGCCGACCGCACTCCCGTTTAGGTCCACCAGATAGGTCGATCCCAGGGAGAGTGTCAGGTTGCCAAGAACACTTAAAATGCCGGCAGAGTTTCCCGGTGAAAGCGTGCCGCCGCTGTTTACCGTAACGGCGCGGGCCGTTCCCGCGCCGGCGAGTATCCCGCCGTTTACACGTGCTTAGCTCGTGATTGAACCATCCAGGATCAGCGTGCCTGCCGCAACGGTTGTCGCACCGGTAAAGGTGTTCGAGCCGGCAATTGTTAGCGTTCCCTCGCCGATCTTGGTCAGGCTGCCGCCCGTATCCGCGCTGCCGAAAGTTCCGGGGTGTCCCCCATCTCGCATGAGGCCGGAATAGGTCGTGCTTTCACCATTGCTTCCTACGGTCAGATTATTGCCGCCAAGGAAAACGACCCCGCTTCCCTCGAGCGATCCGATCGTCACACCCGGACGGTTGTGCGGGGCAATGTCCAAACTGCCATTCCCGAAAACCTGCACGCGCGCCGTCCCGCCATCTGAAGCAAGGTCGAAATATATCTGTCCGCCTTCAGCGCCCTGGAGGCCGCCCTTTGCAACCAAGACCGAGTTTCCGGCACTAGAGCTGTCAGTAAACGAAGTGAAAGCTCCGTAGGCCGCCGCCGTTGCACCGCCGTTGTTAATGACCGTCGCATTTCCCGCCGAAGAATTGTCGTAAAACCCGGTGATGCCCTCATTGGCCAGGTCAACCGTCCCGCCGTTGTTTGTTATGGTCGCGCTGCTCGCGGTCGAGTTGTCGCGAAATCGCAGCAGACTTCCGCCGGCGAGGGCAGCAGTGCCGCCGTTGTTCGTAATGCTGGCCTCACCCGCGGTGGAGTTGTTGCGGAATATCATCTCCGCGCCGCGAGAAAAGTGAGGAACGGGGGAACCATTTTCGAAAGTGGCGTAGGCCTCTTGGGAACCACCGTTGTTAACGAAGACCGCGCGGCCCGCGCTCGCAGTGTCGTGAAACTCGATGCGGCTGGCGAGCGCATCCAGCACCCCACTGCCGTGGGCCGCAAAAACCGAATTGCCTGCGCTTGAGTTGTTATAGAAAACCGTCAAGCCGCCATTGGCGCGCACCACGCTTCCGCCGTTGAGAGTGAAGGTGCCATAAGCCGCGCTGGAGAGGTCCCGGAAGGAGATGGCGCCGCCATAGACATTGAAATCAACGTTCATTACCATGCGACCTTGAGCGACGTAGTCCGAGCCCGTGCCGGCGCTGGCACTGCCGGCGAACTCAATTGTTCCGAAATTTCCCTGGCCGTCCACCTCTGCAACGAAGTCTTGTGTAAGCCCGGACATATTCCCGATCCCGCCGCCGCTGAGGGTGAGAGTGAATCCTGGCCGGGCGGCAATCCGGTAGGCGCTCGCACCAGCGCTGAAGACGATGCTGTCCACCTCCGTGTTAGCGGAGAGGAAAACACTGGTGATCGTGGAGAGGCCAAAGGTGGCAACGTCCGCCGGTCCATTGGGTGCGGCCATGGAAGACCAGTTGGG
>Ga0136617_10005586_pt1 | contig 11249 bp, 10 predicted proteins | sample AntDrymUQ3222106_2_FD_129672 | JGI IMG/M metagenome (GOLD analysis project Ga0136617, IMG submission 129672) | Polar desert sand microbial communities from Dry Valleys, Antarctica - metaG UQ322 (21.06) | ecosystem: Environmental > Terrestrial > Soil > Desert | place: Antarctica: Dry Valley...
CAAGCCTTCATCCGCGCCATTCTTCTGCGGCTTAAACTGACTGCGGCTCATCGCTAAGATAAATCCGAGCGGCGCGTCCAAATTTCTTTCCTGCACGAACGCCACGCTGATGACATCTTTATAGACGGCAGCTCGGTTGAAATAACCTTCGGTTGCATACTCGCCGGTTTTCTTTTGAACTTCCTGGACAAATTGCTGGTCGTATTTGTAATTAAAGGTTCCCGAGAATTCCTTCAGCAGATTTCTTGCCATTTCCTGCGTGTCGGCGCCCGACACTTTCGTTCCTTTCGGCGGTGTTGGCGTCGGGGTTTGCGGAACGTCTTCAGGAGTTGGCGTCGGGGTGGCTATTTCGATGGTTTCAAACGCGAGCGCGATATCGCTCGGCTGGACGATTTTATTTCCTTCGGCGTCTTCCAAAACTATTTGCAGCGATTGTAGGCTGCCATTTGCCAAATCGGGAAATTGTTTCGGGTCAATTTTGGCAGCGAATGGCTGTTCGGTCGCGCTGGCAAACTCCGCGCCGTTAATCAGGAAAATGGCGCGTGTTGCGCATTCGGCGTTTTCGGCTTCGACCTCGATTTCCGTCTCCTCGGTAATCGTTTCGCCGTTGTCGGGTTTGACGATGACGGCTTTGGCTTCACACACAGATGAACCGGTATTAGAATAAATCACCGCGCCGACGGTGCAAACTACCGCCAAACCGACGGTCGCGCCCGCGATTCCCAGCATTCCCGGCATTCTCGCTTTTGATGTCGCTTGCCCGTCCTGAACGATTTCGGCATCTTCTTTTTTTTCTAATTCTTCGCCGCCAGTAACCGTTGAATCTTCGCGCCTTGCTGCCACCGATGTTTCGTCCGTTTTTCTCTCGCCCGAAAAGAACTCGACTTTGCTTATGCCGCCAAACAGAATTTCGTCGCCGTCGTTTAACCTTTTATCGCTTTTGACCGATTCGCCGTTCAAAGTCGTGCCGTTGCTGCTGCCTAAATCAATCAGCCAGAAATCGCCGTCGCGCCATTCGATTTCGGCATGATAACGCGAAACATTCGAGTCGGAGGCGAACGAAACCGTATTGTCCGTCGTGCGTCCAAACGTCGTAACGCCCTGTCCCAAAACGATTTCACGGTCGTTAAATTTTATTTTCGCGTCTGGCATTGCGGAAAAGTTATTTCTTTAACTTATTGAGCACGAACGTCTCGATAATTTCCTCGTTATCGTTCGGATTCTGGTTGACGATTCGAACGGCAAACGCCGTATCGCCGGTTTGTGAAACCAAATCCTGATTCGAATCTTCAATTAAATCAATTAATATTTTGGGTTTTAATTTTCCCGCCGTCATTAAATTTTTTATATTAACGCGCGTATTATTCACGTCGTCGGGTAAATCAACCAACTGGTCGCGGGTAAATATCAACGTAAAAAACTCTTGCGGCGATTCGTTATAAGGGAAAAGCGTCAGTGCGCAATCGCGCAGGTTCGGGATAATATCCTTCGGGCAATAATTTGGAATTACGTATTCGTAATTGGCGGAAACAAGATTTTTTCCGCCGTTGACGAGCGTTGTCGGAAAGATGATTTCGCCTTCTTCCTCGGGCGATTTCTGGCGGATGATGTAAAGAAAACCGCGTTGATTCGCTTTTACTGACAAACGAAGTCGGTCGTTCGGAGTAAAGGTCGCCAGCGGATTGACTTCCGATTCGCTGCCGTCGCGGTTGACCATCATCAATCGCAATTGCAGGGCGAGAAGTTGAACTTCAAGCCGACTCACAGATTGTTTCCGCATAACTTTCGATCTCGAAGAAATAACCGGCTTTTTATAATTTTTGCGGCTTTTTTTCTCAACGCGCACAATCGAAACTTTTCTCACGACATCAACTTTTCTCGGCGCGGGCTTGGCTTTCGGTCTAATTGTCGCCCGCGCTTTTTGTTTTATGATGACGACTTCATCCATTTGAGCCGAAGCGTTTTCCGCGCCGCTCAAGAAAAGCAAAAGCGCGCTTAATACGGTCAGAGATATTTTTCCGAAAATCGCTTTTTGATTCATAAATTCCAAACTTCCCTTTTCAGTCCAAATTTTTTGACGCGATGCGGGTGAATTATTTGCTTTGCGAGTTTAAAACCTCCGCCACACGGCTATCGTCTGCCGAAACCGCGCACCGAAAACCGATAATCGCGGCAATGAGCTTTTCGTCGTCTTCGCCCGACGCGACATCAGGCGGAATGTAGATTCTTTTCGTCGTTGTCAAACTGTCGTTTGATTTTGAGCCGAAATGTCCGCCGCGAACGACGCGATTTTTTTCGCCGAATTCGATGTTCGTCGCCAGGCTGCCCGGATACGGCTGGAAGTAAGCGTCCACCCATTCAAGCACGTTGCCCGCCATATCCAACGCGCCGCATGCGCTTGCGCCGCCTGTGAATTTTCCGACATCGGAAATTGAATTAATTCCAAAAGCGACGTTATTCTTTTTAAAATCATTGCCCCATGGAAACGCGCGTTTCGCCTGCGCCGTATCGTCCCACGACGCGGCTTTTTCCCATTCGGCTTCGGTCGGCAGCCGTTTCCCCGCCCATTCTGCGTATTCTCGCGCGTCGGCGAAAGAGACACCGACGACCGGCGCATTCGGTCGCTTTGAAAAATAACCGGTTTCGAGATGCGGATTTGGCGGGTAAGACTTGCCCGTCGCGTCGCAAAACTTTTTATATTCGGCGTTGGTTACTTCCGTTTTATCAATGTAAAAGGCAGGCAAAACGACTTTGTGCGCGGGTTTCGATTCGTCCTCTCCTGTGTCGCTGCCCATCGTAAATTCACCGGCTGAAACTAAAACCATCGCGCCTTTATATTCAATTTCCTTCGGCAAATCAGATTTTGTTTCAGAGGCAACCAGCGGCGCGGTGGTTGAAGCAGTTTCCTTTGGTACGGCTTGTTCTTCTTTTGGAGTTTCGATTGTTTGCGCCGTCTGCGGTTTGTTGAGAAATAAAAAATACGCTCCGGCTAAAGCGACGATTCCAAAGAAAAGCAACACAATCAGCCCGGCGAGAACGTAGATCATTTTAGAACCGCCGCTCGTTCGTTCAACTTTCGGAGTTTCGACAGCGACTTGACTGGCAGAGAATTGTTCAGACGCATTCGGGTGTGCCTGTAGATTCAGGTTCGACGATGTTGCACCATAAGGCGCAGGCGGAGCGAGTTCCGACAAATTAAAATTTGGCGTGGTTTTATCAAAACCGTCCGGCTCATCTCGATTAAAATGCGGCGACCTCTTCGGTAAGTTATCAACTTTTTCGCCTTCGGAGATCCGAAAAACCGGCGCGGGCATTGACCAATTATCCTGCTTTTCCTGTTTCGGCGCACCCGAGTTCGGTACGGTCATTCCCCAATCGTCCGGTTTATTTTCCTGCTGAACGCTGATGTTCGGCGCGGTTGCGCCCCAATCGTCTTGCTTGGCTTCAAGAGGAATGTTAAGGTTTGGCGTTGTCATTCCCCAATCAGCAATCGGTGTTTGGCTTGAAGCACGCGGCGCTTCATCCTGCCAGACATCTTTCGGAATGTTAATGTTCGGCGTGGTCTTATCATAATCCGGCGACGGCGATTGATTGTGCGGCAGATTGAAATTCTGCTGCGTTTTCTCCCAATTGTCGGCAGGCGGCTGATTTGACGAATATGGATTCGGCGTGAAATCGTCGGAAAAATCATCAGCATTTATATCTTTTTCAAGACGCATATGCGGCATCGTCATTCCCCAATCATCATCTTTCGGTTTGTCACTCATTGTTTCTCCTCAAATTAGCTTAAGGTTTTCAAGTTCAGTATCAGACGCATTCTCGATTTTAACTCGAAAAATTGAAATTTCATTTTTGCAAATCCAACATATCCATTCGCGTAATTATACCTGTAATGCGTTTAAAATCTTCAATCAAAACGGCGGGCGATTTTTGCAGTTTTGCTTTTATATCGTTAAAATTCGCGTCCACTTCGACAATCGGAAAACTTTCGTCCATCACGTCGCCGACTTTCGCTTCGAGCAAATCGCGGTTTTCAAGCAGGCGGGTCAATACGCGGCTTTCGCGTAAGGAACCGACCGATTGATTATTTTCCAGCACCGGAATTTGCGTTACGCCGATTTCGTTCATTTTCGCCAGCGCATCGCCGACAATTTCATCCGGCGCGGCAAATACGAGCGCGCGCGGCGCCCCGGAGTTTTTCGTTTCATTTATCAAGCCAGCAGTGATTTTTTGCGGTTCGAGCAGAAGTTTTTCTTTCATCCATTCGTCCGAATGAAATTTGGTTAAATAATGCTCGCCCGTATCGCAAACGATAAACACGACTAAGCCGGTTTCGTCCAAAGTTTTCGCCACTTTCAGCGCGGTGGCGAAAATCGTTCCGGTCGAGCCGCCGCAAAAAATGCCTTCGACGCGCGAAAGCTGCCGCGCCATCTCAAACGATTCGCGGTCGGTTATGTTGATAATCTCGTCAATCGCCTTCATATCGGCGTTGCCGACCGGCAAGTTTTGTCCAATTCCTTCAACCAGATACGGCGTGGCTTCGGGAACACGACCGGATTCTTTGTACGTTTTAAAAATTGAGCCGTAAGGATCTGCCCCGATGATTTTGATGTTCGGATTTTTCTCTTTCAAATATCTGCCCGTGCCGCTAATTGTGCCGCCCGTGCCGATGCTCGAAACGAAATGCGTGATTTTTCCGTCCGTGTCGTTCCAGATTTCCGGTCCCGTCGTTCGGTAATGCGCCAAAGGGTTTGCCGGATGATTATATTGGTCGGGATAAAAAGAATTCGGCATCTCCGACGCTATACGCCGCGCCGTTTCGACATAATGCTCGGGCGTTCCGGGTTTAGCGGCTGCCGGACAAATCACCACGTCCGAACCCAGAGACTTCAGATAACGCGATTTTTCGACCGAGGCTTTTTCCGTCAAAACGAAAACACATTTGTAGCCTTTGACCGCCGCCGCCAGCGCCAAACCGATTCCCGTATTGCCGCTCGTGGCTTCGATAATAGTGCCGCCTTTTTTCAAAATTCCTTCTTTTTCCGCAGCTTCAATCATCGAAACGCCGATGCGGTCTTTGACCGAAAAGCCCGGGTTGAGGTTTTCCATTTTGGCGAAAATTTGCGCTTTGATTCCGTGTAGGGCGGTTAAATTGTTGACTTTAACCAGCGGCGTGTTGCCGATCAGACCTAAAACATCATTATAAAATTTCATTAGTTCTCCGCGATAAAAATATTTAAAAAGGTAAGTGAAAATTATACCGCAACAATTTTAGCCTGTGTTTTCGCCCGCGTAAAATTAAAAGCATAAAAATAGTAAAACTATTTTTTCAAAACCGGCGAAACAGAATTCTTTGGCGCGCATTTCCCCTTTGAGTTGCTGCGTGATTGCTTAATTTGCTCAATTAATGTATTCTATAAAAGTTAATTCCTTCTCTCTTTGATCAACGGTAGCGTTTTGGGTAAATCGAGATTAGGTTCGTTTATAACTAATAGAAGCATTTGACCGCAAGCCTTCTGCCTGCAACCGTTTCCGCTGAAGAGCACTTCCGTCCAGTAACTTCTTTTGACACTCCTGAAAAGGGAGAGAGGATTTTTTAATGTCTACAAAACTTTACGTCGGTAATTTATCATTCAACACTTCTAACGAAGATTTACAAGAACTTTTCGGTCAAGCCGGAACGGTCGAAACGGTGAACATCGTTGAAGATCGCGACACGGGTCGCTCACGTGGCTTCGGTTTCGTCGAAATGTCGAGCAAAGAAGAAGCGACAACCGCTATCGAACAATTAAACGGCAAGGAAATTGATGGTCGCAGTTTGACCGTCAATGAAGCTCGCCCGCGTGAAGAACGCAGCGGCGGCGGCGGTGGAAATCGTGGCGGTGGCGGCGGTCGCGGCGGCTATGGCGGTGGCGGCGGTGGAAATCGCGGCGGCGGTGGCGGCGGCGGTTCGCGCTGGTAATTTTTCCGGATAGTTTTCCAAAAAAGCGGCTTCGGCAAGTTAATTGTTAGCTGTCGAAGCCGCTTCTTCTTAATATTTTATTAGAAGTTATTTCCTGGGTAACCCAAATCTGCTAGTTGGTAATGAACAGCGACAAAACGCTTTGTTCGTTAAGATTGATTAGGATTATTGAGGACACGGTACAATTTTAACTAATCTTAAACAATCTTAACGAATCAATATCCAATCTTTGATTTCAAACATCACCGTTGTAACTAGCGACTTTAGGTTATAAAAAGATTTTCCGCTCCCTTTTATCAGGTTGAGCAAATCACAAAGGAATTAATGAATTTCAAACAATTAGGCTTGCAGTCTGCTTTGGCAGACAAATGCAAGTCGCTCGGTTTTACGGAACCGACACCAATTCAACAAAAAGCGATTCCCGCCATTATCGAAGGCGCGGACATCATCGCCTGCGCCGAAACCGGCACGGGCAAAACGGCGGCGTTTTTGCTGCCGCTGATTCAACACTTATCGGAAACTAAATCTAAAGGCGTTAGCGTTTTGGTGCTTGCGCCAACACGAGAACTGGCGACGCAAATTGATGCGGCGTGCCGCGATTTCGCGCCGAAAAGCTTGCGCTGTGTCGCTATCATCGGCGGTTCGGGTTACAAACGGCAGACTGAAGGCTTGCGCGGAGCTAATATTATTATCGCCACGCCCGGTCGTTTAATTGATTTTATGCAGCAGGGCGCGATTGATTTTTCAGCGCTGCAAACGCTCGTTCTTGACGAAGCCGACCGAATGCTCGATATGGGATTTTTGCCCGCGATTCGGCGCATTCTCGAAACGATTCCGAAAAAACGGCAGACGCTTTTCTTCTCGGCGACAATCACCACTGAAGTCGGCAAAATCGCCAAAGGAATGATGAACAGTCTTCCGCAATACATTGAAGTCAGCCAAAACGGACAAACTACCGATTTGATTGAGCAGACCGCTTATCCGGTGGCAGCACAGTCGAAAACAGTTTTATTGCTCGATTTACTAGAGCGCGAAAAATTCGAGCGCGTTCTGGTTTTCACCCGCACGAAACGCGGCGCCGACCGTTTATCGCATATTCTGGAAAAGCGTTCGCACAAAGCGTCGCGGATTCACGGCGACCGCTCGCAGGCGCAGCGCGAAGCGGCATTGCGCGGCTTTAAGAACGGGCAAACGCGCGTTTTGGTAGCAACTGATGTCGCCGCCCGCGGGATTGACATTGATTCGGTTTCGCACGTGATTAATTATGACGTGCCTGAAGCGGCGGAGGATTACGTTCACCGCATCGGGCGCACCGGCAGAGCCGGACAGAAGGGTAGAGCAATTACGCTGGTCGCCCCGGGCGAAGAATTAAATATGCGGACGATTGAAAAATTGACCGGGCAAAAAGTCGAGCGTGTTTTACTACCGGATTTCGGCGGCGTGCTGCCGACATTCGAGAAACCGAAAAAACCTTTTCGCACGTTCGGAAGAGCTAGAGTTCGGTCGCCCCGTTCAAGATAACCTAAATAAAGAAGGAGAAATGTTTTATGGCTATAGAAAAGAAAAAATATACGGTTGATCAAAAAGTCGAAAAAATGTGTTCGGCGTGTGATGTGGAAACTGATCATACGGTGCTGACCGTAACCAAACTCGGACAAATAACAAAATCGGTTTGTGATGTTTGCCAGTCTGTCAGCACGTTCAAAAGCGGCGTTAAGACGTCGGTCGGAACTTCCACCAAAAGCGGAAGCCCTTATGACCGAACGCGCAAATATCGCAAAGGACAAGCCATGCTTCATTCGACCTTCGGACAGGGCGAAGTAATGGCGGTTATCGAACCGCAAAAAATTGACGTGCTGTTCGGCGACCAGATGCGTCGTTTGATTCACGCGCAAATGTAAATTCAAATTTATATAAGAAAAAAGCGATTCGGAAACTCGAATCGCTTTTTTCTGTTTGAATTTCTAACTTTTATCTAATTTTATCGGCGACCGCCTTTCAGCAATAAGCCGATAATTAAACCCGCCGCCGCTGAAATCAGCAATGCCTGTCCGGGTTTTTGACGCGCGTATTCTTTGGCGTCTTCGACTAATTCTTTTGGGTCTTTACCCTGCAATTCTTTAAATTTTTCGCTTGCCACCGTAAATTTTTCGCCGGCGTAATCTTTCGCTTTTAGCGCTGCGTCCTGAAATTTCTGTCCGTATTCCTGCGCCTGTCCTTTGAACTCATTCAAATAATCGTTCGTTGTTTTGTCCTCGCCGTTGAATGGCTCCGGTTTGATCAAACCGTGTTCCTGATTAGTAACTGTTTCCATTTCCTTAAATCTCCTTTTGAAATTAAATTAACCGCAACTTCAATATTTCAGCTTGACGGTTTCGGCTTTGATGCCCTTGTCCGATAAAAAGTTGATACGAAAAATTCTTTTGGGAAGTTCATGCCAAATCTTTCACATAGTTCTTGACAAGCCGTTTGTCATTTGACAAAGTAAGTGCTTACTTACTTTGTCAAATGGAGTTTTTATTGATTAAAGAATTGGAAACAAACGAAACCTCAACCAACCGAATGTCGGGCGACGAACGGCGCAGTCAAATTTTGCGCGTCGCCATAAGTCTATTTTCCGAGCGCGGCTTTAGCGGCACGACGACCAAAGAAATCGCGCGTGCGGCAGGCGTTTCCGAAGCGATGGTGTTTCGCCATTTTGCCACTAAAGGCGAGCTTTACCACGCGATTATTGATCTTAAAGCGTGCGAAGGCGGCGCAAAGAGTTTGCCTTGGGAAACTCCGATTCAACAAAAAGCGATAGATGAAAAAGATGATTACACGGTTTTTTATAATTTTGCGATAAACGCGCTTCGGCATCACAAGAATGATGTTGATTTTATGCGTCTTTTGTTTTACGCCGCGCTTGACGAACACGAACTTTCACAAATGTTTTTTGACCAATTCGTCGCGCGTATCTACGATTTTATCGGTTCATATATTAGGCAGCGGCAAGCCGACGGAGCGATGCGTGAAACCGAGCCGCGTCTCGTCGTTCGCGCTTTTCTCGGAATGCTGATTCATCATTCTTTGAACAATATCTTGTGGGATAAAAAACGGCGACTACTCGATGTTTCCGACGAAGCGGCGGCGCATGAATTTGTGACGATTCTGCTTGACGGAGTGAAAAAACAGCCTCACGCAAAAAGAAAATGAAAGTTAATAAATTTATAAAGTTTGCAATTTTAATTGCGTTATCGAGTTTAATTTTTTCCGCTTGCGGCAGGTCTAAAGCGGAAAACGTCAACGCTAACGCCAACAGCCAGCAAACAATTGTCGAGACGACGACGGCACAGGCGATTGTCCAGAATATGCCAACGTATTTTGAAGCGACCGGCAATTTGGCGAGCGACGCGCAAACGGACGTTGCGCCCGCGGTCGGCGGAAAAATCACCGCGGTTAATTTCGATATCGGAAGCTACGTGCAAAAAGGCTCGGCGCTGATTCAACTCGACGACCGCGACGCGCGTATTCGTTTAGAGCAAACGCAGGCGCAAGTCGAGCAAGCCGAATCAAACGTGCGCCAAGCCGAAGCGCAGGTCGAAGCGGCGCGGGCGAACGTTCGCCAGACGCAGGCGCGTCTTGGTATAACAGAAGGCTCGGCTTTCGACATCGAAACTTTTTCGCAGGTTCGCTCGACAAAAGCGCAACTCGATTTGGCGGAACGAGAATTAGGACGCGCTGAAAGATTGTTGGAAACAGGCGACATCGCCCGCACGATTTACGACCAGCGTAAATCGCAGCGCGACCAGTTTCGGGCGCAGCTTGATGAAGCGCGTTCGACCGCTGCGGTTGCCGTCGCTGCGATTCGCACGGCGCAGACGCAAATCGGCAATACGCTCGCGGCGGTCAACACGGCGCGTTCGGCGGCGGACGCAGCCAGAACGCAAGTCGCGTCGGCACAGAAAGCAATTGCGGACACGACCGTTTACGCGCCGATTAGCGGTTACGTTTCCGAGCGAAATGCAGATGTCGGCGAATTTGTCGCAACCAGCGGAAAAATTGCCACAATTGTCCGCACATCGGTTTTACGGATGCGTATTGACGTTCCCGAACAATCAATCGGGCAGGTGAAAAACGGGCAAGGAATTTCCCTGCAAACGAGCGCGTTTCCCGACCGAAGTTTTAGCGGCATTGTCACGCGCATCGCGCCGAATTTGAACGCGACATCGAGAACTTTGATTGTCGAAGCCGAAGTCGAAAACTCGGAAGGACTTTTGAAACCCGGACAATTCGCAACGGTCAGAATCACGCAGTCAACGCCAAAACCGACGGTGATGATTCCCGCCTCGGCAGTTAAAGCTGAAGGCGAAACAAATAAAGTTTTCATCGTCAAAGACGGACGCGCCGAAGAACGCATCGTGAAAACCGGAGTTCTGGAAAATAATTTAATCGAGATTCAGCAAGGCGTTCAGGAAAACGAATCGGTGGCAGTCAGCAATGTCGGACAACTTTACGACGGCGTTCAAGTGAGGCAGTAAAAAGTCTCAAGACCCAAGTCTCAAACGTCTCAGGTCTGTGTTATGCAGTTTGAATTTGAAATAAAATTTGAATTAGAAGGAGAGAAAAATTGTGGCTTTGATTCAAAGATTTGAAGATTTGGAAGCGTGGAAGATTTCAAGAGAAGTAACAAAGGAGATTTATCGAATTTCTAAAAACGATTTGTTTGCTCGTGATTACGGTTTGCGCGACCAGATTTGTCGGGCTTCGGTTTCTACGATGTCGAACATCGCTGAAGGATTTGAGCGCGACGGTGATAAGGAATTCATAAATTTCCTGTCCATCGCTAAAGGCTCGTCGGGCGAAGTTCGCTCTCAGCTTTATGTCGCATTAGACCAGAATTATATATCGGAAAGCGAATTCAATCTGCGTTATGGGAAAACAACCGAGAATAGCCGAGTAATTTCAGGATTGATTAAATATTTGAAACAGTCTGACTTCAAAGGAAAGAAGTTCAAATAAACTCGACCCTTCGACTCGGGACTTTTGAGACTTGAGTCTTGGGACTTAAAAGAATTATGCAATGGTTAGCAGAAGTTTGTGTAAAGCGTCCCGTGTTTGCGACGATGTTGATTTTGTCGCTGGTGACGGTCGGCGCGTTTTCGTTTTTTTCTCTGGGCGTTGACCTTTTTCCGAAGATTGATTTTCCGACGATTACGATAACGGTTATCAATCCGGGCGCGTCGCCGCAGGAAATCGAAACGGAAGTAACGGAAAAAATCGAGGAAGCCGTTAATACGATTAGCGG
>Ga0136617_10005587_pt1 | contig 11248 bp, 9 predicted proteins | sample AntDrymUQ3222106_2_FD_129672 | JGI IMG/M metagenome (GOLD analysis project Ga0136617, IMG submission 129672) | Polar desert sand microbial communities from Dry Valleys, Antarctica - metaG UQ322 (21.06) | ecosystem: Environmental > Terrestrial > Soil > Desert | place: Antarctica: Dry Valley...
GGCTCGAGATCCAACGTCTCGACCCGGATCGCGACCAGGCCCGCCGCTTCGAGCAAACCGACGATCTCGCGGGCAGCATGTTCGGTCGTTTCGGCGGTCGCGCCGGGGCACCGCGGCTGCGACACGATCGCGATCAGTCCGCCGCCGCGCAGCAGACGAGCGAGCTCCTTCAACCGGAGCGGGGGCTCTGGCCACATTCCCATGTTGTTGACAGCCAGGATCTTGTCGAACGGGTGATCGAGCTCGGGCAGATCTTCGACCGAGGCAACCAGGAGGGACACCCGGCCCGCACGGATCGTCGCCGCGTTGCGACGTGCCGCCTGGGCCCGCATCGCCTCCGAATGGTCGATGCCGACGACCAGGCCTCGGGTCGCCCGTCGTGCGGCCTCACGGACCGCCACACCCGGCCCGAAGCCGATCTCGAGGACCCGGTCTGACGGCTGTACGTCCAGGAGCCGCACAGCCCACGCGTTGCGCTTTCGGTTCGATGGCCGAAGCGTCATCTCCCATCCCACGAGACGCCCAGCCCACCCGCGGGGGCGATGGAACTGAGAGACGATCTGACCGAAGACGAACTGACGAACCCGCTTTCTGACGCTCATGACTCCAGGGTTACAACTTCGAGTGCACCTGAAGTCAAGCCCTCGCGATGCCATGTTCGTACACTTGAAGTCCCATGGCGGAGTTGCTCACGATCGGCGAACTCGCCCAACGCACAGGTGTCACAACCTCGACGCTGCGCTACTACGACGAACTCGGGTTGGTCCGGCCCACACGGCGCGTCTCGGGACACCGGCGGTACGTGGCTGACGCCGTCATGGCAGTCGGCGTCGTCCGGCTCCTTCAAGAGGTTGGCTTCACCCTCGCCGAAGCCAAGCGGATCCTCGCCTCCCGCAAAGGCTCGCCCGGTGCATGGCGCGCCCTTGCCGTACGCAAGTCGGAAGAGCTCCGGCTCCGCATCGCCAGAGAGGAGGCGGCGCGGCAAGCCATCGAGCACTCCCTCGTCTGCCCCAAGGACAACCCCTTCGACTGCCCGAACTTCTGGGCCGCGGTGAACGGAGTCCTGTCCGGGGGTTGAGATGGGCGACGCACACGTCGGGCGGTCACAGGAACCCATCGATGCGAGCGGCGGGTCGAGGAGGGGTTCGGGGTTCACAAGCGACGTGCCGCAATGCGCGGCGCCGTCTTCTGTGGGGAGCGTCCTGGCCCAGCCGGCGGCGAGGACCTCGACGTCTCATCGCGTTTCTACGTCGACGTGATCCGGTCGCGGTCGTGTTCGAGCGGCCGCGCGAGCCGCTACGCCTACCTTGCGCTCGACGCTGTTCGGCGAAGCCGATCGTCAGCGCGATGTGAGCTTGCCCTTGGCAGATGCGATGTCGTAGCAACCGCCGCTTCGCGGTCCGCGGTCTGGACTGACGGCTCGTCGCCGATCCGCCTGGCCTGCGCCGGCAGCGTCCGAGAGGCAGACAGCCACATCCGCGAACAGAGGACTTGACAGCGGATCACCCGCAGAAGTCGCCATCTGCGCAGGCGGCGGGAGCGAGATCGTCGCGCCACACACCGGCGCAGTCGTTCGACTCCAGATGGTCTCCGCCGTCGATGTTCAAGCCGTTCGACGAGTCATCCGGTGAAGACGGCCACGCGGCCCAACGGCACTTCGGCCGCGTGCGACGCCGCCACGCCGGGCGCTTTCTGAGCGCTCGTCGATGACACCGGCATCGTCTTCGATCGCGCCCGAGCCGTCGTTATCTCAAGGGGAGTGGGGGCTGTCTACGACGTAGCTGATGGAGGGTTTGGCCTCTTGTGGTGGACGCGTTCTCTGAAGGGTGTCGCTGCTGTCGTCGGTGTAGCGGTTGGGCTGCAACGGCGACTGCGACCCGGCGTTTGGTGGCACCTCGATCTGGTCGACGCGCCGCGCGTTCTGGGACACCGGTCGGCAGAGCGCGACGCCGACTCGGTTTGCGCCCGCTCGGATGAACCGCGACCTGCGTAGCGTGACGTCGTGGACGATCGGTTCGATACCTGCGTTGTGTTCCTACTGGGGTACCCGGGCGTTGGGAAGCGGACCGTCGGGTCGCGCCTAGCGGAGCTTCTCGACGGCGTCCTCGTCGACAACCAGCTCATCAACATCCCTCTTCTGACGCTGTTCAAGTGGGATGGGAAGTTCCTGCTCCCGAGAGAAATCTGGGAGCGCGTCGAACCGATCCGCGAGGCGGTCCTCGGGACAATCGAGGACCTGGCGCCGAAGTCGAACAGCTACGTCTTCACCAACGTGCTCGAGGACGACGAGGAAGGCGCTCGCCAATACGATCGCATTCGCGCGCTTTCTCAGCGCCGCGGGTCGCTGTTCATGTCCGTCATCGTCGACCGCGCCGTTGACGAGCAGGTCCGCCGCATCGACGCCCCCGACCGGATCGCCCGGCTCAAGGGCTCCGACCCGGAGGGATATCGGCGATACACGCACGAGACCAAGCTCTTCCAACCGCCCGAGGGAGAAGCGGTGCGTATCGATACAACAACGATCGGCGCTCGGCAGAACGCCGAGAGGATCTACGAGGTTCTCAAGAGCCGAGGTTTCCGGCCGCCCTACGCGTGAGGTGGCGCCTCATCACTTGTCTCAGGGCCGTCAGCGCGACGGAACGACGGCTCGGGTCGCGCACCACTACGACGAAGCTGTCCGAGAACACGCGGACCCATAGAGCTCTCGCTGCCGTGGGAGGAGCCGCGGCCGAGGAGCCGCTCGGCGACGGTCGACATGCGGCCATCCAACCGGCGGTCTGGGACACCATGACGCTGCTGGGTCCGTGGTTATGGGCGCTCAGTCGGATGGTTCCGGTGCGTTCAGGAAGTAGCTGGTGCCCACCACGCTCGGGGCGTAGCGGCCGGGTGCGAAGCGGTCGACGAGCGCCGCCTTCGCTCGCCATCCGGTGCAGTGGCCGGGGGCGAGGATGCGGGGTCGCACCAGCTCGGACAGATCGGTCGCGGTGGCGTCGATGCGTCGCTCCATCATCGCCCCGGCGAGGTGGAACCCACCGAGCACCAGGTCGACGTCCACGTCGGGGTAGTGCGACCGGGCACCGAGGCACGCGTTTACGATGCCCGCGTGCGAGCATGCCGATAGGACGGTCACGCCCCGGCCTCGTACCTCGGCTGCGAGGAACCGTTCGTCCATGATTAGCGGGTCGGGCTCGCCGACGTCCCCGCGGAACGTGTGGTGGCCTTCGAGGCCCACCTCGTAGCTCGTCGTGCGGGCGATCGCCCCGCTGCCGAGAAAGAACCCACCGCCGAACAAGTGGGGTTCGTCGTGCAGCTCGATCGTCCCTCCTGCGTCGGCGATCGAAGCGAGGGTCGGTTCCTCGGGCAGCATCACGACGGTCCCCGACGGCGTGCGGATGCCGCGTTGATCGGGCCGATCGGGATGCAGGTCGACCACCACGGGACGGTCGAGGCCGGCCGTGCGGCGAGCCTTGGCGATGGCATCGACGACCACGGGGAACCCGCCGCTGTGATCCCAGTGCCAGTGCGAGAGGAACACCGTCTCGATGATCGAGATGTCGATGCCCAGTCGTTCGGCGTTCGCGACCCACACGTCGCCGTAGGGTCCGACGTCGAACAACACTGCGTGGCGTTCGTTGCCAGCCAGGCCGGTCAGGAGGACCGAGAGGCCGTGACACGCCACGCACAGGTGATCGAACACCGGAATGCAGTCGTGACCGTCGTGTCGTCGCGTCGGTGGGATCCGCCCCAGCAACGACACCACCTCGGGCAGCTGTGGGATGCCCGCGTCGATGCTCGACAGATTGTCGGTTTCGTTGTCGACGACGACGGTGACGGTGAGTTCGTCGAGTGGCGTGGATCGGATGTTCATTCGGTCACCTCGACGAGATCGGCCTTCTACGCCCCTCCATGGTGACACGTACCAGCGGAGTCGTATACCGGATCTTCGCGGGCCATGTCACTCACGAATCGAGGCTCGGGAAACCGGCGTCAGAGCCGATGAGCACCGCGTCCATGCCCCAGAACGCGCACCACGTCCGGCCGTCTCAGCATCCCTCATGTGCCGGTAGATGCGCAGCAACTATCGCGAACGCGACGCGTCAGAACGCGCCATCCGGCCGCGCCAGAGTCGGCGATCGGCGCTGCGATCGTCCGACCCGCCACCGCCGATCGCCATGCAACGAACGACGCGCCCGAACGACGTCATCGAGCCAGACGAGACGCGCACCGATCGGCATTTCCGCGACGGAATGGGTCGCGGAGCTTGCGATGGCCAGGGCGCAAGCGTTCGTTCACCTCGCCGTCAATGAGCGACGTCCCCGGTGAGGGGATGCCGCGTTCGTGGGCGATCCGACGACTGACCGACTCGATCGACTCGCCGCTGCGATCGGCGGCGGCGCGCACGTAGGCGACCAGCGCCTCCAACGACCAGTACCACAGGTCGTCGCTCCGCCACCACTGCACCTCGTCGATGAGCCCAGGATCGACGCCGCCGTGCACCATCGCCGCCGCGCGCAGCGCGAACTTGCTCTTGTGGTGCTGCGCCTTGGTGTGGGCGATGCCTTCGGGCAGGAACCGCTCGCGGATGCCTTCGAACTCGAGCGGCGATCGCCGGGTGGCGCCCGAGATCTCGATTGCGTCGGCGGCGAGGCCGAGGAGCACCTCGCCGGGGAACGTGTTGTGGCGCGGATGTAGAAGCGATAGCCGAGCGGCGATGTCACCCAGATCGTCACCTCGAGCGAGAGCACTCAGCGCGATGTCGATCACGTTGCGCCCGTCCTCGTCGGTTTGGCGCGCAGCCATGCTGAGCACGCTACGCGTCGCCGGGACGCGCGCTGATGCTCGCGATCGCGAGCGGGTGCGTCGGGCCTATCGGCACTTCGCTGATGCCCGAGAAGTCGTCGCGCCGCGCATTATCGGCGTGAGATTCTCGGACACGGCGGGAGCGCCGCCGGGCGAGGACGTACGGCAATTCTCGAATGCGATCGCCGGTCCGGTGCCCTGTTTTCGGCGTCGCCAGCACTCGCTGGCGACACACACGAGATCATTCCTCCGATCATCGGAGGCGATCGATCCCGGGGCGTTGGCAAACGCGTCGCCGAGACCATCGTCGCCGAGCCTGCACCGACATGTCCACCGACATGTCCCGCTTGCCGACCGACAAGCACCTGGCGTCCTGGGCCGGGCTAGGCCAGGCTCGGCCCATCTAGCTCAGCGGACGACCTCGTCGAGCCTCAAGCCGGGAAAGCACGACGTGATGGAGCCGAGCTTCATGACGGCACCTCCACCCATTGTCGTTTCGCGGCCGACTCGATGGTCGCATCAACCAAACGGGCGGCGCGCACGCCGTCAGCGAACGTAGGAAGCCCGTCCGGTCGGTCGCCTGCGATCGTTTGGTACGTGTCGGCGACGAAGAGATCGAAACAGTCGCCCCAACCCTGCGCATGCCCGGCGGGCAGGATGTTCAGTCGTGCCGCGGCGGGGCTGAGAGCGGCCGGGTCACGAACGAAGTCGATGGAAGACTCGCGCCGCCCTAACCAGAGCTGGTCGGGTTTCTCCTGGTCGAACACGAGCGTCTCGTTCGTGGCGTCGATTTCGAACCACAGGCGATTCTTGCGACCATTCGCCACCTGACTGATGACGGCTGTGCCGTGAGCGCCGCGGTTGGTCTCGAACAACACGGTGGCCGTGTCCTCCGTGTGTACGTCGGTGCGAGTTTCAGCGGCGAAACGTTGTTTGAAGGCGACGCCGAACTGCGCCGCCAGGCGTACCACCCGATGACCGGAGACGAACTCGACAAGATCGAACCAGTGTGAGCCGATGTCGGCGAACGCCCTTGAAGCCCCGCCGGAGGCCGGGTCGACCCGCCAGCTCCAGTCGTCCGGCCTGCTGAGCCAGTCCTGCAGGTAGCTCCCGTGGATCAGGTGCACGTCGCCGGCGGTTCCGCTCGACACTCGGTGACGGGCCTCCCGCACGAGCGGATGAAACCGGTACACGAAGGGCACGGTGGACACGACACCAGCCGAACCGGCGATCGCGAAGAGCACTTCGGCGACCCTCGCCTCGGCGGCCAGCGGTTTCTCGCAGATGACATGCTTGCCGGCCTCGATTGCTGCGCGGACATACGTCTCGTGCGTCATCGTCGGCGTGCACACGTGGACGATGTCGATGTCGTCGGCGTCGAGCTGGTCAGGTGTCTCAAGCGCACGCACCGCACCAAGCGTCGCGGCGGCCTCGGCCGCCCGCTCGGGGGTTGAAGCTCCCACCGCCACCAGCCGCGCTCCTGCTCTGCGAGCGGCGCGGGCATGGACCGTGCCGATGAAACCGGCACCGACGATTGCCGTGCCCAATTGGTCGCTCATGGTTGGCCTCGGACTTGCAAGGGCTGGGACACTTCTGTCACCGTAACGACTAATGTTTCTCCTTGCAAGACGTTAACCCAGTACTTATGATTGCTACATGGTCAAAGTGCGCGACGGCGACCTGAACGGTGGAGCGAGCGCCGCCTCGTTCAGCCCCGGCGCGCTGCTCGGCCTCATCCGCAGTGGGCAGGCCAACACTCGTGCCGGCCTCGCTTCCGTCACTGGACTCGCCCGCTCAACCGTTTCGCAGCGGGTGGACGCCTTGATGTCTGAAGGTCTCGTGCGCGAGGCCGGCGGACTGGCGTCGAGCGGTGGGCGGCCCCCATCGGTGCTTGCCGTCAACGCCAGGGCCGGGGTGGTGTTGGTGGCCGACCTCGGTGCGACTCATTGTCGGTTGGCGGTCATGGACCTCGAAGCAGTGGCACTCTCCGAGTTGGCCGCGGATCTCGACATCGCCAGCGGGCCACAGCACGTCGTGGGCTGGGTCCTCGACCGCTTCGATGACCTCCTCGCCGAGGCCGGGCAGTCCGTGGGCGACGTGCTCGCCGTCGGCATCGGCGTCCCGGGGCCGGTCGAGTTCGGTGCTGGACGGACGGTGGCGCCACCGATCATGCCCGGCTGGGAAGGGGTCGATATTTCGGCCCTGGTCACCGCGCGCTTCGATGTGCCGGTCTTGGTGGACAACGACGTGAACATGATGGCGATCGGCGAGTACTGGTCCGACTGGCGTGATGTGTACGACGACCTGCTCTTCGTCAAGGTCGGCACGGGAATCGGATCGGGGATCGTTGTCGATGGGCGAATTCACCACGGTGCCAAAGGCACGGCAGGCGATATCGGCCATATCACACTTGGCGATCACCTCGATGTCATCTGCCGATGTGGCAACCATGGCTGCGCCGAGGCGGTTGCCGGCGGCGCGGCACTCGCGCGCCAGCTCACAGAGCTCGGCCACCCGGCCGCGAACAGTCGCGACGTGGTGCGGCTCGTGCGGGCGGGCAACCCGGTCGCCGTGCGGCTGGTTCGCGAGGCCGGGCGCGTGCTCGGCGAGGTGCTGGCCGGCATCGTCAACTTCTTCAACCCGCCGGTGATCGTCATCGGTGGAGACGTCGCGGGGGCCGACGACCCGTTGCTGGCAGGGGTGCGCGAGGTCGTCTACCAGCGGTCGACGACGTTGGCGACCCGCGATCTGGACATCAGGCACAGCCGGCTGGATGACCGGGCGGGGATCATCGGCTCGGCTGTGATGGCGATCGAGCGTGTCCTCGCGCCCGATGTCATCGACAGGATCATCGAACGGCGGGCGGCCGCTTCGTAGGAAACGGCGACGGAGAAACGGGGGTTTTCGTGATGGAACTGAAGCTCGGGTATCACACGATCTGTTGGGGCGGGGTCGTCGGCGATCCCGTCGGCGTGACGTCGATCAAGGATCTGTTCTATCGATCGCACGGTGACGTCGAGCGAGCGGTCGACGAGATTGCTGAGCTCGGCTATGACGGGTTCGAGGTGTTCGACGGCAACCTCCTCGACTTCGAGGGCGACCCGTCTGCGTTCGCCGCATTGCTCGAGCGCAGCGGTCTGGCGTTGCTGGGCGTGTACAGCGGCGGGAACTTCATCTTCGCCGAGATTCTCGACCAAGAGCTCTGGCGAGTCCGCCGGGCGGCGCGGCTGGCCGGTGAGATGGGCAGCCGCCACCTGGTGGTTGGTGGCGGGGCCCAGCGCAGCGGCGGCCTGGGAGCCGACGACTACGCCCGGCTCGGGGCGGCGCTCGACCAGGTGGTCGACATCGCCGAGGAGAACGGGCTGATCGCCGTCTACCACCCGCATCTCACGACGATCGTCGAGTCACCCGATCAGGTCGAGCAGGTCCTCGCGCACTCGCGAATCGGGCTGTGCGCCGACACGGCCCATCTGGCGGCCGGGGGCGGCGATCCGGTGGAGATGATTCGCCAGCACGCCGACCGCCTTCAGTACGTCCACCTCAAGGACCTGCGGCGCGAGCCGTTCGGCTTCCTGCCACTCGGCGAGGGTGAACTCGACATCGTCGGGGTCGTCAAGACGCTGGCCGAGATCGGCTACGAGGGCTGGGCGACCGTCGAACTCGACTCCTACGACGGGGATCCGAAGGACGCGGCGGAGCTGAGCCGCCGATTCCTCGACGCCGTGACGCAATCCGATTGACCGCATTCCAAACGAACGACAGCTGTAACAACAAAGGGGACATCATGCAACCACGAATCCGTCATCTCGCGTTCATCTCGGGGCTGGCCGTCTCGGCCATCGTGCCGGGGGCCGCAGCAACGGCCAACGATCACAGCGCGAGCACAGGTGACTGTGATCCGGACGCCGCCCTCGCCGAGCTGGAGTCGACCGTGCTCAGCACCGGGCCAAACGGCGAGGAACCCACGGCAGCGTCCGAACTCTCGCTCACCGACGAGGAGGTGGCCGAGGTTCAGGCGATGGGGGCCACCGCCGCGATCGTGTTCCACTACGCCGGCAACGACTGGTCGCAGGCGCAGCAAGACGGGCTGAACGCGACATTCGACGAGTTGGGAATCGAGGTCATCGCCACCACCGACGCCAACTTCGAGTCGACCAGGCAGGTCTCGGACATCGAGACCGTCCTGACTCAGGACCCCGACATCATCGTGTCTATCCCGACCGACGCAGTCGCGACCGCAAGCGCGTATCAGCAGGCGGCCGACGCCGGGGTGCACCTCGTGTTCATGGACAACGTGCCGAGCGGGTTCACCCAGGGCGAGGACTACGTCTCGGTGGTCTCCGCCGATAACTACGGCAACGGTGTCGCCTCAGCGCATCTGATGGCCAAGGCGCTCGACTGCGAGGGCACGGTGGGAGTCGTGTTCCACGCCGCCGATTTCTTCGTCACGCAGCAGCGCGTCGACGCCTTCAGGGCGACGATGGAGGAGAGCTACCCGGGCATCGAGATCGTCGACGAGCAAGGAATCGGCGGCCCCGACTTCACGGGCGACGCCGAGAAGTCCGCCTCCGCCATCCTGACCGCCAACCCGGATGTCGACGGTATCTGGGCGGTGTGGGACGTCCCGGCCGAAGGCGTCATGGCGGCGGCAAGAACGGCCGGCCGCGACGACCTCGTCATCACGACGATCGACCTCGGTGAAAACGTGGCGATCGGTATTGCGAATGGCGATCTGGTGTACGGGCTCGGCGCCCAGCGGCCGTACGACCAGGGTGTCGCCGAAGCGACGCTGGCCGCGTACGCCCTGCTCGACAAGGAGGCACCGGCATACGTCGCACTGAACGCGCTGCCGGTCACGCAGGAAAACCTGCTCGAAGCCTGGCAGGCCGTGTACCACTCCGACGCCCCGGAAACGATCGGAGGAGGCGCCCCGGGAACCACCGGAGGCTGACCTACCTGGCGCAGCCGGTGACGTCGCCGGACGTTGCCGGCTTGCATCCGCACCAACAAAGGAGACGAAGTCATGCGAGAACTGAATGTGGCGATGATCGGCGGCGGGTTCATGGGTAAGGCCCATGCGCTGGCATACGCCGCCGTCCCGATGTTCTTTTGGCCGGCCCCGGCGATACCGGTGCGCAAGGTGCTCGTCGATGCGACCGACGAGCTGGCCGCCGAAGCGGCCAAGCGGTATGGGTTCGAGCGGTCGAGCTCGGACTGGCGCGCGGTCGTGATCGCTCCGGAGATCGACATCGTCGACATCGTCACGCCGAACAACCTGCACGCCGAGATCGCGATCGCCGCCGCCGAGGCGGGCAAGCACATCATCTGCGAGAAGCCGCTGGCGCGCGGCGGCGACGAGGCGCTCACCATGCTGGAAGCCGTCGAGAAGGCCGGTGTCACCCACATGGTCGCCTTCAACTACCGGCGGACGCCGGCCGTCGCGATGGCCAAGAAACTGATCGCCGACGGCGACATCGGCGATGTCCTCAACTTTCGCGGCACTTACCTCCAGGACTGGTCGGCCGATCCCGACGCGCCGCTGTCGTGGCGGTTCAAGAAGGACATTGCCGGTTCCGGCACGCTCGGCGACATCGGCACCCACGTCATCGACATGGCGCGCTACCTCGCCGGCGAGATCACCGAAGTCAACGCGATCTTGAAGACCTGGATCGCCGATCGGCCCACCCAGGACGGCGGGCTCGACCAGCTCGGTGCGGCGCAGAAGCAGGCCGATCGGCCGCGTTCGCCGGTCGACGTCGACGACGAGGTCCTCACGCTGCTCCGCTTCGAGAATGGAGCAGTCGGATCGGTCGAGGCCACGCGCAACGCCCATGGACGCAACAACTACCTGACGTTCGAGATCCACGGCACCACCGGCTCGATCCTGTTCGACTACGAGCACCGCGACCGGTTACAAGTGGCGTTCGCCAACGACCCCGCCGACCGCAAGGGGTTCCGGACGATCTTCACCGGCCCCGCCCACCCCTACGGCGACGGTTTGTGGCCGATCCCCGCCCTGGGCATCGGCTACGGCGAGACAAAGATCATCGAGGCCCACGATTTCCTCGAAGCGATCGTGAACGGCACCGAGCCGTCGCCGAACTTCCGCGACGGCTACCGGATCGAACGCATCGCCGATGCGATCACCGCCTCGTCCGCGTCACGGGCGTGGGAACCGATCCACGAATGAACCACACCCACGAATGAACGAGACCCACGGATGGAACGAGACCACGGCATGAACGAGTCGGGGAGAAGCCAATGACCGAGACACTGCCAAGCGCACCGACGTCCTCCGGGATCGGCGTCGGCCGCCTGCTGACCACCTTCGACTGGCGCCGCAACGTGACCTACATCGGATTCGTCGCGATCTTCGCGTTCTTCGCCGTGACCCTCAACGACGACGGCTTCCTCACCCAGACGAACCTGCTGAACATCGTCAGGCAGA
>Ga0136617_10005588_pt1 | contig 11248 bp, 8 predicted proteins | sample AntDrymUQ3222106_2_FD_129672 | JGI IMG/M metagenome (GOLD analysis project Ga0136617, IMG submission 129672) | Polar desert sand microbial communities from Dry Valleys, Antarctica - metaG UQ322 (21.06) | ecosystem: Environmental > Terrestrial > Soil > Desert | place: Antarctica: Dry Valley...
CCTGACGCGGGGTGAACTCCGTCCAGAAGAAGGTGTCGCTGTTGAACGGCGTCTCGTAGGTGCGGAACCTGATGTCGTTGGCGAGCGCGCGAATGGAGGCGCGGAAGACCTGCGCGTTCACCTTCTCCTCGGGTCCTCTGTATACAGGGCACGCAGCCTCGCGTCAGCGGAGCCGGCGCCACGCTGCGTTTGGGCCGACACCGGCACGAGCACGAGGGCGGCGCAGAGCCCGATAGAGGTCAGCGAGCTGCGAAGGACGACCTTCGACATGACAGTCCTCGTCGTGAGAAGCAGTCCGGGTGCCCAGGGATCGGCCGGCGATTATCACATGAGGAATGCGTCATGGTCCGCGTATGCTCTTAGCGATGAAACGGTTGATCTCGGGCAGCATTCTGCTCACCGTCTGTGCCGTTGCTGAAGTCCAAGAGCCCTTCAATGCGACCGAATCCGTTCGACCCGGCATCGAGGTGTTCCTCTCGGCCGTGCCTGACCGTCTTCGCGGCAAGCGCATCGGTCTCATTACGAATCATGCGGGTATCGACCGTGCCGGCCGGTCCGAGATTGATCTTCTTGCCGCTCACCCTGACTTGAAGCTGGTGGCCCTGTTTGCCGCCGAGCACGGCATCCGCGGCGTCGCCGCCGCGGGCGAGAAAGTGGCCGACGACCGCGACCCGGCATCCGGCCTGCCGATCTACTCGCTGTACATGGCGGAGGATCGCAGCGCGACCCCCGAGATGCTGAAAGAGATCGATGCGCTCGTGTACGACCTGCCCGAGGTCGGAGGGCGGACGTGGACGTACGTCTCGACGATGGCGCTCGCCATGCAGTCGGCGGCCCGAAAAGGCATCCCGTTCGTCGTGCTCGATCGGCCCAATCCGATTGGCGGCGAGATCGTGGAGGGCGCGCTGCTCGATCCGGCATTCAAGTCGTTCGTGGGGATGTATCCGATACCTGCCCGGCACGGCATGACCGTCGGCGAGCTCGCGACGTTCTTCAACAAGGAATTCGAGATCGGGGTGGAGCTGATAATCGCGCGTACGGCGAACTGGCGCCGCTCTCAATGGTTCGCCGACACCGGTCTCCCATGGCGTAACCCCTCACCGAATCTTCGATCGCCGGCTGCCTTGAACACTTACCCGGGCACTGTGTATTTCGAGGGAACGAACCTGACCGAAGGCCGCGGGACGGACCGTCCCTTCGAGCAGGTGGGCGCACCCTGGCTCGACGCCCCTGCAATCGTGAAAACCATGAATGAACGCCGCCTGCCCGGTGTCCGCTTCGAGGCGATCACGATGGCGGTGGAACGCGCCGCGGCCAAGTTTCCAGGGCAGACCATTCCCGCCATTCGGTTTGCGGTCACCGATCGCGAAGCCTACCGGCCCGTGCGCGCGTCGCTGCTGCTGATCGACGAAATCCGGCGGCAGCATCGGAAAGAGTTCGCGTGGGGTAAGTCGATCGACAGGTTGACGGGGTCTGACAAAGTCAGATTGGCCATCGACGGCGGAACCCTTCCGGCACTTCTCGAGCAATGGGATCGGGAAGCAGCGGCGTTCCGTGAACGCCGGCGGCCGTTCCTCCTCTACGACTGACGTTCGGCGCCGCCGCGTTCACAACCTGACCACTCGGCATCAATACTTGCACCACCGCCGACATCTATAGGTTCTCTCACAGGAGACCAGGAGGCCAGGATACGTAAGAGGGGCGACCGCCCGATATCGCAGCTCTGTGACTCTTGATCTCTTTATCTCCTGTAAACCCGCACGTCAGATGAACCTACTATGATCAAGGCATGACAGTTACCACCAGCCTCCGAAGTGCTGGCGCCGTTTCTGCGCTCGTCGCGACGCTCGGAGTCGCGCAGGGACCGAAGCCGGCCAATGACGACGAGACGCGATGGCTGCGGCACGTCACGGTCCTTGCCGATGACGCGCTCGAAGGCCGCCAGACGGGCAGTGAGGGCTACCGCAAGGCGGCAGCCTACGTCGTCTCTCATTTCGAAAAGGCGGGATTGAAGCCGGCCGGTTCGAAGGGTTTCCTTCAGAGCGTCTCATTCTCGCAGCGACGCATTCTCGAGGACCAATCGCGTGTGGTACTTGTGCGTGACGGCAACGAGGATGTGCTCCAGTTCGGATCCGACATCACGATCAACCTCCGGGCGGAGCTCAAGCCGTCCGTCGAGGCACCACTCGTCTTCGCCGGCTACGGGCTGTCAGCGCCGGACGTTGGCCATAACGATCTCGCGGGCCCGGACCTGGCGGGGAAGGTGGCGGTCTACATCGGTGGAACCCCGGCCGCCATCAGCGGCCCGCTGGTCGCCCACTATCAGCATGCGGCCGTTCGCTGGAGTGCGCTGAGGGCCGCGGGTGCGATCGGCGCCATTTCAATCCCCAATCCAAAGGCGATGGAACAGCCGTGGGAGCGGACGGCGGCCAACCGGCTGAATCCGGTGATGATGCTTACCGATCCTCGCTTGAACGACCTCACGGGCATGCAGGTCAGCGCGACGGTGAATCCGACACGCGCCGAACGGCTGTTCGCAGGATCCGGCCATACGCTGGCCGACCTGCTGGCGCTGGTCGACGCGAAAAAGCCGCTGCCGCGCTTCGGGCTGCCGGCGTCGCTCCGAGCGCGCGTGATGCTCGACTCGACGAGTCTCCAGTCCGAGAACATCGTGGCGCTCCTGCCGGGGAGCGACCCGACACTCGCACCTGAGCATGTCGTCCTGACGGCGCACCTGGATCACCTTGGTGTCGGCGCGCCCGTGAATGGCGATCGCATCTACAACGGCGCCATGGACAACGCCTCCGGGATCGCGACTTTACTCGAAGTCGCGCGGGGGCTCGCTGAGTCCCAGCCGCGGCCGAAGCGGTCGGTGCTGTTCGTGGCGGTCACAGGGGAAGAGCACGGCCTGCTTGGCTCGCGCTACTTCGCCGGGGAGCCGACCGTGCCGAAGTCCACCATCGTCGCGAACATCAACATGGACATGTTCCTGCCGTTGTTCCCGATGAAGTCCGTGATGGTGCTCGGGCTCGACGAGTCGGATCTTGGCGACCGCGTGCGCGACGTGGCCACGCGAATGGGTCTCGGCGTGAATGCCGACCCGCAGCCGGAACGCAATCGGTTTACTCGCTCCGACCAGTACAGCTTCATCAGGCAGGGGATCCCCGCTCTGGCGCTGAAGGTCGGCTTCGAACCGGGATCGCCCGCGGCGGAGAGCGACGCCGTATGGACGAAGCAGCGTTACCACGCGCCCTCTGACGATCTGCAGCAGCCGATGGATCTGGGCGCGGCCGCGACGTTCACGCGGCTGATTGCTTCGCTGTCGGCGGAGGTCGCGAACCATGCCGCGAAGCCGCGCTGGAAGGACAACAGTTTCTTCCGGAGGTTCGCGACGGCTCGGCAGCCAGGAGTGTCATCTCACCTTACGCAATAGACGAAAGGATCGCTTGCCGGCGCGCCGGGCGGCGTTTCCCCCCAGCACCGGATTACTCGGCAGCAGCGGAGCGAGATTGTTCCAGTACAACTGACGCTCACGGATGATCGCCGTCTGAAATTCGCAGTACCCCGTCTCGACCGTGGCGACCGCCGGTCAAATTCCTACTTGCGCTTCGGGTCGAACGGCACGAAGCTGGACGCCAGCTTCGCATCTCCCTGGCCCGAGTAGCGGGGGAGTAGTGGGTACGGATAGATCGGGCGCGTCCGCTCGGCGACGCCGTTCGCTTTACGACTCGCAATCATCACGTCCGGCGGTTGACCTCTCTCGACCCAGTTCTCGAGCAGCGTCAGCGCATCGAAGTCGCTGAGCCCCGGCCCGCCAGAGCAATGATGGACGCCCGGGATCAGAAACAACCGGAAGAAGTCCTGCGTCTGCGCGCGACCCCCCATCAGCTTTTCTACACCTTCGTAATAGCCCACTGACGATGTGGCGATGATCGAGGCGTCCGAAAGGCCGTGCCACATCAGCAGCTTGCCCCCGCGCGCCTTGAACGCGCGAAGGTCGTGCGACGTCGCGTCGTAGAGCTTTCTCGCGCGTGCCAGCGACGCGGGACCGCGATCGAAATCGAACTTCAGTGGGTCAATGTCGTCGCGGATGGTCGCGTCAGCCATGTACTTCATGAACTGATGGTGGAGAATGTAGTTGGCGTACGCGCCGGGCGCCGAGGGGTTTGCGCCGCGCCCGTAGTGCCATCCTTCCCATCCCGTCGCCGTGCCGGCGATGTCAGCGTACGCGTACGTCACCTGTCCCTTTGAGTTCACCGCCGGTTTCATGATCCGTTTGACGGCGTCGACCTGTCGGGGAGTCAGGCATCCGGATCCGGTCTTCGTGACCGGACACGCGGCCATCTCGGGACGCCAGTCGCAGCCTGCGGGATCGCTGACAAACCCGTCGTCCACACCCGCTTGCGCGCCACATCGCGACAACACCGACTTCTGAACGACCTCCGCCACAGCGCTATTGAGGACGGAGCCGCGCTGTTCATCCGCCACCGCCTGCGCCCACCACGCGCCCGCGATCACCCGGCCCGTCAGGTCGTAGACAGGAGCGCTGGCCAGGAGGCCGTCGAAATCGTCCGGAAAGCGCTGCGCCTCCATCAGCACGGCATGACCGCCCTTCGAGCATCCGGACATGTAGGAGCGCGCGATCGGCTGCCCGTAGAACTTCGTGGTGATCGCCTTCGCCGCGAGCGTGATGACGTGATTGTGCCGCCACGCGAAGTCCTCCTGCAGGTTCGGACTGTTGGCGGCCCAGACGCCGTCGAATCCGAACCGTCCGTCGTGCCCTCCGTTGCCGGTGACCGATGCGTATCCCCTCGCGAGTGATTCGTTGCACAAGGCGCCGTTTATTCCGCCGCAGAAACCGGCGCAAGGCGCGAGATGGAATCGCTGGTTCCATTGCGCAGCAAGCGGCAGCCGCAGCTCGAACTTGTTCTGCGGCGCCACATAGCCGAGCACCTGGCAGTACTGCTTGATCGGGCTTGTCGCGAGGAGGGCTCCGGGGGATTGCGGATCCGCCGCGGGAACCTCCACCAGACGGGCACTCGTGACGCGCGCCGGCGCGTCGGGCACCCCCTCGAAATCTGCACTCAGCAGCGCCGCGCATCGCTGCGCGTCGGTACTGGGGGCTTGGAGTGGGGCGGCTCGAGAGGGCGGCGACGACTGCCCATTGAGGCCCAAGGAAAGGAGCAGCGCGAGGAGGATGACGCCGTAACCCGTCATCTCACCGCTGGATCTTCATGCCGATCCGCTCCTGGATGGCGGGTAACACAGTCTTCAGCGCCGAATCCTCGAAGCGGATGAAGATGGGAGCGCCCTGCGTCGTGAGAATCACCCAGTTGCGTTCGCCGCGGAAGAAACCCATTTTTCCCAGGTCGACCGACGCGGCTTCTCCCTTTCCATCAGGCGACTTCCACCGTGGTTGCTTGGACCGCGAATAGTAGGCCTGCTGGATTGATGCGTACGGCAGCGAAAGAATCTGCGCCTTGCCGGAACGGTCGCTCACCGACAGATGATCCCCCGCGAGCGTCAGGACGGCCTCACGCTCGCGCATCGAATCGCCTTGTAACACGAGCACACGCACGTCCTTGAAGGTCACCGGCGGCACTTCCGGTTTCGGCGGCGGCGGAGGTTCGACGACCGGGGGGGGCGCAGGTTCGACCGGCGCCACCACCACCGCTTCAGGAACTACTTTCGCGGCAGCGGCCTTCGCTTTCCTGGCTGCCGCATCTGCCTGTGCGGCAGCGCTCGGCGTTGCCGGCTTGGTCGGAGGGGGCGTGGGCGGAGGAACGATCGCAGGCGTTACCTCGGCCGGCGCCGGAGTCGGCGGCTGCGCTTCAGTGACGGCCGGTTGTTGATCCGGCTGCGCAGCGGCACCTCCCGCTTGTTCAGACGTCACGGGCGGAGCGGCTGCCGTCTGCGAATCGGCTTTGCTGCGTTTGAACGCGAAGAAGCCGACCACCGCGATGCCGGCGATGAGCAGCACGATCAGCGCGGTGAGGCTCACCAGGTGCTTCGGTCCCAGCACGACGCTGGCGCCGGTGCGCTCGATCGGCGATGCGACGGTTGGGCCGGCGGTCGCGGCCGCTGGCGCCACTGCGGCCCCTGAACTCGAGGTAAGGGCGGTCCCGTGAACATCGTGCGGAGCCGTTGGCGCCGCAGCACTGCGTTGCGGCAACGTCAGGCCGAGTGCCGTCGGGGTTGCCATCGTCGGCAGCTCCCCGATATTTGCCGGTGTGACGGCCGTCTTCAATGCGTCCCGGAATGCTTCCGCCGTCTGGAAACGTACGTCAGGTGCCTTGGCAAGCGCCTTGGTGATCACCGACGCGCACCACGGGGGCAGGTCCGGGCGGAATGTGCCGATTGGAGTCGGCAGCTCGTTGATCTGTTTCTGCGCCATCGAGATGGCTGTGTCGGCCTTGAACGGGAGCTCCCGCGACAGCAACCGGTAGAAGAGCACGCCGACCGAATAGAGGTCCGCGCGACCGTCGATCTCCTGCCCGAGCACCTGCTCGGGCGCCATATAGGCGGGCGTACCCATCATCAGGCCCGTCTGCGTGAAGTGCTCGCCGCCGAGCATGCGCGCGATGCCGAAGTCCATGACCTTCACCATGCCGGTGTCGGTCACCATCACGTTGGCTGGCTTGAGATCGCGGTGGATGACCCCCGCACGGTGAGCGTGCGTCAGCGCGTCGAGAATCTGGATGCAGACGTGCGCGGCCTGTGGCGGCTCGAGCGGCCCGAGGCGCTCCGATAGCGTCTGCAGCGTCTCCCCGCGCACGAACTCCATCACCATCAGCAGCTCGTCTTCATGCCGATGGAGCTCGTAGATCGTCGCGATGCCCGGATGATTCAGGCGCGCGAGGGAAACGGCTTCGGAGCGGAAGCGTTTCAGGAGCTCGGCGTCGCTCAGGTCAGGGTTGAGGACCTTGATCGCCACGACGCGGTCGAGCGTCTCGTCCAGCGCCTTGTAGACGATGCCCATGCCGCCACGGCCAAGCCGGTCGAGGATTCGGTACTTACCGACAGTCTTGCCAATCATTGAGGAACCCGTATTTTACATCGCCGCCTCGAGGCTCGCGACCGCCGTCTTGAGGACCTTCAGCCGGGCGAAATACTTGTTGTTTCCCTCGACGATGGTCCAGGGAGCCAGGCGGGTGCTCGTCCGCTCCACCATGTCGTTGACCGCGCCCTCGTACGCCGGCCACTTCGCGCGGTTGCGCCAGTCTTCGTCGGTCAGCTTCCACTGCTTGTACTTCGCCTTCTCGCGCTCCTTGAAGCGCAGCAGCTGTTCGTCCTCTGTGATGTGGACCCAGTACTTGAGGAGCACGATGCCGCGGTCGACGAGCTGTTCTTCGAACTCGTTGATCTCCGAGTAGGCACGGCGCCATTCCTCTTCGCGGGCAAAACCCTCGACACGCTCGACGAGGACGCGCCCGTACCAGCTGCGATCAAAGATCGTGACTTTACCGGCGCGTGAGAGATGGCGCCAGAAGCGCCAGAGGTAATGCTGCGCGCGTTCCTCGTCGGTCGGCGCGGCAATCGGGATCACCTGGTAGGACCGCGCGTCGAGGGCACCGGTGACGCGCCGGATCGCGCCGCCTTTCCCCGCGGCGTCCTGCCCCTCGAACACCATGATCGTCGACAGGCCTTTCGCCTGCGCCTTGCGCTGCAGGCGATTCAGCCGTCCCTGGTACTGCTGCAGCTCCTTCGAGAACACTTTCTTCGACAGCTCCTGCGACATGTCGAGGCTGTTCAGGATCGTCGGCGCCGGGGTGGGCCCGGGGTCCTTCGCGGTTGCGGCTGTCCGACGTGATTTCGGGGCGTCCGTCGCTGACGCAGCCCTCAAGGGCTGGACGTCCTTCGCCGATGCAGCCGGCAGGACTACGGGTTTGCCGCGGCCCTCGGCGAGGGCCTTGCGGACCGCTTCGAGGATCGTCGTCGCAACCGTGAGACTGCGATACCCCTCGTCGACACCTTCGACGATGGTCCACGGCGCCTGGACCGTACTGGTGCGCTGAAGCGCTCGCTCGGCCGCGGCGACGAACTTGTCATACATGCGCCAGTGCTGCCATTGGAGCTTCGTCACGCGCCAGCGGGTGAGCGGATCCTTCTCGAGCTTTCGCAGGTGTTTCTTCTGGGCATTGTTCCCGAGGTGCATCCAGAATTTGAGGATCAACGCGCCATCGTCGGTCAGCGTGCGCTCGAAGCCGGCGATGCGATCGAGCTGCTTGTCGAAGTCGGCGCTGCCGTTGCGGCGATAGACACGATCCAGTACGGGGCGGGAGTACCACGAGCTGAGGAACAGGCCGAGGCGGCCCTTTCGCGGGAGGTCACGCCAGTAACGCCAGTACTCGGGCCGCTCGCTTTCCTCGTCCGACGGCTCGCCATACGCGCGAGTGACGATCCACCGCGGATCCATCCACTCGTTGAGCAGATTGACGGTCTCTCCCTTGCCGGCGCCGTCAACGCCTGCGAAGACGACGACGACCGGGAAGCGCGCGTCGGTCAGCTGCCGCTGCGCCTCGAGCAGCTCGATGCGCAGCGCAGGAATGCGCCCCTTGTATTCCTCTTTCGGGATCGTGCGTCCCAGTTCCGCAGCTTCGAACATTCAATTCTTCCCCGCGACGTTGCGAACGGCGTCGACTGTCGCGCGCTTGACATCGTCGACCGGCCCGCTGCCGGGCACGGTCACGAGCAGTTTGATGAGCCGATAGTAATCGATGACCGGCGCCGTCTGGCGATGGAAGGTGACGAGCCGCGCCCGCACGGTTTCCGGCGTATCGTCCGCGCGTTGATACAGATGTTCTCCGGTGCACCGATTGTGCGGACAACTCCGAAACGGATTCGCAGTGCGGTGGAAGGGGACCTGGCACTCGCGGCAGATCATGCGCGCCGAAAGGCGTTCCACGAGCTCCTCGTCGGGAACCTCGATGTAGACCACCGCATTGATCTCACGCCCCAGGGCCGACAGCATCTCGTTGAGCGCGATGGCCTGTTCCATCGTCCGCGGGAAGCCGTCGAGGAGCACGCCGCTGGCCGCGTCGGGCTGCGTCACACGCTCGCGGAGCATGGCGATCGTGATCGGATCGGGCACGAGCGCACCTTTCGCCATGTATTCACCCGCCTGCACGCCGAGCTCCGTCTTCTGCTGCAGGTGATGGCGGAAGAGATCGCCGGATGCAACGTGGGACAGCCCGAACTCACGGTGCAGGTGCTCGGCCTGCGTCCCCTTGCCCGACCCCGGCGCGCCCAACAGAACGAGGTCCATTTATTTATCGCCGGGGCCCCCTGCACCCCGGCTGGCTCGCTTCGTTACGTGGGGCCCAACGCCCACTCCACTCGCTCGCATGCTGGTGCATCAAATCACTGACCGGGGCGCGAATCAAGCGCCTGGCCGGCCCCCCTCCGCTACGTCAAGGCTGGACCACGTGCGGGGCTTCCGGCAGAAAATAGAAGAGAATCCCGATGATCAGGTAAACGGAGAGCAGCTGGACGCCTTCCAGCCAGTTGCACTCCCCGTCGCCGCTGATCTCGGCGACGATCCAGACCGACAACAGCACGGCCGCAATCTCCGGCAGCGAGAACTCCAGGTTCATCGGCTGGCCGAAGGCGTAGGAGGCAAACACCAGCACCGGGGTGACGAATAAGGCGATCTGCACGCTCGAACCGATGGCAATGCCGAGGCTGAGATCCATCTTGTTCTTGAACGCCACCGTCACTGCGGTGGAGTGTTCAGCCGCGTTACCGGCGATGGCAACGACGATGACGCCGACGAAGACCTCGGTGAGCCCGAGCTGCTCGCGAGCGGCCTCGACCGATCCGACCAGCAGTTCGCTGATCACTGCCACCATCGTCGTGGCGACAGCCAGAACGATGAGGGCCTTCGACACGGGCCAGATGTCCCCATGCGAATGATCATGCGAGTCGCCTTCTCCGGTGTAGAGATCCTTGTGCGTTACGAGCGAGAAGACCAGCGAGAGGACGTAGGTCGTGAGAAGCACGACTGCAATCCCCAGCGACAGGCGCTGCTCGGCCATAGGCGACCAGCTCCCCGGTTGCTGATCCGCGGCAAGATGAAAGATGGTGGGGATGACCAGGCCTATCGCGGCGAGGCCGAGGGAGGTTGCCGACACACGCGCGGCGGTCTGGTTAAACGTCTGGCGTGGGAAGCGCGTGCCTCCGGCAACCATCGCCGCGCCCAACACGAGGAGCACGTTGCCGATAATCGATCCGGTGATGGACGCCTTGACGACCCCGACGAGCCCCTGCGAGAGCGCCATGAGGGCAATGATCAGTTCCGCGGCGTTCCCGAACGTGGCGTTCAGCAGGCCGCCGATGCCCGGACCTGAACGCGCGCCGAGATGTTCGGTGGCACGTCCCATCCACCCCGCGAGGGGAATGACGGCGAGCCCGGCGACGATGAACAGGACGGTGTCGTTCCGCCACGCGGGCACCCACCGGATCGCCAGCGCGACCGGTACGGCTATCAGCAGCCAATCGAGCGGCTGTATCGAACCCAACCAGCCCTGTCTCTTCACACGCATCCCCCGAACGCACAGTACAGCATCCCGGGTAGAATCAAATCCATATGAAAGTCCCAGCTCACGATCGGACGGTGGCGTTCGGCATCATTCCGGGTCAGGACGTTCGTCCCGGTGATCACATCGCGTACTTCTGGGAGGCCGCAGACGAGTTCGACCGCGGCGTGCAGTTTCTCGTGGCCGGCCTCGCGGGAGCCGATCATTGCGTCGTCTTCGGCCATGACGATGCGAATGAGCGCGTTCTGGAGGTGCTGCGGCTTCAGGGTGTCGACGTGGACGGCGTGCAGCGCCAGGGGCGGCTCACCGTCGCCGGGAGCGCGTCGACCGGCGACGCAACGCTCACGAACCTCGGATCGATCTTCCAGGTCGCGGTCGACGCAGGCGCGCCCATGATCCGGCTTCTGGGCAACATCGGGTGGGGCAAACCGGGCTGGCCCGACGAGGACGACCTGCTGTTGTTCGAAGCGAAAGTGACGAGCGCGGCCAAGGCGTTTCCGGCGGTGGTCGTCTGCATGTACGACGTGCAGACCCTCTCCGGCCGCGTCATCGTCAACGGCGGTGTGGCGACGCACGGGATCTCGGTGTGCGGAAACATGATGCGGGTCAATCCCTACCCGGCCACGGTCGAAGCAACCGCCTCGAGGATCCGCGAAACGAGTCGGCGGGGACCCATTTGACGGCCGCACGCGACAGGCGTAGTGTCGAGCTAG
>Ga0136617_10005589_pt1 | contig 11248 bp, 10 predicted proteins | sample AntDrymUQ3222106_2_FD_129672 | JGI IMG/M metagenome (GOLD analysis project Ga0136617, IMG submission 129672) | Polar desert sand microbial communities from Dry Valleys, Antarctica - metaG UQ322 (21.06) | ecosystem: Environmental > Terrestrial > Soil > Desert | place: Antarctica: Dry Valley...
AACGGCGGACGGGACCGCCACACCACTCGGCTCAGCTCAGGTGCCGATGCGGGCGCCGAGAGAGATCGGCAGCATGTTGGTCTTCTCGCCCGAGCTGAAGATCATGTGAAAGCGCCCCTCCAGGAAGATGCCGAGATTGTCGGACAGCCCGAAGTCGAACCCCGCCCCGCCGTTGATCCCGAAGTCGGTCTCGGAGTTGTCGAACCCGATGCCGATATCGTCGCCCACGAACTTCTGGTTGTAGAGCCCCACGCCGGCGATCAGGTAGGGGCGCACTTTCGTTTCCGGCGCCGAGGCGAAGCTGAATACGCCGTTGACCGCGCCGTTGATGATCTGGGCATCTACATCCACTCCGGGGAACACCGCGTCGTCGGCGGAGACCCGGTGGTACATCCCATCAATGCGGATTCCGATGGGAAATCCGGAGGGCACGAACGAAAGACCCACCACACCGTGCGGACCATTGGTGAAGCCATCGCCGAAATTGCCCAGTGCGATGGTACTCCCGCCGCCGATAAGGAAGCGAACCCCGCCCTGCGCGTGCGCCACGGGGACGCTGATCGCGGTCACCGCGGCGAAAGCCAACACACTTTTCCAAACACCTCTCATGATGGTCGCTCCTTGATGGGACAGTGAGTGTTGTTCTGGGTCGGAGGTTAGTTGCCTCCGGAAGCCGCATCGGTTTCCTTGCCGCGAAAGTAGCGGGGGCGAAACCAACCGCGTGGGAGCGGGGTCACACCCCCGGCCGCTGCAACAGGCGAACGATAAGCGATCCGGTGAGCAGCGCGATCGAGCCCCATACCAGGCGTTGGTCCCCCGACGTGAGAGCCAGGAGCGCCACGATGAAGCCGGCCAGCGCGAGCCCCAGCCGCAGCCAACTCATCGCCGCAGAAAGCCGGCGATCGCTCGGTGAAAATCGGGGGTCTCCCGGGCGAGGGCGTTGACCCTGGCGCCCAGCGCGATCCCCTGATCCAGTGAGAGCAGGTCCAACTGATAGAAGAGCTGCTTGGTGAGCGCGAGGGCGGTGCCGCTTGATTCGGCGAGCTGCTGCGCCAAAGAGGCAGCTTCCCGGTCCAGCTCCACGTCGGGCACTACCCGCGAAACCAGGCCGGCGGCGCGTGCCTCCTCGGCCGTAAGCACCCGGCCGGTGAGCACCAGATCGAGCGCCGCCTTTTCACCGGTGAGCCGCCGCAGCAGCGCCATCACCATGGCCGGGGCGAAGCCGCGCTGGATCTCGGGATAGCCGACCTTCGCCGAGGCTGCCAGCAGCGCCAGATCGCACGCTGTCACCAGTCCGGCGCCGCCTGCCAGCGCCCGGCCCTGCACTACGGCGATCACCGGCTTGGGCAGCGCGCGCATTCGGGTGAAGAGCGTGCCCAGGCGGAGCGCGGATGCCTCGTTCTCTCCCAGTGACAGCGCAGCCGAGGCAAGCAGCTCCTCGAGATCGGCGCCGGCGCAGAAATCCTTGCCTTCTCCCCGCAGCATGACTACCCGAACCTCGGCGTCGAGGTCGGCGCGTTCCAGGGCCGCGTGCAGGGCCTCGATCAACGCCGCGCTGAGCGCATTTCGCTTGTCGGGCCGGTCGAGGGTGAGGGTGAGCACGCCGGCCGCGAGCTCGCTTCGGAGTGGAGAGCTCACCGGGCTCGGGCGGGCCGGAGCCGGCGAGCCAACGCCGCCGGCACCGGGATTTCCATTCGCAGCAGAGCGGTGGAGTAAACCTTGCCCTGCGCATCGGTTTTGAGGGAGATGGTGCCGCCCCCGTCGAGAGCGTCGTGCAGCAGGAAGTTGAGCGCGTTCAGATTGGGCAGCTCGAAGCGCTCCACCGCGCTCACCATGCCCTTGAAGTGGCGAGCCACCCTCGCCCGGGTCACCTCGCGCACCAGAAGCGGATAATACTTCGGTTCGAGGGCGATGAGCCCCACGTTCGCGGTGTTCCCCTTGTCTCCCGAGCGGGCGTGCGCCAGATAGCGCAACTGAAGCCTGGTCACGCTTCCAGGATCTCCACCCGCACGCCGGGCTCGATCTCTCGCCGGTCAATCAGCGCCGGCCAGTAGGCGACGACCTCCTCCACCGCCGGCCGGCCGCCCGCGAAGCCGGTGACGCTGGGCGGCCCGGTGAGGACCAGCGGCGCGATCTCGCGGGTAAAGCGCTCCACCGGCTCCCGCTCGCGTGCCCGTACCCCAATGCGAAGCTGCACCTCGGGGATATCGGGATGGGGCCGGCCGCTGAGTCTCCCGTGGGTGGCGTCCACCCCGACGAACTCGGTGAGAATCTGCTCGAACCGGAGCCCCAGGTCGGCGAGCCGCTGGCGAAGCACCTTGTCCGCCGCCCTGGCCTTGTCGTACGCCTCGGGCCAGGCGTACACCAGCGTTCCCACCGCTTTGTAGCCGTAGAAATACGCGATGGACACCTTGAGCAGCGGCGTGCGCGGCCCCCCTCGGATGCCGCTCACCCGCACCCGGTCCCGGCCGGCCTGGCGGAGGCGAATGCTGGTGAAGTCGGCGATGCCGTCGGGAGTGATGTAGCTGCGGGGATCGCCCATCTCGTAGACCAATTGCTCGGTGACCGAGGGCACCGAGACCACGCCCCCGGTGCCGGGGTGCTTGGTGATGACGAAGCTGCCGTCAGCCGCGGCTTCGACGATGGGAAATCCCGGGTTGGCCATACCCTTCACCGCACGCCATCCCCGGAGGAGGTTGCCGCCGGATGCCTGCGCGCCGCACTCGATGATGTGTCCGGCCACCGTGCCCGCCGCCACTCTATCCCAATCATCCGGCGACCACCCGAACTCGTGAAAGATCGGGCCCAGCGTGAGTCCGGTGTCGGTGACCCGCCCGGTGACCACCACATCGGCTCCGCCCTCCAACGCCTGGACGATCGGCGCCATGCCCAGGTAGGCGTTGGCCGAAAGGACCCGGTCGCGGATGTCGCTGAGCGGGCGGCCGGTCTCCATATCGTTGAGCGGGTGGCCCCGCTCGATCAGCTCATCGAGGCGGTCGAGTATGTCGTCACCCGACACCAGACCGACCTTCACCTTGCCCTGCAGGCCGCACCGCCGGGCCGCCTCCAGCACCGCCTCGGCGCACCCGCGCGGATTCACCCCGCCGGCGTTGGAGGTGACTTTGATTCCGCGCTCGACCAGATCGGGGAGAATGCGCTCCATCAACGGCACGAAGTCGCGGGCGTATCCCGCGCGCGGGTCGCGCGACTTCTGTTTCTGCATGATGGACATCGTCACTTCGGCGAGGTAGTCCATCATCAGGTAATCAATGGGGCCGCCGCGCACCTGCCGCACCGGCGCCTCCGGCCAGTCGCCCCAGAACCCCTGCCCCGCGGCTATGCGCACCGTTCGTGCACTCACCGCGCGGCTCCCGAAGCGGAAGGCGGGAAGCTGGTTTCCCGAGTCCAGATGTGACCGCCGGTGCGCGCTACCAGCGCACCCAGCAGCGAGAAGCCGTCGCCCAAAGGCCAGGGGCTCGGCGGCGCCACGAACGACGCACTGGAGGTTGTTCCCGGGGCGATGGTGAGGCTCGCCCGTGCGCTGTCCGCGGGCGCGAGCGCCACGGCGGTGTCGGCGTACAACCGCATCGCAGCGCGAAGCGCCCAACGCTGATCGCCCGCGGGATCGGCGAATCCCGGCTGCAGGCCCAGCACCACCGGCATGTCGGCGTGACCCCGCGGGAGCTCCACCTGGAGCCGGCCGAAAGCATAGTTGAGCGGCTGCTTACCCAGCGGACGGCCGACCGAATCGTAGAGCGTCACCCCGAAATCGGTGAAGCGGCCCCACTGCTCGCGGTCCATGGAGACGTCCACCACGATGCCGGTGGCCCATGCCGGCGCGGTGAAGGGGATCCGGTGCATCGCCGAGCCGCTCGCGCTAACCGTTTCCAGTCGCTCTCCACCGGCCAGCGCCATGGAGAGTTCGGCGGTGACCGGCGCCGACGTCGGGTTGCCGAGCGTGGCCATCACACCGGCCGGGCCACGCCCCGCGTGCAGAGTTAGCGGCGCATGGGTCACCAGCACGGATGCCGTGAGCGACTGGCTGGGCGGCGCCACCGCCACCACCTCGTACGCACCTCCCACGACGTCGCGGGCATCGGCCTGGTACACCGCAGCCTGGGCTCCCTGTCCGGCGGTACGGCCGGCTTGATCGCGGTAGGGCATGCCGTCGGGCTCGTGAAGGAAGGCCAGCGCCCGCTCGGCCTCGCTGGAGACGCGAACCTCGAAGGGGCGTGCTGTGTCGGCCTCGAAGAAGCTCCGAACCAGACCTCCGGCCGCCACTCGCGCCCCCGGGCGAAGCGCCTTGCCGCCCACAGCGACCGGTGCCGGCGTCACGACCGTGGTCACCAGACGAAAGGCCGGTCCCGCGAGGGTGTCAGCGCTCCAGGCGGTAACGGTTCCGGTATGGGCGCCGGGAGCGGCGAGCCGGGCGCCGATGTAGCGGAGCGCGACCTTGGTGACAGGAGCGCTGAGCGTGACCCGCAGAGGAGCGGTGAGCCACGGTGCGTCACTCCGCAGGGTGTAGGAGGCGGGAGCGGTGGACGCGGCGCGGCTCACCTCGAAGACCTGCACACCGTCCGCCGCGGGCTGCCCCGGCGGCGTCTGAATCCATGCCGCGCTGAGGCCGGCTCCCGCCGCTCGAACCTGAATTTCCGGAACCACCTGCTCACGCTCGAGCCAGGCGTGGGCCGCGCCGACGTCAATCAGACCCCGGCCCTCGTCTACATAGGTCGCGCCCGCGGTGGGACGCGCCGTCACCATGAGCGCCTGCTTGATAGTACGAGCCACAACCGGCTTCTTGCGCTGTGTCAGCGCGGACACCAGGAGCGCAGTGACCCCGGCGGCGTGAGGAGCCGCCATGCTGGTGCCCTGCTTGATCTCGTCACCCGCATTCCAGAGCGGCACCGTGCTGTAGGCCATGCCGGGGGCCAGTACGTCGGGCTTAGCCAGCTCGCCGCCGCGAGAGCTGAAATAGGCCACCTCGTCCCTTGCCGCACCACCATCGCCACCCCGCGGAAGAAAGCTCGACGGTAGGGTTGCGCCGATGGTGATGGCATCCCGGGCCGACCCCGGAAAGCCCACCGTGGACAGCCCGGGACCATCGTTGCCGGCACTGACAATGAAGGTGACGTGGGGGTTCCGCCGCAGCGCGGAGTCCACCAGCGCGTCAATCCGTACGCCGCCCTCGATCTCGTTGCCGACCCCGAAGCTCAGATTGATGACCAGCGGCAGGCGCCGCGCATCGGCAAAGCGGACGGCGTAGCCGATGGCGTTCAGCATCGAGCCGGTGGTGGAGATGCCCCCCTGCGCGCTGTTGGCGATCTTGAGCCCCAGCAACTGGGCTCCCGGCGCCACCCCGTCGAAGCCGGGCACGCGGTAGAGCTGGTGCGCCGCGGCGATGCCGGCCACGTGGGAACCGTGGCCGCTGATGTCGAAGACCAGCGTCAGACTCGGCACTCCGGCGGCCTCGGTGAGGTTGGCCGCAACTGTGGCGCGGGGGGTGCGGCCGGCGGCCGCCCAGCCGAATGTCTCTCGCCCACGGAGGTAGTCGTGCACCGCGCGCTCGCCGGCGAAGGAGCGGTTGCCGTCGGTGTCGGCGAGCATCACCCAGCCGTCGGTGGCGCGGGTGACGACGATGGGGAAGGTGTCGCGGACGGTGCCATCGGCATCGAGGTCCGCGGCCGGCGCTTCCCCAAGCGGGATCTCGGCCAGGGTCCCGGCGTAGTACGGCCCCGTCGAGTTGAGGGCCACCACCCGGCCAAACCCGCCCAGCCGCCGGCCGGCGACCTCGACGGTATCCCCGGAGGGCACCACGCGGCGGAGAGGCACGGCGCCCTCGCCGGAAAAGTCGCGCAGGTCGAGGAGCTTGGGATTCCCCGTCGAGGTGGTGGAGAAGCCGGGAATCCCGGGATCAATTCCGGTGTCGAGTATGGCGATAAGCACGCCGCGCCCGTCCAAGGTCGGGTGCTCCCGCAGAAAGCGGTCGGTGCCGGTGCTGGCGAGCGACATCCACCCGCGGGCCAGCGCCGTCTCGGGCGGCACGATCCGCTCGACCGCTGCTTCCGGCTCCGGCACCACGACGCGCGGCGGGTCCACCCGGCCGGGATCAATATTGGGCTCCGGGATGGCAGGCTCGTTCTCCCGTTGAGCGGGAGCGCAGGCAAGGGCGAAGGCGATCGCGATGGCAATCGGGCGTGTGGTTCGCATCAACCGTGCAGCGGAGGGAGCACGAAGGGACCCAGATGAGGTCCGGCGTAATTGGCCGAGACGGTGAGCGCAAAGGCGAGCTGGTCGCGGGTTTCCTCGGGGGTGAGGATGGCATCCACGAAGCCGCGGGCGGCGGCGAATTTGGCGTCGAGCTGCTGCTCGTAGTCCACCCGCATGGACTCGACCGAGCTCTTTACCTCGGGCGCGATCTCGCGGCGCTCGCGCTGAGCCCGGTCAATCTCCGGCCCGTGCACCGCCATCACCGCCGCCTCTCCCTCCATCACTCCCATGCGGCCGCTGGGCCAGGAGAAGATGAAGTCAGGGTCGAATCCCTGCCCCGCCATCGCGTAGTAGCCCGCGCCCGAGGCGTGGTTGACGGTGAGGACGATTTTGGGAACCACCGCGGTGGCCATGGCCTCGACGAACCGGGCACCCGCGCGAATGATTCCCGAGTGCTCGGCCTCGGGACCCACCATAAACCCGCTCACGTCCTGCACGAACAGGATGGGCAGGCGCTCGCGGCTGGCGGTTTCGATAAAGTACGCCACCTTCTCGGCGCTTCCGGTATAGACGATCCCGCCGAACCGCGGCCTCTCGCCCGCCTGTCCCTTGATGATCCCGCGCTGATTGGCGATGACCGCCACCGGCCGGCCCTCAATGTGGGAGTGGCCGCAGAGCATCTCGCGCGCGGCGTCGGGCTGGAACTCATCCAGCGCGCCTCCATCGAGCAGACAACCCAGCACCTGGCGCATGTCGTAGGAGAGCCGGTGATCCTGCGGCAGGACATCGTACAGATCGGCGGGCGGACGGGAAGGCGGGCGGCTGGGCCGGAGCCGGTGAGTGACCCCACCCACTCGCGGCAGCCGGCCGACATACTCCCGGATCTGGGTAAGGCAGTCGGCATCGTTCGCCGCCCGGTAGTGGGCCACGGCGCTCTGCTCGGTGTGGGTCCTGGCACCACCCAGCGTCTCGGCGTCAATGGTCTGGCCGGTGGCGCCTTTGACCAGGTTGGGCCCGCCGAGCCCCATGAAGCTGGTACCCTCCACCATGAAGATCACGTCCGACAGGGCGGGCAGATAAGCCCCGCCGGCAATGCAGCTGCCCATGACCGCGCTGATCTGCGGGACGTGCAGATAACGCCGCATGATCGAGTTGTAGTAGAAGATCCGGGCCGCGCCGTATTGGCCGGGGAACACACCGCCCTGATAGGGGAGATTGACGCCGGCGCTGTCCACCAGGTAGACGATCGGCACCCGCTGCCGCATCGCCACTTCCTGGGCCCGGAGAATCTTGCGGATGGTTTCCGGCCACCAGGAGCCCGCCTTCACGGTGGCGTCGTTGGACACGACCACCACTTCACGTCCTTCCACCACGCCGATTCCGGTGATCACTCCGGCGCCGGGCGCTTGGCCGTCGTATTGATCGTAAGCAACCAGCAATCCCAGCTCCAGCCACGGCGTGCCGGGATCGAGCAGCCGCTGCACCCGCTCGCGGGGGGCGAGCTTTCCCTGCTGGTGCATCTTGGCGACACGAGCGGCGCCCCCGCCCTGCTGCAGCCGGGCCGCCAGACCCTGGTACTCCTCGGTCAGCGCGCGGAGCCGGCTCACCTCACGACTCGATGTGTTGAGCGGCCCACGACTCGATGTACCCGATGAGCTCCGAGGTGGTGGTGCCGGGACCGAAGAGGCGTCCTATCCCCTGCTCCTGCAGCGCCGCCATGTCTTCCGCCGGGATGATGCCTCCGCCGGTCACCAGCACGTCGGGCCGGCCCATTCCGTCGAGCAGTTGGCGCACCCGGGGAAAGAGGGTCATGTGGGCGCCGGAGAGGATCGAGAGCCCCACCACGTCCACGTCTTCCTGCAGCGCCGCCGTGGCGATCATCTCCGGTGTCTGATGAAGTCCGGTGTAGACCACCTCCATCCCCGCGTCCCGTAGCGCCGCCGCCACCACTTTGGCACCGCGGTCGTGACCGTCGAGGCCCGGCTTGGCGACGAGCACCCGGATAGGGCGCGGCAACGTGCGCGGCCTGGTCAACAGAGTCCTCCTTGGAGCAGGTCGTCGGCCAGCTCGCCGATAGAGGAGACCGCCCGGCACTCACCGGCACCTGCGCCTGCCGGCGCGAGCAGCACCGCGTCCATGCCCGCGGCCCGCGCGCCGAGCACGTCTACCTGGTACAGGTCACCCACGTACAGAGCCTCGCCCGGGGCCACCTCCAGCGCCTCTAGAGCGGCCCGGAAGATAGCCGGATCGGGCTTCTCCACTCCCACCAGCGCGGAATCCACCACGACGTCGAAGTGGTGGCGGAGGCCGGCGGCCTCGAGTGCCGCCGCAACCCGCCCATCGCTGTTGGAGATGATGCCGAGCCGAAGTCCCGCCTGGCGGAGACGATCGAGCGCCGCACCGGTGTCGGCGGCGACTGAGCACCAGAGATGCCGTTCGCCGTGCATCCGGTAGAGGCAGTGCCGCACCTCTTCCATACGGCCGGGGGCGATGCCGACCTCGAGAAAGAGCGCCTCGAGGTATGCCGCCGCCCGTTCGCGGTCGGCACCGTTGGTGCGTTCCATGGCCAGCGCGGCAGCCCCAGCGCCGGCCGCCAGTTGCTCGCCTGTGAGCGGCAGTCCGAGCGCCCGCCCGACCTGCTCGGCCATGCGGGCGTAATCGAGGAACAGCAGCGTGTTCCCCGCGTCAAAGAGGACGGCCTTCAGCGGAATCGCAGCAACGCGCCGAGGCCTTCGATCGAATCGCGGGCCTCGGGGGCGTAGATCACGTTGACCTCCACGCCCTGGCGCAGCGCTTCTTCGATCGCACCGTCCAACACGTCGAGCACCGGAACCGGCTCGCCTTCGCCGCGGCATTCCTGCTCGGTAAGCGCCAGGCGCCCCGAGTCCCCGCAACGGAATCCCGGCTCCGCCGAGTCGGCGTTCACCAGCAGTGAGCGCACCTGACCTCTGGACAGCGCGCGCAGCGTCGGGGTGAGTCCATTGAGTGCCCAGCCAGCGCCTACTCCCTCCTGCACCTCGTGCGCCAGGGAGCGTTCGGTCTCGCGCTCCCACGCTTCGCGCACCGCGAGCGTGGCGGCGTGCACCACCGCCGGGGTGGCTTCCTTGGGATTGAGCTTGGCGGTCCCGATCACCCGCTCCACGAGGTAGTTGTGCAGGAAAGGTTCTACCGCGCCGGCGTCGCTACCGGTGGCGGCGATCACGATTCCGTGCGCCGGATGCCGGCGATCAATGCCGAAGAGCTCGCGGGCGATGGCCTCGTAATGCCGTTGCTTCTCCTGGCGGATGCGGTTGTTGTAGGTGTGCTCTCCCCAGCCCGAGGGCGCGTCCTCTCCCGCCCGGAAGCGCTTGCCCCGGGTGCTGTCGGCCCGAAGGCCGGAGAGCTCGCGGGTGTCGTAGGCGGTCACCTCGAAGAAGCGGGCGCTGGTGCGGTCGAGCACCACCGTGATCAGCCGGCCGAATTCCTCCTCGACCGAGGCGAGCTCACGCACCAGCGGCATGGCGTCCACCGCCAGACGGGACCGGTGCACCACCGGCAGCGGCACCGTCTCGAACAGACCGATCCCCTCGCAGGCAAAGAGGGCCACTCCCTGGGTGGCGGGGAGGTTGCCGGGGCTGCGCAGATGCTGCTGGATCCTCTCGAGGTCCCGCGTCACCTCCTCCTGGACCCCCCGCTCCAGGCGCAGCCGGGGCAGCGCCTGGATGACCTGGCGCACCCGGTTTTTCACCTTGATCAGATACTTGCCGCGGCTGCGATCGCGGGGCTCCAGCTTGAGATAGCAGGAGACCACCCGGTGTTTGCCGGTCTGGACGGCGGTGAGGCGCTGAAGCCGCTCCTCTACCGCCGGGGCCTCACCCCGGGTTCCGCGCTGCCCACCGTTGGCCTGCGCGGCATCAAAAGAAAACCGGCTCCCGATAGCTGCCATAAATTTCCTCCAGCACATGCCGGATCTCGTACAGCGTGCAGTAGGCACGGGCACAGTCCAGCATCGCGGGTATGATGTTTCGATCTTCGGCGGCGGCGAGGCGGAGCGCCTCGAGACGCTGCTCCACCAGTTGCCCGTCGCGGGTCGCCCGGACCCGGGCGAGTCGCTCGCGTTGAGTCCGCTCGGCGGAGTCGCCGACCTTGAGAATCTGCAGCGGCCCTTCGGATTCCTCCACGAAATCGTTCACTCCCACGATGGTCCGGCGATCCTGCTCCAGCTCGGCCTGAAACCGGGCCGAGGCATGGGCAATTTGGCGCTGGAACCAGCCGGACTCGATGGCTTTGACCACGCCGCCCTGGGCCTCGATCTCGGCGAAGAGGCCTTCGGCCTCCCGCTCGAGCCCATCGGTAAGCGCCTCGATGAAGTAGGAGCCGCCGAGGGGATCGGCAACGTTGGGCACTCCGGTCTCGTACGCCAGGATCTGCTGGGTTCTGAGCGCGATGCGGACCGATTCTTCGGTAGGGAGCGCGAGGGTCTCGTCCAGGGCGTTGGTGTGCAGCGACTGGGTGCCGCCCAGCACCGCCGCCAGCGCCTGATAGGCCACCCGCACGACGTTGTTGTGCGGCTGCTGCGCTGTCAGCGTCACCCCGGCGGTCTGGCAGTGGAACCGCATTTTCCAACTGCGCGGATCCCGCGCCCCGTAGCGGTCGCGCATATGGCGGGCCCAGATCCGGCGCGCGGCGCGCAACTTGGCGATCTCCTCGAAGAAATCGTTGTGCACGTCCCAGAAGAAGGAGAGCCGGGGAGCGAAGCTGTCCACCTCGAGACCGCGGGCGAGACCGTGCTCGATGTATGAGAAGCCGTTGGCGAGCGTGAAGGCGAGCTCCTGTGCCGCGGTCGAGCCGGCTTCACGGATGTGGTAGCCGGAGATCGAGATGGTGTTCCATTTGGGCGTGTGCTCGGCTGCCCATGCGAAGAGATCTACGATGATCTTGAGCGCCGGCTCCGCCGGATAGATCCAGGCGTGCTGGGCCATGTACTCTTTGAGGATGTCGTTCTGGATCGTCCCCTGCAGCTGCGCGATGGGCACTCCCTGGCGCTCGGCCGCGGCGACAT
>Ga0136617_10005591_pt1 | contig 11247 bp, 8 predicted proteins | sample AntDrymUQ3222106_2_FD_129672 | JGI IMG/M metagenome (GOLD analysis project Ga0136617, IMG submission 129672) | Polar desert sand microbial communities from Dry Valleys, Antarctica - metaG UQ322 (21.06) | ecosystem: Environmental > Terrestrial > Soil > Desert | place: Antarctica: Dry Valley...
CGAGCAGTGCCGATTGCCTCGGCGTTGAGCACCAGTGCTCGGTCGACGTCCTCTCGCCGCGCGCGTGCGAGGAGCATCGCAGCGAAGGCGTGTTGCGTATGCGCGATCCACGGGCGTCCGCCCTGGCGCGCGTTCGATTCGAGCGATATTTCGAAGTGGCGCTCGGCCTCGTCCCAACGGCGCATCGTGGTAGCCAGCATCCCGAGATGTCGCGCAGTTGCGCCGTAGCAGGCAATGAGCGGCGGTGCCACGATGTTGCAGTGCATGTACGGTGAAAGGAGCCGATAAAGGGCTTCGGCGTAGTGTACGTTTCCGAGCTTGTGGCAAACCTCAGCGAGCATCGCGATGCAGTTGAGCCACGAAGAGTCTTCCGGAACCGCTAGGAAATCGTCGCGTGCGAGTTGCTCAAGCTCGGCTCTCGCCTCGTTCAGCATGTCGAGCTCTGCATAGGCAAGCGCGAGCCCCGGACGCCAGGCACTTTCGGCCGGTGTGGTCTGGACGAACTGTCGCAGCAAAGGAGCGACCTCTCCGAGCCGTCCCTGCTCGCGGCGCAAGCTGAACATCTGCACGCTGTACAGTCCGTTCGGGTCGAGGCCGAGAAGACCGCTCCCGATCCTGAGCGCTTGCGCTGCGAGCGTCTCGCTTTCGCCGAATCGGCCTTCGAAAAATGCGATCGCGGACCGGCAAGAGGTGACGAAATAGAGATAGAAGGGCTGGCGCTGTCTTTCGGCAACCAGCGCGAGTTCGTCAACTCTTGCAGCAGCGCTTCGCATGTCCCCGAGCGACGCCAATGCCGCGCAGGTGGAGGGCAACATTTCAAAGAAACCATCGCCTTCCCCCCCTTGCGCAACGCGTGTCGCTTCCTGAGCACGCGCCAGTTTCGCCGCGACCAACTCGGGCTTCCATCGACCGCCCAACATGGTGCGGAAGAGCGTTGGCGCCAGCATCGCCGTGATTCCCAGGCGTTCAGCCATCGCCTCCGCCATTGCGCCGACCGTCTCGGACTCGCCAAACGCGCCTGTCGTGGCGAGCGCAGTACCCAGCCAAGCGAGCACGTTCACCTTGAGCTCGGTCTCGCTTTCGCCCAGCGCCTGGTTGGCCTGCTCGAGCAGCCGCACCGGCGTGGGATCCGGGAGGCCCGGCCGCCAGCACGCTTCCGCGAATCCCACCGCTGCGCGCGCCAGGCCTTCGGCCGCGCCGAGCGCGCCTGCCTTGGCCGCCGCCTGTTCGAAGGCTTGCATCGCGCGCGGACTTTCGCCGCCGCGCATCTCTGCTTGGCCGAGCGCAAGCAAAAGCTCCATCTCGCGCCGATCGCGATCCGAACCGGGCGCAAGGGTGCGAAGCAGTTCCAGGCCGCGCGAAAGATGAGCCGACGCTTCGCGATAGGCGGCACGCCCCATGGCGTTCTGCCCAGCCCGCAGCCAGTACGGTACCGCCTTCGCGGCGCGATCCGCCGCGCTGTAGTGATGCGCGACGATCTCGGGCTCTGTTTCGGTGTCCTTGAATCCCGTCTCGAGCGCTTCGGCAATTCGCTCGTGCAGCTCGGCTCGTTTGCGCTTGAGCAGCGAGTCGTAAGCTGCGTCCTGCACCAGCGCATGCTTGAAGACGTAGACGGCTTGCGGCGGGCTGCCATGCTGGTAGATGAGCCCGGAGCGCACGAAGCTCTCCAGCGCCTGGCCGAGCGCCGGCTCCCTCATCGGCGACACCGAGGCCAGCAGCTGGTAGCTGAACTCCCGGCCGATCGCTGCGCCAATCTGCGCGATCTCCTTCACTGGCAGAAGGCGATCGAGGCGCGCCATCAGGGAATCGTGAAGCGTCGCGGGAATATGCACGTTCTCCGACGTTCCCGAAAGCTCAAGGCGCTCGCCCGCGTCGACGAGAAGACCGGACTCGAGCACTGCCTTGGTCAGCTCTTCGACGAACAGCGGCACGCCGTCGGTCTTTTCCACAATCTGCGCAACGAGCGCTTCGGGCAAGGGCTTCGGCGACACCCGGGCCACCAGCGACGCGCACTGGCGTTTCGACAACCGGTTTAGCGAATGCAGCGTGACGTTCGAGTGTGCGCCCCAGTTCCCATTGAACTCCAGCCGGTGCATGACGACGAGCAGTACGCGCGAGGCGGCGATGCGCGCGACGATGTAATCGATCAGCTCGCGCGTCGTGGGATCGATCCAGTGGACGTCCTCGAAGACCACCAGCACCGGCCTTGCCGCCGCCGTGCGCCGGATCCGTTCGAACGTCGCCTCAATGATGCGCTCGTTCTGCTGACGCGGCGGTAGATCGATCGGTGGGTAGCGTCCCTCGAGCGGCACCGAGAGCAACGCCGCGTGCAGCGCCACTGCGTCGGCGATGGCGCCTCCGGCACGCCCGAACAATGCCTCGAGTTTGGTGAGTTTCTCGGCAGAGGGATCGTCTTCGACGAAGCCGGCTGCGCGCTTAAGCTCCTCGATGACAGGGTAAAAGGCGGTGTTCGCGAAGAAGGGAGAGCACTGGTAGCGAATAAAGAAGTGCGCCTCTTCTTCGAGCTCTGCACGGAGTGCGCGCATGATCCGCGACTTGCCGATGCCAGGCTCGCCGGAGAGCACCACCACCTGCCCTTCGCCATCGGCGGCCTGTCGCCAACGCTCGATCAGCAATGAGAGCTCGCTTTCGCGCCCGACCAGCGGGGTTATACCCATGCCATGGCTCGCCTCGAACCGGTCTTCCACGCCGCTCTCGCCGTGCACGCGGGACGCGCGTACGGGCTCGAGAATCCCGCGCAGCACGTGTTCGCCGAGGTCTTCGAGTTTGAACGTCGCCCCGACAAGCCGCTGCGTCGTCGGTGCGATGACGATCTCATCGGGACCCGCGAGTGCCTGCAAGCGCGCCGCCAAATTGGGCGTCTCGCCGACCGCCATCTTCGGCACGGAGGCATCTCCGTCGCCCGTCTCGCCGACCACGACCTGGCCGGTGGCAATGCCAATGCGAACGCGAAGAACAGATGGAGCCGGCACGGTCTTGACGGCGCGAATGATGTCGAGCCCCGCACGCACCGCGCGCTCGGCGTCGTCTTCGTGTGCCTTGGGCCATCCGAAGTAAACCATCAGGCCGTCGCCGAGGTACTGCGCGACGTGACCCTCGAAGCGAGCGACTGCGTTGCCACATGCAGCCTGATAGGCACGCATGAGTTCGCGCAGCTCCTCCGGATCGAGACCCTCGGAAAGACTTGTCGATCCGACCAGGTCGCAGAACATCACGGTCAGCTGGCGGCGCTCGACGCGTCCGGCCCGGGCGGTCGCCGGTTCGCGACGGGCCTCCGCAGACTGCGGTGGCGCTTCATGCTGTGCTGGGGCCGCATCGAGTTTCTGAATGGCGGTCCTAAGCTTCACGCGCGGACCGATGGGCAACCCCAATTCCTTCAGCTCGACGTCGGAAAGATGGCGCACGGTTTCGAGATCGATCTGCTCGCGCTCGAATAGCTCGGCGTATTCGCCGAGTCCGAGCGTATGCAGCCATTCGCGAATGCCATTCACTCGCTTCACCTCCGGCTCCGAGTTTATCCCCGGTGCTCGCGGTTGCCGCAGATGATCGTCGCGATTACGGTGGCCCGCTCTGTGTTCGCGTGAGTGCGCCTGGAAACGGGAGCGTGTGGCCGGAGATCGTGCTCAGCGGCGTGGAATACGATCATTCAGCAGGTGTTCACCCCGTCGACGCGGGCGCTCAGGCGTCCTCGTAGGTTGGTGAGGCGGCATTCTGACCACGCTTGCGATTCTGGGTTGGGTCGTGCTCATTACGCGCCGGCCCTGGGCCATGCGCACGGTACCACCCGAGCCCGCGACTTCCTTTTGCCGTATCCCTCGGGCGCTTGGCGCAAATGCGTCGCCCCGTCGTCCAGCCATTCGCCATGTTGAGCCTCCATTGCTTCGCTCTGCGTAGACTCGCGATTCGTGCTGCAGTCGCGGCCGGGAAGACAGCTCCATGGCGGTTCGCTTTCGTATCCTTTGATGAACGATCAGCATTCCACGTCGAAAGCCGCGTTTTGGATGACGGGCTGGCTGTCAGCAATGGTCGTCATGGCGGTGGCAGGGCGTGAGGCGGTCCGCGAAGTCGCGATTTTCCAGGTTATGGAGTTGCGTTCCGTCATTGGCTTCTTCTTGCTCTACCCACTCATTCGCTCGAATGGCGGCTTCGCGGCGATGCGCACTGCGCGTCCTTGGCAGCACGCCATGCGCAACGTCTTTCACTACGGTGCCCAGTTCGGCTGGTTTGTCGCCCTAACGTTGATCCCACTCGCGCAGTTGGTGGCGATCGAGTTCACGATGCCGATCTGGACCGCGCTACTAGCAGTTTTCTTCCTGGGCGAGCGCGTGAACGCTTGGAAATCGCTCGCCGTCGTGCTCGGGCTGGTCGGCGTTGCCATCATCGTTCGCCCTGCTGCAGGAGAGGTGAATGCAGGCCAGATGATCGCGCTGGCTGCGGCCGTCGGCTTCGCCGTCTCGGTGATCATGGTCAAGTCCCTTACTCGCTCCGACAGTGTCGTGGTCATCCTCTTCTGGATGCTCGTCGTGCAATCGGTGGTGGGATTCGTCCCGGCATTGCTGGTTTGGCGATGGCCGTCGGCAACCGCGTGGTGCTGGATCTTCGTGATCGCATGCTGCGGCACGTTCTCGCACTATTGCATGGCCCGTGCAATGCTTCACGCCGATGCGACCGTGGTGGTACCGATGGATTTCCTGCGGGTTCCGTTGACGGCCGCCGCCGGATGGGCGATCTACTCGGAACGCGTCGACGCGCTGACCGTGCTTGGCGCTGCGCTGATTCTTGTCGGCAACCTGCTCAACCTGCGAACGGTCCGAGGCGCTCGCGTCCGGGCAGCGCCGATTTCTCCGCCTTAGGAGCCTGCCAAACGTGTGATGCCGTAGGATTCAAAGCGCGAATGGCAACCGCGGAGTCCGCTTCAGGTTCCGGAATGTTCACGGCACTGGCCTTGAAAAACGTGTAGCAAAAAACGCCCTCCGCTTCTGCAGTTCGGTACAAGTCCGCGACGCCCTTGTCGAAGTCGGCTTCGCTCATGAGCCCCGCTGAGACTGAGGATGTCCGGATGCCCTCGATCATCGCGGTAAACGTTTTCTTGGTGAATCCTTCGACCAGCTCGGGCTTACTCGAGTCGACGTAGACCATTCGTGGTGACACGTGGATCTCGCTAAACCCGGCTTGCGTGAGCAAGGGGTAGAGCGCCCGTCCTATCAGCGCATTTCCGCTCGCTCTTGCCTGCAATTCCACCTGGCAATGAACAGCCCTGCGCGCATAGTCACTATCCGGATAGAAGTAGGTGGAGCCATGATCGCCTTCAATCACCGTGATGGTCCCGCTGGGCTTGAGGACGCGCTTCAGCGCGCGCAACGCCGCGACTGGCTGGGCCAGATGTTCTAGGACGAAGCACAAGAAGACATGATCGAAAGACTCAGGCGGAAACGGTAACTCGAAGATATCTGCCTGCCGCAGCGTCACGTTGTCGATGCCTGCCGTTTGAACCGCCTTTCTCGCTTCGACGACCGATGCTTCCGACACGTCGATCGACGTAATGAGTGCCTTCGGACTATTCGTCGCCAGGATGACGGTTTGTGCGCCAACGCCGCAGCCGGCCTCTAAGACGCTGCTACCTTCCGGATAGGACGTGTCCGAATGCAATAGCTCGACGAGCGTGGATGCCTGATCCTGCAGCCGCAGATTTTCTCTTCGCTCGTAACCGTGCACGTATCTCGTCATCAAATGATGAAACTCGGGAGAGTGGAGAGGAGTAGCCCGAAGGGCTCACGCGAAATCAGCGAGCCGCTCCGTCGGTTGTGGCTTCTCGTTCGGCCGGCGCGAAGAAACGCATGATCGCCTCGATCTGACCAGCATGCATGTCGCGACCAGTGACGACGGTGCATTGATGGCGCATAGCGTGCTGAATCAACGCCGTCGGTGAGACCGACACGATCACATCGCCAACCAGCGTGCCGGGAGCCAACGTCCCCAATGCGCCGGGCATGCCATCACCCGGTCGCATCCCGACCGGCGACGCATTGACGATCATGTCCTCATTAGAGGGATTGGACGCTGACGCCGCTATTTGGCAAGACGGAAACGCGGTGTGCAAAACCTTGGCCAGCGCCACTGCCCTGTCGTAATCCGGATCCCTGATCGCAATCGAGTCGACGCCCGCAGCGGCCAGCTCGTAGGCGATCGCACTGCCCGCACCGCCCGCGCCGAACATCAGAACCCGTCGCCCATGAAGCGTCGCTCCTTTCGCGCGTACGGCCCGCACGAATCCAACCCCGTCGAACATTTCACCAGACCAGGAACCGTCCGTTTCCCGCCGCAGTGCGTTGACCGCACCGATGCACTCGGCGGCCGCAGTGAGCCGGTCCGCAAACGGACGCATGCGGGCCTTGAAGGGAATTGTGACGAGCACACCATCCAGATTGCCCATCGCCATCAGTCCGGGAATGATCGAATCGAATCGCGCGGAAGGCACGTGAATGGGAATCAGCACCGCGTTGGCGCCGGCCGCGGCAAACAGGTCGGTGAAAACCTCGGGCGAGCGCACTTGCGCGATCGGATCCCCGATGATCGCGTAGAGGCGCGTGGCGCCGGTGATGTTCATGCTCGACGTTCGTCGATTTTCCCACGCGTCGCGTGCTAGGCCGCGGCGCGCTTCGATGCAAAGCCCCGCGGGTTGCCGAGGTCGCGTTCAAGATTCATCAATTCCGATCCATCCTGATCTCGTCTGTCTTCTCGCGGGAAGAATGTTCGTCGAACCAAGCGGCCGATTCCACGCGTTCGAGCGTCTGAACGTTGTCGGAGTCAATAGTTGACGAAGCGCGGCGGCCCGGCCCCGATGGTGCCCATCATCGCGTCCAGGTGTGCCTTCAAGCGCTCCGCCTTGAGATCGCGCGCCTGCGCCCGATCCCAAAGATTTTCGAATTCTCCTGGATCCTCGGCATGGTCGTACAGCTCGCCGATCGCATGTCCATGATAGACGACGCTCTTGTAACGGCCGTCGAACACCATCGATCCATGCGTGTGGCCGGGATGGCCGCCCATCGCGTCGTAGTACTCGGAAATGACGTGCGGCTTGTGCCGATCGGGAGCTACGGCGCCGGTCAGGATCGGCATCAGCGAGCGACCCTGCATCGCGTCGGGGATCGGCAGACCCACCGCTTCGAGCAACGTCGGGGCGAGGTCGACCGTCTCGACGAGTGCGTCGCTGACGCACCCCCGAAGAAATCGCTCCGGCCAGCGGAAGATAAGCGGTACGCGCACGAGACCGTCGAAGAACCGGCAGCCCTTGAGAATGAGGCCGTGATCACCGAGCAGCTCACCGTGGTCGCTGGTGAAGAGGATGATCGTGTCGTCGAGCTGGCCGCAATCGCGCAGCGCGGCGACAAGCCGGCGCAGTTGATCGTCGATGAGCATGATCATCGCGTAGTAGTTCGCCTTGACGTCGAGCGCGTCGTACTCGCGCGGCGGGGCGGAGGCGATCGCGTCGTGATCGCCGGCCGGTGTCGGCACGATCTTCCTGCGGATGCGGGGGTCCGCGGCAACCTTCGTCTGCTGGTCGATCGCGGCGAATGCCGCCTGACGCTCGATGTCGCTCTCGCGGAATAGCGGCAGCGGCAAAGACGCGGAATCAACTTTGGCAAGGTACTCCGGCGGCGCATCGAACGGCGCATGCGGATCGAACGGATTGACCGAGAGCAACCATGGGCCGTCGCGCTGCTCGGTGACGAAGCGAATCGCCATCTCGCTGCACCACGTCGTCTGATGCAGTGGCACCGGCACCCCTGGCCCGCAGAAGTAGTTGATCGGTGCGAACAGCTCGCGCGGATCGACGCCCTTCTCATGACGCAGCCAAGTTTCGTAGTCGTGGCCGCGGGAAGCGTCAGGGGTGGGGTGGTGGCTCCAGTAGAACGCGCGGTAGCCATCGTCTGGCCGCACTTCGAACTCTTTGGCAGCCGATAAATGCAGCTTGCCGACGAGCCCGCAGTCGTAGCCCGCCTCTGCAAATATCTTGGTGACCAGCTTTTCGTGCGCGGGAAAGTATGCGTTGCCGTTGCGATGCACTTGGTGCGCGGCGGGATAGCGGCCGGTCAGGAACGAGGCCCGCGCCGGGGTGCAGATCGGGCTTTGTGTATACGCGCGCGTGAACGCGACGCCTTCCGCGCACAGGCTGTCGAGGAACGGTGTCGCGATGTGGCGCTGGCCGAGCGCCGCGATCGTGTCCCAGCGCTGCTGGTCGGTGCAATACCAGAGGATGTTGGGACGGCGCTCCCGCGATTTCGTCATCGACGTCGCGGGCCTTAGTCGATCTTCGCGCCGGACACGCGAACGACATAGGCCCATTTTTCGCGCTCCGACGCGAGAAAGCGGTCGAACGCGTCGGAGGGAAGATAGGTGAGCTGCGCGCCCTGCGCGGTCAGCTTGTCGCGCAACTCCGCATCGTCGAGAATGCGTCCGATCTCCTGCGAGAGCTTCGCGATGATGTCGCGCGGAGTGGGGGACGGCGCGACAATGCCGAACCACGCGGTCACGTCGAAGTCCGCGACGCCCGCCTCCTCGATCGTCGGGACGTTCGGCACCGACGCAGCGCGTTTGCGTGTCGACGCCGCGACGTACCGCAGTCGACCTGCCGCGACGTGCTGCGACACCTCGATCGGGCTCGCCATCATCATCGAGATGTGGCCGGCGACGAGATCGGTCACCGCCGGACCGCCGCCTTTGTACGGAACGTGCGTCAGCGCCACGCCGGTCCGTGCGCGGAGCAATTCGGTCGCGAGGTGTGGGACGCTACCGTTACCGGGCGAACCGTAGGTGACAGCGTGAGGCTTCGCCTTGGCCAGCGCGATCAGCTCGGGTAGCGTGCTGACCTGAACCGACGGATGCACGGTGATCACCAGTGGCGACGATGCGAGCAACGCGACGCCAGTGAAGTCCTTCGCCGCGTCGTACGGCAGGTTCGGGTACAGGAATTGGGTGATGACGAACGGCGCCGGCGCGAGCAGCAGCGTATAGCCGTCAGCCGTGGCCTTGGCTGCCTCTGCGGCGCCGATGGTCGTCGCGGCCCCCGGTTTGTTCTCAACGACCACCGGCTGACCCCATCGCTCCTGCAGCTTCGCACCCATGGCGCGCGCGAGCACGTCCGAAGCGCCGCCGGGTGCGAACGGCACGATGAGCCGGATCGGCTTCGCCGGATAAGTCTGCGCAGAAACTTCTGCGGCCACCATACCGGCCGAGAGGGCCAAGGCGAGCACCGCCAGACAACGTCGTCGATTCATGATTTCGGCTCCTTCCTCCGCCATACCTCGTATGGTCGGACCACGAGCATTGATCTTATCGCGCATCGGACCGCTTCGCCTGGAGGTCGACATCGCCGCGACACCAAGCAAGCTCGTGACGCGGGGCGAAGGCGTAGTCGCGATTCCCCTGCCCCGCAGGAGTGATGCGCTTACGAGGCACTTCCTTTGACTTGTAACGGCATTGAACTTGCCCTCGTAATCGCGTTCTCGAGCAGCAGACTCGCCGAGACTCGCTGACGGGCCTTGGTAACCGCCGCGCGTTCGCTGATGCGTTGCGCACCGAGGTCGCGCAAGCTCGCGAGACCAATGCGGCGCTCGCCGTTGTCGCGTTCGACCTCGACCGTTTTAAGTCGATCAACGACCGCTACACGCACGCTGCGGGTGACGCGATATTGCGCGAGGCGGCGATTGTGTTGCGCCGCCGGGCGTTTCCTTCGACCCAGCGCTAGCCGGCAAGGGCATAATCCGGGCTCGTGTTTTGAGGGAGAGCCCATGCCTGGCATCTACGATTTCAGCATCAACGACCTTGCGGGGCAGCCGGTCAAGCTCGACCGCTACCGGGGCAAGGTCATGCTCATCGCCAACACGGCGAGCGAATGCGGCTACACGCCGCAGTATCAGGGGCTGCAGAAGCTGTACACGAAACTGCACGGTAAGGGGCTCGAGGTCCTGGGCTTCCCTTGTAATCAGTTCGGCGCGCAGGAGCCCGGCAACGAAAACGAGATCGCGACGTTCTGCGAGCGCAACTACGGCGTCACCTTCCCGATGTTCTCCAAGGTCGAGGTCAACGGCGAGCAGGCAACGCCGCTGTACAAGTGGCTCAAGAAAGAGAAATCGGGCCTGCTCGGCACCGAGGCGATCAAGTGGAACTTCACGAAATTCTTGGTAGACCGCAAAGGCAAAGTCGTGGCGCGCTTCGCGCCGAACGACACGCCGGAATCGATGCAACCCGACATCGAGAAGTTCCTCTGAGGCACCGAATCTTTGCAGCGTTGTTCGCGCCAAATGGCGCGCCGCTTCAACTCTCTGGCTTTTAGGACCCAGCGTGAACCTTGGTATCAATCCGGCCGACGTGGTGGAACCGGGTGTTGATGTGCGTCGCTTAAGAAGAGGTGATCGCATGATGGAAGGGCGTACGGTCGTTGGCAGGGCGGCTGGTTGGGTCGGTATTGGAGTGCCGGGCGCGCCAAGCCGAAGCGCGCGCAAACTGTCCATGGCTTTATGCGTGCTTTCCTGTGGCGCCGTGTTTGCAGCGTCTCCGAGCGAAGAGGTAGAAGTCAGTTCGACTCGAACAGGCGAAGAGATGACCCTCACCGCGACCATGTACGTGCCGGTCAAGCCGCGCGTGGCGTGGGCTGTTCTCACCGATTTCGATCGGATGGCTCGCTGGGTGCCGAACCTACAGGAGAGCCGCGTCGTGAGCAAGCCGGGGGAGCGACCCCTGCGCCTTGCTCAGGCAGGAATGAAGCGGGTTGGCCTCCTCACCTTCGCATTTGAGTCCGTGCGCGAGATCGAGCTCACGCCGATGCAGTTCATGAAGGTGAAAGGTCTGTCAGGCAATATGCGCAAGTGGGAGAGCACGACGCGGTTATCGGCCGAAGGCGAGGGGACCCGAGTCGACTACCACCTACAGTTCATTCCGAGCTACTGGGTACCTCCCCTCATCGGGCCAGCGTTGATCACGCGCGAGTCGCGGCTGCAATTCGAAGCGATCATCGCAGAGATGAAGCGCCGGAAGACGCTGCCCTAAATGAATACTGGCGTTGATTCAACGGCGACTCGAATCAATTCCACGCCATATTCGGACGAAGCCCTACACGACCTTCCGCATTGACCGACAGCACCCGTTTTCGGCCATTGCCTAGACTTCCCATACAGCACTAAGCCACGGGGAGTTGCTATGAAAGCCCAGTCAACGCAGCAGTTC